>Ga0075418_10009753_pt1 | contig 10772 bp, 5 predicted proteins | sample SoiMetdeltSBSDD2_FD_81776 | JGI IMG/M metagenome (GOLD analysis project Ga0075418, IMG submission 81776) | Bulk soil microbial communities from a Populus tree surrounding site in Tennessee, USA - Soil MetaG P. deltoides SBSDD2 | ecosystem: Environmental > Terrestrial > Soil > Tree plantation...
ATGACTGCGTTGGTCTTTGCGCGGTGTGGCGGGGAGAGCAAGGCACAGAAAGAAAAGGCGACCGCTGCCGCTGCAGCACCCGTCCCGGTGGTGGTTGCTTCAGCAATTCAAAAGACCGTGCCCATCTTCACGGAGTATACGGCTCGTGCGGACGCCAGAGATACGGTGGAGCTGCGGGCTCGGGTCGAGGCTTTTCTCGAGAAAGTTCACTTTGAGGAAGGCCGCCCTGTGAAAAAGGGACAGTTGCTGTTCACGCTCGACAAACGAAAGTATGAGGCCGCCCTCCAGGACAGCAAGGCTCGGCTCTCGAAGGCTCGGGCGGAGCTCGAATTTGCCAAGGAGCAAGTGACAGTTGACACGGCGAAAGCAAAGCTGGACCAAGCCAAAGCTCAGCTCGGTAAAGCCGATTTAGACGTGAATCGCCTCACACCGCTGGCCAAAGAAAAGGCCGTTCCCCAGCAGGATTTGGATAACGCTTTGGTCGCGCAAGAAGTGGGCCGATCAAACGTCGATGCCGGCAAAGCTAACTATGACACGACCGTTCTCCTTCAAAAGGTCGGAGTGGATGCGGCCACAGCCGCAGTTGCAGCCGCTGAAGCCGCCGTCAAAAATGCTGAGCTCGACCTGAGCTACTGCACAGTCGAGGCTCCTATGGACGGTCTGATTGGTCAACGGCTGGTTTCCCCAGGAAACCTGGTTGGCCGTGGGGAACCGACCTTGCTCGCAACAATCTCGGCGTTGGATCCACTACGGGTCTCTTTCGCGCTAAGCGAAGCTGAGTATCTGACCATCGCCAGAAGGATGGGCAAATCGGCCAGGAACCCAGTTCCCATCGAATTGATCCTCGCCGACGGAACTCCTCATCCTCACAAGGGACACGTGACGATTGCCGACCGCGCCGTTGATCAAAAAACCGGGACTTTGACCGTTGTCGCTGAGTTCCCCAATCCAGAGCGGGTCATTCGACCCGGGCAGTTCGGCAAAGTGCGGGGGGCCGTGAACACCGCAGAGAATGCGACCTTGATCCCGCAGGTGGCCGTGATGGAGCAGCAGAGTGGCAAGATCGTTTACGTTGTGGACAATGAAAGCAAAGTGGCCCTTCGCACTGTGTTGCTGGGAGACCGCTACGAGAATCTGATTATTGTCAAAGAGGGTGTCAAACCAGGTGATCGCGTCATCGCCGAGGGATTGCAAAGGTTGCGGCCCGGAATGCTGGTCGCACCCACCGAAAAGCCCGTCACGGCTGCTCAGAAATAAAATAGGGGAGCACTATGTCTAACTTCTTCATCCGGCGGCCCATTGTTGCCATCGTTATCTCAATCCTGACCGTAATGATGGGAACTATTACGGTCACCAGGCTGGCCGTAGAACAGTATCCATTTCTCGCGCCACCCAACATCCGCGTCCAAGGTACCTACCCGGGTGCCTCCGCCGAGGCAGTTGAACAATCGGTGGCAACGCCGATTGAGCAGGAAGTCAACGGTGTCGATCGCTTGATTTACATGAAGTCTTCCAATACGAGCGATGGCCGTATGCTGCTGGACGTGAACTTCGAAGTCGGAACGGACCAGGACATCGCCAACGTCCTCACTCAGAACCGCGTGTCGGCTGCGCAGGCTCGCCTGCCGCAGGAGGTCGTCCAGCAAGGGGTTACCGTCAAGAAACAGAGCCCCAGCATCCTGATGCTCATTTCTCTCGGTTCGCCCAATGGCACCTACGATGCCAACTACCTGATCAACTACTGCGGCATCAATTTGCGTGATCAGTTGCTCCGGATTCCGGGCATTGCGCAGGTGGATCTGTTCGGTGGCACCGACTATGGCATGCGGATCTGGTTCCAGCCCGACAAGATGGCCAAGCTAGGCCTGACCCCGAGCGATATCATCTCCGCCATCAAAGAACAGAATCTTCAGGCGCCCGCCGGAAAGGTAGGGGCCGCCCCGACGCCCAAGGACCAGTTGTTCACCAATACCGTTGCCGCTCCGGGCCGCCTCATCACCACCGAAGAATTCGAGAACATCATCGTCCGGCAGACCGAGGCTGGAGAGGTGGTCCGGATCAAGGATATCGGACGGGCCGAACTCGGGTCGCAAGATTACAACTCTTTTGGTCGCCTGAACGGCAAACCGGCTGGTGCGATGGCGGTCTATCTGCTCCCCGGTGCCAACCAGCTAAAGGCTTCCGAGGCGATTTACCACACGATGGAACGTGCCCAAGAGCTCTTCCCGCCCGACATGATCTACAAGATCGTGTACGACACGACGCCTGCAGTGGAAGCTTCGATTCATGAGATTCTGAAAACCTTCGTCGAAGCGTTGATTCTCGTGACGCTGGTGGTGTTTATTTTCCTGCAGAACATTCGAGCCACAATCATTCCCCTGATCACCATTCCGGTTTCACTCATTGGCACGTTCATCTTTTTCCCAATGCTGGGCTTCTCTCTGAATACCCTCTCGATGTTCGGCCTGGTGCTAGCCATTGGCATCGTGGTGGACGATGCCATTGTGGTGGTGGAGGCGGTGATCCATCACCTTGAGCACGGGTTGGGGCCCCGCGAGGCAACGTTCAAGGCCATGGAAGAAGTTTCAGCTCCTGTCATCGGAATCGCTCTCATCCTCTCGGCGGTGTTCGTCCCCGTCGCTCTCCTCGGCGGCTTGGTCGGTAGCATGTATAAGCAGTTCGCACTGACCATCGCGATCTCGGTATTGCTGTCGGCCTTCAACGCCTTGTCGTTGACGCCCGCGCTATGCGCCATGCTGTTAAAGGCGCCTAAGCCGATGCGCGGGCCGTTAGGAGCTTTTTTCCGCGGCTTCAATAAAACGTTTGAGGTGACAACCAACAAGTACGTGAATGTTTCGCGTTTGTTGGTGCGCCGCGGGTCGCTGACGATTGCCTTGATCGTCGTCGTCATCTTCGGTGCTGGCCTCTTGGGCAAGATACTGCCAGCGGGGTTTATTCCAGATGAGGACCAGGGAATTCTTGGCGTCAGCATTCAGCTTCCGAATGGTGCTGCGCTCGAGCGTACCAGCGTGGTCTTGAAGAAGGTTGAGGACATTCTGACCAAAGTGGAAGCCATTGACTCCTTCCAGACCATCGGTGGGTATGGCGCGGTCACAAATACCTACCAGTCGAACTATGGCACGATTTTTTCCCGCATGAAGCCCTGGGAAGAACGGCATGACGAGGCAATGAAAGTGAAAGGAATCATGGCGGCGCTGCAGAAGGAGTTCACAGCGATCCCGGAGGCGATCATATTCCCGTTCAACATCCCGACCCTCGCTGGATTTGGAGCGGCCTCGGGATTCAACTTTCTGATCCAGGATCGCAGTGGTTCCTTGAGCGTTCAGGATCTCGGCGAGCAGACACGGAAATTCCTGGCGGCGGCAAGACAGCGCCCAGAGTTGGGAAACGTCTTCTCATCCTTCGATCCCAGTTACCCTCAAGTTAAGGTAGAGCTGGACCGTGAAAAAGCGCGAACTCTGGGGGTGCCGGTCAATGACGTTTTCCAGGGAATGTCAGCGGCCATGGGCGGAAGCTATGTCAACGACTTCAACCGTTTCGGACGACTCTACCGCGTCTACGTGCAAGCGGACGCCTCGGCTCGTCTGAAGGCGCAAGATATTGGCCAAATCTATGTCCGCTCCCAGAGGTCCAACGAAATGATTCCCTTGTCCACGCTACTGACCATCAAGGAAATCGCCGGCACGGAGCTGACCACGCGTTTCAACTTGCTTCGTTCCGTGGAAGTTCAGGGCGCACCTGCCCGTGGTTACACCTCCGGCCAGGCGCTCGCAGCGCTAGAGCAAGCTTTTGAAGAAACGATGCCGAAGGAATTGAGCTTCGCCTATTCCTCCATCTCGTATCAGGAGAAGGTTGCACCGCCCTCCGCTCCTACTTTCATCATGGCCATCATCTGCGTCTTTCTGTTGCTGGCGGCGATGTACGAGAGCTGGCGCTTGCCCTGGGCGGTGCTCCTAGGGTCGCCGCTGGTGGCATTGGGTGCCTTCTTAGGTGTTTGGCTGATGGGGTACGACAATAACGTCTATGTGCAGGTCGGCCTGGTCATGCTGATCGGTTTGGCGGCCAAGAACGCCATCCTGATCGTGGAATTTGCCAAGGCGAAGCACGACCAGGGCGCGCCGCTCGAGGAGGCCGCTCTCGAATCGGCCCGGCTGCGCTTTCGGCCGATCCTGATGACGGCGTTTGCCTTCATTCTCGGCGTCGTGCCGCTGATGCTCGCGAACGGCGCTGGGGCAGGCGCTCAGAACGTGATGGGCACCGCCGTGTTCTGGGGCATGCTGATCGCAACCGCGCTGGGGGTGTTCATCATTCCCGGCAACTACACTTTCGTCGAGGGCCTTGGACGGAAGCGCTCAGAAACAGTCCCCGTAGCCGCCTCACCACAGGCTGAAGGTGCGCACCACTGAAAAGAGCCACGGAGCAACTTGTTGCCTGAGGGTTGATTTGGATCGGAACTGGCTTGACGGTATCACCAGAGGACAATGCCTATGAACTGGAATCGATTCTGGTTGTGTTCTACATCTCTGGTTGAATTGGGCTGCACCGTGAGATGGAGTTGCGGACTCCTATCCATGAGTTTGGCCCTCCTGTCCTTCGGCTGTGCCGTGGGACCCAACTACAAACGACCAGACTATCCGGTCCCGCCCAGCCATCGCTCCGACACCGCCCTGCCAGCGACTGCACCAACAACGGCCGTGCCGACCCTGGCGGACATGAAATGGTTCGATCTGTTTCGAGATGAGAAGCTCCAGGAACTCATCCGGATAGCCCTAAAAGATAACTATGACATTCGGATTGCGGCGCAGCGCGTTCTTGCAGCCCAGGCTTTTGTTACTGTCGAAAAATCCAGGTTGTTTCCCTCCGTTGATGCGGGGGCCAGTACCGACCGGCAACAGGGTGTGAACCGGGCGCTCAGCTCGGCGTTCGCCGGCGGCAAGATTTTTTGGGAATTGGACATCTGGGGCCGCATCCGCCGCTCGACTGAGGCTGCTCGAGCGCAATACCTGGCCCAAGAGGCCGTTCAGCTGGCTGTCATCCAGAGCCTGGTGACCGGGGTGGCCAGCAGCTATTTTCAACTCCTCGAACTGGACCACGAACTGCAAGTTGCGAAGCAATCGTTAGTTTCTCGCCAGGGTTCCCTCCGTCTGGTTCAGGCCCGGCTCACCGGGGGTCTGGCAAACCAGTTGGAAGTCGACCAGGCAACGAGTCTAGTGGCTTCTGCGGCGGCAACGATAGCCGACGTGGAACGCCAGCGCGAGCAGGCAGAGAACTTCCTGAACACCCTGCTGGGTCGAAATCCAGGACCCGTGGACCGCGCCAAGATGCTGAATGATCAAAAGCTCGCTCCGGAGGTACCTGCCGGGCTGCCTTCAGCGCTGCTGGATCGCCGGCCCGATATTCGGCTGGCCGAGCAGCAACTTGTGGCCGCCAACGCCCGAGTCGGGGTGGCAAAATCCTTGTTCTTTCCCACCATCAGCTTGACCGGGTCAGGCGGCTATCAAAATTTCCAGATCTCCGAAGACTTCTTCAAGTCTGTTGGAGGCGTTTATGGATACGGCGGCAGTCTGGTGATGCCTCTCTTTAACGCTGGAGCCTTGTGGGCCAACTACAAAGCTTCGAAGGCCCAGCGGGAGGGGGCAATTCTGGGTTATCAGAAAAGCGTTCAGGAGGCTTTTCGGGATGTGGCTGATTCTCTGGTCGGATATCAGAAGGCTAAGGAATACCGGGCGCAACGCGAGCTTTTTGTCGTCACGCTGCGAGACCAGTTGCGACTTGCCAATATGCGTTATGAAGGCGGGGTCTCCAGCTATCTGGAGGTGCTCGACACTGAGCGGCAGGCGCTGGATGCAGAGCTGACTTACGCTCAGGCTTACCTTGGCGAGTTGGACTCTGTGATCCAGGTGTACAAAGCCCTCGGAGGCGGCTGGACGCAGTGAAAATCCAGGTTCCAGGTTCTGGGTTTCAGGTGCCAGGGCCGTGCCGACCACTGAATGGCCAATGCTCAATGGCTACCTAGCAAGCCGTCAGCCCAAGGGAGATGCGCTAAATGAGCAAGACCGCTGCCAGCCTCATCGCTCGATCTGATGAGGTTGCGGGCAGGTATGTCCGAAGGCGGTATGCCATCCTCTTCTACTTGCTTCTTTTCACCTTTGTGGCTTCCCCGGTGCTGACGGCGCTGAACCGGACGCCCAGAGTCATAGAACTGCTGCTAGCTACGACGCTGTCGGTCGCCGTGCTTCCCATGGGCACCGGCAACGCGAGACGGGTTCTCTTGGTGCTGGTGGTGATAGCCGTGTCAGGACGGCTTCTTGCGGTCTCCTTTGGCGAAACCTTTTCATCGGCCAGCCATGGGATTTTTACGTTGGTGGGTCTTCTGGCCGCTGCCAATGCCCTGCGGTCCGCTTTGCGGGCGACGTCCATCGACAGTGAGCACATCTACGCCGCGCTGAGCGCCTACTTGCTGGCGGGCCTATCTTTTGGGGTTCTCTACTGGGCGTTGGAGCACGCCTGGCCAGGCTCCTTGTACTACGGTGGAAACGTTGTTAACAGCTTTTCAGAGTCGGACGGCGTCTATTTCAGCTTTGTAACTCTGGCCACATTGGGTTATGGCGATTTCGTGCCCAAGACCGACGTGGCACGCGGTCTGGTTATCCTCGAGGCGGTGGCAGGGCAATTGTATCTCGGCGTCATGGTCGCCCGTCTGGTCAGTCTGTATGTGTCGGGAACAGCAACCAGAAAGCAGGCTGGTCCCGAGGTTCGATGAAACGAACCCGCTCGGCTGCCGGGTGGCACAGCTTTCGCGGCCGGAGTTCATAGTTTGCTTCAGAGAGGATCAACATGAAACTCAGCAAGGTTATTAAGAGATCTCGCGAATTGGCTAACCCTTACCGCATCACCAATGGCAGGGGGTTTCGCCTGAAGGACATCGATCCCGATGACACCGGTGGTCTCAAGTCTGAAGACAAGCCGCGTGCCAAAGAATCACTAGGCATTGGCGTAGAAGCCCTCGCTACGTTGCAGGACATGCTCTATGCTCAGGATCGCTGGGCCGTGCTCCTCATCTTTCAGGCTATGGACGGCGCGGGCAAGGATGGGGCCATCAAGCATGTGATGTCCGGCGTAAACCCTCAGGGCTGCCAGGTCGCGTCGTTCAAGGCCCCCTCAGCGGAGGATCTTGATCACGATTACCTGTGGCGCTGCCAGAAGCACCTTCCGGAGCGCGGGCGCATCGGCATTTTCAATCGCTCTTATTATGAGGAGGTGTTGGTCGTGCGTGTTCACCCGGAGTTCCTGACGAAGCAAAAACTTCCGCCAGAGCTCCTCGGGAACGGCGTCTGGACGGACCGCTATCAGGACATTCGCTCTTTTGAGCGCTACCTGAGCCGAAACGGAGTGTTGGTGCGGAAATTTTTTCTGCACCTTTCTCGCAAAGAGCAGGAACGTCGTTTCCTGGAGCGGCTTGACAACCCGGACAAGAACTGGAAGTTTTCGTCGTCCGACGCCGAGGAACGGACTCACTGGAAGAGTTACATGGCCGCGTATGAAGCAATGATCCGGAACACCGCCACACGCCGCGCCCCCTGGTATGTCGTGCCGGCAGACAACAAGTGGTTCACACGCGTCATTGTGGCCGCAGCCATCATTGATGCAATTGCCTCCCTGGATCTGGCGTACCCCGAGGTGGACGAAACAAAGTTACAGGAGCTCGCCGCGACCAAGCGCATGTTGGAGGCAGAGGTACCCAGCCAGCCCGTGCCAAGTGTGGCTGTTTGAGCCTTGCGTCAGCTTCCTGCCTCGCGGCTGTAACCGCTTGGTCGTGGCGTTTTTGATTTCCAAGTATTGGTAGCCACGATCACCATGCAGTTTGCAGTGGGAGTTCGGTAGCAAAAAGCCCACGGCCAGCACTCAAGCGAACGAGGGCAGACTTTCTTATGCCTAAAATGGCGATCCAGCACGAAGACCCATGAAGATCAAACTGATTGGGGCTGCAGGTGGCGAAGTGACGGGGTCGGCCTATGTGGTGCAAACGCATCGGGCTGCCGTTCTGGTGGATGCCGGAATGTTTCAAGGGGGCAAACAGTCCGAGCTCAAAAATCGTCTGCCCAATGGTGCGAGGCCGAACCAGCTCGATGCCGTTTTGCTCACCCACGCGCATCTCGACCACACCGGCAGAGTGCCATTGTTGATCAAGCATGGCTATACGGGGCCGATTTACGCGACGCAGGCGACTCTCGACCTGGCCGAGATCATTCTGAAAGACGCTGCCAAAATTCAAACTCAAGATGCCGAGCGCACCAATCGAACGCGGCAGCGTCGGTGGCTGGAGCCTGTGGAGCCTCTCTACGGTCCCGAGCACGTCGAGCCGTTCCGGGGTTTGGCCCGGTCCGTGGCCTTTCGGCAACCTGTCATCGTGGCGGAAGGAATTACGGCACGTTGGCTGGAGGCCGGACACATGCTGGGTTCAGGCAGCATCGAACTGACCATCGCGGAGAACGGCAACCGGAGAGTTGTCGTGTTTTCCGGCGATCTGGGGCCTAAATCATTGCCCATCGTTCGCCAGTTTGATTTATTGCAGCGGGCTGACCTGGTCTTTCTGGAGTCCACCTATGGCAACCGCGAACATCGGCCTTACGCAAAAACCGTTGCCGAGTTCGAGGAAATCGTTAAGCAGGTCGCACACAAGAATGGAAAGATTCTGGTACCGACGTTTGCGATCGGGCGCTCGCAACAGATCCTCTATCATCTGGCCATTCTGTTCCGGCAGAAAAAAATGAAGCCCTTTCCGGTCTACCTGGACAGCCCGATGGCTATTCAGGCGAGCCGGGTCTTTGTGAAGCATCCAGAGTTGTTCGATGAGGAGTTGGCCGACTGGACGCGGCGTGGATTGTTGCCACTGGATCCCAATTACTTCAAGGCGTGCGCTTCTGTCGACGATTCGCGGAGGCTCAATGGAACCAGTGGGCCGTGCGCCATCCTCGCAGGGGCAGGCATGTGCAACGCGGGCCGCATTCTCCATCACTTGAAGGAAAATCTGTGGAGGTCTGAAAGCCACGTCCTGATTGTGGGCTACCAGGGATACGGCTCCCTCGGCCGGCGACTCGTCGAAGGCGAAAAGTTTGTTGGCGTGCTTGGCGAGCGCATCGCAGTGCGTGCCGCAGTTCACACGCTGAATGGATTCAGTGCCCACGCCGGGCAGAGCGATCTCCTGGAATGGTTCGCGGCTCTGGCTCCGTCAAAGCCCCGCGTAATCCTGACCCATGGTGAAGATCCCGCACGGCAAGCAATGGCTCAGGCAGTTCGGCAGCGCTTCGACCTTCCATGCGAGTTGCCCGGGATGGGAGAGGTCATCGAACTGTAGCGGTCGAGAAGCGCAGCACGGAACGTCCTTGGTCCCAAGGTTGAGAATTAGCACTGCCTACTTTTGAAATTGCAACGTGTGAGACTCAAGATCCAACGTCCACGAGTGAGTATTCCGGAATGCTCACTAGGAGAATCCAAATGAAGACTTTGAGCCATCGCAGCCTGAAGATTTCGATGCTGGCGCTGTTTTGCGGGCTGGTGTTTCCGCTGAAGGGATCGGTGGAACGGCCGTTGTACAACCGCCACCAGTTGGGTTTCTATCTGGATTCGAACCAGGTGTCTTTCGTTCGGCCCGGACTCAAGTTCACGATTCTAAGTTCGGTGCTGACTGCGGACTTCAAGCCCCAAGTTACTTTCAAGATAACGGACGACAATGGTTTGCCATTGGACCGGGAAGGGATCGTCACACCCGGAAGCGTCAGCACCAGCTTCGTTTTGGCTCGCATCCCGAAAGGCGAAAGCCAGTATGTCGCCTACACAACACGGACTCAAACCAGTCCGATCACAGGAGTCAGCGCCATCCAGGCTGCAGCCGACTCCGGAGGAACGTATGAGCGACTGTCTGAAGGGGTGTATCGCTATACCTTTGGCACTGCCATTCCTGCAAATTACGACACGACGGTGACTCACACTCTCGCCATGTACGGGTCGCGAAATCTGACCGAATTTGATCTCGGTACTCAATACGACAACGCGGAATTTACTGGCGTACCTGACGGCAGTCCAGTCACGGTAGTTCGTGATGTGGTCCGAACGGAGACCTGCAACAAGTGCCACGACCCGCTTTCAGCGCATGGCGGCAGCCGTCGCGAGGTACTGCTCTGCAATACCTGTCATACGCCTCAGACAACCGATCCCGACACAGGCCACACTGTTGACTTCAAGGTGATGATCCACAAGATTCACGCGGGCCCCAATTTGCCCAGCGTCCAGGCCGGAAACCCTTACATCATCATCGGGAACAATCAGAGCGTTAATGATTTTTCTCACACCACTTATCCGCAGGAGATCAATTACTGTCAGGCGTGTCATGACGGCAGCGCCAGCCAGGACATCAACTGGCTGACCAAACCAACTCGCGCAACCTGCGGTTCGTGCCACGACGACGTCAACTTTGCCACCGGACAAGGCCATGCGGCCGGGCCGCAGCCCAATGACAATTCCTGTTCGCGCTGCCACATTCCGGAAGGTGAAATCGAGTTTGACGCTTCGATCAAAGGAGCCCACACCGTTCCACGCTACTCACGCGATCTACCCGGCGTTAATTTCGAGATTTTAGGGATCACGGACACCAAGCCGGGCCAGCGGCCAGCCGTCACACTCAAGATTACAGACGACAAGGGATTTCCGATTGAGACCTCGCAAATGAACTCATTGAGCCTCCTCATTTC
>Ga0075418_10009756_pt1 | contig 10771 bp, 10 predicted proteins | sample SoiMetdeltSBSDD2_FD_81776 | JGI IMG/M metagenome (GOLD analysis project Ga0075418, IMG submission 81776) | Bulk soil microbial communities from a Populus tree surrounding site in Tennessee, USA - Soil MetaG P. deltoides SBSDD2 | ecosystem: Environmental > Terrestrial > Soil > Tree plantation...
ACGAGGTTCGGCGGGTACGCGAACTTGCGCGGCCGGCCGTCCCGGGGGTCCACCGGTCGCCCGCGACCGTCCGTTATCCCGCCCGAGTCGGTGCTGCCGGACCCGATCTCCGGCGGGACTCCACTCCCGGACTGCGCGTCGCCCTCGGCCAGCGCATTGCCCTCAGCCAGCGCGTCACCGCCCTCGGCCAGCGCGTCGCCAGCGCCGGTACCGACATCGGCGAGTGCCCCGATCGCCTCCTGCTCCTCCAGGTAGCGGCGGAACCGGCGCGAGATGACCTCGTGAATCGCGGCCACATCGTTCTGTCCGTCGATGCCACGGATCGCGAACCGGCGGTACTCGCTCTTCCGGGCCAGGCCGTCCTCGAACACCACCATCGACGCGACCACGTCGGTGCCCTGCAGGTTGGACACGTCGAAGCACTCGATCCGCAACGGCGCCGACTCCAGGCCGAGCGCATCCTGGATTTCCTGCAAGGCCACGCTGCGGGTGGTGAGATCCGCCGCCCGCTTGGTCTTGTGCAGCGCCAACGCCTCGCCCGCATTGCGGGACACGGTCTCCAGCAGCGCGCGCTTGTCGCCACGGCGCGGCACCCGCATCTGCACCCGGGAACCGCGCCGGCCGGACAGCCATTCGGTCAGCGCATCGGCGGCCGCGGGCAGCGCCGGCACCAGCACCTCGCGCGGCACCGCCTCTCCCGACTCCTCGCCGTAGAACTGCTGTAGGAAGTGCTCGACCAGGTCGGCGGTGCTCGTCTCCTCGACCTTGTCGACGACGAAGCCGCGCTGGCCACGGACCCGACCGCCGCGCACGTGGAACACCTGGAACGCGGCCTCGAGCGGGTCTTCGGCGCACCCGATCACGTCCGCGTCGGTGCCGTCACCGAGCACGACCGCGTTGCGCTCCAGTGCCCGGTGCAAGGCGGCGATGTCGTCGCGCAGCCTGGCCGCCCGCTCGTACTCCAGGCTGTCGGCCGCAGCTTGCATCTCCTTCTCCAGCCGACGCACGTAGGTGGCGGTCTGGCCGGACATGAAATCGCAGAAATCCTCGACGATGCGCCGGTGCTCGTCGGCGTCGACCCGGCCCACGCATGGTGCCGAGCACTTGCCGATGTAGCCGAGCAGACATGGCCGGCCCACCTGGTGAGCGCGCTTGAACACCCCCGCCGAGCAGGTGCGGGCCGGAAAGACGCGCAACAGCAGATCCAGCGTCTCCCTGATCGCCCAGGCGTGCGCGTATGGGCCGAAATATCGCACGCCCTTCTTCTTGGCACCCCGCATCACCTGCAGTCGCGGGTACTCCTCGTACAGCGTCACTGCCAGGCTCGGGTAACTCTTGTCGTCGCGGTACCGCACGTTGAACCGCGGGTCGTGTTCCTTGATCCAGGAGTACTCGAGCTGCAGCGCCTCGACCTCGGTGGCCACCACGGTCCACTCCACCGAGCTCGCCGCCAGCACCATCGCCTGGGTCCGTGGATGCAGATGGGCGACGTCCTGGAAGTACGAGGAGATCCGCGAACGCAGGCTCTTCGCCTTGCCTACGTAGACGACCCGGCCGTGATCGTCGCGGAACCGATACACGCCCGGGGAGTCCGGGATCGTGCCGGCCGCGGGGCGGTAGGTAGCCGGATCAGCCACACCGCCAACCCTACGTCGGTGGGCGGTCAGGCCAGCCGGATCTCGCCGCCCTCGACCACGATCTCGCGAGCCGGGAGTGGACGGGGTGCGGGGCCGCTGAGCACCGACCCGTCGGCGGTGTCGAAGAGGCTTCGATGGCAGGGACAGCGCAGCCGCTCCGCACTGACCACGGTGAGCATGCACGCCGCGTGCGTGCAGACCGAGGAATACGCCAGGATGTCGTCCCCGGTCGGGCGGACGAGCACCACCTGTTCCGCCGGGAACACCTGGCCGCCGCCAACCGGGATCTCGGCGACGGTGGCCAGCGGCGCGCCGGTCGTCGCCGTACCCGGGTCGGCCGACGGTGGCCGGCCCGGACCCGATGCATCGCCGGTGTTGCCGGCGGCGTCTGTGCAGCCGGACATGCCGAACCCGGTGACCAGGCCGGCCCCGGCAGCCAGTCGGGCCGGCCCGATCAGGGTGCCGGCAAGGCCGGCAGCGCCGGCGAGCACGGTTCGCCGGTGTGGCCCGGAGCGAGACGGTTCGGGTGGCGCGGACGGGTCGGATGATGCGGACATGGACTGGATACGCGAGCGGGCCATCCCGCGTTCCAGGGCCGGCTCAGGCTAGGAAGATCTCATTCCCCTCGACCGAGATCTTCTCCGAACTCAGTGGCGCCGGCGCCGGACCGGCGACGACTGCGGCGTCTGCGATCGCGTACTGGCTGCCGTGGCACGGGCACTTGATGACCCCGTCCTCGACCTTCGACACGACGCACCCCTGGTGGGTGCAGATAGCGCTGAAACACTTGAAATCACCGGAGTCGGGCTGGGTGACCACGACTCGCTGGTCCGGGAAGATCTTTCCACCACCGACCGGGATGTCCGATGTCTTGGCCAGCGCATCGCCGCCTCCGGCCGGCGGCGAGCTGGTCTCGTTCGGTGGCGTGGAGCCGCCGGTCGCCGGCGGTGACGTGGTGCCGTTGGACGCTGTGCCGTTACCGCCCGAGTCGCCGCACCCAGCCAACGTCGAGGCCGCCAATACCGCACCGGTCGCCGCGACACCGCGAAGCACGTAGCGTCGACTCAGGCGTCCGGCGCTGCCGGCGGCGATCGGTTGGGCTTGGTCGGTCATGATCCCTCCTGGATCCGCGGTCATGGGTTGGAGTCCTGGTAGCTGTAACGGATCGGATCGGTCGGAGGTTCACCCAGAGCTCAGCCGGCCAGCCGATCCGCGAGCACCCGCCGCAGGAAGGCGCCGGTGTAACTGGTGTCCATCGCAGCGACGTCCTCCGGGGTTCCTTCGGCCACCACCGTGCCGCCACCAGAGCCCCCTTCCGGGCCCATGTCGATCACCCAGTCTGCCGTCTTGATCACATCCAGGTTGTGCTCGATGACGATGACCGTGTTGCCCTGCTCGACCAGGCGGTCCAGGACGCCGAGCAGCTTGCGGATGTCCTCGAAATGCAGGCCGGTAGTCGGCTCGTCGAGGAGGTAGACGGTCCGACCGGTGGAGCGCTTCTGCAGCTCGGAGGCCAGCTTCACCCGCTGCGCCTCGCCACCGGAGAGAGTGGGCGCCGGCTGCCCGAGGCGGACGTAGCCGAGTCCGACGTCGACCAGGGTCTGCAGGTGCCGCCGGATCGGCGGGATGGCCTCGAAGAACTCGGCCGCCTCCTCGATCGGCATGTCGAGGATCTCGGCGATCGTGCGGCCCTTGTAGTGCACCTCCAGGGTCTCCCGGTTGTACCGGGCGCCCTTGCAGACCTCGCACGGCACGTACACGTCGGGCAGGAAGTTCATCTCGATCTTGATCGTGCCGTCGCCGGCACACGCCTCACAGCGTCCACCCTTGACGTTGAACGAGAACCGGCCCGGCTGGTAGCCGCGCACCTTCGCCTCGGTGGTCTGCGCGAACAGCCTGCGCATGTGGTCGAACACGCCGGTGTAGGTGGCCGGGTTGGATCGCGGGGTGCGCCCGATCGGGCTCTGGTCGACGTGGATGATCTTGTCGAGCTGCGTTACTCCGGACACCGACTTGTGCCGTCCCGGCACCGTCCGGGCGCCGTTGAGCTCCCTGGCCAGGGCGTTGTAGAGGATGTCGTTGATCAGTGTGGACTTCCCCGACCCGGACACCCCGGTGATGGCGATGAACAGACCGAGTGGGAAGCTCACGTCGATGCCGCGCAGGTTGTGCTCGGCCGCACCGTGCACGACCAGCTCGCGCCCCGGCGTCGGCGGGCGGCGCACGCCGGGCAGCGGAATGGCGCGGCGCCCGGACAGGTAGGCACCGGTCACCGACTTCTGGTTCGTCAGCAGGTCGTCCAGCGATCCGGAGTGCACGATGTGGCCACCGTGCTCGCCGGCACCCGGGCCGATGTCCACGATCCAGTCGGCGACCCGGATCGTGTCCTCGTCGTGCTCGACCACGATCAGGGTGTTGCCGATGTCGCGCAGCCGCACCAGGGTGTCGATGAGGCGGTGGTTGTCGCGCTGGTGCAGGCCGATCGACGGCTCGTCCAGCACGTACAACACGCCGACCAGGCCGGACCCGATCTGGGTGGCCAGCCGGATCCGCTGTGCCTCGCCGCCGGCCAGCGTGGCGGAGGGACGGTCCAGCGTGAGGTAGTCGAGCCCGACATCGAGCAGAAATCCCAGGCGAGAGTTCACCTCCTTGAGCACCCGCTCGGCGATCTGCTGCTCGCGTGCGGTCAGGTCGAGGGTGAGCAGGAACTTCGCGGCCTCGCCGATCGGCATCGCCGCGACGTCGGCGATCGACCTGCCGCCGACGGTGACCGCGAGGACCACCGGCTTGAGCCGCTTGCCCTGGCAGGACGCGCACGGGATCTCGCGCATGTAGCCCTCGAACCGCTCCCGGCTGGCGTCGGACTCCGCCTCGGCGTGCCGGCGCTGGACGTAGGGCACCACACCCTCGAACGTGGCGTGGTACGACCGCTCGCGCCCATACCGGTTGCGGTAGTGCACGTGCACCGGGATGTCCCGGCCGAACAGGACCGTTTCCCTGACCTTCGCCGGCAGCTCGGCCCACGGTGTCTTGGTGCTGAACTTCATCGACTCGGCGAGCGCGTCGAGCAGCCGGCCGAAGTAGTCGATCGTGTGCGCCGAGTTCCATGGTGAGATCGCGCCACCGTCGATCGAGCGATCCAGATCGGGCACTACCAGCTCTGGATCGACCTCCATCTTGGTGCCCAGGCCGCTGCAGTCCGGGCAGGCGCCGTACGGCGAGTTGAACGAGAACGACCGCGGCTCGAGCTCCTCGAACGAGAGATCGTCGTAGAGGCACGCCAGGTGCTCAGAGAACGTGCGCTGCCGGTGCGGGTCGTCCTCCGGCAGATCGACGAAGTCGAGCATGACCAGCCCGCCGGACAGTCCGAGCGCGGTCTCGACCGAGTCGGTCAGCCGCCGCTTGGCCGACGCCTTGACCGTAAGCCGGTCGACCACTACCTCGATCGTGTGCTTCTGCTGCTTGTTGAGCGTCGGTGGCTCGGTCAGCGGGTAGACCACGCCGTCGACCCGGACTCGGCTGTAGCCCTTGCTCTGCAGCTCGCGGAACAGCTCGCCGTACTCACCCTTGCGTCCGCGCACCACCGGGGCGAGCACCTGGAATCGGGCGCCCTCCTCGAACTCGAGCACCCGGTCGACGATCTGTTGCGGGGTCTGCCTAGCGATCGGGCGGCCACACACCGGGCAGTGCGGCCGGCCGGCCCGCGCGTAGAGCAGCCGGAGGTAGTCGTAGACCTCGGTGATCGTGCCGACCGTGGACCTCGGGTTGCGGGAGGTCGACTTCTGGTCGATGGACACCGCCGGGGACAGGCCTTCGATGAAATCGACGTCGGGCTTGTCCATCTGACCGAGGAACTGGCGGGCATAGGCAGATAGCGACTCGACGTAGCGACGCTGGCCCTCGGCGAAAATGGTGTCGAAAGCCAGCGACGACTTGCCCGATCCGGACAGCCCGGTGAACACGATCAGCGCGTCGCGCGGCAGATCCAGCGAGACGTCCTGGAGGTTGTGCTCGCGGGCACCGCGGACGATGAGTCGGTCGGCCACTGATCCGCCTTTCTTGACTGCGGGAACCACCCGTCAGGCCGGGCCCATCGTAGGCAGGTCTACTGACAGTTTCGCCTGCGCCGACCCGGTCTCGCAGACTGTCGGGCGGTCCCGATACGGTGAGCCGGCAGGTTGTCCCATCGTCGCCCCTCAGGACCGCCGATGACGAGCTACCGAGATCCGACCGCGAGCATGGCCGAGGTGGAGGCTGCAACCGCTCGGTTGATCTCGACGGCCCGGAAGCTCAGCGATGCGGAGCTGCGGGAGCCGTCGCCGCTACCGCGGTGGACCCGCGGCCACGTGCTGACCCACGTCGCCCGCAATGCCGACGGCCTGCGCAACCTGCTGATCTGGGCGGCTACCGGTGTGGAGACGCCGCAGTATGCGAGTCCGCAGGCCCGCCACGACGACATCTACGCCGGGGCCGGGCGGCCGGCCACCGAGCAGGTCACCGACATGGAGGACAGCGCCGCCCGGTTCGCGCAGGCAGCGACCGAGGTACCAGAGGCCAACTGGTCCAACCTCGTGGAGATGCGCGGTGGTCTTCAGATCCCGGCGTGGGAGATTTTCATCCGGCGGCTGAGCGAGGTGGAGATCCATCATGTCGATCTCGACGCCGGCTACACCCCGGCGCACTGGCCGGCCGAATGGGTGAGCCGCGCGCTGGCCAATATCGTGGACGGGCTGGCCGACCGGGAGGAGTTCCCCAAGCTCGTTCTGCACGCCGAGGACACCGACCGCGAGTTCCCGGTCCGGCCACAGGCGAGCGGGCCGGCGATCACGGTGGCGGGTCCGGAGCCGGCGCTGATGGCGTGGTTGATCGGCCGGTCCTCCGGCGACGGCCTCGCCGTCGAGCCGCACGGCACAGCGCTGCCGCCGCTGCCGAAGTGGGCATAGGAGGTTCCGATGGCCGCCTACCACGGCAACGTTCACGTCGGCGGCGCTCCCGACGTGCGCGAGCTGACCGAGCTGGTGATCACCAAAATGGCGGTAGGACCGCATGACAACAACGTCTACCTGCTGCGCTGCCGCGACAGCGGCGAACAGCTGCTCATCGACGCGGCCAACGACGCGCCGACGTTGCGCCGCCTGGTCGCAGACGGACTGGCCGCGATCCTGACCACCCACCGGCACGCCGATCACTGGCAGGCCCTGGCCGAGGTGGTGTCGGTGACCGGGGCGCGCACGATGGCCGGACGGGAGGACGCGCCGGCGATTCCGGTCCAGACCGACGAGCTACTCGACGACGGCGACCCCGTCTCGGTCGGCAACTGCCGGATGCGCGCGATCCACCTGATCGGGCACACCCCCGGCAGCATCGCGTTGCTCTACGACGACCCGCATGGGCATCCACATCTGTTCACCGGGGACTGCCTGTTTCCCGGCGGTCCGGGCAAGACCAACAGTCCGACCGATTTCGGCTCGCTCATGGACGGCCTGGAGGCGAAGGTCTTCGGCGTGCTGCCGGACGAGACCTGGGTCTATCCGGGACACGGCCGGGACACCACGCTCGGAGCGCAGCGCGCCGCGATCCCGGCCTGGCGCCAGCGCGGCTGGTAGATCGCCCACCTTGGGCCGGCGGAACGCCGTCTTCGGCGGTCGGCTCAGAACTGGTCCGCGCCGGTGACCTGGGTGATCTCGAACACGTGCCGGGAGCCGGCGCAGACCGTTTGCAGCACGTGGATGGGCTCGTCCTGGTCGCAGTAGGAGGCTCGCAGCACCTCGACGACCCATTCCCCCGGCGCAAGCTCGAGCGTGGCCAGCTCGGCTTCGGTAGGGGTGCGCGCGGTCAGCATCTCGGCGGCGTGCCCGAACCGGTAGCCCAAGGTCTCGAGCTCGGTCTGCAGGGATGGCTCGACGAACCCGGGCTCGGCGATCCGGGTGCCGACGAACAGATCTGCGCGGAAGTACGAGGTGGCGATCCGGACCGGCACCTCGTCCGCGATCAATAGCTTCCGGCGCGCGATCACCGGGGCGCCGGGTGCTACCCGCAGCGCGGCGGCCACGGCCGCCTCAGCCGGCTCGGGACCGACGTACAGCATGCGCCGGTCGGCGCGAAGCCCCTGCTGCTGGGCCTCGGCGACGAACAGCGAGGCCGAGCCGCGTACGGCCGGATCGGTCGGCAGCGTCCTGCGCACCACAACCGCCGGGTTCCGGTCACGCTCCGGCATCTCCACGGCCGAAAGATAACCCTTCCGCCGACCGTCACCCGGCTCGGGCAGGTGGCGGTGCCAGCCGGAACGGCGGACGGCTCTAGCCGGACGGCGGGCGGGTTGGCGGACGCTCGGCAACCGGCTCGGTCAAGTCTGGATGATCCGGATCCACCAGTGACTCGTCCACTTCGATCTGCTGCAGCAGCCGGCCGCCGCCCTTGCCACGGCGCGAGGCACGGATGCTCAGCACCGCGGTCACCGCGAGCGTTCCGACGATCACTAGCAGGGACAGCCAGATCGGAATCTCCGGCGCCCAGGGTGCGCCATCTCGGTGCGCCGCCTCCAGGATCAGCTTCACGCCGATGAAGGCGGATCACCGCCAGCCCATGACTGAGATAAATCAGGCGGTCCAGCAGGCCGCCGATGAGGAAGTACAGCTGGCGCAGGCCCATCAGGGCGAATGCGTTAGCGGCGAAGACGAGATACGGCTCCTGGGTCAACCCGAAGATCGCCGGAATCGAGTCGAGCGCGAACAGCAGGTCGGTGGTCCCGATCGCCACCATGACGACCAGCATCGGAGTGAACAGGCGCCGGCCGTCGATCTTGACCGTGATCTTGGATCCGTAGTAGCCGTGCGTAGTCGGCAGCACCCGGCGCACCGCCCGTAGGACGATGTTCTCCTGGAAGTCCTTCGCCTCGTCGTGGGTCAGCAGTGAGTAGGCGGTGTAGAGCAGGAACGCGCCGAAAAGGTAGAACAGGCCGTGGAACCGGTCGAGCGCGGCCGCTCCGAGGGCGATGAAGATCCCGCGCATGATGAGGGCCAGCACGATCCCGACCAGCAGCACCTGTTGCTGGTAGCGCCTGGGCACCGCGAACCTGCTCATGATGATCAAAAATACGAACAGGTTGTCGACGGACAGCGAGTACTCGGTCAACCAGCCGGCGATGAACTGCCCGCCGTAGTGCGGGCCCCAATACAGGAACACGCCAAGGCCGAATAAGAGCGCCAGCGAGACGTAGAAGATCACCCAGTACACGCACTCGCGGGTAGACGGCTCGCGCGGGTTGCGGGCGACGATGACGAAGTCGAGCGCGATCACGGCGGCGATGCCGATGATCGTGACTACCCACAACCCAACCGGGACATCCACAGCGCTCACCTCCGGCAGCAACCCAATGTCTGATCACGGGTGCCGGAGGTCTCTTCCACCGGGCAGCGACTGACGCCGGACTGCACCGACCGCCGGAGCCGGGCCGCAAATCACGACCGTGATGACGACTCCGACGCGGGGGAATACTCCCCTCCACGCGTTCCACAGTCTTCCGTAACCCGGGCCGGTCGTCCAATTCAGCGGATCCCGCGTGTCCGGACTCACCGATCAAACCGGTTTACACCGGACGTTTCGCTCTGGTCAGCCGGCTGACGACCGTCTCGTAGGACATGTCGATCAGCTCGTAGATCTCCGGATCGGGCACGCCGCCCCGAAGCGGCACCCGATTCCATCCGTGCCGGCCGATATAGGCGCTGGGCTGGACATCGTCCGGATACCTGGCCTGCCATTCGCGCGCCACGGTGACCGAACTGGCCCGTAACGACACCGCGCTGCCGTCCATGCCGATAAACGCGAACGCCTTGCCGCCGACCTTCGGGACGAGCTCGTCGTCACCCCATGGATAGCTCTCCACCGCCCCGGGCTTGCGCATGCAGTAGTCGATCAGTTCGTCCAGCGTCATAGCCCACCGGCCGGTTCACCGGTCCTGGAACTGCGTTCAGCCGGGGCCGGGCGGTGCTTCCTGGGCAGGCTGGCCACCGCGGAGTCGTACGAGATGTCCAGCATTTCCCGCAGGTCAGCAGCGGTAACCGAGCCGTCGAGACGCATCGAGTTCCACGGTTTGCGGCGCATGTAACGCGCCGGACCGACGCTGTCCGGGTATTTCTCCCGCCACGCCTGGATCTCCTCCGGCCAGCAGCGCAGGCTGACCCGCGGGGGCGCGACATCGAGCCCGGCGAGCAGGAACATCCGGCCGCCGTTACCGCCGACCTTGAGCACGAGTGTGGCCTCGTCGAACGGGAACTCCTGCCGGGCGCCGGGCTTGGACAGGCCGTATTCCACCAGCTCGTCTAGCGTCACCGGCGACTCCCTTCGCCTGTTGCCGGCACCCGCCGCGGGACCGGCACAAGACATCCGCCTACTGCAGGCAGAACTCGTTGCCCTCCGGGTCCTGCATGACGATCCAGCGGCTCGACCATTCGCTCATCCTGCGGACCCGGGTCGCGCCCAGCGCTTCCAAGCGCTTGGCCTCGGCCTCCAGCTTCTCGTCGGCTTCGTCGGGCGGCACGCCGGCGGTCACGTTGAGGTCGAGGTGAACCCGGTTCTTGACCGACTTCGGCTCCGGCACCCGCTTGAGGAAGATCCGCGGGCCGGAGCGGTCCGGGTCGACCACTGCCGAGGCATCGTTCCAGCTCTGCTCCGGGATGCCCTGCTTCCGCAGCCAGTCCGGCCACGACTCGAAGCCCGGCGGCGATGGCTCTGGCATGGTGTCTCTAGAGTTCGAGTACGGTGTCGAGCCCGCGATGCACACCAATCAGCGTATCCACTCGCCGAATCGCGAGGAGCGCACCTTCGACGTATGGTACCGCGCTCGTGCCCGAGTCATGCCGGATCGTGAGCTTCTGGTCCGGCATCCCGAAGATGATCTCGGCGCTGATGACGAACCCTGGCAGACGGACCGAGTGGATCTGCGAACCCGCGAGCGTCGCGCCTCTCGCCTCCGGCGGACCGACCGTCTGGTCGACGGGGACGGTCGCTACCGGCTCGCGCACGCGCGACAATCGGTCAGCGAGCTCGCGAGTTGTGCCACTGGGCGCATCGACCTTTCCGTCGCGCGCATAATCGATGATCTCCCATTGAGGGATCAGCCGCGCCGCCATCTC
>Ga0075418_10009759_pt1 | contig 10768 bp, 7 predicted proteins | sample SoiMetdeltSBSDD2_FD_81776 | JGI IMG/M metagenome (GOLD analysis project Ga0075418, IMG submission 81776) | Bulk soil microbial communities from a Populus tree surrounding site in Tennessee, USA - Soil MetaG P. deltoides SBSDD2 | ecosystem: Environmental > Terrestrial > Soil > Tree plantation...
CAGTGGCGCTGGTTCTGGGATTTTGGCGGCGGCATTTTCACCGACTTGATGGTCCACTTCCTGGACGTCGTCCACTGGTACCTCGACCTCGATCATCCGGCCAGTGCGGTCAGCATCGGCGACCACTACATGGCCAAGGGGATTTGGGAGACGCCCGACACGGTGCAGACGCTGCTCATGTACCCAGATAAGCAGGTGCAAGTGTATTTCGAGGGGACGTTCAGCAATGCCCGCAACGGGGCCATGGCCGAGTTCATGGGGAGCGAAGCGACGCTGTATATCGACCGCGGGCGGTACGAGGTGATCCCGGAGCGGCGGAGCAAGCTCAAGGCCAGCGAGCTGGTGCTTGGCGACGGGCCGCGCGGCGCGGACTTCTACGCCACGCCCGATGGCGAGCTGCTGCATCTGGCGAACTGGATCGACTGCGTCCGCTCGCGGAAGAAACCGCAGTGCCCGGCCGAAGCGGGCGTCAGCGGCGCGGCAGCGGCGCATCTGGCGAACAAGGCGCTGCGGAGCGGGCAAGCCGCGAAGTGGGCGTAACGTGTCGCCGTTTTCCACCAATGCACGAACGCACCAAGGACGGTGTGCTTGCCCGGAGTCCGTACAGAATGCAACGGGAATCCAAGCGGATAATCCTGTTAATCATTTGCAATCTTGCTTGGGTACTGCTCGTGCTGACGTTCGCTGAGTTTGGACAGGAGTTTCTTTGGAACAGGATGACGCCGGGCATGACTTTCTGGTCGGGCACTTATCTCGGCCAATTGGCGATGCTGGCGAATATCGCCGCCCTTCCAGGCTCGCTTTCCCGAACAACGGTGGCGGCTCTTTCGCTCCTCATTGGAGTACTGGCTGCCACGTGTTGGATTTACATGTACGTTGCGTTCTGGTATTGCGGCGCCGTCTTTTACTTCGCCTGGCCGCAGTTCGCACCGCTGACGGTGCTCGGTCTTGTGGTTCCTCTTGGATTTCTATGGGTTGCGCATCTGCCAACCAGTCGAGAGGCGATGACTGGCCCGGTTGGCAGACGCGCCTCGTTTGCGGGTGGGACGCGAGTATCGCTACGTCAACTTGTGCTCGCGATCACGCTGCTCGCGGTGATCATGGCGCTGATGCGAGGTCTTTCTCAATGGATTCCGTTGCGAACCACGCCGTATAACAGCTATGAAACATTCGTGGGGGCGGTTGGCTGGCATCTGGCCGATGTTTGTGCGGCGACGTGGTGCCTTGTTCCGTTGTCGCTGACGGTATTCCGAGCCGCCGCAACGCCGCTGTCGAGACTGATTATCGTAGGATTAGTCAATTTGGGATTCGTGCTTTCTTCGCCACTGATCTGGATGGCATCATTTCGCGGCGTACATGGTTTTTGGGCCGGGGGCGTGGAAGTATTTGCCATTCCGCTTCTATTCGGATTCATTGTTGCGATCGTGCCGAATCTGATCTATTGGCGGCGACTGGCAGGAAATAAAACAACTCACGTAGGATAGACGTGCCTCCGCTGCGGGCTGATCGATCATGAGACCATTGTTGAACGATTGTTTTTTTTCGGCCATCGTGGTTGCGTGTGCCGTGCCTGTGGCGGTTTCGACAGCGCCGGCGCAGGATGCGGCGAAAGAGCGCGCGGCTGCAAAGGACCTCCGCGCCCCGCGCTTCCCCGAGCTCTCCAACCTCGAAGCGTGGATTCAGCTTCCCAAGGCGGAGGAAGGAGTGGGCGAGGAATTGCCAGCGTGGGCGCGAGTGCTCTCCGGCAGCCTTCCCATGACCACATCCAGAATGCTCGAGCTGGACTGGCTGCACCGCGAAAAGAGCCCGCTGGAGCCGAAACTTCGCGGCAAGCTGCGCTGGACCGTGGCCAAGGCCAATCGATGCGATTACGCGCTGGCGTATGCGGAGGCCGACCTCAAGCGGGTGGGATTGACGCCATCGGAAATCGAAGGGCTAGCCGCTGCCTCGGCAAGTAATGATGCGAAAGAAACGGCGGCAATTGATTTTGTCCGCAAGCTGACGCTCGCCGGCGACACGGTCACCGACGAGGAAGTGGCCAGGCTCGTCGAGCTGTATGGCGAAAAACAGCTCGTGGCGATCGTGCTGCTGGTGGCCCACGGCAATTTTCAGGACCGGCTGTTTCTCTCGCTGGGCATTCGCCTATCACCTAACGAGCCGCTGGCGCCGGTAAAGGTCCGCTTCGCCCGCGGTCTGGCCGGACAGGCGACCAACGTGCCCAAGCGCGAGATCCCTCCGCAAACACCGCCGGCTGCCAGCGAAGAAAAAATCTCGGACGCGCGCTGGCTGGCGCTCGACGTGCCGGCCCTCAAGCAGAAGATGCAAGCCCAGCAGAGCCGCCCGGGGCGGATCCGCGTTCCTACGTGGGAAGAAGTGACCCAAGGCGCCCCCGACGAAATCCGCAAGCGGCCCCCTGTGAAAATCCGCTGGAGCCTCGTCTGCCGCGGCTATCAGCCGGAATTAGCGGACGGCTGGGGAGCGTGCATGGGCACGTTTGGCGAGGAAGCGCAGCAGGACCGCGTCTTCGAGGAGAGCCTGTTCTGGGTCATTACTCGCGAGATCAACTGCTTCTACTGAATGGGGCACACTCGGATGTTGCTCGCGGTCGCGGGCCTTGATGACGACGCCGTTGAGAAAAGAACCGCAAAACTGGCCAGCGGCGACTGGTCCGGTTTTTCTCCGGGTGACCAGGCGGCATTCGCATTGGCACGAAAACAGTCCAGCGCCCCCTGGTCGATCACGGACGGGGATGTGCAGAAGCTTAAGGACAACTTTGGTCCGCATCGGACCATCGACATCCTGTGGTGGTCGGCCCGTTGTCACTACATGACTCGCGTGGCCGACGCCTTTCAATTGCCGCTCGAGGAAGAGAATGTCTTTGCGCGTCCAAAAAAATAGGTCCCGCCTGTGGAGCGGGACCTGGATTGATTTGCGGTAAGAGTAGCAGACAAGCTACTTTTTTCCCTTGTGCGCGCCGTGGCAGCCCATGCAATTGGCGGCCTTTTTGAGTGCGTCCGCCGCCCCGTCCTTCCCTTCGGCGGCTGCCTTGGCGGCATCGACTAGCGCGCTGGTGAACTTGTTCCAGCTCTCGGCATCGCCTTTCGGCGGCTTGTTCTTGTGGAGGTCTTCGAACAGGGCGACAAGCTTCTTCTTTTCCTCGTCGGTCGCCTTGCCAGAGGCCACCTTGGTGCATAGGCCTCCCTTCGCCATGCACGTCTTCATCACCTCCTTGATTGCGACCGGTTTGTCGTCGGCCCCATCCGACGTGAGGTTGATCGCAAGCGCCAAACCACCCATGACTGCAAAAGCCACCAGCAACTTCCGCATGACCGTTCTCCTGCAAGGATGTAAACCATGAAGCGCCGCACGCGCGGCGCCGGGCGTATGATAGCGAGGCCAAATTGCAATTGCACGTGGAATTCTTGGGTAGGGCGGCGAGCCGTTGCAGCGCATGCCGCTCTGTGTCAAGGAAAAACTGCCGCCGGGCGCGTGCGAGCGGTAAGCGGGGTGCGTTTGCATTTGGCCCGCCGCCGCGGTAGTCTCCAAGTGCCAGGGGTCTGTTTACGAAGGAACTCTCTCATGCGTCGTCCCCTGGCGTGGATCGTCATTTGTTTCTTGGCCGCGTCACCAGCGGCACTGCTGGCCCAGGATGAATCGGAGCAAGCCCGCGCACTAAGGGCCCAGCTTCAGGCGATTGAGCGGCAGCTTGCCGACCTGTCCCGCAAGGAGTCGGCCCACCTCAAATTCACCGAGATTGGCTCTTCCGCATCGCGCTCGCGGGCCGGCGACGAACAACCGCGGGTCGTGCGAATCTACGATCTCAGCGACCTTTATGCCGTCGCACCGGCCTATGCCGCCGAACAGCCGAACGACCTGATCGCTGAACCCCGACCGATCTTCCCGACTGTCGATGTCGAAGCGAGTGCCGGCGGCGGGTTGGGTGGTGGAGGTTTTGGCGGCGGCGGTGGGGTATTTGCTGTTCCTAGTTCTGTCAACCGCGGCAAGCAAATGCCGCACACGTTGCACCAGGTTTCGGGCGGCTCGGGCGTGGGGACGAAGGAATCGGTTCGCACCAGCGTCGACAACCTGATCGACACGATCACATCCACCATCGAGCCCGAAGAGTGGGACGAAGTTGGCGGCCCATCCACGATCAAGGCCCTTGGCGCATCGCTGGTGGTTTCCGCTCCTACCAACATCCACCAGCAGATTGCCGCGCTGCTCGATCTGTTCCGGAAACGCTGGGGTTCCCTACGAACCGTAAGCGTCGAAGCCCATTGGCTGTGGCTCACGGAGGACCAGGTCGCGGAAGCGACGGCCGAAGGGAAGGGCCTTAACCCTCCGGCGCCGTTTGGCGCGCTGTCGGCGGATGCCTGGAAAACGCTCAAGCAACAGGCGCTGGCCGAGGATCAAAAGCGGAGGAACTTTCACGCGGTTGTGACTTGCTATAACGGGCAGACCGTGTCCACACTGTCCGGCGGGCAGCGGCTGATTGTCAGCGGCCTGACTCCGATTGCGTCCGGAAGCGAGAAGGGTGCTGCCGCCTACCAGCCGGAGGTAAAGATCGTGCAGGATGGCGCAGCCCTTCAGATCACGCCCGTCGTGACGCGAACGGCCAAGTACGTCGTGGCAGACGTCCACAGCCGCGTCAACTTGCTGGCTGAACCGGCAGCACCAGCCCCAGCGAAGGAGGCCGGCCCCGTGGCCCAGGTGGTTGCCGCCCTCGATCGCCCGGCACTTCAGTGCCAGCGCCTCTCAACGACGCTCCGCATCCCCGTCGATATGCCGACCCTCGTGGGGGGCATGACGTTTGCCGGCGGCGCGGGGGAAAATGCCAATTTGTATTTGTTCCTGACTGCGACTGTCAGGGAACTGAAGGACGAAGAAGGATCGGAGTTAATGGGAGAGGAGAAGCCGGCGGAGTAACAAATAACCTTGCGTCGCCCTGGCAAAGGGCCAGCGGCTCCCTTGTCGCGAATTCTGGAAGGTGGGACAGCAGTCTCACGAACTGCGCGTGCATTCACATCAACCTTCGCTTATAATTCCGCCGACGGTAGGACAGGTTGGAAACCTGTCCTACGAGGAGATCAGCCATGATCACCATGCTCGGCAGTCCGCGTCGCTGCTGCGACGGAATTACCCGGCGGGAGACGCTTAAGGCGGGAGCCTTGTCGGCACTGGGCGGCCTCTCGCTGGTGGATTTGCTGCGTGCCGAGCAAGCGCCCGCCGCCCAATCTGGCGGCGGCAAGGCGAAGAGCGTAATTCTCCTGTACCTCCTCGGCGGCGCAGCCACGCAGGACATGTGGGACCTCAAGCCCGAGGCCCCCAGCGACATTCGCACGCAGTTCAAGCCAATCCCCACCAGTGCCAGCGGCATTCAAATCTGCGAACTATTGCCGCTGACTGCTAAATGGATGCACCGGGGGGCCATCGTTCGATCGCTCAATCACAAGGCGGGCTGCCACAACACGCTGCCGAGCTACACCGGCTTGGAACAGGCCCTGTCGGATATCACCACGATCAAAGACAGCTACCCGCCCAGCATGGGATCGGTGTGCCGCTACTTGTCGGGACCGGAAGGGGAATTGCCCGCGTACGTCTACCTTCCCTGCTACCTGGGATGGGGACAGAACATTCGCCGCCCAGGGCCATACGGCGGCTTTCTCGGGCGCCGCTTCGATCCCCTGTTCACCGAGTGTGCGCCGTTCAAGGACAAGGAGGCGCCCGATCCGCTTCCCGGCCAGCCGTGTCTGGTCCGCGGCATTCCGTTCCTGGCGGACTCCGCGCTGCCGGAGCAGATCACGCTCGACCGGCTCAACCAGCGGAAGTCGCTGCTGAGCCAGATGGATGAGGAAATGCGGCGAATGGAGGCCGCGTTTTCCGTCGCTCAGCACAGCCGGCTCAAGCAACAGGCCTACGGCATACTCACATCTTCACAGACGAGGGCCGCCTTCGACGTTTCCGCCGAAGATCCCAAGTTGCTGGATCGCTACGGCCGGACCCTGTTTGGACACAGCACGCTGATTGGCCGGCGGCTGGTCGAGGCGGGCGTGCGTTTTGTCAACGTCACGTGGGACTTGTTCTGGGACCGCGTGAAGATCGACTACGACGCCTGGGACACGCACACCAAGAATTTCTCGATCCTCAAGGAAAACAAGCTGCCGAATCTCGACCAGACGCTGTCGGCATTGCTGGAGGACCTCGATGCCCGCGGCCTGCTCGACGAAACGCTCGTGGTCCTGACCAGCGAAATGGGCCGAACGCCGAAGGTCAATGGCAACGGCGGACGCGATCACTGGACTTACTGCTATTCGACAGTCTTTTTTGGCGGTGGGATTCGCGGCGGGAACGTGTACGGCGCCTCCGACGCGCACGCCGCATACGTCAAGGACAGGCCAGTGAGCACGTCAGACATCTGTGCGACGATCTATCATTGCCTGGGGATCAGCCCCGACACGACAGTCCCAGATCGCAGCGGCCGCCCCGTTGGCATTGGCTACGGTGGGCAAGTGATTTCGGACATTGTCGCTTGAGCGGGTCGCCGCAATCGACACTCCATTGACGAGGATACCGCTGGCAAAATGAGCAAGGACCGTAAGATCGAGGCGGGTATGAGGTGCAGTTTTTCTCCTTGCACGGGTGTTACCTTCGACCACCTCCGGGCCATAGGTTGACAACCCGTTTGACCGATACCCATCAACACATGTTGAAGTTTGCTTGCATTCCGTGCGGCAACCGGCGATAATCCACAGCAGATTGCATGGCTTTTAGATGGACGTTACTCCTTACATGACAACGAGAAGGGAACCATGCGACGCCTTCCCACCGCGGCCCTTCCCCTGGCCGCACTGATCGCCCCCGCCGTTTGTTTACTCTCCTTCGCCCAGGAAACCCCCGCCAAACCCAAGGCGCCGGGGCTGGGAGATCCCGGAAAGCTGGTCTCGATTGCCGTCGATTCCGGCCGGACCAAGGATGGGATTTTGATCCTGTCCGGCCGCGACGCGGTCCAGCAGCTAGTCGTTACCGGAAATTTCGACAGCGGCCAGACGCGGGACCTGACGCGCAAGAGCACCTATGACGCCGCCCCCGCCGGGATCGTGGCTGTAGACAGCACGGGGTTCATCACCCCCGTTGCTGAAGGGCAGGCGGCCGTGAAGGTCGTTGCCGCTCCTGGGATCGAAGCCACGGTGAACGTCCAGGTGAAGGACCTCGTTACCGATAAGCCGATCAATTTCGCCAACCAGATCACGCCCGTCTTCACCAAATACAGTTGCAACGGCGGTGGCTGCCACGGCAAAAGCGGCGGCCAGAACGGCTTCCGCTTGTCGCTGCTGGGCTTCGAGCCCAAGGAAGACTACGAATACCTGGTTCGCGAAGGAAAAGGACGCCGCCTCTTTCCGGCCGCGCCCGATCAGAGCTTGCTACTGATGAAGGCGTCGGCGCGACTGCCCCACGGCGGCGGTCAGCGGATTGAGTTCGATTCACCTGCCTATCGCCTGGTGAAGCGCTGGATCGAACAGGGAATGCCGTATGGCCACGAAACCGATCCCAAGGTCACGCACATCGAGGTCTTCCCCATCGAGCGCCTGATGGAGCGGGAGACGACGCAGCAAATCGTCGTCGTGGCCCACTACAGCGACGGCTCGAGTGAGGACGTGACAAGGACGACGACGTTCGACTCGAACGACACCGAGATGGCCGAGGTGAGCGTCACCGGACTGGTGACCACTGGCCAGCTCACCGGCAGTGTGGCCGTGATGGCCCGTTATCAGGGACACGTCGGCGTCTTCCGCGCCACAGTTCCGCTGGGCGTCAAGACAGAAAACTTGCCGCCGGTGAAAAACTTCGTCGATGAATTCGTCTACAAGAAGCTCAAGGCGCTTGGTTTGCCCTCGAGCCAGGCGTGCGACGATGCGACATTCCTTCGCCGCGTTTCGATCGACATCGCTGGCCGATTGCCGACGCTGGCGGAATCCGAGCAGTTCCTGGCGGATCAGAATCCGAACAAGCGGGCGGCACTGATTGATCGCCTGCTCGACAGCACCGACTATGCCGACTACTTCGCCAATAAGTGGAACGCGATCCTCCGCAACAAGCGGCGGCAGGACACGGAAAAGCCTTCCACCTTCGCCTTCTACGACTGGATTCGCACGAGCCTGCACGACAACAAGCCGTACGACCAGTTCGTGCGAGAGATTCTCACGGCTTCCGGAGAGCCGGGCAAGAATGCCCCGGTCGCCTGGTACCGCGAAGTAAAGGACCAGTCGGCGCAGGTTGAAGACACCGCGCAGCTCTTTTTGGGTCTCCGCATCCAGTGTGCCCGCTGCCACCATCATCCCTTTGAGAAGTGGAGCCAGCAGGACTATTACGGCTTCTCGGCATTCTTTGCCCAGGTCGGCCGCAAGCGGGGCGGCGTCCAGGGAGACGAGCGCATTTTCCATCGACGTGGCGTCGCTCAGGCGAACAATCCCAAGACCGGGCAGCCGGTGAAGCCAACCGGGTTGGGGAGCCAGCCGCTGGAGCTTTCGCCCGACAACGACCCGCGCATTGATCTAGCGAACTGGATGAGCACGAAGGACAACCCCTTCTTCGCCAGGTCGCTAGTCAATCGCTACTGGAAGCATTTCTTCGGCCGCGGCCTGGTCGACCCGGAGGATGACATGCGGGTCACAAACCCTGCGTCGAATCCTGAGTTGCTCGAAGCGCTGGCCAAGGACTTCGTCGATCATAATTTCGACCTGAAACACCTTTGCCGGACGATCGCCAACTCGCAGGTCTACCAGCTCAGCGCCGAGCCGAACGAGTGGAATCAGGACGACAAGCAGAACTTCTCCCGCTACTATCCCAAGCGGCTCAATGCGGAAGTTCTGCTGGATGCGATCGACCAGGTGACCGGCACGCAGACCAGCTTCGGCGGCATTCCCAACGGGACGCGGGCTGTGCAGCTTCCCGATAACGGCTTCCAGTCGTACTTCCTCACGGTCTTCGGCCGACCGGAAGCGTCCAGCGCCTGTGAATGCGAGCGCTCGAGTGAAGCCAATCTCGCCCAGAGCCTGCATCTGCTCAACTCGGGCGAAATCCAAGGGAAGCTCACGGCTGGCAACGGCTATGCCGCGACGCTGGGCAACGACAAGGCCCGGCCGCACGAGATCAAGCTCCGCGAGCTGTACTTGCTGGCGTTCTCGCGGCCTCCGGCCGCGGACGAACTGGCCATCGCGCTGGCCCACATCGACAAGAACAAAGACGATCCAAAACGCGCCTACGAGGATATCGTCTGGGCGCTGATCAATACGAAGGAGTTTTTGTTTAATCACTAGTAGACCGGATTTCAATCCGTTCCCTAGTGTGAACGTGAAACGAACGGAATGAATTCCGTTCTACGAAGTGCGATTGCAAGCTGCCAATCGCGCAAGCAGACTGAGTTTTCCCACCCGAACGTTACGCCCACCGACAAGCGACAAGCCCGAAGCGCAAGCGAGGGACCTCCGTTTCAAGTTGCAAGCGTTTCCCTCGCTTGCGCTTCGGGCTTGTGAATCATCCCTCCGCCGGACCCATAGGAGTGGTCACGATGAAGCGCTTCCCAGGATTACTCGCGCACGGCGCATGCGCGCCGGCTCTCGCCATCGCGACATTGGCGGCATTCTCGACCGTCGCACTAGCCCAGCTCCCGGTGACGCAGCTCACAAGCATTTTTCCCCCTGGCGGCAAGCCCGGTACGACCGTGGAAGTGACGGCCGCGGGCGTCGATCTGGACGATGCGGACAAGCTTGTTTTTAGCCATCCGGGAATTGTCGCGGCGGCCAAGATGACGACGCCGACCGACTTTGAAAAGACCGCCAAGCCGATGCCGGGGCAGTTCACGTTGACGATTGCCGGCGATGTGCCGCCCGGAATTTATGAGGCCCGCGTGATTGGCCGCTTCGGTCAGTCGAATTCCCGGTCATTTGTCGTGGGCACGCTCAATGAAATCCTCGATGCCGGCAACAGCTCGCTCGAAAGGTCGGTCGAATTGCCGCTGGGGAGCACATTCAATGGCCGCATCGATGCCAACACGTACGACTTCCTGAAGATTCCGCTCAAGGCGGGAGAGCGGGCGATCGTCGATTGCCTGGCCGAGCGGATCGACTCGCGCTTGAATGCGACGATGGTGCTCACCGATCCAGCCGGAAAGGAATTGATGCGGGTGCGCGATTCCATCGGCAGCGACCCGGTGATCGACTTTACCGCTCCAGCCGAAGGACACTATGTCCTCAAGCTCTATGACGTCGTGTATGGCGGCGGCGGGGAATATTTTTATCGCCTGAATGTGACCGCGATGCCGTTTGTCGATTTCGTCTTTCCGCCGTCCGCCCCGGCAGGATCGAACAACGCCTTTACGATCTACGGGCGCAATTTGCCCGGCGGCCAGCCGGTCGAAGGTATGAGCATCAATGGCGCGCCGCTGCAGAAGCTGGCGATCAACATTCCTCTCCCTGGAGATGACGCGGCCCGCACCAGCCTGGCGGTAGGACCGGCGACGCCCAACCGCGCGGCCGGCCTGGATGCCGTCGAGTTCCGTCTCCCGACGCCGCTAGGCCCCGCCAATCCGGTGCTCGTGTACTATTCCCTGGCTCCCGTCGTCGTCGAGCAGGAGCCGAATGACCAGCCGGCAGCGGCACAAAAGATTTCGCTGCCCTGCGAGTACGTGGGTCAGTTCCTTCCCGGCAGCGACATCGACTGGGTGCAATTTGACGCCAAGAAAGGTGACAGCCTCTCGATCGAAGTGATC
>Ga0075418_10009760_pt1 | contig 10768 bp, 8 predicted proteins | sample SoiMetdeltSBSDD2_FD_81776 | JGI IMG/M metagenome (GOLD analysis project Ga0075418, IMG submission 81776) | Bulk soil microbial communities from a Populus tree surrounding site in Tennessee, USA - Soil MetaG P. deltoides SBSDD2 | ecosystem: Environmental > Terrestrial > Soil > Tree plantation...
CTCTCCCGACGGACGGTTTCTCGCCTACGCAACTCGAGGCCAGGACACGGGCGTGGATCTGATGCTCTTGCCCCTTGAGGGAGAGAAGACTCCGGCCGACCTCGTCCGGACTCCGCGCGACGAGTACCAGCCTCAGTTTTCACCAGACGGCCGTTGGCTCGCCTATGGCGCCCTCGAAGGCGGGAACTACGGAGTGTATATGCAGCCCTATCCGGACACGGGCGCGCGCTGGCAGATCTCGGGCTCGGGAATTCAGCCCCGCTGGCGACACGATGGCAAGGAGCTCTTCTACCTGGCTCCCGACGGCAGGCTCATGGCGGTCGACATCGAGGGCACCGCCCGCGGCTTGACCGTGGGTCCGCCGCATGCGCTCTTCTCGACCCTGGGCAACCCCACTGAGCCCACGCGGAACTCCTATGTCGTTGCGCGAGACGGACAACGGTTCCTGTTTGCGAACCCCGTGCAGCAAAGCGGGCCGGCTCCTGTCACCATCGTCCTGAACTGGGCCGTCGAGCGCCGGCAGTAGCCCTGAATCCGAGCAGGGCAAGGTGGCGCAGGTCATCCCGACACGCGTTCCGCGCGACTTCCGCTTTACGGCAGTGCGCCGGAGGCGATCATCCGGCGTTCGAGAAGGCGACCGCGCCGCCGCCAACGTGGCCGTCGGTTCCCTTCGGGGCGTGAAGTAGTGCTGGTGGCGTGGGACGGAATTGAACCGCCGACACGCGGATTTTCAACCGTGCTCGCTGAACGGCACGACCGGCCACCATCAGGTGTCACATGTGTGAGATGAAACACTTGCGCGCAGGAAGGCGCCCGCTGGCGGACCAGCTGAAGCCCCACCCGAGGTCCTGGAGGCCCCTTGGTGCCTTCAGGCGGCCTGGCTGGATCGGCCGACCACCATACGTTGCACGCGCTGGACGATATGGGCGCGAGCCGCGAAGTACTCCTGGGCCTCGAGGGTCCGACCGTGAATGCCCCACTTCTCCCATCCGCCGTCAATCGCCGGCTCCGGGAGTTGCGAGTGCGTCTGCGTCGGCAGCGTACCGATCGCGCCGAGAAGGGCGTTCGCGACTGGCCGTCCACCCTGGTCGAGGCACCACTCCACGACTGTCCAGCCGTGGGCGGCATGACGCCCTTCGTCTGCAGCAATCTCTTTGAGCACGGCACGAATTGCAAGGACGTCGCTGCGCTGCGCAAGCTTGGCGATGATGCGTGCCGAAACGCCCTCATGCAGGGCGCCATCGACCAACGAGTCGACCGCCAGCTTGGCCAAGGCCAGCGTCCGTGAGCCTGGAAGGGTGGCGACACGCTGCGCCGCTGGGAACGGGCCCGGGCTCACCCTCCGGCCATCCAGCGCATACGCCAGAGAGAAGCACAGCTCGGTATGCCGGATCTCGTCCAAGGCATCCCGGTTGGCGGACGCGACCAGCGCGGGCGGCGCCCCGAGCGCCATGAGGTCCAAGGTAAGACGGGCGAAGGCCGCGACGGAGGCGTGCTCGGTCTTGCCGTTCTCTCGCCATTGGTCGGCAAGGCCAAGGGGAGCTTCAACAGGGTCCACCGACGTCGCGGCCGACGTCCACGACGCGTCCGAAGTCAAGTCGGGGAGCAGCACCTTGCCGCGGCGGCGCAGCTGCCGTCCGCGTGAGAAGCCGATGGTCGCGAAGTACGCCACCAGGGTGCCGAAGCCGGCCATGACGAGGTTGCCGAGCATTGCGGCAAGGGTGGGTGCGATCTCAGCAGGCTCCCGGAGCGCTCGCGCGAGATCCATCGTTCGCAGCACTACCCGAGCGAGAGCGACAAGGATGGAAAGGCAGAAGCACACCGCTCCTGTGATGCCGAGGATGCCGGGAAGCCACGATGGGCCGATGCTCCCGAACGCGATCGCGATCGCGATCAGCAGGATTGAGATGCCGAAGCAGGCGATCGTGGGCAGCCGAAAGGCCCACGCCAGGAGCCGCTGGCTTGGCCGGGGACCTTTCGCAGATGACCGGGGCTCCGGATCAGGCCGTGTCGACTCCGGGAGCTGAACCGCGGGCGAGGCGCTCGACTCGCAATCGCTACTCTGACCGTGCAGCGAGACACTCAGCATTCGTCCCTCCTCTGGGATAGGGTGGCCTCCGATCTGGTCGTTGGATTGCGCGAGTGTGACGCCTTCTGAAGTGTCCAGATGTTGCTCGGCCCAACGCAGTACGCCTCCATCCAATTGGGACCGTGAGTTACGAGGCTTCGCAGTGGACGGAGCAGGACCGACGAGGAGTCGAGTTCCCGCACAGGTCCCGGCGCCGGAGCGGCGTCCCTTCGATTCGCACGAGTCCAGATCGTCTGCTCTTCGCCTTTCCCAACGAGGACCCTGTGCCTGCCGGACAGCATCCTGCGCTCGCCGCGCGACGGCGCCGTCGGGGCGATCTTCGGCCTGCGTTTCCCGCCGTTCCTCGGCAGCCCGTTCCGTCACCTCGACCAGCTCGGCTCGCGCTTCGCAGTCGAGATGCTAGAGCCGCTAGCCGAGAAGCACGGCCCGCGCTTCGGGCCCGCGGGCCTGCTCCGCGACATGGCAAAGGCGGGGAAGGGTTTCCACTGAAGCGCGCGAACCAGGTCCGCCTTAGAGGCCAGCGGACGCGGCGTGCTACAATGATGATTAATCACTCAGCCGCGCGGGCCATTCCGGTCCCTCCACGAGCTCCGTGCTCGTGGGGCCTAAATGTCCGGTGAGCCGCTCCTCCCGTCCCCTATTCCGCCTCTATCGTCTCCTGGCCACTTCGTTCGCGTCGAGTACCTGGGCTTCCAGAACGTCGCCGAGTACCGAGAGTTTCGGCTCCGCGTCTACGGGCCCGAGCGATCGACCGAGCTTCGGTTCCGGATCGCAATTGCAGCGTTCGGCGACGGCCGGGTACGACTGCAGGATGGCCCCGACGTCTGCTATCAGAAGCTGCTGCGGGCAATTTCTGCCGGCGAGGCGGCCGCCGACGTGATCACGATCGACGACGTCGACCTCACCAGCTACCGCGAGGCTCACACAAAGGTGATGAAGCACCGCCAGTCGTTTACACCTCCGTCGCCACCGACACCGGCCATCGTGCCGCGGAGCCAGCCGAGGACGCCGTCCCCGCCGCGCACCGTCGCGCCGCTCGTCATCAACGACAACGAGCCGGCGCTCGAGGAGGGCCAGCGCGTCAGCCACGCGGTCTTCGGAGTCGGCGTGACGACGTCATCGAGCCGTGGTCGCACCGTGGTTCGCTTCGACGAGCACGGGCCAAAGACGTTCGTCACGTCGATGCTCAAGGTGGACGTGCTATCCGCGCCCCGCACGTGGGAAACCGGCCCCAGAGGAAACAACCGGCTCTGCCGCACAGTCTCGAGCGATAAGCGATAGGACGTTGAATCCGCGGCCCAAGGTGCGGCTGAAAGTGCGCGACGGCTCTGCGTTTCTCGCAAGCTGTGCGGCTACTGTGCGGGAAACCGCGGCGGCCGTCGATGCTCGAAGGAAGCTTCACCCGGCGAGGTGGTAAGGATCGTCACGATTCGCAGGAGCGCGGCTCGAGCGGGTGCCGCCAGTAGCGAAGTGGACGCAGATGCCCGAAGCGGCGTTCTCGCAGGTGTCGGCGCAGAGGGTGGCCGTCTGGGAAGCCGAGAGGCCGCCGTGATGGTGGTTCCCTCACCAAGCGGCACGGGCGTCGGCCACCTGTGCGTCGGGAGCGGGCGGATGGCACGGGGGGAAAATCGCCCTCTTCACTCTCAAATGGAATTCTCTAAGTAGCTACGGGGCAAGACTTGCGACACGCAAAGGGAGCGGCAGTGAAGATCACCAACCACGACGGCGACGCTAAGTTGCTCGGAGTGTCGGTTGGGTTGGTGGCCTGGGACGGAATTGAACCGCCGACACGCGGATTTTCAGTCCGCTGCTCTACCAACTGAGCTACCAGGCCCTGAGCAACAGCCCTGGATTACATCACGGCGTCGCGAAGCGGGTCAACGCGGGCGAGAGGCGCTTCGAGAAGCGGAGATGATTGCGACCGTCCTCGCGATGGTAGGAGACGTCATCCATCAGCCGCTTGACGATGTGGATGCCGAGGCCGCCGACGGGACGCTCGTCGAGCGTCTGAGTCACGTCGGGGGCGTCGCGCTCGAGCGGGTTGAAGGGCTCGCCCTCGTCGACGATCTCCACCTCAAGGCAGCCGGCCCGGACGAGCACATGGACAACGATCGGCCGGTCCGATCCACCGCGATAGCCATAGTTGACGACGTTCGACACGACCTCGTCGAGGGCGACGCCGAAGTCGGCGCGCACCGCCTCGAAGGCCGGATTCCGGCTCAGGAAGGCATCGAGCTGGCTGAGCACGTTGCGGATGCCCAACTGGTTTCCCGGAACGCTGAGACGATACTTCTCGGCTGGAACCAGGACAGCGTCCAGCCGTTCCGCCACGTTCGCGGCAGCCAGCTCCTCCAAGGTCATCGCCGTCAGCGCCGCAACCATGAGTCCGGTTGCGTCGTCCTTCTGCAGCGCCTCGTGTCCATCGGCGAAGTTCTCGATGTTGCGCACCGCTTGGAAGACGAGGCTCCTCAGAACGACGCAGGCCGACGCGGACAGCGGGGGATCGCCGAGATACGACTCGAGGCGGCCTCCCTCCCGATAGCGCGGGTGATTCTCGAGGCCGAGGAAACGCAGCGCCAGGTCCCCGTCGTAGTGACCGAACACGCGCATCAGGCCCGCGAAGTCCGCGATGATCTCGTCGAGCAGGTTGTTCCGCATCGATCCGAACACGCGGCACGTGAAGTAGTGCGTGCATTCGTGCTCGCGGCGGATGTCCAGGCTCAACCGGAGCCAGTCCGCCTGGTCCCGTCGGACGGCACTGGCCGGCACGGCGCTGTACGGCCCACGGCTCAGCAGGATGAAGCGGTCCTGGTATAGGGCCTTCTGGGGGACGAGGCGCTTGAACTCCTCGAGCCACGCGGCCTCGTCGCCGCGGGTGCCGGTGCTCTCCTCGAACTGCGCGCGGTAGCGGGCCACGCGGTCCCAGTTGTTGAGGCCGGCGACGATGCACGCTCCCATGGAATCCGGCACCGGAATCGGCTCGTTCCGCCCCGAAAGGGTGCGTACCAGCGTGACGAAGTCCGCCCGCTCGCGGACGACCAGCAGCGGAATGCGGCCGGCGACAGTCGGGTGCAACAGAAGCTCGATGCCCTCAGGGTCGCGGATCTCCGTTCCAGGGCTCGCCGCCTCGGGCCAGGAGCCCTTGCGCGTCGCCGCACGATACGCCTCGGTCTGGCTGATCCCCTCGACCACGGGGAAGAGAAGCTGGACGAAGCGCTTGCGCAGCGCCGGGATCACACCGAGTGAGGCCGCCTCGGCCGCATAAGCCGTCCACGCCTCGAGATGCGGCTCGTCCTCGAGCGGCAGGACGAGACCCGCAGCGCGTGCGCCGTCGAAGCGGTTCGCGTTGTAGGCGAGAAGCTCATCGACGACGCCGGCTTCGGCACCGTTGGCGACGAGCGTCTCACGGCGCAGCCGCAAGGCGTCGTCGGCCGCGGCCTCGGTGCGACGTGGCGAAGAGCTCATGGCCTCTGCGAAGAAGGCCCGAGTATGTCCGCGAGGCTCCGCCAGGCGCAAGCCCGGGCCGAGCGGCGCGTATACTCGCCCGATGCCCCGGCTCACGATCGTCGAAGGCCCGCGGACCGGGAAGGCGTTTCCCTTCGAGGCCCGATCGTCGTCGGCCGGTCCGTGGAAGTCGACGTGCGGCTCGAGGACACGACGGTCTCGAGACGCCATGCCCAGCTCCGTCGCGAGGGCGCGGGCTGGATCGTCTCCGACCTGAGCACCCACAACGGCACCTTCGTGAACGCCCGGCGCATCTCGGAGCCGACGCCGCTGCGCGACGGAGACAAGGTCCAGTTCGGCGCCGTGGTCACGCGTTACCAGCAGACCGCGGCGGGCACCGGGGAGGAGAAGCCGGCCGTGGCGCTCGTCGAGAAGCCCGCGGGGAAGAACGCGATCGTGGTGACGATGGAAGCCGGCGCCGGGCTTCCGATGTCGGCCGCCGAGGCGGCGCGGTCGCAGGCCCTGGCCAAGCGCCTCGAGTTCCTCTATGACCTGGCTGGAAGCCTCGCCGCCACCTTCGACGAGAGCACGATGCTGGAGCGTGTCCTGGAGCGGCTCTTCGAGCTGCTTCCGGAGGCGGACCGCGGCTTCGTGATGCTCCTGGACGCGCGCGGCGAGTTCGAGCTGCGTGCGGCCCGACACCGGTCGGGCGACTCGACGCGTCTGACCATGAGCCGGACCATGGCCCGCACCGCCGTCGAGAAGCGCCAGGGCATCCTGTCCCTGGACGCCCAGGGCGACAGTCGCTTCGCCGAGGCGAAGTCCCTGGTCGGGATGAAGATCCACGCCGTGATCTGCGTGCCGATCCTCACAGGCGAGGAGGTCTTCGGGGTGATGCAGCTCGACAGCCAGAGGGCCGGCCAGCCCTTCGGCGAAGGAGACATGGCGCTCGTGCTCGGCGTCGCGCAGCAGATCGCGATCTCGCTGGCGCGCGCACGCCTTCACGCCAAGCTCATGAAGCAGGAACTGCTGCAGCACGACCTCGCTCTCGCGGGAAAGCTGCAGGAGCGCTTCCTGCCGCGTTCGCTCCCCGAAGTGCCCGGCTACGCCTTCGCGGCGACGTGCAGTCCGGCCCTCGAGGTGGGGGGGGACTTCTACGCCTGGCTCGAGCTAGCGAACGGACGCGTCGGCGTGGCCGTGGGCGACGTCTCGGGGAAGGGCGTCTCGGCCGCCCTGTGCATGGCCCGCGCGATGAGCGAGCTGCGCCACCGGGCGGCCGCGGAGGCGGAGCCGGCGCGCATCCTCGAGCAGGTGAACCGCGTGCTTTGCGAGGACCTCGAGGAAGGGATGTTCGTCACCGTTGCACTGCTCTCACTCGATCCCGCCTCGGGGGAGATCCGGTTCTCGCGAGCGGGACATCCCGCGCCTCTCGTGCGCGACCGGGCCGGGCAGGTCACCGAGCTCCCGGACACGGGCGGGCCGCCCTGGGGCGTGCTCTCAACCGCCCATTACGAAGAGGAGAGCGGGACCCTCGAGCACGGCGACGTCGTGGTCTTCTACACCGACGGCGTGACCGAGGCCCACGGGGTTCGGAAGGGCCTTTACGGGGACTCGCGCTTCAGGAGCGTGCTGCGTCGCACGCGCGGCGACGCCTCGGCGATGAGCCAGGCCATCCTGGCCGACGTGGACGCCTTCGTGGGCGACGAGCCGCCGGCGGACGACCTCACCGTCGTCTGCCTGAGCCGGGAGTAGATCAGAGTCCGCGCGTGAGGAGCGAGGCGACGCGGTCGCGCTTCGCCTGCGCGCCAGGTGCGTCGCGCCACGACGCCCACGGCGCCGCGTCCTGGCCGGCGGCGAGCAGGCGCGCGACCGTCGCAGCTCGCGGATGCGGGGCGGCCGCCGAGCCAGGAGCGGGTGCCGCTTCCGCAACGGGTGGAACGGGCTCGGCGGGCTTCGTGGGCTTCGCCTTCCCGCCCTTCGCGTCGGCCTCTGCACCGGCGGGCGGCGCAGGAGTCGAGGCGGCCATGGCGACGGCCTCACCCCGCGCCGCGACGATGGTGAAGTCGCGGTCGAAGCCCGAGACCGCGAAGACCTTCTTGAGGTCGTCGCTCATCGCGCAGAGCAGCAAGCGGCCGTGGACCTTCGCCAGGCGTCGGGTAGTCAGCAGCAGCACGCGCAGCGCTGCGCTGCTCAGATAGTCGACGCCCTTGAAATCGATGACGATGAGCCGCCCCTTGTCCGCCAGGACCGCGGCCAGCTTCTGCTCGAGCTTGGGCGACGTCTGAGTATTGAGGCTGCCCGTGGGCGCGAGGATCGTGACCTCGCCGTCCTTGGCTTCCGCGATCTCCAACTATTGCTCGCTGAAGATGAAAAGGACGGGGCCGATCTGGATCTGGTCGCCGTCCTGGAGGCGCGCCTCGGCGGTGCGCTCGCCGTTCAGGTAGGTCCCGTTGTTCGAGTTGAGATCCTGGAGAACGTAGCCACCCTCGGTGAATGCAAGGCGCGCGTGCCGCCGGGAGACCTCGGGCAGCTCGATGGCGATCTCGTTGTCGGGCGTGCGTCCGATGGTCACGAGCATCCCGAGGTGGTACGTCGGCCCGTTCCTGACGTCCGGCTCCTGGCGCACGAGGCTGGCGATGGGGGCGACGACGGTCCCGAAGTCGGGCTCCTCCGCGGCGGCGGCCAAGGCCTCCTCCTTGGTCAGCACCACGGTGCCGAAGTCGGGTATGTCCGCCGGGAGCGGGGCGGGCGCCTGGAAGACCATCGTGGACGAGTCGCGCGGCGTGGGAACGGGCGCCGGGAGCGGGGTGGCGACCACTGGCTCAGGATCGGGCGGCAGCACCTCGATGAACCGCTGGCGTAGCTTGTCCGCCTCGTCGAACTCCCTCTGTCGCGCGAGCAGAGCCTCCTCGGCGCCCTTGCGCCGCCGCTCGAAGTCCTCCTCGGAGAGCTCGCCGATCTCGTGGCGGAACTGCAGCTCGCTCTGGTCGAGCTGGGCGGCGTCGAGGCCGGCCTTGAGCCGCGCGTGCAGCTCGCTGAGACGCGCCAGCGAGGTACGCGCCTTCTGCCGGAGCGGGCGGGCGGTGTCCTCCGCGGCGCGGCGCCGCGCCTCGTAGTCCCGCATCACGCGCTCGAAGACGGCCTCGGGCACCTTGTCCCTCGAACTCCTCGCCTTCTCGATGAGGGCGTCCGTCCCCTGCTGCTGCTTCTGGATCTCCAGCAGGGCGTCCACCTCGACCGTCTCGATCTGGCCTAGCTCGTCGCTCATGTCACTCCAGCCGGAAGGTGGTCTTGATCAGGCCGAAGCTCACCTCGTCGCCGTCGGCGATGCGCTGAGGCTGACCAACCTTGAGGGCTTTGCCGTTGACGAAGGTGCCATTGCGGACGCCGGGCTCCTCGATCACGAAGAACTCTTCGTCGCGGCGCACGATCCTCGCGTGACGCCGCGAGAGCGAGCGCTGGGCGTCCAGGGAGGAGAGCACCACGTCGGGAGTGTAGCCCTTGACCGGATCGGCGCGGCCGACGACCCCTTCGCCCTCGGTCGGCACGGGGAACTCGTCTCCGTTGGCGGCGACGAAGCGAGGCCGCCAGGCTCCGGAGGACGCTCCCGCCGGGGCCGCCGACGCAGCCTTCGGCAGCGCTTTGGGCTTGATCGAGGACGCGACCGACGTCTCCGCCCGGGCTGAGGCCTCCGCTTCGACCCGCGCGGTGAGGGCGGCTGCGAGCCGACGGGAGAGGCGCCGGAGCATGAGCAGGGCGACCTCCGGATCGCTCTTCAGGATCTCGCGCAGCTCCGGCCCTTCCAGCCTGACGACGCTGCAGTCGGTTCGGGCCCGGGCCGACGCATCGCGGGGCAGTCCCTCGAGGAGCGCTCCCTCTCCGAAGAACTCGCCGGCGTCTAGGATGGCGAGGATGGCATCGTCCTCGCCGACGCGCCGGATCAGCTCGACGACGCCTGACTGGATCAGGAACATGTCGCCGGCTGCATCTCCCTCTCGGTAAAGGAACTCGCCGGCCGGCACCGACGTCCCGGAGGCGCTGTCGGCCTGAGGCCTGGTGGCGAGCTTCACCATGTTTTCCCGCCCAACTTAGCGGATGGTCCCGGCGCCGTCAACGCGCGTGGGCGTGGGCGCGCGGGCGGGCTATACTGGCTTTCGGGGGAACGATTGCGATGCCTGTGATCCCGGCCGGCAAACTGCCCAAGGACTACGACAAGCTGCCGGTCCCGCAGCCGCAGCAGACGAGCGTCCGCAAGCGCGACCCCAAGATGCTGGCGATCGTGGATCCCCACAAGTGCTTCGGGCGCGGCTGCGAGTTCTGCATCGCGGTCTGCCCCGTGCCGGACTGCATCACCCTGATGACCGACCCCAATGCGCCCGACCTCGACGTCTGCACTGTCAACTACGACACCTGCATCGGCTGCATGGCCTGCGAGAAGTGGTGCCCGGACGACTACGACGCGATCCGCATGGTGCCGTTCGCGGCGGTCGTCAAGGACCGCGCGGCTTACGAGACCGAGAGCTTCACCGCGACGCTGCCGGTCAAGAAGATCGGCGGCTGAATCAGCGAGTCGCTTTCTCAGTCGGCTTCAGCGCGATCTCGACCGCGACCGTCTGACCTTCGGGCACGGTCACCACGACGCGCCCGCTGCCGACCTCTTTCTTTGCACTCCAGGCCTCGAGGGTGACGAGTCCCGAGGGGGTCATCAGTTCGGCGAGGCCGTCGGCGTTGGTGCGCTCGGATTCGTTCGCCTCAACCGGAAGGCCGTCGACCTCGGCGACCTGCACCGTCACCTGGTCGGCGTGAGTTCCATCCACGGCTTGGACCCGGACGCGCACGAGGCCCCCCGGCGAGAGCTGGAGTACTACGTCCTCGGCGGGAGCCGTAATCGTGCGCGTCGCGAACCCCAGACGCCCAGCGTCCGCGAACACTGTGTGGCTCGTCGCCTTCAGCCCGGCGAGTCGAAAATTGCCGTCCGCCATCGTCGGCACGCCGCTACCGCTGTCGGTACTGGTTGCGCTGACGTAGGTTCCGGGCACGCCATTCCCGCGAGCGTCCACGAGCCGGCCGCGGATCTCCAGGCCCTTCTCGAGCGCGATCACGATGTCCGAGAGACCGGAGGCCCCCGGCGAGACGTCGATCGACGCGGCGGTGTAGCCGTCCCGGCTTGCCGCCAGACGGTAGTCACCGGGCTCGACCTCGAGTCGGAAGCGGCCGTCGGCTCCGGTACGATTC
>Ga0075418_10009762_pt1 | contig 10766 bp, 9 predicted proteins | sample SoiMetdeltSBSDD2_FD_81776 | JGI IMG/M metagenome (GOLD analysis project Ga0075418, IMG submission 81776) | Bulk soil microbial communities from a Populus tree surrounding site in Tennessee, USA - Soil MetaG P. deltoides SBSDD2 | ecosystem: Environmental > Terrestrial > Soil > Tree plantation...
GAGTCGTACTTGATTAACGATTTCGGTCCAGGCATTCGCCGCGTCTACATTGGCCAGGAGCACAAGAATGTGTTCGGGACGCACTCGTGGTACGGCGACACGATCGGATTCTGGGACGGCAACAAGCTGGTCACACACACGAAATATCTGCTGCCGGCCGACTTCACGCGCTGGTCGCCGATGACCAGCAACCAATTCGAAGGGGTCGAAACGTGGGAGCTCAAGAAGTACCCGGGCGACGTCGAACGGCTCGAGGTTCAGGTCACCTTCTACGATCGGCACGCCTTCATCAAACCCGTGAACGCCGTTTACGCATTCCGTCGTGGGAAGGATCTCGAGGCGGCCGGCCATCGCGTCCAGCACTGGGAGTGTGAGACCAGCAACAACGACGTCTTCGACAAAGGCACGACCTCGTCCAGGCTGCCTGGCGAGCAGGGGTTCAAGGACGCGCGGGGCATGACGCTCTTCCCGGAGCTGCCGGGCCAATCTCGCGATCCGATCTACAACACCACGCTTCCGGGCGGGAAGGAGAGCAAATGAAGACGACGTTTCGGCTGTTGATCGGCGCCTGTGTCGCATCACTGCTGACGGCGTCGGCGGCGATGGCTCACCACTCGTTCGCGATGTTTGATAAGAGCGTCGAGAAAGTCGCCACCGGCACCGTCGCTCGCTGGGCGTTCAATGCTCCGCATTCGTGGCTCTATCTGAATATCAAGAATCCGGACGGCAGCGAGACGCTCTGGAGCTTCGAGGGCTCGGCGCCGCAGTCGCTGCTCACGCGCGGCATCACCGGCAGCACCTTCGAGCCCGGCGCCACCGTCACCGTCTCGTTTTGTCCGATGAAGGACGGACGTCCGGCTGGAGGTCTCGGATGGGCAAGGCTCGCCAACGGCACGTTCGTGAATCCTGCTGACGGCGGCTGCGACGGCAGCGTCAAGGCGATCGAGAAATGGAAGGCCTGGCTGGCGGCGGGCTACACCTCGAGCGCCGACGCGCAAAAGTCGAAGTAGGAGTCCGACCCCTATCTGATGATCGATCGGCGCCGTTTCCTCTCGGATCTGGGCACGGCTGGTGCGCTGCTCGCCTCAGCATCGTGGCTCGACGCTATCGGCTACGCGCAGATCGTGCGCGGACCCGCGCGCGCGTTCATCCGGCCGGCACGCGGGCGGGCCGACTTCGATCGGCGAGTGCTGGGCGCCTTCCTCGAGCACCTGGGTCGCGCCGTTTACACAGGTGTCTTCGAACCTGGCTCACGCCTCGCTGACGCGAAGGGATTCCGCAGCGACCTCGTCCGCGAGGTGAAGGAGCTTGGCGTTCCCATCACGCGTTATCCCGGCGGCAACTTCGTGTCCGGCTACAACTGGCTCGACGGTGTCGGCCCGAAAGCGCAGCGGCCGACGGTGCTCGATCGGGCGTGGAACTCGATCGAGACGAATCAGTTCGGCACCAACGATTTCATCGACTGGTGTCGTGCGGTCGGGACCGAGCCGCTGCTGGGGATGAACTTCGGCACCGGCACCGCGGAGATGGCGGTCGCCTACGTCGAGTACTGCAACGTCGATCGCGGCACGAAGTGGAGCGAGCTGCGGCGGTCGCATGGCTACGAGCAGCCGCACAACGTCCGCTACTGGTGCCTCGGCAACGAGATGGACGGGCCGTGGCAGATCGGTCAGCTGCAGTCGCGCGAGTACGGCCGCAAGGCGCGCGATGTCGCGCGGCAGATGCGAGGCATCGACCGCAACGTGCAGCTCATCGCCTGCGGATCGAGCGGCACCAACATGCCGCAGTATCTCGTCTGGGATCGCGAAGTGCTGGAGGAGTGCTTCGACCAGGTGGACGGGATTTCGCTGCACGCCTATTACGGCAACACGCCGGCGCTGACGCGAAACAGTACAGCGCGATATCTCGCGATGAACCTCGACATGGATCGGCAGATTCACGAGGTGGCGGCGGTGTGCGACTACGTCCAGGCACTTCGGCGATCGAGCAAGCGACTGTGGCTGTCGTTCGACGAGTGGAACGTCTGGTACCGCGCTCGCAGCGGCGACGCCGTTGACGGTCGCCGCGGGTTCGCGCCGCGGCTGCTCGAGGAGGTGTACAACCTTGAAGACGCCTTGCTCGTTGGCGGCTTCGTGAACACTTTGCTGCGGAACTCGGACCGGGTCAGAGTCGCCTGCCTCGCGCAGCTCGTCAACGTGATCGCGCCGCTCGTCACCAATGAAACCGGCGTGCTGCGACAAAGCACGTACATTCCGTACGCCTGGGCGCTCCGCTACGCGCGCGGCCGCGTGCTCGATGTCGGTGTCGAGGCGGAAACGTATCCCATCACCGCGGCCGGCCTCCAGGCCGACTTCGCTCGCAACGATCAGGTGCCGTTTGTCGATGTCGTGGCCACGCACGATGCGCAGAACCGGCAGGCGAGCGTGCTGATGCTGAACCGGGATCTCGACGGCGAGCGCGAGGTTGTCATCGAGTGGGGAGACGTAACGCCGGCGCGCGTGCTCGCGTGCGAGACGCTGACCGGGTCTGACCTGAAGGCCTTCAATACCTTCGCGCAGCCGCGCAACATCGCTCCGCAGCGCCTCGAGCCGCCGCCAGCGTCGCCGCGCATGACGTTCAAGCTCCCAGCGCGTTCTTATACGGTGGTCCAGCTCGCGACGATGTGACGCCCGGGAAATGTGAGTTTGCAGGAAGCCAGCGCATCTCCATGGACGCCATAGTTGAGGTCATTCTCGAGGGATTGGCGTACGGCATCGGTAGGGCAGTGACCGCTGTGTTTTTGCCGCATCTCAGAGTTGAGCCGTTCGCGAAGCAGAAATCAGCCTCTGGCTGGAAATGGCGTGGGTTCACATACAAGCGTGGATCACACCGGTACCTATTCATCGAGTCGATTCAGTTCATAGGTGTTGCGACATTGCTGCTGTTGGGGGCAGCTTCGGCAATCATGTTGCTCTCTGCAAACTAACACCGAGACGATTGGTGTTCGATGCAGTCAAATGTTCGGTGACGTCGAGCAGCGAAGAGGCTGATCGATGCTGGCATTGGGAAGCCAATCTTCCGTCGGCATAGCTAGGTTGGTCGGCGGCGAACGCTGAGGTGCGCGCTGCGCCCTTTAATCTGACGTACGATTTGAAACTGCACTGGCTGCATTCAAGGATCACCATGACGCGAACGAACCGAACGTCGTTGTTGGTACTGTCCATGGTCGGGTTAATGGTCACCGTCGCGCATGGCCAGGGCCAGCAGCAAGGTGGGCGCGGTGGAGCGGCGCTCGCCGGGGGCCGCGGCGCTGTGCCGGTACTTCCGCCCTTCATGCAGACCGCACCCAAACCCGCGATCGCGAACGTCAAGGCGGTGCGGTCATGCGAAAGCCTTGCGAGCGTCACGCTGCCGAACACGACCATCGAATCGGCGGTGATCGATCCGATGAATCCGGCGATCTGTCGCGTGACGGCGATCACCACGCATCCGCCGTCACCGGACAAGATTCGCATCTGGGTCGGCATCCCGACGTCGAACTGGAATGGACGCTTCGTGGGAACCGGTGGCGGGGGACTTGTCGGCGGCAACCCTGCGGGCGTGAACCAGCCGGTGGCGCAGGGCTTTGCAGCCGGCGCAACCGATGCCGGGCACGAAGGCGGAGCCGGCACGTTCGCGATCGATTCGAACGGCCGGTTGAATTGGGAAGGCGTCCGCAACTTCGCGCACGTTGGCATTCACGAGATGACCGTGACCGGCAAGGCGCTCACGCAGGCGATGTACGGCGTGGCCCCGAAGTATTCCTACTTCAACGGGTGCTCGACCGGCGGACGCCAGGGGCTGATGGAGGCGCAGCGGTATCCGCAGGACTACAACGGCATCATGTCGGCCGCACCGGCGATCAACTGGACCCGATTCCACCTACAGCATCTCTGGGGACCGGTCGTGATGAACGCGGCGGGCAATCCTCTCGCCGCGTGCAAGCTGGCGGCAGCGACGGCCGCGGCCATTGCCGCGTGTGACGGCATCGACGGTGTGAAGGACGGCGTCATCGAGGATCCGAAACGCTGCACCTATGACCCCAAGCCATTGATTGGTACGTCGGCGGGCGAGTGCGGGTCATTCACTGAGGGTGACGTCAACGTCATTCGCAAGCTCTGGGAGGGACCGCGCCACGCAGACGGCAGCTTCATGTGGTACGGATTGGCACGTGGCGCCGACATGAACGCGCTGTGGACCAGCCGGGGCACGCCTCTGCGTTCTGTGCCGTTCGCGCTGGCATTGGAGTGGTATCGATACTTCCTCACACAGGATCCGAAGTTCGACGCCAACACCGTGACGCCGGCCGCCTACGAACGGTTGTGGGATCAATCGGTGGAGCAGTACGCGAATGTGATTGCCACCGACAACGCCGATCTGACGGGGTTCCGCGATCGCGGCGGCAAGGCGATCGTGTGGCACGGCTGGGCCGATCAATTGATCACGGCCGAAGGCTCGATCGACTACTACTCGCGCGTGCAGCAAGAGATGGGTGGCGCGAAAAAGACATCCGAGTTCATCCGCCTGTTCATGGCGCCCGGAGTGACCCATTGTGCCGGCGGCGCCGGGCCCCAGCCGACCGCGCTGATGGAGGCCCTGCTCGCGTGGGTCGAGGACGGCAAGGCGCCGGAGACGTTGCCAGCGACGCGGCGCGATCAAAGCGGAACCGTGACGCGCTCGCGGCCATTGTGCGCGTATCCGCTCGTCGCGAAGTACAAGGGCAGCGGCAGCACAGACGAGGCGGCCAACTTCGTATGTAACAGCGGGTTTTAGGTAACAGAGAATGCGCGAGAGATCGCTCTGATGACCGAGGTCGCCTTGCGCGTGGTGCAGGACCGTAGGTCGCTCCGCAAAACCGGCTTGATCCAAGCACCTCAGCTTCGCCGCCGACCAACGAGGTATGCCAATATCCGCCTTCGCGAAAGCTACGGCGGACCTCGCCGAAGCCTGCGGCGTAGGCGGGCACTCCCCACGGTTTTGCTACGGACCTACAGTCCTGCACCGCGGCCCACGACATCGGGCTGCACGGCCGGTCGTCTCGTGATCCGTTGTTCGTCCTCCGTTGCTCCGTTACTCCGTGTTGATCCCGTTTCCTCCGTCATCTCCGGCTAACACCAATGCCTCGTCTCACCACCCAGGTCGGCATCGTCGGCGCGGGCCCCGCGGGGCTGATGCTCGGCCACCTGCTACACCTGAACGGCATCGATTCCGTCATCGTTGAGAACCGCAGCCGCGAGTATGTGATCGATCGCGTGCGAGCGGGAGTCCTCGAGCAGGGAACCGTCGATCTGCTGCACGCCATGGGTGTCGGCGCGAATCTGCAACGCCACGGACTGCGACACGACGGCGTCTACATCTCCTTCCAGGGACAACGGCATCACATCAATCTGACCGAGTTGACCGGCGGCAAGGCCATCACCGTCTACGGGCAGAACGAAGTCGTCAAGGATCTGATCGAGGCGCGGGTCACGACCACGCGTCCGCTGTACTTCGAGGCGGATCATGTCTCGGTCGGCGCGCTCGATTCATCACACCCGGTGATCCGCTTCCGGCATCGCGATGACGATCATGAGCTGCATTGTGATGTCATCGCTGGCTGCGATGGATTTCACGGCGTCTGCCGTCCGTCTATTCCGCCGGATGTGCTGACCAGCTACGAGCGCGTGTATCCGTTCGGTTGGCTGGGTATCCTCGCTGAAGCAGCGCCGTCCTCCGACGAGCTCGTCTACACGCTCCACGAACGCGGTTTCGCGTTGTTCAGCATGCGCTCACCGACAATCACGCGGCTGTACTTGCAGGTGCCGCCGGACGAGCACATCGAGCCCTGGTCAGACGAGGCGATCTGGCAGGAGATGCTCACGCGCATGACGACGCGCGACGGCTGGAAGCCGAATATCGGCCGCATCATCCAGAAGGGCGTGACGCCGATGCGCAGCTTCGTCGCCGCACCGATGCGCTACGGCCGTCTGTTCCTTGCCGGCGACGCCGCGCACATCGTCCCGCCGACGGGTGCGAAGGGATTGAACCTGGCGGCCTCCGATGTCCTGGTGTTGGCGAGCGCTCTGAAGGCGTTCTACGAAGGCGGTCGCACAGAGCGGCTCGACGAGTACTCGAACGTGTGTCTGCGCCGGGTGTGGAAGGCGCAGCGGTTCTCGTGGTGGATGACGTCCACATTGCATCGAGCGCCCGACGAAAACGCGTTCGATCATCAACGACAGATCGCCGATCTCGATTATCTGACCGGCTCGCGCGCGGCGATGACGAGCCTCGCCGAGCAATATGTCGGGCTGCCCGCCGAAGTGTCGTTCGAATCAGCGGGTCTCTAAGCCCGCGCGACGAATCCTGGCGCCGAGAGCGCCTCAGTATTCGACGAAGGCGTCGTCGGGATAGCAATAGAGCCAGCGCTCGCCGCGTTCAGCGGACGCGATCACCGGATGGCCACTCGCTTTCGCATGCGCACTGGCGTGGCGATTGGGCGAGCTATCGCAGCACAACGTCGTCCCGCAGCTCTGGCAGGTCCGCAAGTGCACCCATTGCGCGTGCATCTTGACGCACTCTTCGCAGACGTGACGCTGCGGGTGCTTGACGGCGGTGATGGCACCAATGTGATCGCAGGCAGACGGCGACGACATAACGTATTCCTTTACTCCGTGAGGGTGCGGTGCACGAACGAGATCGCAATCGAGCCTTCGCCGACCGCCGAGGCCACGCGTTTGATGTTGCCGCTGCGCACGTCGCCGACGGCGAAGACGCCGGGCAGACTGGTCTCGAGCAGATGGGGAGGCCGTTCGAGCGGCCAGCGCGCCTCGGTCAGATCGTCGCGCGTTAGATCGGGGCCAGTCTTGATGAAGCCCTTCGCATCGGTGGCGACGCATCCCGACAGCCATGCGGTGTTCGGCACCGCGCCGGTCATCAAAAAGACGTGTCGAATCGCGAGACGGGTGATCTGGCCGGTGCGCTTGTCGCAGCACTGCACAGACTCGAGCCGCCCGTTGCCTTCAAGTGCGACGATCTCGGCATTGGTCTGCAGGTCGATGTTGGGAGTGCCCTCGATCCGGTGAACGAGATAGCGCGACATGGTGTCCGCCAATCCGTTCCCGCGGACCAGCATGAGCACACGGGCCGCCGTCTGGGATAGAAACACCGCCGCCTGTCCGGCCGAGTTCGCGCCACCGACGACGATGACCTCGTCGGCGCTGCAGAGTTGCGCTTCCATGAAGGTGGCGTTGTAGTACACGCCGGCTCCCTCGAACGACGACAAGTGTGGAATGTCGGGCTTTCGATACTGAGCGCCGGTGGCGATGATCACGCTACGCGCCGGCAGCGTCGTGCCATCACCGATGTCGAGGCGGTAGGGCTTGCGATCGCACGTCAGCGCGGTCGCGCCGCGTGCGATCAACACCTGTGCGCCAAACTTCTCCGCCTGCGCGTACGCAAAGCTGGCCAGCTTCTGACCCGAGATGCCTTCGGGGAATCCCAGATAGTTCTCGATCCGCGAGCTCGAGCCTGCCTGGCCGCCAGGTGAGGAGGCCTCAATGACCAGCGCGCCGAGTCCTTCCGACGCGGCATACACCGCGGCGGCAAGCCCGGCTGGACCCGCGCCGACGATGATCACGTCGCGCATCTGTGTGCGATCGATGCTGTCGTTGAAGCCGAGGCAGTCGGCGATCGCCTGGTTCGTCGGATTGCGCAGCACGACATCGCCGCGACAGATCAGTACCGGGATGTCTGCCAACGTGACCTGAAAGCCGTCGAGCAGGGCCTGCACGTCGGGATCGCGATCCAGATCGACAAATTTGAACGGGTGCCCGTTCCTCGTGAGGAATTCCCGGATGCGCAGTGTGCCGGCGCAATGCATCGAGCCGACCAGCGCGACGTCCCCGATGCCTGCCTGCGCGAGCTCCATGCGGCGATTGATGAACGCGCGCATCAGGATCTCGCTGATCTCAGCGTCCGTTTGCACGAGGTCAAGCAGTTGCTCGCGCGTGAGCTGGATCACCTCGCCCGGCTCACTGGCCACGGCACGCATCAGCGATCGGCGGCCGAGGATCAGATTGGCCTCTCCGGTGAACTTGCCTGGGCCGTGTACGGCGACGAGGTTATTGCCGGTAGGTGTCGGCTGGAGAATCTCGATCTCACCTCGCCTCACGACGAAGAATGGAACGACGTGATCGCCGGCCTCGATGAGGACATCGCCCGGCGCGATCGACCGCGTGACACCCGTCTTCGCGATCCGCGCGATCTGAGCTGACGTCAGCGTCGGGAACATGAGCGCCTCGTGCGAGGCATCCACGAGCGGGGTCAAGCGCGTGTCTTGCACCATGATGGGATCCACGAGGTTAGTAGGGCACGTCGATCAGCCGATCGCTCGTTCGCATGTCGTGCTCCAGGAGATCGAGCAATGCGCGGGCGACCGGCCCCGGCGCGCCGGTGCCAATGGGCTGACCATCCCATTCGACGATGGGCGCGACCTTGATCGAGCTGCCGAGCAGAAGCATCTCGCGCGCGGCACGGCACGTGCATCCGCGACCGGGATGTCGCACACCTCCACGCCGGTCAGCAATCCGCTTCCCTGGAGTTGTGGGGCCAGTTCGAGCAGACGCAGCGAGGTGCAGCCCGCCAGCACGCGGACGAACCGCGGATGACGCAGGACACCGTCCGCCGTCACGAACGCGACGTTCATATTGGAGCTCTCGCCGACGAATCCTTCATCGTCTATGAAGACGCCGTTGTCCAGGCCGGCCTCCTTGGCCTCCATCTGCATCAGGACATTCGGCAGGTAGTTCGTGGCTTTGGTAATCGCGTAAAGCGCAGGCTTGATTGGATACGTGGTCGTCATGACCTTGAGGCCTTCGGAGTACCAGCGCTGGGGATACGCGAGGCCGCCGAAGACGATGACGAAGAAACCGGGCGTCGCGCCCGCTGCAGGCGTGAGATCGAGATTGCCTGGCCCAGACGACAGCCAGTACCGAATGGCGCCGTCACGCACGCCGCTCGCGGCAGTCGTGCGGATGATGATGTCGCGCATCTCGGCCCGAGAGCCGGCGAGCTTCAGCCTGGACTTCTCCGCCGATCCGAGGAACCGGTCGAGGTGAGCCTCGAGATCGTAGATACGGCCGCCAACCAGACCGGCCGTATCGAAGATGCCGTGACCGCGATGCACCATGTGGTCGTCGAACGGCAGCACCATCAGCGCCGGGTCGGTGACGATGCCCCCGAGCTGACTCGAATAGAACGCGCTGAACTTGACCGGCTGACGTTCGCGCAGCGCGCGAAGGGCCGTGAGCACCTCATCGGCGGCGAGGACTGGCAGCGGTGTCGAGACTGACATGTCCACACTTTACCGTTACCAGGGGGCTTGCATCACGATCGCAATCCAGCCGCCGCGTGAGGTCACACGTATGTGCTGCATGCCGACGTGTCGGTAGGCATGCGCGACATCATGCTCCATGGCTGAGCGAATTCCCGAGAGCACGAGTTGACCCTGGTGTCCCACGCGCCGTACGAGCGTGGGCGCCATGTCGATCAGCGGCGCCGCGAGCACATTGGCGACGACGAGCGGCCATGCCCCGGTCACTGTCTCCGGTCCGCCGCGCGTCAGCTGCAAGCGGTGCTCGAGTGCGTTGAGGCGGGCGTTCTCAGCGGCGACGCGCAATGCGTCCTCATCGATGTCGATGCCGAGGACGCGCGGAACACCGAGGATCAGCGCCGCAAGAGCGAGCACGCCTGACCCGACTCCAACGTCGAGCATCGCGGCTGGTGCGGTGTGGGTTGCCGCCTCTTCGACCGCTTCGAGGCACAGCGTGGTTGTCGGGTGAAGTCCGGAGCCAAATGCGGCTTCGTCGGCGAGGCGCAGATCGCCCGGCTCCGCGTCCAGGTGGGCAGGCACAATTCGAATGCGCCCAACATGAATCGGGCGGCGGCTCAGCACCCACACCGATTCATCGTCGCGGCCGATCGCCGGAGAGACCGAGATATCGGCGATGCCGAGCGCATACGCGACCTGGTCCGCCGTGACGCTATCGGGCATCAGGGCCGCGATCCGGCCGTCCTGCGCGACCTCGGCGTCGATCGCGCCGAGGTCCACGAGCCGATAGAACGCATCATCGCTGGCATGGCGGAGGTCTACACGGTACGGCACGCTCAAAGCGTAACGTGGGAGCGTCAGGCGCAGTAGACTAATAGACCGGCGGGCCCCGATGTCAGGGCCGCCGACGGAGAGCACACATGAGACGTCTCATACTCGGAGCCCTGACGGCGCTGACCGGCGCCGCGATCATTACGACCGCTGGTGTGTCCGGCCAAGGCCGCGCCGATGGCAACGGGCCCGGCAAAGGCCGCGTCGATTCGCCGGGCGTCATGACCACGGACGGCAACGTGCCTGCGCTCGGCAGCTATAAGGTGCCGAAGACGCCGTGGGGCGAACCCGATCTGCAGGGCACGTGGAACGCCAACGATCTGCAGGGCGTCCCGATGCAGCGCGCGGAATCGGTCGGCACACGCTACCGGTTGAATGACGACGAGTACACGCAGCGCGTCACGCAGCGCGATCAGAACGTCGCCAACGACAACAGCGATGAGTTCTCGCTGGAGCGCGCCGAAGAATTCGAGAAGCGATTCGGAACCGTCGGCGGCGCCGTGTCGCCCCCGCCGCACTGGCTCGAACGCGCGCGGACCGTCAGCCGCGTGGCCTCGTACGTCATCGATCCGCCGAACGGGCGCATCCCGGCATTGACCCCCGCCGCGCA
>Ga0075418_10009765_pt1 | contig 10762 bp, 6 predicted proteins | sample SoiMetdeltSBSDD2_FD_81776 | JGI IMG/M metagenome (GOLD analysis project Ga0075418, IMG submission 81776) | Bulk soil microbial communities from a Populus tree surrounding site in Tennessee, USA - Soil MetaG P. deltoides SBSDD2 | ecosystem: Environmental > Terrestrial > Soil > Tree plantation...
AAGTCGTCGAGCCCCGGACGTCCCGCGCCCGTCGTCAGGTTGCCGCGGTAGTGCAGGTCGGCGCCAGCGAAGCGAACGGCGACGCCCCAGCTCCGCGTCCACTCGTTCCAGCTCTGAGTGCTGGCCGTGCGGGAGATCTGTAACACGTCCTGCTGCTCGAGCCGGTAGCGGATCGCGCGCAGCTGCCCGCCCGCCTGCAGCGTCAGCGCGTGTTCGGTGGCGATCGGCAATGCGACCGCGAGCCCGAGCCGCGCAATCGCGTTGTGGAATCGGAAGTCGTTTTCGAGCGCGGTCGCGCCGGGTTGGATTACCGTTCCGTCGCGAGACTCGGTGGCTTCATCGGCGCGAACCCACGAGCGGCTCCAGATCGGCTCGTAGATGGCTTCGAACCCGGCCACGAGCGGGCCGTGCGAGCGCGAGATCCCCGCGCCGATGTTGTATGCCTGGGCGCGCCCGGCATCCGCGGGAACCTCGGGGAGGTCGTACGCCGGGAGCCGCGGTTGGGTGATCCGATTGCCGGTCAGGACGGCGCCGATGTTCCAGGTCGAGTCCGCAAGCGGTCGCAGGTAGGCGAGATGCAGCCCCCAGGTATCCGTATGGTCGGCGTTAGGCTCCACGCGCGACCGGGAGGTGAATTGCCTGAGCGTGGGGTCCCAGAGCGTTTCGATGGATGCAACGTCCTGGGTCATGGCGAAGCGATTGTGCAGCGCCACCGCCTGGAAGGAGTGCCGTCGCCCAAACTCCTTGAAGACGCCGATTCGAACGTCGGACGCTTCGCCGCGCTGTCGCACACTTGCACTGGACGGGTAATACAGCTCGACGCCATCGACGGCGTTGAGGCGCCACCACGACGCGCTCGATGCGACGGAGAACCCGTGCCCGAGTCGTCGGCCCAGCATGCCGTGGACGTACCGATTCTCGCGAGACCCGTTGCCGTCGTCGGACGTGACGACGACGTCAGTCGTGCTGGTCGGCGCACGCGCGTCGACGGCCAGCGGCGAGACCACCGCACCGTCGTTGCCGGTGCGCTCGATATCCTGCATGGCGACGAGGAGCTGAGTGAACCACGGGCCGCTCGACATGCTGGCGCCGAGGGGCAGGGTGAGCCCGCCGCCGGCCTTCCGTGTGACAGAGAAGAACGTCGGCGCGCCGAACACTCGGACGCCACTGAACCGGGAGCCCGCGGCGGGATTGATGAACGGGTCGAGGGCCGAGTCGGGCAGGGCGATAGACAGACCGCCCATTCCGAGGTTCGCCGACGGGAGGAAGGCGAATTGCCCTCCGTCCGCGATCGGTGCGGTCTTCACCGCGATGACCTGCGCGCGCGCCGGGTTGAGCGCGGCGGGGACGGTGGCTGCGAGGACGAGCACGAAGCGGTACGTCATCTCGACACCCCGGAGGATTTTGGCGCCTCGTAGCCATACCCCGCTGAACCAGCGCCGGTCACATCGAGGGGAAGAGGTGGGATCGCAGCCCATCTGGCGCGGACGGTGGCGTCTCGAGGGGCAAGTCCTAAATTCGTGCTCATGCGACGCGGACGTTGGTTCGGATCGCTGGCGGCCGTAGTCGAGCTCTGGCTGGTCGCGGTGCTCCTCGGGCACGGGACTATCTACACGTGCCCCGAGCACGATGGTGCGCCAGCGATGGCCAGCGCGGGCGCACCGGAAGTTGCGCATCGGCATTCCGCGGCGCCGATTACCGATGCTCATGGATCGACCGCATCGGACGAGCAGGGGCAGCACCATTGTGGGTGTCTGTGTCCCGGGGACTGTGCAGGAGGCCGGTCACAGTGGCTTCCGGCCCGAGCGGACGTCGCCCCACAGGCGTTGTCACGTCGCATCACGCCGAGCGCGTCACGCCGCATCGTCGTCTTTCGATCGTCCCACGACCATCTCCTTCCCTTTTCCAACGGCCCCCCGACGCCTCTGAGCTCGTAGCAGGTCACAGCTCAGGCACGCGGAGCAGCTCGGGGCGTCTATGACCGCCCCGGCTATCCGCGGCGTTCACCATGTCATTGGGGGGACTCGTGAGACAGAGGACTTTTCGTTTGTTAGGCTTGTGCCTTCTCGTCCCGACGATTGGCGCGGCACAGGGGGCGACCACCACGGCAACCATTTCGGGTCGCGTCGTGGCAGCCGGCACAGGGAACCCGGTCGTCGGGGCTCTCATCAGTCTCGACCGCGCAGCGCCGGCAGCGCAGACCACCGCTACGGGCCAATACCGCCTCACTGGAGTTTCGCCGGGCAACCACGTGGTGTCAGTGCGGCGGGTGGGCTACGCGACGGTGTCGAAGGATGTCGACGTTATGGCGGGGACTACGGCCAGGCTGGACTTCACCTTGAGCGTGAACCCGGCGACGCTGGGGAACGTTACCGTCATTGGCACGCGAACGGACCTCGACGAAACGCGGGAGCGGGCGGCCGAGGTTCCCGGGGCAGTGGCGATCATCGGGCCGACGGAGCTACGGAGCACTCGTCAGGCAAACCTCAACGACGTGCTGAGCTTCACGCCCGGCGTGTTCGTACAACCGCGGTTCGGCGCGGCCGACGAGAGCCAGATATCGATCCGTGGCTCCGGGCTGAGGAATAATTTCCACGCGCGGGGTCTCAACCTGCTCGTGAACGGCATGCCGTATCGGAACGCGGATGGCTTTACGGACTTCGAGTCGCTGGAGCTGCTCACGACGGAGTCGATCGAGGTCTACAAGGGGGCGAACGCGCTCCGCTACGGCGGCTCGACGTTAGGCGGCGGCGTCAACCTCGACACGAAGACGGGCTACACGGCGGATCGATTCTCCCTGTTCGCTCAGGGCGGCGGGTTCGGGTTCTACAAGGCACAGCTGGCGTCCGGGGACACGCTCGGGGCGTTCGATTACTACGCGAGCTACGCCCGCACGGGTCTCGACGGTTACCGCGAGTGGTCCGATCAAAAACGCGACCGCGTGAACCTGCATGGCGGCTACCGGCTGAACGAGCGGCTGGACGCGCGGACGTTCTACTTCTTCGCGCACGTCCAGGAGCACCTGCCCGGCTCATTGACGCGCGAGCAGTTCGACGCCGACCCCGAGCAGGCGGTGGCGAACAATGTGACGAACAAATGGGGTCGGGACTACGACCTCCACCACGTGGGTGGCCAGCTGCGGGCCCAGCTCACCCCGACGCAGCGGCTCGAGGTCAGCCCGTACCTGCAGTACCGCGACATCGACCATCCGATCTTCGAGGTCATTGCGCAGATCAGCCGGGACATCGGGGCGGAGATCCGATACGAGAACACGGCCGCCGTCGGCGGGCGGAAGAATCGCCTGACGTTAGGCATGCAGCCGGCGTATGAGAACATGGACAACCGTCAGTACCAGAACGTCGGCGGCGAGCACGGCAACCTGACGCGCGACGAAAAGGACGAGGTGTACAACTTCGGCGTGTATGCCGAGGACGCGTTTGCTCTGACGGACCGCCTCACGTTCCTGGCCGGGGCGCGCTTCGACTACTCGCGCCGTACGGTGGATGATTTCTTTCTGTCCAACGGCGATCAGTCCGACAGCGAGACGTTTCAGCCGGTCACCCCGCGATTCGGCGTGCGCTACGACGTGCCCACCATCGGCGGCAGCGTGTTCGTGAACGCGAGCCAGACGGTAGAGCCGCCGCTCCTGCTCGAGCTCTCGAGCTTCGGGAACCCCGGCGGATTCAATGACCTCGACGCGCAGAAGGCATGGCAATACGAAGTGGGGGCGCGCGGACGGCAACTCGGTCTCGCCTGGGACGTTTCGGTGTTCGACATCGAGCTGAACGATGAGATCCTGAACATCAACGTCCAGCCCTTTCCGGGGGCACCGTTCACGGTACCGACCTACCGGAACGCAGACCGGACGCGCCACGCGGGGGTCGAGGCAGGGGTCTCGTTCGATGCCGCCCTGGGCGCCCTCGCTCGCGGGGACGTACGCGACAGGCTCTCGACGCGCCTCGCGTACACGTTTTCCCGCTTCACGTATGTCGATGATCCGGACTATGAGGACAACGACATTCCCGGCGCGCCGGAACATTACCTGCGCGCGGAGCTCAAGTACTCACACCCATCCGGAGTGTCGCTGACGCCGGTCGTCGAGTGGGTGCCGAAATCGTACTTCGTGAACAGCGCGAACACGGCGAAGAACGAGAGCTGGTCGACGCTCGGGATTCGCGGTGAGTGGGCGATCGTCCGCGCAGGCGTCACCGCGTTCGTCGAAGCGCGAAACCTGTTCGACAAGCGGTATTCCGGCTCGGTTCAAGTCGACAATGCCACCGGCGCGTACTACGAGCCGGCGGATGCGCGCTCGATCTTCGCCGGGTTGAGCTGGTCGCGGTGAGCTCGATCGGGACCGGAACTTGTGACCGGATAGTCGCTAGGTGTGGCCGACACTCGGCATGCCCGACGCTGGGCATCCAGGATTACTTCGCCTGAAATGTCAGGGTGGCCCATTTGGACTCGTAGTTCACGCTGTCGCCCGTCACCGGAACCATGTGAATGAACTTCACGTACCAGTACCCCGGTGCGCCGATCGAAATGCGAGCAACGCCGTCAGGCTGGGACCGAACGCTGATCACCGGGAGTCGTGCACCGGATGGCGTTCGCCCGCCAGCAATAACGAGCTGGTTGGCCACCGACCGGCCATCGACCAGGGCACGCACGCGCAGCGTTCCACCAACCTTCGTCGCGTACGGGTTGTCGAGCGGGACGAGCTCCGCGGGGTAGCCCAGCGCGGTGTCGAAACCCGGCGTACGCGCGTCCCCGACCTGAAGCAGCGTCTTCACGTGCTTCGAGTACCGTTCGTGCGACGGCTTGGCCAGCTCGTTCGACCGCCGTCTACTCTCGAGCATGTCGGTCACGCCGTCGCTCGCGAGATACTCATTGAACGCCTTGGCGTCCATGCGAAGGGCACGCGGGAGCGTCGACGCGCCAACGACATACGTGCCGGCAGCGCCGGTTCGAAATACGAGCACGCTCGTGTCGCCGGTATCCGACCACGAGGACGTATCGGGGTGGGTGACGCCGTTAGGCCCGACGACGCTCAAATCGCGGAGACGATTCCGCGTAATGCTGTTCTCGCTCTTCTCGAAGGTGCCGTTGAGCACGCGAACACGCGCATCACTCTGCGCTGAGACGAAAAAGCTGAATGGCTTGAGAAACAGGTCGTGCGCGTCGAGTGTCGAGACACCCGCAATCACGAGAACGAGCCCGAAAACGAGGCGTTTCATGGGTCACCGCGCGAAGGCTGGATCGATAGTGTAGCGCTGAATGGCAAGAAGCGTTATGAACGGGTAGTCGGCAAGCCGCAAAGGATGCTTCCGGGAGAGGCCCGAACGAGGCTGGAGATGAAGATGCCATGAAGGCTGTGTGGAAGGTCGCGAAGATCCTGCTGATCAACCTGGTGGTGTTGGTTGCGCTCTTCGCCCTCCTCGAGGGCGGGGCCAGTCTCCTCTTCATCGCGAACCAGATCCGCCGCACTCCCTCGGCCGAGGCGTCCTATTCGCGCTACGATGAGACGCTGGGCTGGGTGAGCCGGCCTAACGGCACGTTCCCCGACATGTATGGTCCGGGCGTGTACCTGCGCACCAGCTCGCAGAGCTTTCGCAACGACCGCGACTTTCCTCGCGCCGTACCGGCTGGCAAGACCCGCATCATCTGCTCGGGCGACTCGTTCACCCTCGGCTTTGGCGTGAACAACGATCAGGCGTGGTGCCAGCGCATTGCGGCGCTGAACCCGCAGTTCGAGACCGTGAACCTGGGCCAGGGCGGCTACGGGTTCGACCAGGCCTACCTGTGGTACATGCGCGCCGGCGCGGCGCTCGACCACCAGGTCCACCTGTTCGCGTTCATCACGGACGACTTCAAGCGCATGCAGTCGGACCAGTTCCTGGGCTACGGCAAGCCCGTGTTAGGCATCCGCAACGACTCGGTTTTCGTCAGCAATTGGCCGGTGCCGAAGACCTGGTGGCTCACGCGCTGGCGCGGCACCCACGCGCATGCGATCGGCAACCTGAACATCGTCAACCTGGCTGGAAGGGTCTTCCCCAGGCCGGCGCCTTCCGAACAGGAGGTGGCCGCGCGAGATCAGGCCACGCAGAAAATCGTCGCGCGCATGTTCGAGAACCTCCGGAACACGAACCGGCAGAAGGGCAGCCGCCTGGTGTTGGTGTATCTGCCGGGTCCGTCGGATTACCGGATCAATGAAACGACGGCCGCGTGGCGCGCCTTCGTGCAGGGCGAGGCGTCGCGACTGGGAGTCGGGTATGTGGACATGGTCGCCGAGCTCAAACGCCTGACGCCTGACAGCTCCGTCACGATGTTCGCGCCGAACTTGCACTACACGGTCCTCGGTAACGAGTTCGTCGCGGCGGCTCTTTCGAGAGAGCTGCACACACTCCTCGCCAGCCGGCAGCCGAAGTCGAATTAACTCACGATTGGGTAGTCGAACCGATGCGAGGAACTGCGAAAACCACAATTCCAAGCTTCCAAGCCGTCAGTTCTGAGGTACAGGCATCAGCAAATGAGTTTCAGTGCAGCTTCGCGGATTTCGATGCCGCTGAACCGTTAGAAGATCGTATAAATGAAAGGCGCCAAGGCCGAGCCCTGCGCGAAGATCAGCAGGCCGCCTAACGCCACGAGGACGAGCACGAGCGGAGCGAGCCAGTACTTCTTCCGCTGACGCGCGTACAGCCACAGCTCGCGCAGAAGCCCACCCTTCGCCATCGATCCTCCCCTCAGAATTGGCGCTCGAGGTCCCCGCGCCGCGCACCCGGGGCGCGCCGCACCCACACGGACGTTGGCGTGCGTGATCGCGTGAGCGGATTGAAGCCGAACAGTCGCGCAACCAGGCCCACCGGCGTGATCACCGCGAAATACAGCACGCCCATGACGATCGGCGTGGTGACCTTCGAGATCGCGGCCGCGAACGCCATCCATCCCCGCTGGACCGGACCCAGGCGCGTGGGCACCGTGACGCCGGCGGCCACCAGGACCGCTCCGACCGACCCGACAACCCACGAGCCGATCCTCCCGCCTCGCCAGGCGATGATGCCGGCGAGCACGAGCATCGCACCCCCCACGGCAAACGCGAAGCGTCGGCCCTCCGAAGCCGTCAGTCGAGCTGGAATTGCTCTCGCCATTCTTCCGTTTCCTTCCACTCGGGCTGCGTGCGTTTGTCGACAAGGAACGGACCCATCACCAGATAATCGATGTGCGTGCGCATGAAGCACCGGTACGCATCGGCCGGCGTGCAGACGATCGGCTCCCCGCGGACGTTGAACGATGTGTTCACCAGCACCGCGCACCCGGTCTGGCGCTCGAACTCGGCGATGAGGTCGTAGTAATTCGCGTTCGTCTCGTGGTCGACGGTCTGCACGCGGGCCGAGTAGTCGACATGCGTGACCGCGGGGATGTCGGATCTCGGTACGTTCAGCTGGTCGATCCCCCACAGGGCACGCTGGGCGTCCGTCATCGGGATCTGCCGCTCCGTCTTCACGGGTGCCACGAGCAGCATGTAGGGGGAGTCGCAGGTGAGCTCGAAATAGTCGGCGACGCGCTCGCGCAGCACGCTCGGCGCGAATGGCCGAAACCCCTCACGGAACTTGATCTTGATGTTCATCTGCGCCTGCATGCGCGGGCTGCGCGGGTCACCCAGGATGCTCCGCGCGCCTAACGCCCGCGGCCCGAACTCCATGCGGCCATCGAACCAGCCGATGATCTTTTCGTCGGCGAGGAGCGACGCTACGCGCTCGTGGAGTGGCGCGCGCTCGAGCCGCTCGTACGACGCGCCCTGCGCGGCCAGAAACTCCTCGATCTCGTCGGGCGAGAAGCTCGGTCCGAGATACGCTCCCTGCATCGCATCCGTGTGGCCGTCGACGTGACGCGAACCGGCGCACTTGCGGTGCCAGATCAGCTGGGCGACGCCGAGCGCACCGCCCGCGTCGCCGGCGGCGGGCTGAATCCACAGTCGCTCGAACGGGCCCTCTCGCAGCAGACGTCCGTTGCCGACGCAGTTCAGCGCCACGCCGCCCGCGAGACACAGGTTCTTCGCCCCCGTCTCGCGATGAAGGGTGCGAGCCATCCGGAGCATGACCTCCTCGCACACGACCTGCACCGACCGGGCGAGATCCATCTCGCGCTGGGTCAACCTGGACTCGGGCTCGCGCGGCGGACCACCGAACAGGCCTGCGAACGCGTCGTTCGTCATGGTGAGCCCGGTCAGGTAGTTGAAGTACCGCTGGTTGAGCGTGAACGAGCCGTCATCGCGGAGGTCGACCAGCTCTTTCAGGATGGTATCCACGTACTTCGGCTCGCCGTAGGGCGCGAGACCCATCACCTTGTACTCGCCGGAGTTGACCTTGAATCCGGTGAAGTACGTAAATGCCGAGTAGAGGAGCCCGAGGGAGTCGGGCCAGTGGAGCTCCTGCAGGATCTCGAAGTCGTTCCCGCGACCCATGGCGCACGCGGACGTCGCCCACTCGCCGACGCCGTCGATCGTCAGGATGGCCGCCTCATCGAACGGGGACGGGAAGAACGCGCTCGCGGCGTGCGACTCGTGATGCTCCGAGTAGAGGATGTCGCCCTCGTACCCCGGGAGCGCCTCGCGGAGCTGTCGGTCGATGAACAGCTTGTCCTTGAGCCAGAGCGGCCCGGCCTTGAGCAGGGAAACGAACCCTCGCGGCGCTACGGCGAGATACGTCTCGAGGATGCGCTCGAACTTGAGCAGCGGCTTGTCGTAGAACCCGACGTGATGCAGGTCACGCGCAGTGATCCCTGCCGTGCGCAGGCAATGGTCGACGGCCCGCTCCGGGAAGCTCGCGTCGCCCTTGACCCGCGTGAACCGCTCCTCCTGAGCGGCCGCGACGATCACGCCGTCCCGCAGCAGGCAGGCAGCGCTGTCGTGGTAATAGGCGGAGAGGCCGAGGATGTAGGTGGGCGACGGCAACAACATGCACCTGGATGACGATCGACCGCGGATAGCCGCACAGACTAGGCCGCCGCGATCGACTCGCCAATACCAGGCGCCTACTCCCAGCCCCAGCCTAACGAAATCCGAAACTGTCGGGGCTCGACCGGGTGAAAATGGACGTCGCCGGCGCCGCTCGCTATCTCGCCCGGAAGGCGGGAGGCATAATGGTACTGAATGTCGCTGGCCCGGGTGTTGAGGACGTTGAGCACGGATGCCTGCACGCGGACGCCACCCAGCAGGTACCCGGCGTTGGCGTTGAGGAGCGTCGTCGCGGGCGCCCGGACGCTGTTGTCCTCGATGAGCGGGTACGAGCCGAAGTGGCGAACGCGGAGCGCGCCGAACGGTCCGGTTTCCCGCGGCGCCCACGTCACTCCGCCGGCCACGACGTTTGCGAGCGCCCCCGGGATGTGGTCCGCGCCCGGCGCCACGCCGGCAAAGCGCGCACGGCTGAACGAGACGTCCGCGTCGATCGAGACCTGCGGCACCGGGCGATACAAGCTCGCGAGGGTCACGCCACTCCGTCGGGTCCTGTCCACGGGCTCCGTGGCGCCGGCGTCGCCCACGAAGAGCAGCTCGCTGTCGAGGTTCAGCGCCCATACCGCGAGCGTCGACCGCCAGTTCCTTACGGGATTCGCGCGGACGCCGATCTCGGCGCCCCTCGACCGTACGAGCGGGTCCACTCGTTGCGCGGGACTACCCGTCGATGGGTCGACCGTGATGGTCGTGCCGCGAGCGTCGTTGCTGTGGAAGCCGAGCCCGGCGCTGAGATACAGCTCGGTGCTTTCCGACGGGGCGAACACGAGCGACGCCTTCGGGCTCGCGATCGCCGCGGTGCGCCGGCCGGAGTTCTCGGCCCGGTCGCTGGTGACGTCGAACGTGTACGCGTCACCACGGACGCCTAACGTCGTGCGGAACCATGGCCGCCAACGGGACTCTCCCTCGACGTACACGCCCGTGCCTGTTTCGGTGACGTCGTCCTGCCGAACCGTCGACAGCCGCTCGCGACGTTCTGTGCGGTACAGCCCGACCGGTGATAGGAAGTCCGCGCGCGACTGCAGCCCTAACGTGACGGTGTGCTCGACGCCAAGCGCCTGGACCGGCTGCGCGTGGCTCGCGTTCGCGCCGATCATCACGCGCTTCTCGCGCTGATTGAACTGGTCACCCTGAATGGGGTTGTCGAGGAAGTACGTGAAGTTCGAGAACAGGCTCAGGTCGGAGTAGACGCCGAACAATTGGACCGACTGCGACGCCTTCGCGCCGATGCGGTTCCACGAGCCCGAGAGGCTGTAACGTTGGGTGCTCCCCCCGTCCGTTCCGTCGATGTAGCCAAAGCGGTCGATGGCTCCATTTTCCACTGCGCGCTCGGGAATCTGGTCGCTCGCGTTCCATTTGTTGTGGTAGGCCAAGCCCAACAGAGAGAAGCGGGACGCACTCTGCCGCCACGAGTAGCGCGCGACGCCGCTAAACTTGCGAATTCCCTCGTCGAGCACCCACGGCCCGTTGTACGATTTGAGCTCGCCCCCGAACAGCAGATCGCCGCGGCCAACCTGCTTCGACGTGCCTAACGCCACGCGGGCCAGCGCATTGTCGCCGGCTTCGACCGTGGCGAATGGGGCGTCGAGCTTCGACGCGAGGTGAACCTCCGCGCCGCCGGCGCTCCCGAAGTCACCGAGCGCCGTGTGGTAGACGCCGAGTCGGTAGTCGATGTAGTCGACGAGCTCGGGGATGAGGAAGTTGAGGTCCGTGTAGCCCTGGCCGTGCGCGTGCGTGGGGCTGTTGATGGGCATGCCC
>Ga0075418_10009767_pt1 | contig 10762 bp, 9 predicted proteins | sample SoiMetdeltSBSDD2_FD_81776 | JGI IMG/M metagenome (GOLD analysis project Ga0075418, IMG submission 81776) | Bulk soil microbial communities from a Populus tree surrounding site in Tennessee, USA - Soil MetaG P. deltoides SBSDD2 | ecosystem: Environmental > Terrestrial > Soil > Tree plantation...
AGCTGCATCCGAGTACGGAATGTAGGTCGCCGCCGCCCCGGGTGGGCTGCCCTGGGCGGCAAGCGCAAGTGGAAAAAGTGAAAGAATGGAAAAATGGAACAAGTAAGTTCGTGATTTGCCCCGCCTACTTGTCAACTTACTTTCCACTTTGCACTTTCTACTTTGCACTTCAGAAGAGCACCCGGAATCCTAGCTGCATCGTGCGGAATTGACCGGCGGTCCGCTTCCCGTACAGAGCGTTGTTCTCCTGGGTACTGATGGTCCAGTTCGGACTGTTGAACACGTTGAAGGCCTCGGCGATCAGGTCGAGCGACGCCTGTCGAGGGAGCGGCACCCGCTGTTGCACACGAAGGTTCGTCCGGTTACGGGCCGGCTGCGTGAACGAGTTCCGCGGGACGATGGTACCGTCGGGCCGCAGCCGCTGTATGAACGTGCTGCTCGAGCCCAGATTGCGGAGGTCGCCGCCATAGATCGTCTCCGCCCGCTCACCGATCGCGGTGTAATGGGTTCCGCTCATCTGGAACCCGCGGCCCACCTCCCAGATCCCGCTCAGGACTGCGCGGTGACGCAGATCGGTCGTAGACAGACCGTACTCACCATCGAGATCGGGCGCCAACTCGAAATCCACCAGGACCGGCGTGGTGCCCGGCACACCCTGAAGCGGCCTGCCGAGCGCATCCCAGAGGCCACCCAGCGTATAGGTGGCCGACGCCTGCCAGCGGTTGCTCATTCGTTTGGTGAAAGCCGTCTGCAACGCATGGTACGTGGACCGGCCGTTCTGCACGGTCATCGCCACGACGCCGAACTCCGGGTACGGCAGAAGGCTACGATCGGAAAACGGATAGTTGACGCCGGTTGCAGGATTGAAACGAATGTTGGAGTTCTGCTGCTGCCAACCTTCGTCGCGGCTCTTCGTAAAGATGTAGTCGACTTCGACGGCCGATACGCTGCCCACCTGCCGTTGGAAGCCGATTGAGCTCTGCCAGCTACTGTTGATGTTGTAAGGCGGCGGCTGTTTCAACTCACCGTTGCCGCGCAGCAGACAAGGCGCGTTGCCCGTGAACCCACGCGCTCTCCAAGCCGCAAAGCTCGCGGCCTGCTCGGGCGCCGCGCAGTATCGCTGCAACGCCTGTTCGTAGGTCGGCGCCGGTCCGTTGAACGGGTTAGCCGCAAAATCAGGCCGTCCATCGTTCAACACCTCGACGACTGCGACCGTCTTTGCTTCAGACGGGTACGTCGTCTGCACCATCTCGCCGTAGTACTTGCCAATGCCGCCGCGCACAACTGTCTGCGTGTCCCACTGGTACGTGAACCCGAGCCGCGGCTGAATGTTGGTCGTGTTCTGCGGACGGCCCGACTCCATGAAGGGCAGGAACTCTTCCTGGTTTTGAAACATGTTCCACAGCAGGTCGTAGCGGACGCCCAGATTCAGCGTCAGCTTGTCGTTCATGTGCCAGTCGTCCTGCATCCACGCCGCGTACCCCGGAATGCGGATGACGTCGCGGCGACTCTTGAGGATGCCGAGCGTGTATCGTCGCACCAGCGGCGAAATCGCCGCCAGGTTCCAGGTGTCTGCGTTGAAGGCATCGGGCAGAAGCGTCTCGATGTTTGCCGGCGCCGCGCCGCCGCGCGCGTCGATGATCCCCATGCACTGCGTGCAGTTGTTCGTGTAGTGCTGATGGAGGAACAACTCTCCGCCGATCTTCACGTCGTGGCGGCCACGCGCGTCGTACGACGTGGTCAGACTGTTCCTCACCTGATACAGATCCTGAACTCTGTACCGGGGCGCGCCAGCGTTACCGCCGATAGTGAAATTCGTGAACGTGATCCGGGGCGATCCCGTCGTGATGGAACCAAACGGGCTGCCTGCCGCCAGCCAGTGATTGGACCATTGTGTCAGGTTTTCTTCGCCGAACAGAAAGCCCGCGTGGCCTACCATCAACTCGTTCAGGGTCCGGTTGCTGATCACGTTCGTGAGCTGCACGGCCGCCTGGTCCGCGTTTTCCCATCCACGTGAGGTACCCGCGGGGTGATTGGTGTCGCCGACGCCGAACGGCGTGGCGGTCTTCGCCACGTTCAGCCTGAACATCAACCGCGTCTGCGGTGAGAGCTGGTAATCGATACGGGTTCCGCCAATCTTCTTCCTGGATGTGCCCTCGAGCGAGACGTTGAAGCCGGCGTACGGGGTCCTCCAGGTTTCTTCTTTCGGCTCGCGCTCGTACTCGTGGTACGCGAAGAAATGCAGTCGATCGCGCAGGATCGGCCCGCCGAATGTGGAGGCGTACTGCTGATTTTGAAAGGGGGTGACGCGGTCGAGAACCGGATCGGGTGCGTTGAAACGATCGTCGCGGAAGTTGCTCCTGAAAGATCCGGTGTAACGGTTGGTCCCCGACTTGGTCACGAGGTTCACCTGCAGACCCGAGGAGCGACCCTGTGTAGCGTCGAACCGGTTGGAGATGAACTGAAATTCCGCAATCATCTCCTGGCTGAAGGTCGGCTGACCGCCGCCGCCCATCGTGTTCTGAAACTGCTGTCCGTCGATGTTGGCCTGAAACTCGCGAATGCGGTCGGAGTTCCTCGAATTGATCCGATTGGGGTTGTCGCTCGTGGTACGGCTGCCTGGAGCGAGCAGGAGCAGCGCACCCCAATCGCGTCCCTGCACGGGCATCTCCTGAACCTGCCTCGGATCGATATTGCCGCCAAGGCTCGAAGAATCGACCTTCAGCAGCGGCGCCTCCGCGTTCACCGTGATGGTTTCTTCAATCGTGGATGGAGCCATCTCGAGGTTTACAACGAGCGTCTGGCCGACGAGCAGCTGAATGCCCTGACGTACGACGGTCGTGAAGCCTTGCAGTTCCGTGGTGATCCGGTACACACCCACGCGCACCGGCAATCGATAGGCACCGCGCTCGTCGGTCACCGCCACAAAGGTGTTCCCCGTGGCTTCGAGCAGGGCTGTCACCGTGACGCCGGGCAGCACACCGCCCGTCGAATCACTGACTGTGCCTGTCATCACCGCTTCCTGCGCGTACGCGGCGATGGGCATGAGAAGGATGGTCGCCGTGAGAAGAACCCGCCGCGAGACCCTGGACATCGTGAGCCTCCTGCAGACTTGCGGCTTTCGATTAGCGCTGGTCAGTACGTGGAGTAACGGGTGGGCGGACGGTACACCAGAGGCAGGAAGACGGTCAACAACAGAGGGATGAATTGAATTTACGAATTGACGAATTTACGGATTTACGAATTTGCGCTTTGTGAAGTGGCGAATTTGGACCTAGGGACGGGGCTGCGCGAAGCGGGCGTCGGCGACCGGCACGTTCGGCTGGACCTCGGTGAGCTCGTACGTGGACCGTCCGCTCAACCATCGCACCGTCCATCGAAACGGCAACTTCACTCCGGCGACGTCGCGATAGTCATCGTAATCCACGCGGGTGACGAGGCGTCCGACTGGTGAGTTGGTGTAGCGCACCAGCCGCACGAGCAGGCCGGTCTCCATGTCGAAGCAAAGCGTCGCCACGCCTCCGCCGGGCGTGTCGCCTTGAACGATCCGCACTTCCCGATCGTCGAGGATCGCCGGCACACCAACTCGCCACCGTGCAAGGCTTTCCTTGATCCTGGCAGGGAAGAGCAGCTGCGTTTCGAGGCGAACCCCTTCGAGCTCCTGTCCCGTGATGGCGAGGAGCGGCACTGGCTTATCCGAGGGCGGTGCCGCGATCCACCCATTGCGGCCATCGAACACGTTGACGGTGTCGCCGGAAGCGCCGTGAACGATCGTCGTCCGCTGGCCCGTCGCCCGAGCGAACAGTTCCATCGGCACCTTTTCCGCATCGTCAAAGCCGATATACGTGCCCTTGGCGCTCAAGCTCGTAAGAGCCGCGACGCGCTGCGGGCCGCCGATCGCGGTAATGAACCGGTCGAGCACCTGATCGGCCGGTGGCTGCCCGGTTACCTGCTCCACCGGATCGCCCGGCTCGTCTGGCGGCGGCTCGCCGTATAGCGCATTCAGGCTGGGCATCACGTTCGGCTTCGAAACTCCGCGGTGACACGTATTGCACGTGACGACCTGCCGCCCGCCGAAGTTCGTGCGGTTGATGGTGTTCATCATCACCGTCATGACGCGCGCCCTCTGCTTCAGGGCATTGTCGTCTGCGTAGCGGGCCCAGCTTCCGCCGCTTTCAGAGACGTGGCAGTCAGTGCAGTTCAGCCCAAGCGAGGATGAAAAGAACCCCATCGTCCCCATGAACTCGTCTACGGGGATGCCCTTCAGCACCTGAATGTTCTTGAAGACCTCCTCCGCCATGGGAGGCCGAGCGGGCGCCGCCTGCCGGGCGTTCAGACCGGCGTCCGCGAGGCCCAGCATCAACCCGAGTGCAACGGCGAAACACGCCCGCGTGGATGTCATCGGCGCGAATCCCGGACTAGCGCGTAGCGGCGGTAGCGGGCGCGGCGGCGTCGTATACGACGCGACCTCCGACAATCGTCATCGCAGACTTGATGTCCTTGATCTGATCCGCCGGCACCGTCAGGTAATCACGATCGGTGACGACCATGTCGGCCAGCTTGCCCGGCTGAATCGATCCCAGGTTGTTCTCCTGGAGGATTTGGTAGGCGCTGCCGCGCGTGTGCGCAATCAGTGCATCCTCACGGCTGACCGGGGTTCGATTGACGACCGTGCCGCCGACCATCTTGCCGGTGACCGCGAACGACAGCGTGACGAACGGCCGGTATTGATTGACCTCGAACGCGTCGGTACCGAGTCCCCAGATGATGCCGCTGTTCTGAATCGTTCTGAAGTCCGGCATGCTGTATGCCCGGTCTCCATGGGCGCGGTGATAGATCCCACCCATGATCGTTGCGCGCGGCTGAACGGCGAGGGTGAGACCCAGGTTCTTCATCCGTTCGAGATGGCTGGCGTTGGCCTGCTCACCATGGATGAGCACCCAGCGGAGGTTTCGCACCGGAAACTCGCGATTGATCTTTTCGATCTGATCCAGAAACCCGTTGAAGGTGTGGTCGAGAGTCGTGTGTGAGTGCAGCGGCATTCCAGCTCTTGCCACTTCCCGTGCGATCCGGCCCCACTGCTCGAACGCTTCCTGCGGCTGCGTCCCCTTCGGCGCCACCATGCTGTCGCCTGCGGGCCCGTACAACCCCTCGCCGTAGGCGATGTGATCGACCCAGTTGTCTCCCTGGAACAACTTCTGCTCGGCAACCTGCGGCAGGTTCTTCGTGACCGTTTCGGCGTTGGCTCCCATCCCGATCGCCACCAGGCAGAAGAAGCGCTTGTTCAGCCGCTTCTCCGCCGCCCACTTGCGGAAGATCGGGACGAACTCGTCGGGGCACGTCCCGCTCGACGCCGTCAGGCCCGAGGCATTCAGCTCGCGGATCATCGCCATGCTGTTGGCCTCGACCTCCGCGAGCGTCGGGCGCGGGATCGCCTCCGACACTCCGGTTGCCGGCCCGAAGTTGGCGCCCCCAGCGTCGAGCACGCCGGTTGGCTGCCCGTTGGGGTCACGCTTGATCCACGGGTCTGTACGCTTTGTGAGGCCGAGCACTTCCACAGCGCGGCTGTTCAAGTACGTCTCGGCGCGTGTGAACTGGAGCAGTACGGGGTGATCGGGTGAAGCTTTATCGAGCTCGTCCTTCGTGAATGCGCGCTTGTCGTCGGTGAATTGATCGGGCGACCACCCGCCGAGCGTGTACACCCAGGCTCCGGGCTTCAGCGAAGATGCCTTCGCCCGGATCATGTCGAGCGCCTGCTTGCGTGTGTCGACGTTGTCCAGCCGGAGCTCGACGGTCCACAGCACGCCCTCTTCCATGTAGTGGGCGTGATTGTCGATCAACCCCGGGACGACTGACCGTCCGCGCAGGTCGATACGCCGAGTCGCGGGCCCCGCAAGACGGTTGATGTCCTGGTTCGTGCCGACGGCGATGATCCGCTCGCCCCTGATCGCCACGGCCTGCGCGATCGTAAACCTTGCATCGACCGTGATGATTTTGCCGTTGGACAGAATCACATCAGCGGCAGTCTGAGGGCCTGCCGCGCCGGAGCCTTGGGCGGAGGCGGGAGGTGTTTGCGCGAAGCCGCGGACATACAGGCCCGCAGCAACTGCGACAACAGCCGCTGCCAGCGTCGCGAGAAGCAGCGTCTGCCGGATTCGCTTTGTCATGGTGTTTCTCCGATGCACGAATGAGAGTCGGCGTTGGCTTTAGGCATTGGGCTTTCGGCTTTCGGCTGTGTCCGCCAGATCGCAGCGATCAAAACCAGACCCGGCGCTGATAGCCAAGGACTAAATCCGAATGCCCAAAGCCCACAGCCGAGAGCCTAAAGCCTAAGGCCGAAGGCCTAAGGCTTTCCGTCCGTCTGCGTCTCGTGCCGCTCTTCGCTGGCGTCGATCCAACGTCCCGCGGCGCCAAGCATCCCAAGAGCGACGATCACCACCAGACCGACGGCGACGACGATGTTCACGCGAGACCTCTATTCACTCAAAAAACGCGTAAGGCAAAGGTCAAAGGGCAAAAGGCAAAGGTCACTCGCCACACGCGCCGATCAGAAGGCGTTGCCGATGAACGGCAGCATGCGTCCCCAATAGATGACCCCGACCCAGAGGCCGATGCCTGTCATCGCGACGAACTTGTCGAGCGCGGCCGCCTCTTCGCCGATCTTCAGTCCCCAGGTCTTGCTGAACACCGTCAGGTACAGGAAATGCGCACCCGCGCCGAGCAAGAACGCCACCTTCCAGTAGAACGCGACGTTCTGGGTGTACTGGTTCGCGGCTGCGATGAAGAACAGCATGCCGGTGATGAGGTTCATGCCGAGGCCGAGGATGCCCCACGGCAGCAGCCGATGCATCGCAGCAAACGACAGACCTTTCATCGCGCCCAGGATGCGAAGATTCACGGCCAGCAGCACGCCGAACACGAGACACAAGCCCAGAAAATGGAGCGTCTCGGCTGCCGGCCACACCCACGGGAAATCGGTGACGAAAGTGCCGATCCGTTCGCTCGTGAGCCATCCCGTCGGAGCGCCCACCTCTACCGCCTCGGGATTGGCGGTGATTTCCGGATGGCGAATCTCGCCACCGATGGTCGCCGCCCGCGCCATCATTGCCATCGTCAAAATGGCCAACAGCAGGACGGTGGCGACAGTCGAACGCGACGTGCGGGAGTTCCGGCGGCTCTGCCAGAGGCCAAGCCACGCGATCAGTCCCGTGACCTGCATCCCCATGAAGCCCCACAATGCAGCCGCCTCATGTGCTTTGATAGCCTCTGGCCTCACGCCAGCGACCCCTTCAATCGCCTCCTCGGCTGCAACTCCCGTCAGATAGACGGGCAGGGTCACCAACGCCACCGCAAACAGCACTTCGAGGCTGGAATGAACCAGGTGATCGTTGCGTCGTGCCATGGCCAGCAGCAGCAAGCCAAGCCCGACGACGGTGCCGACAGTCGGCACGTGGTTGAGCAGAAGATGCAAGTGCGGAATGTTGATTCCAAAGAACATGTGCCTGTCCTCTATACGTAGGCGAGCAGACGCCCTGTTGTGATCGCCGCCGTCCAGGCTGCCAGCGACACCAGCGCCATCAGCTTCGGCGAACCGACGGGTGCATCGGGCGGCGCGTCGAACGCGGATCGTTTGATCGCAACCATCGCCGCGACGCCGATCGCCACGAATACCAGTTTCGACAGGAAAAACACCGACGTTCCACGCTCGGTGGCATCAGCCGCGAACAGCAGGGACCCGGTAAAGGCGTTCAACCAGAATCCGCCCCACATCACGCTGAAAAGCGGCCGCAGCGGCTCGAGGGGTACGCGACTGCCGATCCCCAACAGTCGCAGGTTGACGATGGTATTGGCGCCGACGAGCAGGCCGAGACCAAATGTGTGCAGCGTCAGGATTGATGGAAATGCCCAGATGCTCTCGCCCTCACGAACCCAAGTGGACAGCCCTGTTGATTCAAGCCATGTGAGAAAGGCCATCAAAGGCCTCCGGCCCCGCGACCCCCGCGGCCCGTCGCCAATGCAAATTCCACTTCGTCGTCAGCTTTGACCGCCGGTTTCGCCCAGCGGATCGTTCCGCGCAGGGTCGTGGCGGGCGCTGCGAGCGTAATCGTGAAGGACTGACGGTCACCGGGCGCCATCTGCGGAACGCGCCACACGGCGACGTCGCTCTTGGCCTCGTCATCGTGCTTGACGCCTTCATAGCCAGCGCCAGCGGTGCTCACCACCTTGGTGCCGGCAGGCAGCGCTACGGCGACGGTGACGTCTTCATTGGTGATCCCTTTGCCCTTGACGGCCGTGTTGACCACTTCGATCGTGTAGGGTGCTGCACCGGGGCTCGCCTGGCCGGCGGTAACGCGTCCCCTCAGGACGGCCAGATGAACGCCCAGGTCGTTCATCCAGTCCCACATTTCCTTGAGCGTCGCTTCAGGCAGGCGCGCGCGCGAGTAATTCCCCATGCGGATCCGATTACGACCAGGAGGGCCAGCCCCGTACGGGGTTACCGGCTGAAGCGATCGATCCAGCTGGGCCCACTGCTCGGTCTGACCTGCGGTGTGCTCATAGACCATGTGCTTGAACCATTCGAAATCGCCGCTCACTTCGGCCGCGCCATGGCGGGGCGTCTCGAACGTCGCCCCATGACACTGCGCGCACCCGATCACGGCCGTTGCCAACTGCTGGCCGCGCGGCGCACCTGTCGGAAGCGGCGTCCGCCATGGCAACGCCTTGGGTGCCGGAGGCAGGCTGTTGAAGTACGCGACCATGTCGGCGATTTCCTGATCGGTGAGCTGGGACTCGACGTACGCCGGCATGCGACCGAGCGGGTTTCGCACGTATCCGCGGAAGCGTGCGTACGTGAAGTTTCGTCCTGCAAGCGCCGGCCCGAACGCGCCCTGTCCCTCGGCGCCGTGGCAATTCGAGCACGACGTATTGCCGAACGCGTAGTGCGCCTTCCCTGCTTCGGCGGTTCCGACAGGTGCGGAACCTGCAGTCTGCGCCGCAGCGCTACGTCCTGTGACTCCGTAAGCCGCCACCAGCCCGAAGGCAACGACAGCAATGAAAACTTTGCGCATATATCGACTCCTCAACACGCGTCGATCACCGGACCTCGTCGGCCCGGCACGGCGTTGGATCCCATCCCGAGCGATCCGGGATCTTCTTGAAGGAATAAGTCGTGGCATACGGCTGGGTCAGGTACTGCGGATCGGTGACAATCATCGTGTCTACGAGCCACGTGTCGCCGTTCGGCTCGGTGAAGGTTTCGAAGTACTCCTCCAGTCGCGCGTTTTCGCTGTACGGGACGCCATTCTTGCGCAGATATCCGGGTCTCATGCCCGTTGTGGTCACCCGAAGCTGGCCGGTGGGCTTCGCGCCGCGGCCACGCTGAATCCCTTCCCACATTGCCACGGAGTTTCCCTGCCACTGTGGCTCCTGCCCGGCGGGCGGCGCACCTCCAAACCGGAACAGCCGCGTCTGCGTCCCCGTGTCGGTGTCCATCTGCAGGGTGTTGTCGTCGGCCCAGTGAACGTTCAACCGTCCCGGGATCCGCATGATTCCGGCAGCCCCGTACGACCTGCATTCGTTGCCGGCCGCTCTGTCTTTCGCAGGATCCCAGGCATCGGCGAACTTGCGACCCTCCGGATTGAGCGGCAGCATCGCGTATTCACCCTTCGGGGGCATCAGCATGCGGAGGTGCCAGTGCTCGGTGACGACCGACACCCAGTACCCGGTGTAGTCCTTCGGCGCCATCGAACGCGCCGTTGGGGCCTGGCCCTGAGGCGCACCGCCGCCTCGACCACGTCCCTGGGCGAGCGCGTCACCCTGACCAGCGGCAACCACGAGAACGGCGGCCAGCACGAACCGGAACATGTCTATTCGACCCTGCCCCGCCACTCGAACCCGTCGCTCGGCCGCTTCACCGTGGAGATCAGAAGCCGCAGCGATGACTCATCGCGCGGTGCTTCGCCCGTGACAACCAACTCGTCACCGGGCTTCAGTGTCGTCCTGGTGATCTTCGCCTGCGTCAAATCGTTCGTCGAACCCCACTCGAGCGTCCACGTCTTGACCGTGCCGTCCTTGTCCATGACGTCGAGCCTCATGAACGAATGGGGATTGCGCCACACGAACTCCTTTACCGAGCCTTGGATCTCGACCTTCTTGCTCGAGTCGTAGGTCGCCGAAAACGAGTGATGCGCAAGCACCTGATCGGCCGCTGCAAGAACGACGATACCGGCGATTATCAACAGCACCCTGCGTTTCATGAAACCGTCTCCTTTTTTAAATCAGTCGGTAGTCGGTAGTTGGTAGCTGGTAGTTTCTCTCGAGTCAAGAACGTCGCTACCAGCTACCGACTACCAGCTACCAGCTATTTCTTCAGGCTCTGATACACCGCCTCTACAAACATGTCCGTCGTCCACGGCCCGGTTTGTTTGCCGTAGCGTGCGTCATAGTCCCGCGAAGGTCGGGCGGCCTTCACCTGCGCCAGCGTCATTCCCTTCTTGACCATGTCCTCGACACGGTCTCGAATGATCGTGGTCATGTCACGGTAGTAGACCACTTCAGCATGATCCGCGATCCGGCCGTGGCCTGGAACGACCAGTGTGCCTCCCCCCGCGTGGGAAGCCGGCACGGTGATATCGATCAGGCGGTTGAGGCCGTCAACGATCGCCTGGATGCTGCCGCCAGCCGAGACATCGATTACCGGATACGTCGTGAGATCGAGCAGCCCACCGGCGCTGACCACGTCGGACTTCCGAAACAGGACAAC
>Ga0075418_10009768_pt1 | contig 10762 bp, 10 predicted proteins | sample SoiMetdeltSBSDD2_FD_81776 | JGI IMG/M metagenome (GOLD analysis project Ga0075418, IMG submission 81776) | Bulk soil microbial communities from a Populus tree surrounding site in Tennessee, USA - Soil MetaG P. deltoides SBSDD2 | ecosystem: Environmental > Terrestrial > Soil > Tree plantation...
TGGCGCATTATCCGGTGGATGAAAGACCGCGACGTCACTACTTACGACCTCTGTGGCACGCCGCCCTCGGGCGAAATAAACAACCCCGCTCACTCGCACCATGGCATAGGCCGATTCAAAACCAGCTTCAACAAACACGTCACCGATTACATCGGCGCCTACGACATCGTCATCAAACCCGCCCAGTACAAACTCTGGCGCAAAATCGGCGAACGCGCCGCCCTCCGCCTACACAACCTGCGCCACCACGAAAATTACTACTAATAGCCTCGGCTACTTCGCCTTCACCAGCTCCCGCACCACATCGCCATCATTCCACGGCAACCGCTGGCCATTCACTATCCGGTATTGTTCGTGGCCCATGCCAGTTATCAGAACAGTATCGCCTTTTTTCGCTATCCCCAGCGCCTTGGCAATCGCTTCGCGGCGGTCGGCCAGTTCGGTCATTTTCGCGCCGCCGCCAGCCTTTTCTATACCTTTTCGCACTTGGTCGCGAATTGCTTTCGGGTCTTCGTTGTAGCTTTCTTCATCTGTTAAAACGATTCTATCCGCCAATCGCGCCGCAATCCCACCCATAATAGGCCGCTTGCCTTTGTCACGGTCGCCAGTCGCGCCAAACACCAATATCACTCGGTTTTTCGTAACAGATTTCGCCGCCTCGAGCAGCTTTTCTAGCGCATCAGGCGTGTGCGCATAATCCACTATCACGTCGTAACCCAGCCCCTCCACCACGCGTTCAAACCGCCCAGGCACACCCTCCAAATTAGCCGCGCCCTCTATAATGTCGTGTAGCCGCACCCCCAGCAAATACGCCGTGGCCGCAGCAGCCGTCATATTATACACATTGAACGTGCCCGGCAGCGCTGTCGCCAAATCCAGCCGCGTCTGATGGTCTATCACCACCGTCGCCTCGCTGCCTTTTTTGTACAATTTCACGTGGTCGATGCGCGCTTCGGCCTCCTCGTTTTGGCCGTAGGTAATTTTCTGCTCGCTGGCCGAATACTTGTCGAAAAATTCAAACCATTCGTCGTCGCGGTTCAGCACAATGAATTTCGGCGACCCCGCAAACAGTTTACCCTTAGCCGCCGCGTATTCTTCCATCGTCTTGTGGTAATCCAAATGGTCTTGGGTCAAATTCGTCATTACCGCCACCTCTATCGGCACACCATCCAATTTATGCTGATGCAGCGCATGGCTCGTAATTTCCAGCACTACAAAATCCACCTTGGCCTTTTTCGCATCGCGGAAAAACTGCTGCATCTGCGCCGTCAGCGCCACCGTGGCGTTCAGGTCGTTAATACGCCGATTGCCCGCCACCTCTATCACCGCCGTACTAAACATGGCCGTTTTGCAGCCAGCCTCTTTCAAAATCTCATTAATATAATTCGCCGTGGTCGTCTTGCCATTCGTCCCCGTCACCGCTATCACCCGCAAGTTTCGCGCCGGATTACCGTAGCGCGCGCTCACCAGCCGCACACGACCCTTGCGATACACCTCTTCAATCCCCCGCACCGCGCCCTTGGGCAACGCCGTGCGCACCCCTTTGACTAACTTTTGCTTCACACTCATGCTTTCATTCTAGCATCAATCGCTTGACTGCAAAAAGCTTATGGCCTAGACTCTAAGTACAAAGAAGAGGGATGAAATGAGTAGACTTCCAACGCCAGGTGGTGATGACGGAGATTGGGGCGATATCCTCAATGATTATTTGTCTGTCGCCCACCAACCCGACGGAACTATCAAGCCCGCCGGCATCACTGCGGCCGGCGGTGAAACCACCAACAACAAAGGTGTGGCCAACGGATATGCCCCATTAGACAGCGGCGCCAAAGTCCCTACCGCTAACCTTGGTGGCAGCGGCAGCACCAGTAGTACATTCCTGCGCGGCGACCAAACCTGGGCAGCCATACCATCCGCTGCCGACGCCACCACCTCCTCCAAGGGTATCGTCCAGTTGGCTGGTGATTTGGCTGGGACGGCTGCTGCACCTACGGTGCCTGGGTTGGCTGGGAAGCAGGCTTCGAGCGCCGAGTTGTCGGCTATTGCTGGGCTGACGCCAGCTAATGATGACTTGTTGCAGCGGAAGAGTGGGGCTTGGACCAATCGCACACCGGCGCAGGTGAAGGCTGATCTTGTTCTTACGAAGAGTGATGTCGGCCTTAGCAATGTTGATAACACCAGTGATGTGAATAAACCTGTCAGTACGGCTCAGCAAACTGCACTGAACTTAAAGGCCGACAAGACAACGACTATTTCCGCCGGCACGGGTCTGACGGGGGGTGGGGATTTGTCGGCTAACCGCACGTTGGCGGTGAGTTTTGGTACTGGGGCTGGGACGGTGGCGGAGGGGGATGACAGCCGCTTTACAAGTGCCGTCACCCGCGATGTATTTATGACATCAATGAATATTATCTACGGCGCCGGTGCGGGCTCCGGAAACGCCAACCAGCCTACCGGTATTACCATGCGCGCGTCATTCGTCACCTCTGTTTCTGGCAGCGGCATACGCTTTCACCTCCCCGCCTGGACGTTCACCGGCGGCAACGACGAAACCGCGCTAAACGAAAACATCACCTACAAAGCCAGTCTCGTCACCACCAGCAATTCCAAGTTTTACCCGCTCGCCTTTGACACCGTGCGCTCCGCCGTCACCGAAGGATTTTGCATGGCCGTCACCCGGCCGCTCGGCCTGTATCTGCCCAAAGGCACCCAGTGCGTCCTGCGCGTTATGATAAAAACCACTTCATCGTCAGGGCAATGGCCGCAAGGGTCAGCCCAAGGCGGCAGCGGTGTCGATGTCAGCAACGACGGCTTCATGTACGGCGACGTGGTCGACAGTGGCACCTTTACGCCCGTACAAACCAATATTGCCCTTTGGGCGCCCACCATCACCTGCACGCCCGTCGCGGCCGGTACACAATCTTGGGTCGCGGTCGGCGACAGCCTTACATCTGGACAGGGCGATTCATCAGTATATCGTAGTTCGTGGTTTACCCGCGCCATCAACCAAACCGCACCAGCCATGCGGCTTTCAGGACCCAGCGACACCGCTCAGCAGTATGCCCTCGGGCGGCGCGCCCGTAGTCTACAATTCGCCAGCTACGCCACTCATGCCGTGATTTTCATCGGCAGTAACGACCTCTTTGTCGCCGGTCGCACCACCGCCCAAACCCAAGCCGACCTCATCAGCAGCATCGCCATCCCCATCTGGAAAATGGGCAAAACAGTCTACCTAGCCACCATCATACCGCGCACCAGCAGCACCGACAGCTGGGCAACGCTAGCCAACCAAACCACTCTTTCAACCGAAAGCGGCCGCGTGGCGTTCAACACATGGGTACGTGCCGGCGCACCGCTCGACCCCACCACCCTTGCGCCCGTCGCCGTAGGCACGCCTGGTGCCATCGTGGCCGGTAGCGCCAGCCACCCCGCAGTCGGTTACATCGAAACCGCCAACACCGTCGAATCATCCCAAGACAGCGGCAAATGGGCCGTCAACGGCACGGCGAACTACCTCACCGCCGATGGCGCACACGCCACGCCCACGGCAGCACAATTAATTAGCGCTGCGCTGTCACCACTGGTGCAGGCGGCGTCATAACCCCTACTGTGTCTCTGTTATACTTACAATCATGCAACTCGCTGATAAAATAACTACCGCACAACAAGCCATCGCCTTCTTACAACACGGCAAAATCGGCGTCATCCCCACCGACACCGTGTACGGCCTGGCTGCGCGCGCCCATGACCAGGTGGCCGTTGCACGTTTGTACGCGGCAAAACATCGCGAGCACAAACCCGGCACCGTCATCGCCGCCTCTGTCGAACAGCTCATTGAACTTGGCGTCGATCAGACAGCTTTGGAAAAAGTTTCCCACCTATGGCCCAATCCTCTCAGCGCCGTCTTGCCGGCCAGCCCGGCCACCGCATACCTGCACCAAGACGTCCCCGGCATCGCTGTGCGCGTCACCGCCGACCCCCAGTTGCGCCAGCTTATCCTCGCAACCGGCCCGCTACTCACCTCTAGCGCCAACCTCCCCGGCCAGCCAGAATCCGCCACCATCCAGCAAGCCTGGGACTATTTTGGTGACACCATCGACTTCTATGTCGACGGCGGCAACCTCGCTGGCCGGCTCGCCTCGACTATCATCAAAGTAGATGAAACCGGAAATATAACGGTGGTGCGCCAGGGTGCATTGTCGCTGTAACGACAGGTATTAAGAATCTATCCATTCGGGTATTGTAAAAACAGCGGAACGATAGTATAATACTTTCTTGACGCTCGAGTGGGCGTTATTTTCGCGATTTAGAAAGGAGGTTGCTTTGCCACGCAAGGCAACCAAACCCGCCACGGCCGTCAAGGTCAAGCCCGCTATGGCGGAAGGAGAGGCGATCACAGCTATTGTGCGCGCCCTCCAGCCTAGGGGCACGTCTTCGACGGTGCAGGAGGTGCTCGACAAGGTCAACACCCCGGACTCCCCGGCCACCCTGCAGAGGGAGACGGCTCGTGCGGCGGTGACGCATATGGTCAAAAACGGCACGATCCTACGGCACAAGTCCGGGCGCATCCGGCTCGCCTGATCGTGAAAAACGCTTCGGCGTAGGCACTGAGCATTCCTAGCTCATTGCCACCCCCGCACCATCACAGGTGCGGGGGATTTTCACTTTTTAACCCCACCAATTGGCCACACCATCCACCCATGCTACAGTAGTACACATGATAATCCTCGGTATCGAAAGCAGCTGCGACGAAACCGCTGCCGCCATCATCCAAGATGGCCAGCGACTGCTCAGCAACGTCGTCCACTCGCAAATAAACATCCACGCCGCCTACGGGGGTGTTATTCCCGAGGTTGCCGCGCGCAGCCATATCGAAATGATTAACCCCGTCATCAACCAAGCACTTGCCGGCGCCAACCTCACCTGGGACGACATCGACGCCATCGCCGTCACCTACGCTCCCGGCCTCATCGGCTCGCTGCTCGTCGGCACTCTCGCCGCACGCACCCTGGCCGTCCTGAAACAAAAGCCCCTCTACCCCATTCACCACGTCGAAGCCCACGTGTACGCCAACTTCATCACCGCGCAAGACGACAAAAAAACACCCCTCACCCTCCCCTCCAAACAGCCCCAATTCCCTCTCCTCGCCCTCATCGTCAGCGGCGGCCACTCGCAATTAGTCCTGTTCAAATCTCACGGCGACTATACACTTCTGGGTCAAACCCAAGACGACGCCGTTGGCGAAGCCTTCGACAAAGTTGCCAAAATCCTCGGCCTTCCCTACCCCGGTGGCCCCTCTATCGCCCAGGCCGCCCAGACAGGCGACCCGCACAAATACAAGCTCCCCAAAGCCAAGCTCCAGGGAGCCTACGATTTCTCATTCTCCGGCCTCAAAACAGCCGTTCTGCGCGCCGTTCAGCGCGAAGCCGGTGTCGATATCACCTTCCCGTCCCATCAGCTGTCACAGCGCCTCACACACACGCAGAAGGCCGATTTTGCCGCTAGTTTCCAGCACATAGCCGTCGCGACATTGGTCGACAAAGCCGAAAAAGCCTATTACGATTACCTGCCCGCATCCGTTGTTATCGCCGGCGGCGCAGCCGCCAACACCGAACTCCGCCATCAATTATCACAGCGCCTCCCCATCACCATCGAATACGCGCCCCCCAGCCTCTGCACCGACAACGCCGCCATGATAGCCACCCTCGGCTACTACTACGCCCAAGCCAAACAGCCTACCGACCCCTACGATCTAGAAGTCGTCCCTAGTCTGTCCATGACCAAGACCGCCTGGGCAACAACCCGGACGACACACTAGTTTTTGAGTCGCTTGCGCATCTTACAGGCATCGATTATAATCACCGTGTCATCAATCGATGACCTCGTCCCAGCAGTCCATACAAGGATGCACCTTGAAGCCGAAATTTCAGATAAAGAAGCGTCTCACGACAATGACGCTGGCCGTTCTCCTGCTCTTGTGCATCGGAGGCATCGCCGCGCCGTCCGCACAAGCCGTAAGCGCTCAGTGTGGCTGGCCGCGCTGCACCGTCTACCTCACCAAGCAAGAGACGCAGAGATTCGCCTACGACGGCGTAATCCCTCAGCCACCCGGTGGCCCGTGGATGGCGGCATACTACATGCTTGCCATGGGTCATCGCTGGTTCGCGATTCAATACGCAAACCGGGGAATGTGTATTGCGTTCTCATTGAGCGCAGTTCCCTGGGAGACGCAAGGCATGTGGGCACGTAACTGCTAATGGATGACGATTATCGGCCGGATACTCTCCGGCCGATAATCCACTACACATAACCGTAAATTAGGACAATAAAAAGTATGAAACAGAAAATAGACAATAGCCGCTTAAGTCGCGTACGCTTAATCATTGGCGTTATTCTTGCAGTTGGGGGGTTCTTTACTCTAACTGTGGTCAATTCACTTTTCGCCTATGACAGTATTGTCACCTGGTGCATAGGACTCGGGTTGTTAATTGGCGGCCTACTCGCTGCGGGCAGCTCATCGCTCATTAGCTCGTTATCAGACATGGTCAAGTAGTCATTTTTTAATCAGCCGCACCAATTTCTTCACCGCCGGTAACCCCTTATTCCACACCGCATACAGCGGTGACAGCGGTCGGTCGTACGTCCCCGCCAGCATATCTTCGTGGTCGGCAAACCCCCGTTTAAACGTACTCACGCCATCATTTAGCAAGCCATTAAAATCATATCGCTCCAGACCCCATTTCTTCATCGTATGAATCGCCTGCCACTTCAAGGCGTAATTCGCCCGCAGCTGCTGACCCTCGTCGTTCATGCCGCCATACAATTCAAACGCCGTCGCCTGGCTAATCGCTAGCCATAAAAACGCCACCATCGTATCGCCACGAAACGCCGCAAACACCGGTGAATGCTCGCCCAATTTCTCGAAAACATCACGGTAATACCCGTCACTATGCAGCCCAAACCCCGCTCGTTTGGCCGTCTCGTGATACAGCCGCAAACATACCTCCAGCTCCGCCCCGCCCTTCACCTGCCGTACCTGCACATCCTGGGCAGATTTACGAATATATTGGCGCGTTTTCTTCGTCATCGCCCCCAATAATTCATCTTCACTCTTATGCAAATCCAGTATCAGCGTCCGCCGAATCAACACCGTATTCGCCGACTGCCGCCAGCCCACCACCTCTGGCATATCGCCCCAATCCGGCTCCACCGTCAGCACCACCGCCTCGTACTCGCGCTTGGCATACGGCCCCAGTGCCTCTAGCACCACTTCCCTATCCGCCGCGTCGCACACCGGCCCGCGCGGTACATACACCAGCGCTTTCAAAGGCCTCGGCAACCGGCGAATCAGCAACTGCGCAGCGCCAATAACCCTATCGCCACGCCGCACCAGCACCCTATCAGCCCACCAGCCATGCGCTACCTTCACCTCACCCCAGCCCCATAGCTGCAGCGGATGTCCACCTTTCTCCAAAATAATTCCATCCCACGTTGCTTGGTCGTTACAAGATACTACCTCTGTCATAGTGCTATTATACACCCCCTTTTGTGTGCTATACTAAAGATGGAAAACAAACATGTGTCAAAACATTTTTGGGTAATTGTCAACTTTATTCCTTCACGTGAATAATTTGGCTTATTAGTCTAGTGTGTTTTTTCGCATGAAAATCTAACAGAGAGCACACCCCTGATGAAGCTAGCCACAGTATACGATCCCAATCAATACGAACCCAACATATACGCCATGTGGGAAACCTCTGGCGCGTTCGCACCTACAGGGGTGGGCGAGCCCTACAGCATCGTCATGCCGCCGCCAAACGCCAACGGCAACCTGCACATAGGCCACGCACTTATGGCCAACCTGGAAGACATCCTAGCGCGCTACTACCGCATGAAGGGCAGGGATGTGGCCTACATCCCTGGCGCCGACCACGCAGGATTCGAAACCTGGGTAGTGTACGAACGGGAACTAGCCAAAAAAGGCGCCAGCCGGTTTGATTTCAGCAGGGAACAGCTATACAGCCAAGTCTGGAACTTCGTCGACCAACAGCGAGGCAATATGGAACTCCAGCTCCGCGCCCTCGGGGTCAGCGCCAGCTGGAACGACCTCGTCTTTACCCTCGACGAAAAGGTCATCAATACCGTCTACACCACCTTCAAACGCCTGTGGGACGACAAACTCATCTACCGCGACGAACGCATCGTGAACTACTGTACCGTCCACCATACCAGCTTTGCCGACATCGAGGTGGAACACAAGGACGAAAAAAGCAAACTCTGGCAAATTGCCTTCCCCTTAATGGAAAGGGTAGGGGAGCTCGTTATCGCAACCACGCGCCCTGAAACAAAATTAGGTCAAAGCGCCCTAATGGTACACCCCGACGACATACGTTACCAGCAGTACATCGGCATGCACGTCTCGCAACCGCTAGTGCCCGGCGTCGAAATTCCCGTCGTAGCCGACGAACACGTCGACCCTACCTTTGGCACAGGGGTCGTCACCGTCACGCCAGCACACGACCCCAACGATTTTGAAGTGGCTAAAAAACACAATCTACCCCTTATCGAACTCATAGGAACAGACGGTCTCATGACAGATAACGTCCCCGAAGCGTTTCGCGGCCTTACCGTTCTAGAAGCCAGAAAAAAAATCATCCCAGCCCTCAAGGCAGTCGAGGCGCTGCGAGGCGAGGAAGACATCGTACACAGCGTCGGGCACTGCTACAAATGCGGCAGCGTTATCGAACCCCTGGTGCGTGACCAATGGTTTCTCCATGTCAAACCGTTAGTTGAAAAGGCCAAACAAGCCATCCAAAATGGCGATGTAACATTCCACCCAGCCAGTAAAAAACATGCCTTGCTGCAATATTACGACAACCTGCGCGACTGGAATCTCAGCCGCCAAATCCCGTGGGGGATTCCCATTCCGGCCTTTCAGAACGTCAACGACCCTAGTGATTGGATATTTGACACCCGCGTCGACGAAAAGACAATCGTAGTCAATAACACAACATATACCAGAGAAGAGGACACCTTTGATACGTGGTTTAGCAGCGGCCAATGGCCGTTCATCACCACCGATTACCTGGAAAAAGGCGACCTGTCACGGTTTTATCCCAACAGCGTCCTCGAAACAGGGCACGACATCTTGTACCCGTGGGTATCGCGCATGATTATGCTGGGCATCTACGCCACAGGGAAGGCGCCGTTCAAAGACGTCTACCTACACGGCCTCGTACTAGACCAACACGGCCAGAAAATGAGCAAATCCAAAGGCAACGTCATTAACCCCATGGAAGCCATCGCCGAATTCGGGTCAGACGCCCTGCGCCTCGGCCTGGTTGCTAGCCGCAGTGCCGGCCAAAACCAAGCCTTTAGCACTAGCAAAGTAGTCGCAGGTCGCAATTTCTGCAACAAACTGTGGAACATCGCCCGGTTTATAGAGGGCAAACTGGCCGACGATTACCGTCCGCGCACGCCCGAGCCCCGCACCCTAGCCGACCACTGGATTGTGCGCGAGCTCAACCAAGCCGCCGCAGATATCGACCAACAACTAAGCGGCTATCGTTTCGCCGAAGCAGGTGAGACCATCTACCACGCCATCTGGGACAGTGTCGCCGACTGGTTCATAGAGGCCAGCAAAACCACCGACAACCCCGACATGCTAGCCTGGGTTCTGGATACCAGCCTGGCATTAGCGCACCCCTTTGCGCCGTTTGTCACCGAAACTATCTGGCAGTCACTGGCCTGGCACGATGATTTGCTGGTAAAAGCTTCGTGGCCAACCCCGGTGGCATACAACGACATCGCAGCGGCCGAATTCGAACAGCTGCAAAAACTAGTAGTCGAAGCCCGCTACGTTACCGCCGAGCTGCCCGGCAACGAACGTTATGCGCTTCTATACCAAAACGATTCGCTCATCGCCGACAACGCCCAGCTCATCCAGCACCTTGCCCGTCTGAAAGAGGTGAGGGAAGCCGACCAAGCCCGCGGCCTGCGCCTGGCCGCCAGCAACCGCGAAGCCTGGCTAGACGTGAGCGAAGAGACGCTGTACGAACACCAAACCAACCTGGAAATGCGCCTGGCCGAAACGCGCCAGTTCGTTCACACACTAGAAGGCCGCCTATCCAACGAAACCTACGTCGCCAAGGCGCCAGCGCACCTGGTAGAGGAATCCCACCAGCAGCTGGAAACCAAAAAGACGCTTATTGAGCGCCTAGAAGCTGAATTGGAAGTCTTGAAATAGTTACACGATAGGCAAATAGTAATTGTCAAACGCATGATGCCCGCGCGCCGCGTATTTCTGCAGCAAATGTTTCTTATCGCTAGCCGTGCGCGGCTGCATCTCGAAATGACGGCTCAGACCGCCCGTTAACTGTGAAAATGAACTCCGCTCGACATGCGTGTGCGACGCAGAATCCAAGCCAGCGGTCTTGTTCGTATCGTAGCTGGCGATAGGCATAGTCATGGCAGTAGCGGCAGAATCAAGATGCATATCGTGAATCAGCACACCAGACGCCGTGCTGAGGCTGAGTATAATTGCCAAAGGGTTGAGAAGTGTAGAAAGCATAATTTCGTGTTTGTTTTGTAATGTTTACAGTACAAACATAACATATGCTTTATGTTTTGTCAAATATCTCGTACCAACCCAAAACCATTGCAACCAAAAAAGCAGGCTCCGTATACTGTAATTACGACTAAACAATTACAGAAAGGAGGCCTGCTATGGCCTATTCTACCAATCCTAACCTTCCAAAAGCCA
>Ga0075418_10009770_pt1 | contig 10761 bp, 10 predicted proteins | sample SoiMetdeltSBSDD2_FD_81776 | JGI IMG/M metagenome (GOLD analysis project Ga0075418, IMG submission 81776) | Bulk soil microbial communities from a Populus tree surrounding site in Tennessee, USA - Soil MetaG P. deltoides SBSDD2 | ecosystem: Environmental > Terrestrial > Soil > Tree plantation...
CCAAGCGACGCATACGATCTAAAAAATGTCAGCCTCGTGGGAGGCCTTAATGACATTGCGGGAATAAGAGTGCAGGATTATGAATCCGATCACTATGCCGTTGTAGCTGAGTATGATCTTTTGAGATAAAATAGTAACAAACACCCTTAATGATGTTTGAATTGAAAATGAAGAATCGAATTGCGCGGGCTGGGTTTATAGTCTTGGCGCTGTTGTCAGTTGGCTGCAAATCACCAGAGAGTGAAAAAGCGAAAACACCAAAGGCGGTCTTTATAATTGTTGATGGCATTGCAGGCGATGTGATCCAAAAATTGAATCCGCCTGTGCTTGGAGAGATTTCAAAGGTTGGAGGATTTACACTTGCCCATGTGGGAGGTGGAAAGGGTACCTATAGCCAAACTCCGACGATATCTGCGGTCGGCTATAACAGCCTTCTTACCGGTACCTGGGTTAATAAGCACAACGTTTGGGACAATGATATAGCTGAGCCAAACTATAACTACTGGAATCTTTTCCGCATCGCGAAACAAAACAATCCAGGGTTGAAGACAGCTGTGTTCTCTACTTGGGAGGACAATCGAACAAAGCTCATTGGAGAAGGACTCCAGGAAGCCGGTGGTGTGTCGGTAGATTTTAAATTTGATGGGCTGGAGCATGATACTGTAAAATATCCTCATGACACGACAAGGATATTTATTCAGCGTATAGACGAAGCAGTGTCTGATGAAGCGGCGCGAATCATTTCCACGGAAGCTCCAGACCTTTCGTGGGTTTACCTTGAATTTACGGATGACATGGGCCACAAATATGGAGACAGTCAACAATTTCATGATGCAATTATGGCGGCTGATAAGCAGATCGGAAAAGTCTGGGAGGCCATCAAACGGCGGCAAAGCGAACACGATGAGGATTGGTTGATTGTGATAACCACTGATCATGGTCGAGACTCACAAACCGGACATCATCATGGAGGGCAGTCAGATCGCGAGCGACTTACGTGGATAGTCACAAACGCTTCTCAAAGGAATGCGCGTTTTAATCAAAATCCCGGAATAGTTGATATTTTCCCTACCATTTGTCGACATCTTGGATTGCAAATTTCTGAGGACGTTAATCGTGAAGTAGACGGCATTCCATTCATCGGCCCGATCGATCTTTCCGATCTTCATGCCGAAAAAATTGACGGCAAGGTGGTGATTACCTGGACCGATATGGATGAGAATGGCGGTGAAAATGCTGAGGTCTTTATTAGCGATACCAATAACTTCAAGAATGGGGGAAAGGATGAATATAGAAAGGTAGGGGAAGTACCTGTTTCCAAGGAAACTTTTGATATCGCATTGGAAGGTTCCAGCAGCTTTCACAAGATACTCCTGAAGACGCCGCAGCAATTCGCGAATGTTTGGGTAACTACTTCAATGAGCAATGAACAATGATTATTAAAGTATAGCAATATGAATCCTATAACCAGAAAAGAATTTCTCGACTACACGGCGAAAGTTGCAGCCGCGTCGTTATTGACGTCATTGTCTTCACATGCTGAAGCGCTGGGACTGGCGGACAAAAAGATCAAGGTCGCTGTGATCGGGTGCGGAAGTGTCTCCGGCCAATATTTTCCTCATCTATCAAAGTGTCCCTATGTGGAATTAGTCTCCGCTTGTGATATAATACCAGAGAAGGCAAAAGCCGCCGCAGAAAAGTATAATGTTCCGAACTGGTATCCGCATATTGACAAGATGCTTGCGGGCGCAAAGTTCGACATGATGATAACGCTGACCGATATGCAGGAACATGGACGGCTCAACAAACAAGCTCTGATGGCCGGTCATCATGTGTGGAGTGAAAAGCCGATGGCCAATACATATAAGGAAGGCCGCGAACTGCTTGATCTTGCAAAAAGCAAGAACCTCCGCATTTGGGGTGCCCCGGCCGTTGTAAATAGTCCGCAGTTTGCCTTTATGGCAAAATCTATCCAGGAAGGAAAGCTGGGTAAAGTATCTGCCGCTCATGCGCACTATGGTCATTTGGGACCACATTGGTCCGCATTCTTTTATGAAAAGGGTGGTGGCAGTCTGCCCGATCTTGGCGTCTACAACATCGCGACAGTTACGGGGTTACTTGGCCCTGCGAAGTCTGTTGTTGGAATGACCAGTATTGTGACACCCGAACGGCAGACAGAAAACAAAGGAAAGGTGAAAGTCGAGGCGGAGGATAACGCTATGGTATTGATGGAACATTCAAACGGTGCAATATCGCACGTTCAATGTGGATTTAATTATTTCGATCCATATGGTCATGAGGGCTCGGGGCAGGACAGGCCAACAATTTCAATTTGGGGTACGAAGGGGAATATGAATCTTGTCGGCTACGATTGGGCGCCGTTCGGTGTAGATATGGCTACCGTTGACAATGAGAAGACGGTACGACATGTACCTGATCCTGGCACATATGTCTGGCAGCAAGGGGCGTCAGTAATTTCAGAAAGTTTGGTAACGGGAATCGAACCGTTGATCAATGCAGAGCATGCACTTCATGTCCTTGAAGTCATGGAAGCAACACGCGAATCTCAAGCTACAGGCAAGCGTGTAGCGCTGAAGTCTGTATTTCCGTATCCTGTGATCAGGTTGAAGAGCTAGGGGAAGGAGGTATAAGGGTATAGAGGTATATGGTATAGGGCAGTGATTATCACGCCCTCTCCAAACCTTTATAACAATGTCCTTTATAACTACGCCCTTCAATAGCTACGCCCTTCAGGGCGTAGCTAGTCGAACCCCACGATCCTGGGCTTTAGCCATGAAAACGCACTATCCCCACAGGATCACCATCATCAAAGTTGCAAACCTCGGATAACAGATCACGATTAACGGATAACCCACCTTCGCGAAACGCTTCGGCGGGCGCAGCGGATAACGATTAACCCCCTCACGCACTCAGCCTCTGCAGAGCTTCATCAAGCGTATCCGTGAAGATGATATCATTCGATTTGTTATTCTCGCACACAAATGCCTTAAGGCTGCGACTTGGATACTTTGACAAATCACCAACAATTCCAAGTTGCCGGCTATAGTTGACAGCCTTCTGGAGTATTTCCCCAGCGAGCCCACTACGCAGGTCAAAGAATTCCTCGGGAATATTTTCTTTGTATATGATCACCCTGTCTGACGGCAGGTTCATAACAATATCTAGGAATTCCTGGGCGTTATGGATAACCACTCCATTCTCTTTCAATGCAACTATATCCTTTCCGTTGCTTTGGTGTACTATGTGTCTTGTGTTCATATTTTTTGGTCCTTTTTTTATTTTCCTATAAATCATTCTTCCTTCATTCTGATCTTCCTAATTCTCCCCCATCTCCCTTACTTATGCCAATTCGACATTGGTCATTGGGCGTTCGACATTCGAAATTCATTCCTCATTCCTCATTCTTCATTCAACATTCCCTACGCAACCCAGCCAACCCCCGCACTACTTGCGCAGGGTGTCCGTCCCGATGCATCGGGACGGACGGCTGGATCTATGAATTAGAGGATCACCGTCTATGGGTGACAGCAAACCACTAAACTTTATTTTTACGCGGTCCGAAAATTGTGTGTACACACTTCGCCTTACCACACTTTTTTCAAAATGCACAGGGACTATAAACAAAAAGCCCCGGACAAATCTGCCCGGGGCTTTAGTTATATATTTTTTTATTTTTTTATATCATAACTGTTTCATCCGGGCATAGGCATATCTTCTGCTTGTCGCATGACATCTTACAAGATTTTTTAATTGATATGCTAAAACCAGATTTCATTTCTTTTTGTCGCGGACAAAGATAAAATAACTTTTTCGAACTTATCAAGTCGGAACGGAAACAAAGTATAAAAAGTTACGAATCAAATTTAATTTTTGCGAAATGAATCGAACGATCCGTTCGGGCGGGCATTACCGCAGAGGGTACTTAAATGCAACAGTGCGGCTAATTGGTTGGAAGCACGGCGAGCCAATAATTTATCAGATTCGCGCAGTGGGCGCTAAGGGTAGGTCTTATCAGGCGCAGTCGCGCTTTGCTTGGATGAAATCCATCAGAACTTTTAGAGGCAAGACGTCTGAGAATCTTGCATGAAAGTCCTGATGCGCTATCTGCAAGCGTAGCGCGCCCGCCTCCGCGCCCTTTGCGTATTAGATGAACCATCTCTGTCAGATAAATTTTGCTCACCGTGCTACGAACGAAGTAGCAGCACTGATGCCCGCCCGAACGGATCGTTCGATTCGGGCGGGCATTTAAGTACCCTTTGCGTTAAAAAATATTTGTATATCCTCAATAGGTCATTTTACCAAGGTTGACTAACAAAGGATTGATAAATTGAAGAATTATGGATACGGCTATAAAAGAGAATCACGGATAAGCCCGAAAGCCTATCCGTGAAACTCAGAACACACCAGTTACTTTAAATCACCTAAACGTTGTTGCGTATGTAGTTGTAAGCTGAGTTAAGAGCATCAACAATCTGTTGAATGTACTCCTTCCGCGAACTCACTACCACATCTTTTTCGCCTTCCGCCGTTGCAATACGAACTGAATAACGCTGACGGATCATGCCCAACAACAAAACACCAATAAAGGCTATCGACGCACCTATAATCATTGCGATTGTACTCCCACCTACCAGTGTATCGCCAATAATAGTATCATTGATCCAGGTAGAAGGAATCAACTTCAATAATCCAGCGAACATCACGATCAATCCTATTGTGACCATTAGGATGCCCGGTAGACGTTGAGGCCGTAAAATGAATAATCCATGTTTGATTATTCCATTTAACTTATATTCTGCCTTATTTACCTGGAGCGTTGAATCGGTAACGGTAACGTCATGCCCATCTGTATATATAACTCTATCAGGTACCATAATTCATTTCATGTTTAGTCTGTACTTCTAATACGGTTGCAAATTGCGTGCTGTTATTTTTTTGTTCGCAATCGTCGATGAATGGTATTATATGGGCATAACAAGCCTCTCAGCGCTAGTGAATTTTTTCGAAAAGTTTCTGTGGAAAAACGAAACCTGAAAATGTGGAATATACTCCACGAGAATAGAACAACTCAAATAAAGACCAACGCAATAAAATGGGATTACTTCTTCGGTATCTTGGCAAAAGAATAGCCTTTTGCTTTCATCGCTTTTTTCAATTTCGGTATAGTGGTGGGACCAATGCCATGAAGCTTTAATAGATCATTCTCTGTCCAGGTGGCGAGCTGATCAACACTTTTGACGCCGGCAGTCTGCAAAGCTCTTCGTGCAGGTGCTACCAAAACGGAAAGGAAGCCAGTATCCGGTTTACGTTCTTCCTCGCAAACCGGACACGTTGGGCAATCACTGCTTTTATAAAATTTGTGACCCTTCGGACAAATCTTAAGCGTTCCTCTCATTAATTGTTCTCTGTATGATTTTTGAAGTTGTCCAGGATTGCCTGCCATCCACTGCGTTGCTGCTCAATGGAGTGAGTGTCTTCCGCATCGAATGTTTCGGTTACCTTCGTCTCCTTTCCTTTTGATGTAAAAACTATCTTTACCTTTCTTCCGTCTGCCATTGTGTATTCAATCAGTTTGTTAGGCTCAACGTTGGTATAAACACCTTCGAAGTCAAAGCTCACACTGCCATCCTTGGCAGCCATTGTAGTCTTGAATTTTCCATTTGTTTTCACATCATTTTCAGCATAAGGTGCATGCCATGAATCCATAGCAAATGCCCACTTTTTAATGTGATCAGGTTCATTCCAGTATTTCCATACTTTCTCTACAGGCGCTTTAACTGTCGATTCTACTGTGATGGAGGTTTTTTCGTTCGTTGTCATATTATATGATTTTGGTTGTTTGTTTTCTTATTTATACGACAAACTTAGGATTTTGAATATAAGTGAATGATGGTAGAAAACGACATTTCCTGGGGTGAATTGCGACAATTTTGCCGGGTGGAGATAGGGGGATAAGGTTGCCGAATTGATTTTTTCATCAGCCAGTTTCCGCACAAGTCCAAAAGCCTACCTCGACGCGTTTCACGCAAAGTCCGCAAAGCTAATCCGCAAAGTCCGCGTAAGTACGTCTTTCCGAAAAAATGAACCACTATAAAATGCAAATCCGAAGAACCACCCATTCCTCATTCCTCATTCCTCATTCCTCATTGCTCACTGCTCACTGATATTTACGATCGGTCTTACCTCCCTGATCGCCAATCCCTTCATCACCAAAGGACACGTCTCCGCTATAGCCACAGCCTGATTGATATTCTCTGCCAGGATAATGTCGTATCCACATATTCCTTCTTTCGACTCGATAAATGGTCCGTCACTTAACACACCATCCTTGCTCACGTATCGCCCTGTCAATGCAAGAGGTTCGCCAGTGACATAATTACCGGATTCAGCGATAGACTCTATCCACTTTAGCATTTCAGGTATGTTCGAAAATCTTTCTTCGTCCGTCATCTTCCGAAGTCTTTGCATGTCTTCACGCACGATAAGCATAAATTTTTCCATTGCAATCTTAAGTTTTATGTTGATTAATTAATAGAGTTGGGATCAAATCATGATCTCAACGAAGACAACCGATGCGTTCCGATCCGGACAATGAAACTAGTATTATTTTGACAGCTTCAAATCGTTGTTCGGATTGAAAAACCAAGTCTATTCAAATGACCGAATATCTGCAGGCGGACACTTTTGTCCTGAAACGATCATGGGTACACTTCGTCTGTACCAATTAGGCCATTTCCACCTCATTTTTTCTGGCATGATTGTGATGTCAGACGTGGCAATAATCAGCTTTATGTCGTCAATGCAAGATCGTTGAGAAAATGCTAAGTTTTAAAAAAGACTACTATGATATTTACATATATCCGGCTTGCCTTCAGGCACATTTGGAATGATAGAGGCATTAGTCTGCTTAACATATTTGGGCTTGCTTCGGGAATCGCTACAATTACCCTACTTTCTTTCTACATATATAAAGAAACTAGTTTTGACCGTTACCACGATCATCCGGAAAACATTTATCGGATTGTTCTTGAACTTAGGGTTGGCACACAGCAAAATGCAATGGCCTGGACATCCGGGCCGATGGCAACGCAAGTCAGCGACCTGTCAGGCGTAACTGATGTCGTCAGAATGTTCCGTTATCGTTCTCCGTCAGTTGTCCTGAAAAAAGGAACGCCTGAAAATTTTTCAGAGGAGAACTTCATCTGGGCGGATAGTAACATCTTTAAGGTGTTGAAGTTTTCGTTTGTCGAAGGGCATGCAGCCACAGCGTTGTCACGACCTAACACCGTTGTCATCTCTGAATTAGTGTCGAAAAAGTATTTCGGTGATGAGAACCCTGTGGGAAAGGTGCTCACCAATGTGACGTTTAATGCTGATCTTGAAGTCACCGGTGTAATACATGACATGCCGGAAACATCGCATTTTAAAGCTGACCTGATCTGCTCCTTGTCAACGCTTCCCAAACTATGGGGGAATCAGATGCTAACAACATGGGGAAATAACTTTTTATACACATATATAAAGACTGCACCGGGAGTTGAATATGTATCTCTTGAAAACGAGATCAACGAGCTCGCAGCCAGACATATTCCTTCATCGGACGAAGTCACTTATAAATATATCCTTCAACCATTAACGGATATCCATCTTTATTCCAAGCTTCAAAATGAATGGCAGTCGAACTCCGATATTGCGTACATATATATCCTGACCTTTGTCGGTATATTAGTACTCATCGTATCTGTTATAAACTACATTAATCTGTGGATTGCACGATCCGAGCAACGTACCCATGAGATCGGTGTACGCCTGGCGATTGGGAGCCGAAAAACGGAGTTGGCTGTTCAATTCTTTTCGGAAAACTTAGTTCATGGAATTTTGGCATTTGCCATTGGCATTGCGTTAAGCGGATTACTTCTCCCACTTGTGAATGATGTGCTCGGAGAACATTTTGAACTTGATTCAAGAACAAAACTAAAGATCTGGGCAATCACCGGCACTTGTGTCTTTTTTTTAATGACGCTTGCTTCCTTGTATCCCATACAACGGATCCTTCGGATAAAGCCCGCTGTCGCGATAAAGGGAACAGTTGTCAGGTTACGTCAAGGTATCGGGTTGTGGCATGGATTGATTGCTTTCCAGATGATGGTAGCGACGTTGTTGATCACCGGCGCTCTTCTTGTTAATCGTCAGTTGAATTTTATGCGTGAAACTCCGACGGGATACGATGTCGACCACTTGATGAATGCAACGTTGTTGTCGGACGCTTCGCAGCGAAATTACGAACGCTTCAAGGCTGAAATACTTAAGAATCCGCGGGTAAGATCGGCAAGCGCAAGTTCACACCAGGTTGGTGGAATGCTCTATCAATCCGGCTACGTTATAAATAATGGCTCTTTAAAAAGTGAGGTTCTCTGGCAGCGTATTCATGTTGATCATGATTTCCTCAAAACATATGGAATTGAACTAGCATCGGGTCGAGACTTTGACCGGGCCATGGCTGCCGACACGACAAATTTTATTATAAATGAAACGGCTATTCGTCACTTAGGACTTAAATCTCCATCGGACGCAGTTGGGCTGATCGTCGATTACGGCAATGGCTTGCGGGGAAAAATTATTGGTGTTATGAAAGACTTTCATTTTAAAACACTTCATTCAACAGTGGAGCCACTAATTATTCATATTGTACCTGACAGATTCCGTATGGTTACCATTAATGTCGATCAGGCCGACCTTCAACGCACGACTGAATGGATTCGCGAGAAGTGGACGGCGTTTGACCCGGACGTTCCTTTCGTTTATACTATGCTGAGCGGCCTCAATGAACGGAACTATAGCTTCGAAAGGAAGTTTGGGAAGCTTATACTTTTTTTTACCCTGGTTGTTTCAATACTCTCCGCCTGTGGACTGGTGGGTTTAAACCTTTATGTTGTAAACCTGAGAAAGAAAGAGATCGGCATTCGAAAAGTTCTTGGAGCACAGATCCGGGATCTGCTATTTCAGCTGTTAAAACGCTTTGCGATTATCACCGGTATTGCATTCGTGTTGTCAATTCCACTAAGCTGGTATTCGTTGACCTTATGGCTTAACAGTTTCGCGTATAAAGTAAATATCTCGGCAGAATTATTTGCTGTTGCTGGAGTTATAACAGCAGTGCTTTGTGCGTTGTCAGTTGCTATCCCATCTTGGAGGGCGGCTGCGACAAATCCGGTTAACTCTCTAAAAGAAAATTGACTGCTATGGAAGAGCTTTCCAACATAGTGTATATACGGAAATCGCTATCCGAAACTCGGATTGAGAAAGGATCTAAATGAATTGAAGGACCGTCCGTTTCAGTTGTTCTGTAGGAACTACTCCCGATTGCCGCCAAACGACATTCCCACCCTTGAAAAGCATTAGCGTAGGAACACTTTGAATCTGGTATGCAGATGCAGTCTGAGGGTTTTTATCCACGTCGATCTTTATGATCCTTATCATATCTCCAACCTCAGATTTCAACTGCGCCAGTATCGGCGCCATCATTTTACACGGACCACACCATTCAGCGGAGAAATCAACAAATGTGGGTTTTTCACCATTGATCAAATCAGAGAAACTTGCTTGCGGCATATGAACCTAATCGTATTTAAGAGTGTTTAATGCAAGCAACATATCCCTTCTTTCCTGAGTTCAGGACGGGTAAAAAAAATCTTTCGAACAATAAAACAACTTTTATTTCCACAATCGAATGCGGAATAGATGATATTTTTCATCCGCAGATATGACTTTCCGCAGCGGGATCACTATAGACAAGCAGCATTTTTGTATTAAATCAGTATAAACTAAAGAAGCTCATGAATATCATAAAACTTACCTTAACAATAACGTTAATCATGGCTATGGTGTCATGTAGCAGTGACGATGATTCAACGAATTCACCGTCAGCCGTTGAAAATATTGTTAAAACAGGGACATGGAAAGTCACGCGATTTGAAGATTCCGGTAGCAATGAAACGGCTTCGTTCGGTGGATATGACTTTATTTTCGACTCAAATGGAACACTAACAGCGACCAGCGGTGCCAATCTTTTTGTGGGGTCATGGAGTGTTACAGATGACCATAGCAACGACGATAGCCCTGGTGATATGCATTTCAACATCGTCTTTAACGTCAACAATACTTTCGAAGAGTTGAGTGACGACTGGCACTTTGTTTCTTACAGCGCATCGAAGATCGAACTGATTCACGTTAGCGGGGGTAACGGTGGTACTGATTACCTTACCTTCGAACGCAATTAGTTTATATGGTTCAAGTGTTGTGCGGTTGGTATCTGTGCTAGGTCACTTGGACGCGTTTTTTTAACTTCGTAGATGCCCCAACAGAATATAAAACAGGCCGTTCCTTTTTTCTGGGTGCTGGACATTGAAAAGTCCATTCATTTCTATGTGGACTGTCTTGGATTCAGTAAAACAAAGGAATGGTTAGTTGAAGGCCGTATCCGATGGTGCTGGCTGGAGCATGGTGGAGCCTCCGTGATGCTTCAGGAATTTTGGGATGACGCACCAGTGCGAAAGTCCCCTGGCAGTAAATTAGGCGAGGGCGTTTCCATTGCGTTCATATGTGATGATGCCTTGTCCCTCTATCTTCAGTTTATTTCACGCGGAGTGAACGTCGCAGAACCGTTTGTGGGCAATAACATGTGGGTCGTCAGTGTTTCAGATCCCGACGGTTACAACCTTTTTTTCGAAAGCATAACCG
>Ga0075418_10009771_pt1 | contig 10761 bp, 10 predicted proteins | sample SoiMetdeltSBSDD2_FD_81776 | JGI IMG/M metagenome (GOLD analysis project Ga0075418, IMG submission 81776) | Bulk soil microbial communities from a Populus tree surrounding site in Tennessee, USA - Soil MetaG P. deltoides SBSDD2 | ecosystem: Environmental > Terrestrial > Soil > Tree plantation...
GACGGTGGTAAGCTGCTAAGGCGGCCGCGCTGGCGAGGCGTCCGACAGGCGGCCAACTAGGTGTCGCAACTAAGGCAGCGCCTGGCGGCCGCAGCCTGTTACTTCTGACACCTGAACAGCGAACTCGCCGCGTAATTCCAGACGGCGCCCACCAGAATGCCGGCGAGGCCCGCGAGCCACCACGCATAGGCCTCTCGGAACAGCACCGTGGCGATGCCGACATTGGCCAGGGCGCCGATCCCGCACACGGCATAGAAGCTCAGCAGACCGCGCGCGAGCTGCCAGCGGCCCTTCAGGCGCATGTCTCGATAAGTCAGGAGGTTGTTGGCGAAGAAGTTGCAGGTCATGGCAGCCACGCTTGCCGCCAGCTGGCTCTGCATGAACGCCCGGCCCATGCCCTGATTGAGGGTCGCCAGCGCCAGCATATGTACGAGTACGCCAAAGCCGCCGACCAGGGCAAACATCACAAAGCGGCCCGGTACGACGCGCCCGCCCATCTTGTCGAGCAGCAGTGCGAGGAATTCCAGGGCAACTGCCGCATCGAGCTTGCTCTCGCCATGCTGGCGGCTGCGAAAGACGTAGGGCACCTCGACGACCGTGAGCGGCCGCGGCGCCGAGACCAGGCAATCGAGCAGGATCTTGTAGCCGGTGCTGGACAGGCGCCGAACGGTGGTGTCGAAGGCGTCTCGCTTCAGCATGAAAAACCCGCTCATGGGGTCTGAGACTTTGGTGCGCAACACAAGACGGGTGAGGCTGGTGGCGACCTCGCTGATCCGCCGGCGGGCCCAACTCCAGTCTCCTGTTCCGCCGCTCCCTGTGTAGCGCGAGCCGACTACGACATCGCAACCGGTTGAGCCGAGCCGGCTCAGCATCTCGGCGAGCTTGCTCTCGTCGTGCTGCAGGTCTGCGTCCATGACGGCGACGTACGGCGCGCTGGTCGAGAGGATACCTTCGACGACCGCCGACGCCAGTCCGCGCCGGCCGATGCGCTGCAGATGGCGAACACGGGCATCGGCTCGCGCAAGATCACGCAGCACCTGGAGCGTTCCATCCGCGGAATCATCGTCGACGAAGACGATTTCCCACTCGACGCCGGCCAGACACCGATCGATGCGGTGCGCCAGCTCGCGCACATTCGCATGCTCGTTGAAGGTCGGGACGACGATCGACAGCACAGGCCCTGGTCGAAGCGCATGGCGCGGCAATGTTGAATGCAGGGTCTCGGTCGCCAGCATGGGTGATCGGGCAAGCGCGATCGCAACAATCGGGTTGCCCGACAGATCGCCACAAGCGTGTAACGGTTATGCGAAAGTGACCGCGGACGCGTGCGCACAGCACGCGTCTGTGCCGTTCAGGTCACGTGGGCGCGCTCAGCTGCCCCGATAGGTAGAGTAGCTCCAGGGCGTGGCGACCAGCGGCACGTGGTAGTGGCCCTCCGGCTCGCTGATGCCGAACCTGATTGAGACCTCATCCAGGAAGAGTTCTCCGGCGCCCAGCACGCTGTGCGCGCGGTAATAGGCGCCCATGTGGAATACCAGTTCATACCTGCCGATGCGCAGCGGCACACCAGCCAAGAGCGGCTGATCGGTCCGGCCCTCGTGGTTGGTCTCGGCCTCGGCCAGCCGCACGGGTGCGGCATAAGCAACTTCGAACAGCTCGATCCTGACGCCCTGCGCAGGTCGACCGGCATGGGTGTCGAGCACGTGGGTGGATAGGCGGCCGGCGACCTGCGGCGCGCCGGGACCGGTCACGCGATCCACGAGACGCAGGCGGGTTATGTGCTCGATCTCGGCTGGGGCGTTGGCGACCTCCTGGTCGATGCTGTTGCCCGAGCGCTCCCGCAGTGCGCGCAGGATCGAAGGGCGCGTGTGGCGTCGTGCGCAGATGATGAAGGGGAAGCCGAATTTGAACAGAAAGGCGGCATTCACCGCCTCAAGCTCGCGTGCCTGCTCGCCGGTGAGCGAGACGAACCCAAGGCCGGCCTGCTCCCTGGCAGACTGCGGCGTGACTGTGCCGGCCCTGGCTTCCTTCCCCCCCAGCGCCGGGTGTCCGTTGAGGAAGGCAAGCACATCCTCGCGCGGTTTGCGGCGAACCGTGCGCATCAGTTCGTCGTGCAGATGGCTGACCGTGGCAAATGGCCGAAGGTGCGCGGTCTCGCCTGCAACCCAGGGAGCATGCTCGAAGATGCCGTCGAGGCAGGCGACGAAGCGCTGCTCGTCGGCCACATTCAACTCATCGAGGGTGGTGGCTGGCCGGTCCATGGCTCAGCCGCGCCCGACTTGGCATTCGATCTGGCCGTGCGGCTCGTCGGTCGGCAGGAACACCTGATTGCGGTTGGTGAGGCCGAACGGCGAAAGGTCGATCGGGATATAGTGCTTGTTGGGGCAGGCCAGCCAAATCGTCGCCACCTCAGGCACGGCTTGCAGGGCGGCAGTGCCCATCCGGTAAAGGCTGTCCTGAACACTTGCGCTGTAGGTGGTGGCGAACACCTCGAGCATGCTGTCGAGCACCCTGGCATTGGTGGTCTGGAAGCTTGCCGGGTGCCTTTGCCAGCGCCAGGCCGCGTTCATGCTGGTGGCGCAGATACGATCGCGCGTCTGCTTGAGTGTGGTGTAGTCGTCGTTGTAGTACCCGTCCCAGCCCGATTGCGTCGCCTTCATGAAGGTGAAGTCGGACACGCCGGATTCGCTCAACCGCGAGTCACGACTGGCCGAGACCTTGGCGAACGGCTTGCCGTTGTTGTCGAGCACGAAGCTGTGCGGGTGCGGCTTGCCAGCGATACCGAGCCGGTTCCATTTGGTTTCGTGCGCCGTGACGGTCGTCGAGGACACTTGCGGGTACTTGGCAAGCAGGCGATCGGCGACCGCCGAACAGAAGTCTTCCTTGTCGAGGGCGGGGTTTTCATGGGCAACAATGTTGACGAGGTTCTTCATTGTATCGGTGCACAGGGATTGGCAATTTTCGGCATGCGTATAGGAGCGCGCGAAGTCGCCCTCCACCATGAGCGAGACGGAAAGCTCACGCACTTGGCAGGTGTCGCCATCGCGATGCACGCGCATGACGCGCACACGGCCTTTGCCATAGGTATTGCCGATCAAGGCCATGACTGCGCCCCATCACCAAAGACGGCGGCGCGTAAGCCGGGCGCCGACAGTGAACACGGCGACTATGCCTCAGATCATAGCGGCGACCAAGGCATCGACCCGCAGGAGTGGCGGTCCGTGCAGGGTCAGGGTGGCGCGGTCTTTCTGCCGCCGCTGATCGGCTGAGCGTACTGGAGATCGAGGTCCCACGGGAAATAGATCCAGGTGTCTTGGGATACTTCCGTGACGAACGTATCGCACAGCGGCGCGCCGGCCGGCTTGGCATAGACCGTCGCGAAGTGCGCGTCGGGCAGCATCTCGCGCACCAGCCGCGCCGTCTTGCCGGTATCGGTGAGGTCGTCGATCAGGAGCACGCCACGGCCCCGGCCATTGCCGATGCTGTGCACGGACGGGGCAATCGGCTTCAGCACCTGCAGGCCACCCTGAGCCTGGTAGTCGTAGCTTGCGACGCAGACCGTTTCGATCAACCGCAGCTCGAGTTCGCGGGCCACGATGGCCGCCGGTACCAGTCCGCCGCGCGTGATGCAGACGATGGCCGCGAAGGGGCCCTTGTCGGCCAGGCGCCACGCCAGCGCCCTGGCATCGCGATGAAACTGGTCCCAGGAGACGGGGAAGGACTTTGCGTAGGGTGTTGCGCTGGTCATCGAGGAGCGTCGCACTGTTGTCGGGGCCTAGGCATGGCCGTTCGCATGGGCGACGTCAATCAGGTGCGCCAAACTGCCTTGGCAGCGAGCAATCCATGCATGCGCTGCAGGCTGGCCCCGGCCGTTGTGCAAAAAGCCCATTCCTTATGGGCGGGGTACGGGTAGACTGGCATACCGGGACCCGCAGTCCCGTCACGGGGTGTTTCCGAGGAGAGACGAACATGAGAGGCGTGTTGCGCGTCCGCAAGGGCGCTTGCTTGGCTGGCATGCTCGCGATGTGGACGCTGGCGGCAGGTGCTGTCCAGGCGCAGACGCCCGTCAAATTCACGCTCGACTGGCGCTACGAGGGCCCGGCTGCGCCGTTCACGGTGGCGCTCGACAAAGGTTACTTCAAGGCCGAGGGCCTGGATGTAACGATCGACACCGGCAACGGTTCGCGCGAATCGATCCCGCGTGTGGCCGCCGGCACGTACGACATCGGCACCGGCGATGTGAATTCGCTGATCCGTTTCCGCGACGAGAACCCCGGCATCGACGTCAAGGCCGTGATGATGATCTATGACGCGCCGCCGTTTGCCATCGTCGGGCGCAAGAGCAAGGGCATCACGGCCGAGCCCGCGAGCCTGGTCGGCAAGAAGTTCGGCGCGCCGGCGGCCGACGGCGCCTACGCCCAGTGGCCGATCTTCAAGTCGGTCAACAAGCTCGACGATTCCAGCATGAAGTTCGAGAACGTCGGCTTTCCCGTGCGCGAGCCGATGCTGGCCTCCGGCGAGGTCGACGCGGTGTTCGGCTTCTCGTTCTCGGTCTATCTCAACTTGAAATCGCGCGGCGTGCCCTTCGACGACATCGTGGTCATGCTGATGCGCGACCATGGCGTCGATCTTTACGGCAACGTGCTGATGGTGAGCCCGAAGTTCGCCGCCGAGAAGCCCGAAGCGGTCAAGGGCTTCATCAAGGCGCTCATCAAGGGTACGCGCGACACCGTCGCCGATCCGGCTGCCGCCACCGCGACCGTCATCAAGCGCAACGACGTGGCCAAGCAAGACGTGGAGAAGGAGCGCCTGGACCTGGCCCTGGCGCAGAATATTGCCACGCCCTGGGTCAAGGCGAACGGCTACGGCGGCATCGACAAGGGCCGGTTCGCCAAGGCCATCGAACAGATCGGGCTTACCTTCACCTTCAAGGCCAAGCCCAAGGTGGAGGACGTGTTCACCGAGGCGTTCCTCCCGCCTGCCGCCGACCGCAAGTTGAACTGAGGTCAGAGTTCGCCCCTCCCCACCTTGCGGTGGGGAGGCCTAGGGTGAGGGGCAGCCATATGTCATCGCTTGTGCCTGCCCCTCACCCCTGCCCTCTTTGCGCAGGCGCGGAGGGGCGGACATGACCGGGTTCGTCGCGCTCGACAACGTCACCCACGCCTACGGCGGCGACGGTGGCGTGGTGGCCGTCGACAAGCTGTCGCTGTCGATAGCGCAAGGCGAGTTCGCAGCCGTGGTCGGGCCGTCGGGCTGCGGCAAGTCCACTTTGATGAAGCTGGTGACCGGCCTGCAGGTTCCGCGCGCCGGCACGATTGCAGTGGCCGGCAGCAAGGTCACCGGGCCGCTCAAGATCGCCGGCATGGCCTTCCAGGCAGCGAATCTGCTGCCCTGGCGGCGCACGTTCGAGAACATCCTGCTGCCGCTCGAAATCGTCGAGCCGCATCGTCGGCGTCTGCGCGCGGAGCGCGAGGCTTATCTCGCCAGGGTCGAAGCGCTGCTCGCTCAGGTGGGGCTCGGCGGCCTCGGCGCGAAGTATCCCTGGGAATTGTCGGGCGGCATGCAGCAGCGCGCCTCCCTATGCCGTGCGCTGATCCACGAGCCGCAACTTCTCATGCTGGACGAGCCGTTCGCGGCGCTGGACAGCTTCACGCGTGAGGAGCTGTGGTGCGTGATGCGCGACCTGCACGCTGCCCGAGCGGTCACCATCGTGCTTGTCACGCACGACCTGCGCGAGGCGGCCTTCCTTGCCGATCGCATCTTCTGCATGAGCGCGCGCCCCGGCCGCATCATTGCCGAGCGCCGTGTGACCTTGCCACGCCCACGCAGCCTGGAGGTCATCTATACGCCGGAGTTTACGGACCTGGTCCACGACCTGCGCCAACAGATCGCCACGGCGAGGCAGGGCGCATGACGACCCGCTCACGGCGCGGCGCGATCGCGGTGGCGCCCTATGTCTTCACCATCGCCTTCTTTGCGCTGTGGGAGGCGGCGTGCCGTTTTTTCAACATCCCGCCGTTCTTCCTGCCAGCGCCAAGCGTCATCGCGCAGGCGTTTGTCGAATACTGGTGGCAGTTGCTGTTCCATTCCTTTCACACGCTGTGGATGACCGTGGCCGGCTTCGGCATCGCGGTGGTGTTCGGCATCCTGCTCGGCATCATCCTCGGCACCTCGCGCATAGCCAACGCCGGGTCGCAGCCGTTGCTGGTGGGCTTCAACGCCATCCCCAAGGTGGCCGTGGTGCCGATTCTGATCCTGTGGTTTGGCGTTGGCTGGATTCCGCCGGTGATGACGGCATTCCTGATTTCTTTCTTCCCGATCGTGGTCAACGTGGCGACCGGCCTCTCTACCATCGAGCCCGAGCTCGAGGACGTCATGAAGGCGCTGGGCGCGAGCAAATGGGACATCGTGAAGAAGATCGGCATTCCGCGCTCGCTGCCATACCTGTTCGCTGCACTCAAGGTCGCCATCACCTTGGCCTACGTCGGCTCGGTGATTGCTGAGTCCAATGCCTCGCGCTACGGCATCGGCAACCTGATCACGCGGGCCAGCGCCGATTTCAACGTGCCGCTGGTATTTGCAGCTCTCATTGCTTTGGCGGTGCTTGGCGTAGTGATCTATGCCGCCACCGTGGAGCTGGAGCGGCGCACGACGGGCTGGGCGCATCGCTCAAGCCAGCACTGAGCCTCGCAGGCGCATAGGACAAGAGCCATGACCCAGGGCGACTATCCGCGCGATCTGATCGGCTATGCACGCACCCCGCCGCATCCGCGCTGGCCTGGCGATGCACACATCGCCGTGCAGTTCGTGCTGAACTACGAGGAGGGTGGGGAGAACTGCATCCTGCACGGGGATGCCGCCTCAGAAGCGTTCCTGTCCGAGATCGTGGGCGCGCAAGCGTGGCCCGGCCAGCGCCACATGAACATGGAATCCATCTACGAGTTCGGATCGCGCGCCGGTTTCTGGCGGCTGCGGCGCCTGTTCACCGAGCGGCGCCTGCCGCTCACTGTTTTTGCGGTCGCCACGGCGATGGCGCGCAACCCTGACGCTGTCGCGGCCATGCACGAGGCGGGATGGGAGATCGCATCGCACGGCCTCAAGTGGATCGACTACAAGGATTTCGCCAAGGAGGACGAACGCTGCCACATCGACGCGGCCATCCGGCTGCACGCCGAGACGGCCGGCCGCCGACCGCTCGGCATGTACCAAGGCCGCACGTCGATCAATACACTCGATCTCACCATGCAGGAGCAAGGTTTTCTCTATTCGGCCGATTCCTACGCCGATGAACTGCCCTACTGGGTGAACGGTCCGCACGGCCCACATTTGATTGTGCCCTATACGCTGGATGCCAACGATATGCGGTTTGCCACGCCGCAGGGCTTCAATGCCGGCGATCAGTTCTTCGCCTATCTGAAGGACTCCTTCGACGTGCTGTACGCCGAAGGCAGGGCAGGTCAGCCGAAGATGATGTCGGTTGGCCTGCATGGCCGGCTGGTCGGGCGCCCGGGCCGTGCGGCGGCGCTCGTCCGCTTTCTCGACTACGTGCAGGCTCATGACCGGGTGTGGGTCGCCACTCGTCTGGACATCGCGCGTCATTGGATTGCGACGCATGCGCCGGCTGGCGGCTATGTGCCCTCGCGCATGCCGCGAGCGCTGTTCGTCGAGCGGTTCGGCGCGCCAATCGCGGGCTGGCCTGCCGTTGCCGAAGCGGCGCATCGCGCGGGCCTCGACAGCCACCACGACACTGCGCAGGGCCTGCACGGTGCGCTGGTGCGGGCCATGCATGGGCTTGCACCTGCCGACAAGCTGGTACTCGTACAAGCTGTGGCCGAGCAAGCACGCCGCGCGCCCGATTTGTACGAAGAATTTGCCGTGGCCGCTTGCGACGGCCGCAATGTCGAGACGACGTTGCGTCTGCTCGATGAGCTTGCGTGCCGACGCGTTCTGCGCCTATTCGCTACGCCGCGTTGATACGAGCCAGGCCCTGCCGCTCGGCACTTGTTGCGGCTTCGTGGCCCGTTAGGTCGGCGACACCTGCAGCAAGGGCGCCGCCTTCGTGGGCCGTGATCGGCGCGGCGGTGCCCGCACCACTGGCTGGGCGTGGTCGGGGTCATCCTGTTCGCCGCCACCCTCGGCTGCCGGCGCCGACCGGGGCCGACGGGCTTGGACCAACAGATGCTGGTCAGGCCGGGGGCTCAAGACGTGCAGGCTAGGCGGCTGTGCACGCGGGTTACCCGACGAGCTGGTCGGCCCATCCGCAACCTCACCCCGAGCCTTACTCAGGCTGCTTGCGTTTGGTCGCCGAACGCGCACCACCGCGCGGCTCGAGGCGGTGCGAGCCCTTGCCTTCGAATACACGCGTCTGGTTGCCCGGCAGCACGAGCACCCGCACGCGCTCGCCGGCCTTCAGCTCGAAGACCTGGTTGTTTGCCAGCGTCTGCCCGACCTTGTAGGCCGGCGCGTTGGATTCGATCACCTGCATTTCCGCAACGGCCGGTGACGCCAGGGCGATGGCGAACAGCACAGCCGCAAGACCCCTACGGCTGAATGCAAAGCAACCAGGCATGTGCGGTCCTCCCTTATGCCGCGCGATGATGCGGCCGGCTGTAGTAGCCGGCGCTAACTCCGGCGAGCCACGTCAGCAGCACGCCCGTGTAGGGAAAAATCAGGTGCGCGTAGATGAACGCCAGGATGCCGACGCCAACCAGCACCATCACGCTGACCAGTTCGGTCAGGAGGTGGATTTTGGTCTGGCGGCGGCCGACCCAGAAGCCGATGGCGGTGGCCAGCAGGTATATGATGGCCTGGACCCAAATGCTGAGCGTCGACAGGGATCGGTCATCGATGATCTGCGCCAGGATCTGTCCGTGTATAAAGAGGCCTGGATAGCGCCGTCCGTCCGAGACCGACAGCGGGATCAGATGCTGGTCGCGGTCCGAGAAGTTGCCGCCGATCAGCACGATCCTGTCGTTCAGCATATCCTTGAGCGGCAGCGCCGGACCGGTGCTCCTGCCGAGCACCTGTTCGGCGGACAGGGTGAGGAAGGTTTCGCTCTTGTCGACCGGTGCGAGCAGCCAGGAAATGTATTCCGACTTCGGCTTGGGATACGAGCCGGCCTTCTGCGCCAGCTGCTCGGCAAACGCCGCCGGGTAACTGCGGGAGGTGTTGGGCTTGGCCATCAGGCGTATGACGTTGTCGACGATGATGACCTTCGATCGATGGACGCCTTCGAAGTGCAGGTGGCCGATCGAGCGGTTCACCTTCGCCAGATAGTCGGCCTGGTATGTCCCCCGCCGGGTGCGTGCGCATCCTCATTGACGGCGCCCACCACCACGGCGGCCTTGGCCTCGCGCAGGGCAGCAAACAGCGCCGCGTCCTTGGCGGGCTCCGTTGGTCGATCGATGATGAAGTCGAAGCCGATGGCTGCCGGCCCGGTGGCATCCACCGCCTTAACCAGATCGGCCAGCAGCTGCCGGTCGGTTGGCGACAGGTAGGGATAGGCTTCGAGCGTCTTCTCGGTGGCGTACGTGAGGGCAATGCGATTGTGCTGCGTGTCGGGATGCTTGGACCAGTGGGCTGTCCGGAAATCTGCAGACCAGTGCTCGGGCCCGTGCGGCAGATGCAGAAGCGTGGTTAGCAGCAGGAAGCCCACCGCAATGGCGACAACGAACAGGACGGCCTTGCCATCCGACGGAGATTGCGCGGCCCTGGCCAGCCGGTCGCGAACGCGCGCCAACCCGTCAGTGAGCACGGCTGTCGTCCACGCCGCGGGCGGCACGCATGCGTGCCGCGCCCAACCAAGCTCTTGGTGCCATGTTCCCCCGCCGGGCTTGCGCGCTGTGTCTGCTGGCAGTTGTCGAATAGCAGGGCCGCAGGATGGGCATTGCCGGCGATCTGGGCAAGGGCTGCGCCAACGCACCGGGCCCAGCCACGGCCGAGCTAAAGCCAACGCGCATCATAAAAGCAGCAAAAATGCTACAGGCGTGTTGCCGGTGTGTGCACAGCGCATGGCGGCGCAGATGGTTTTGCAGTATGGACATGCCGATCTCGCTTCGGCCAATCTCGTGCGCGAACTTATCGCGCCCAGTCTGGTTAACCCAGCGCATCACGGCGCAAGCAGGGGGACGAATGCTGGCGAACATTGCAAAGGCGGTTGTGGGAGCCCTGCTGGGCGCGACCGCCCTGGTGCTGCCGTCAGCCTGGGCTGGCCCGACGCTGCTGCTCGACGCTTCTGACGGCCTGATCCTCTACGCCGAGGACTACGACAACCAGTGGCACCCTGCCTCGCTGACCAAGATCATGACGGCCTATGTCACCTTCGAGGCCTTGCGGGCTGGCACCATCAAGCTTGACTCCAAGATCGGCTGCTCGGAGCTCGCCTACCTGCAGCCGCCGAGCAAGGTCGGTCTGCCGGTCGGCGCGGAGATGACGGTCGAGACGGCGCTGAAGGCCCTGATCATCAAGTCGGCGAACGACGTGGCGGTGATGCTGGCGGAAGGCGTTGCGGGCAGCCAGGATGCATTCGTGGCGCGCATGAATGCTACGGCCGCTCGCCTTGGCATGACGCGCACCAAGTTCGTCAACGCCAACGGCCTGCCGGCTGCCGAGCAGGTGACCACGGCACGTGACCTCGCCAAGCTGGCCCAAGCCGTGATCCGCGACTACCCCGAGCATGCGGCGTACTGGTCGATGGTTGACGTCAAGGTCGGCAAGCGCCGACTAAGGACCCACAACGGCCTGCTCACCAACTATGAGGGC
>Ga0075418_10009772_pt1 | contig 10761 bp, 9 predicted proteins | sample SoiMetdeltSBSDD2_FD_81776 | JGI IMG/M metagenome (GOLD analysis project Ga0075418, IMG submission 81776) | Bulk soil microbial communities from a Populus tree surrounding site in Tennessee, USA - Soil MetaG P. deltoides SBSDD2 | ecosystem: Environmental > Terrestrial > Soil > Tree plantation...
CGCGGCAGCGAGCCGTGCATCGTGGCGGTCGTTCTGGTGAGCGCAAAGTGACGCAAAGCATCGGCGTCATCGGGCTGGGCGTGATGGGCTCGGCGATGGCCGCGAACCTTCTTAAGGCGGGCTTCACGGTCGAAGGCTACGACATCGCGCCGAAGGCGCGCGCCGCGTTGAAGCGAATCGGCGGCAGGCCCGTCGCCTCGATTTCGAGGATCAAGGCGCCGGTTGTGATTACGTCGCTGCCGAGCGCGCAAGCCCTGCACGATGTCGTCGCTGCATTCGAGACCCGGTGCATCGTGCTCGAGACGAGCACGCTTCCGATCGAGGAGAAAGCGCGTGCGCGAGCGAGCCTCGCGCGCAAAGGCATCACCCTCCTCGACTGCCCGCTCTCCGGCACCGGGGCTCAGGCGCGCGCCAAGGACCTCGTCGTTTTCGCAAGCGGCGAGCGCGGCGCATTCCGCAAGGCGGAGCCGTTCCTGCCGGGATTTTCCAGGGCCCACTACTACCTCGGCGCGTTCGGCAACGGCAGCCGCATGAAATACGTGGCAAACCTGCTCGTTGCGATTCATAACGTCTCGACCGCCGAAGCGTTCGTGCTTGGCATGAAGGCCGGCCTTGACCCGCGCACGATTTACGAGGTGTTGGCGAACAGCGCCGGCGCCTCGCGCATGTTCCAGGTACGCGGTCCGCAGATGGTGGCGAACCGCTACGGCGAGGCGACGATCAGCGTCGCGCTCTTCCAGAAGGATATGAAGATCATCGGCGAATTCGCGCACGCGCTCGGCGCGCCGACGCCGCTCTTCAACGCCGCAGCGCCGCTGTACAACGCGGCCATGGCGCAAGGCCTGTCGCAGGCGGACACCGCCTCCGTCTGTGCGGTGCTCGAGCGTATGGCCGGCATTCGTCGCAGTACAATGCGGTAAAACCAAGAAAGGGGGGAGCGCATGTCCGTGCAGTCGGCGCCGCTGCGCGACGCGGCGGGGGAGAAGACCGGCTTCACGCAGTTCGCAGTCGGCGGCTCGCTCGGCCTCGCCGGCGTGGTCATCATCGAGGCGCTTTTCACGTTCGGCCTGCGCCCGCTCACGCCGATGGCGTGGCCCGGTCTCGGCGCGTTGGCCGGCGCCGCGCTCGGCGGCCCCGCGGGCTTCCTGGGCGGCTCGCTCGTCCTGGGTGCTTACTACTTCGTCAACCTGCTCAACTCGCAGCGTTTTCCCGAGTTTTACGGGCACCCGTACAGCACCGTCTCCTGGCTCCTCGGCCTGGCGATCATCGGCATCGTGATCCTCGCGGTGCGCCCGCGCCTGCTGCGCGCCGCCGCGGCCGAGGCGGAGCTCCAGGTGCGCCGCGGCTACGAGCAGGCGCTGCGCGTCATCACCGACAACCTGCCCGCGCTCGTCTCCTATGTCGACAAGGAAGAGCGCTACCGCTTTCACAACCGTACGTACGAGACCTGGCTGCACCTTGATGGCGAGCGCATCAACGGCCGCACGGTGCGCGAAGTCTGGGGCGAGGAGCGCTACGCCATGATCGCGCCGAACGTCGCGCGTGCGTTGCGTGGCGAGCGGGTCAGCGATGAGTACGCCATCGTCGTCGAAGGCGTCGAGCGCCGCATCATGGCGACGTACGTTCCCGACCTCGACATTGCGGGGCGCGTGCGCGGCTTTTTCGTCATGGGAATCGACATCACGCCGCTCTTCGACGCGCAGAACGAGCTACGCGCCCAGCGCGGCCGCCTCGAGGCGGCGCTCGACGGCTCGGGCGCGGCGCTCTGGGACACCGATCTGCGCACCGGGCGCGTCTACCTGAGCGAGGCCTGGGCCGACATTGTCGGCGCGCCGCGCGGCGAGACCGTCACAACGACCCAGGAGCTCCTCGGGCTTCTCCATCCCGACGACGTCGAGCCGCTCAAGCGCATCTCCTTCGAGGCGATGAAGGGCCTGCGCCCCTCCTACGCGATGGAGCACCGGGTGCGCACGCGCGCCGGCGATTGGCGCTGGATCATCTCGCGCGGCCGGGTCACCGAGCGCGATCCGGCGACCACGCGGGCACTTCGCATGATCGGCACCAACTTCGACATCACGGAACGAAAGCGCATGGAAGAGGCCCTGCAGTCCGTCGCGCAGACCGATGCGCTCACCGGGCTCGCCAATCGCCTGCTCTTCCGCGACCGGCTGGATCAGGCGCTCGCTCGCGCGCGCCGTCACGGCACGCGCCTGGCGCTCGTCTACCTGGACATCGACCGCTTCAAGGAGGTCAACGACACGCTCGGGCACCCCGCGGGCGACGCCCTGCTCAAGGAATTCGCCGCGAGGCTGCGCGGCGCAGTGCGCGCGAGCGACACTGTGGCCCGTCTGGGCGGCGACGAATTCGTGGTTCTGCTCGAGGATGTGAAGGCCGAGGATTGCGCCGGACGCGTCGCCGAAAAGCTGATGACGGAATGCCGGCGCCCCTTCATGCTCGAGGCGGGCGAAATCGTCGCGAGCACGAGCGCGGGCCTCGCGTGCGGCGGCGGCTCGATGGATGCGGAGATCCTGCTGCGCCGCGCCGACAACGCGCTTTATGAAGCGAAGCGCGCGGGACGCGACCAGTACCGGATCGCGCCCGGCTAACCTCTAGTGCAGGGTGGCGCCGCCCTGCTCGTCCAGCACGCGCACCAGCTCGTTCGGATCGACCGGCTTCACGAGATGCAGGTCGAAGCCCGCCTCGCGCGAGCGCTGGCGGTCGGCTTCCTGGCCCCAGCCGGTAATGGCGACGATGCGCACGCCGTCCAGTTCGCGTATCGCGCGCAGGCGGCGCGCCACTTCGTAGCCGTCCATGCCCGGCATGCCGATATCGAGCAGCACCACCTGCGGCTGGTAGGACGGCGCGGCGGCGAGCGCCTCGGCGCCGTCGTACACGACGCGCGTGTCGTGCCCGAGCGAGCGCAGCAGCAGCTCGAGCGTGCGCGCGGCGTCGCGGTTGTCGTCCACGATAAGCACGCGTTGAACCCCGGACGACGCGATGGGCTTTTCGTCCGCTTCGCCGAGTGCGCGTTGCTCGGCAACCGGCAGGCGCAGTGTGAATTCCGCGCCCTTGCCCGCACCGGCGCTGTGCGCTTCAAGCGAGCCGCCGTGCAATTGGGCGATCTTGCGCGAGATCGCAAGGCCGATGCCGAGACCGCCGCCCATCCGGCTTGGCCCGCGCCCCTGCACGAACATGTCGAAGATGCGCTTCAGGAACTCCGGCTCGATGCCGCGGCCGGTGTCGCGCAGACGCAGCACGGCGGTGCGGTCCTCGGTCGCGACCGAGAGCCAAATCGACCCGCCTTCGGGCGTGAATTTCGCGGCGTTGTTGAGGAGGTTGGTCGCAAGCTGCGTCAGGCGGTAAAGGTCGCCCTGGACGACCACCGGCGCGGCCGGGAGTTCGACCTCCAGGCGGTGCCGGCCGGCTTCGATCGCCGGCGCGCCCGCCTCCACTGCCCGGCGAGCGACCTCGGCAAGGTCCACCGGCGCGCGCTCGATCGCGATTACGCCGCGCGTGATGCGCGAAATGTCGATCATGTCGTTCACGATGCGCGCGAGCTGCGCGCTCTGGCGCTCGATCGTCTGCCGCATCGTCTCTTGCGCGGGGTCGCCCGCCGGCGCCTTGGCCATCACGTGCACAGCGGCGCGGATCGGCGCGAGCGGGTTGCGCAGCTCGTGCGCCAGCGTGGCGATGAACTCGTTCACCTGCTTGGTGGCTTTCTCCAGGTCCTGGAGATGGCGCCGTTCCGAGAGGTCCTGCGTCACCTTGGCGAAGCCGCGCAGGTGTCCGTTCTGGTCATGGAGCGCGGAAAGCACCGCGCGCGCCCAGAAGCGCGTGCCGTCCTTGCGCACGCGCCAGCCTTCGGCTTCGGCGCGCCCTTCGCGGCGCGCCTGGGCGATCTCCTCCCACGGCTTGCCTTGGTCGATGTCCTCGGGCGTGAAAAAGCGCGACAGGTGCTTGCCGAGGATCTCCTCGCGCGCGTAGCCGTTGATGCGCTGCGCGCCGGCGTTCCAGCTCGCCACCATCCCCTCGGGGTCGAGCATAACGATCGCGTAGTCGACCACGCCCTCGATGAGGAGGCGAAAGCGTTCCTCGCTCTGGCGCAGCGCCTCCTCGTGGAGCTTGCGGTCGGTGAGATCGCGAGTGATCTTGGAGAAGCCGAGGTGGCGGCCGTTCTCGTCGCGCAGCGCCGTGATGACGACGTTCGCCCAGAAGCGCGAGCCGTCCTTGCGCACGCGCCATCCTTCGTCTTCGAAGCGTCCCTCGGCGAGCGCGACCTTGAGCTCGTGCTCCGGCCAGCCGCTTTCGATCGCCTCGCGCGAATAAAAAATGGAAAAGTGCCGTCCGACGATCTCCTCCTCGGCGTAGCCTTTGAGGCGCTCGGCACCCAGATTCCACGACACGATGCGGCCGTCCCGGTCGAGCAGGAAAAGCGCGTAGTCGCGCGCTTGCTGTACCAGCAGCTGGTATAGCAGCGGGTCGACTTCGCGCCTATGGCTGGCCATAGCCCATTGCTTTCGCATCGTTCATGCAGTCGGTCAAGGTCTCGAACGAGCCCTTCGATTCCATCGCGGCCTCACCGGTTTGCGTGAACGCGCGCCAGGTCCAGCGGATCGTTCCGTCCTTCGCATTTTGCGAAGGGATGAACGCCCAGCGGAAAGGCGGCCGTAGCCTGTCGTTCGGCGCCATTGTCGTTACAAGGTTCGCAAAAGGGCGAGCAGCGTATCCACGTCGAAGGGTTTCTGCAGTGTCGCGTCGACGCCCATCAGCTCGGCGTCGGGCAGATAGTCGCGCTTGGTGAACTGCGCGCCCCCCGAGACTACCACGATCTTGGTAGCCGGAAATTCGCGGCGGAAGGCGTCGATGGCCTCGAAGCCATCGGCGTCCGGCATGAAAATATCCGTGACCAGCACGTCCGCGGCGCGCCGGCGTTGCGCCTCCAGCGCTTCGCGCCCGTTCGACGCCATGTCGACATCGTAGCCGGCGATCTCGAGCGCGAGCTTGAGCGTGAGGCGCATATCGGCGTCGTCATCGACGACGAGAACTCGCTTGGTCATCTGAAGCGGCAAATTATTGCAAACCCGCGATCACCTGGCGCAAGCGTTCGGGCGCTACCGGCTTGGTGAGGTGCGCATCGAAACCCGCGTCGTAAGCGCGCCGCTGGTCCTCAGCCTGGCCGTAGCCCGTGATGGCGATGAGGCCGATGCCGCGGCCGCCCGGCGCAGCGCGCAGGCGGCGCGCCACCTCGTAGCCGTCGAGATCGGGAAGGCCGATGTCGATGAGCGCGATATCGGGACGCGCCTGCGCGGCGAGCGCAAGCCCAGTGGCGCCGTCCCGCGCCTCGCGCACGTCGTGCCCGCTGAAGGCGAGTACCTCGTGGAGCATCGCGCGCGCGTCGTCGTTGTCCTCGACGATGAGCACGCGGCGCGGCACGACGCGCGCGTCTCCTTCCGGCTCGGGCCGCGCCGGCGCCGGCGGCGCGACCGCAGGTAGTTTGACCGTGAACGTGGCGCCGCGCCCATGTCCGCCGCTCGCCGCGGACACGGAGCCGCCGTGCATTTCGGTCAGGCGCTTCACGAGCGCGAGTCCGACGCCGAGACCGCCCGCGGCGCGATCGAGTCCGCGCTCTCCCTGCACGAAGAGGTCGAACATGCGCTCCGCCGATTCGGGCTCGAGGCCCTCGCCTTCGTCGCTCACGCGCAGCACCGCCCATTCGTCTTCCAACCCAAGCGCTACGCTGATCGTCTTGCCGGCGGGCGTGAACTTGACGGCGTTGTCGAGGAGATTCGAGACCACCTGCTCGATGCGCGCGCGGTCCGCGTCGACCCAGGCCGGCTTCAGATCCATGACCACCTTGTGGCGCTCGAGGCGCCCGGACGCGCGCCACACGTTCAGGAGGTTGCCCACGCCCTCGCGCAGGTTGAAGCGCTCGCGCTGCAGAGCGACCTTGCCCATGGCGACGCGGCTGATGACGAGAAGATCGCCCACGAGGCGCGCCATGTGTTTCGTCTGCCGCTCGACCACCGCGCGCGCCTTGATCGCCGCCGGTTCGGTCGGCGGTGCGAGCTTGAGCACGTGCGCCGCCGCGGTAAGCGCGGCGAGTGGATTGCGCAGCTCGTGCGACAGCATGGCGAGAAACTCGTCCTTCGCGCGATCCGCCGCCTGCAGGGCGCGCTTTTCGCGTTCGGCGAGCTCCTGCTTCTCGCGCATCGCGAGCGCCGCGCGCTCGAGCGCCGCGGCCAGGGAGTCGATCTCGGCGATGGGCGTGCGCGCCGGAAAAACCACCGGCTCGCCGCGCCCCGCGGCGTCGGCCGCCTCGGCGAGCCCGGCGATCGGCGCGGCGATGCGCCGGCCGATCAGCACCGCCAGCCCGACCGCGATGCCGGCCGCGAGGACCATCATGAGGATCACGAGCCACAGGCTGCGCCAGGCCGCGGCGTCGACCGCCGCTGCCGGCATAGCGATGCCGAGCACCCAGCCGCTCAGGGTCGAAGTCACATAAGGGGTGTAGGCAGCCTGGCCTTCGAGCGTCACGCCGCGATACAAGCCTTGCGGCGAGCGCTTCACTGCTTCACGCCAGCCGGCGACCGCCTCGCTCCCTGGCGCAAGCGGCGGCAGACGAGCGATCAGGCGCCCGTTGCCGTCGGTGATGCCGACGACCCAACCGTCCGGGAGGCGCTGCGCGCGCAACAGATCGACGAAAGCATCGGGCCTTAGCACCGCGGTCAGAACGTATTTCACCCGGCCGTCCTGGATGACCGGCATGCGCAGCGGAATCGCCCAGTCGCCGCGGTCAAGTTCCTGCGCCAGGCTGCCGATCACCGGTCTGCCGGTAGCGACCGCCTCATCGAAGCTCTCGCGATTCACAACGTTGGAGCCGTCGCGTCCCGGCGCCTGCGTGGTGCTCATGATGCGGCGGCCGTCGAGCGCCGCGAGCGTGAAGTCGAGCCAATCGGGATGCGCGCGCACCACGCGGCGCGCCTCGGCATGAAACGCGGCCAGGTTCCCGGTTTCCAGGTGGCTCGAAGCGGCGAGCGCGCGCAGCGTGGCAAGCGAGCCGCGCAGCTCGGCGTCAATCGCGCTCATCACCGCGATGACGCGATCGCCGGCGGCGTTGCGCACGTTGTCGCGATCCTGCCGCACGACGAGCAGCGCCACCACGGCGGCGAGGATCATGACCGGGGCCGCGGTCGCAATGGAAAGGAGGAGCAGGTGCGAGCGCAGGCGCATGGCGCCCGCCGATCATACCGCCGCCCTATGTTTCAGATCCGCCGCAGGGCGCCGCTCAGTACTCCGAAAAGCCAGCGCAAGAGTACCGCGGCGACCACCACCGTCGCGGCGCCGAGCGCGATCCCTGCGATGGCCTTCCACAGCGGGCCTGGATGATCCTGCGCGTAGCGGGCCGCCGCGTAGGCGAGGGCATCGAGCGGGAAGGTTAACGCCCACCACGACGGACCGTACGGCCAGCGCCAGGACGCCCTCGCGTAATAGAAGAGTCCCACTGCAAAAACGAGCGCCACGAAGTAGAGGTTCTCGAGCGCGGTTGCCTCGGGATAGAGCCGCACTCCGTTCGCGTAGATGAGCGAGGGCGGCACGAGCAGGATGAACCAGCTCGGGCTCAGGACCGGCGGCAACGGCGGTGCCGCGATCGCACGATAAAGAAGAAGCGGCACGAGCAAAGCGGCGGCGGCGCTCGAAATGGCGAAGACGATGCGCGAAGCTTCGGCGTGGCCGAGGGCGACGCCGGGTCCGGGCAGCACGATGCCTCCGACGAGGAGGATAAGCCAGCCGCCGTTCACCTGAGCGAGCGCGACGCGGCCTCGAAAGAAGCGCACGAGCGCCCACGCCTGGAAGGCGAGCAGCAGGAAGAACGCGATCCACCAGAGGACGCTGCCAAGCGGCGGAAGATAGGGCGCGAGTCCGCCGGCGACGAGCGCCATGCCGACCGGCAGCGCGCCGCAGAAGCCAAGGAGCAGCGGATTGTTGAAGTCCTCCTTCACAGCTTTCGGGTGCTTCACGAGCTTTAGCGCGTACGCCGGAACGAGCACGAGGAAGAGCGCCACGCCAAGCGCCACCCAAGGCTCGGTGAAGTACGCGGGCGCGCGCACCGCGCCGGGAAAAAGCGGCGCGGCAGCCCGCGCAGCGAGGCCGAGGCCGACAAGGCCCATCACCGCGCCGTAGTAGCCGACCGGAAGGTCGCGTACGGTCAAACCGCCGCGCCGAGATAGTAGTTCTTGACGAGCTCGTTACTCTCCAGCGCCCTCACCCCGCCTTCGAACACGATCTCGCCGTGCACGATGATGTAGCCGCGGTCGGCGATGCGGATCGCCTGGTGGAAATTCTGCTCCGCCATGAGCACCGTGAGGCCGCTCTTTTCTTTCAGCTCCTTGATCTTCGTAATCGTGTGCGAGACGAGGATCGGCGCAAGGCCAACCGAAGGCTCGTCGACGAGCAGCAGGCGCGGCGCCGACATGAGCGCGCGGCCGATCGCGAGCATCTGCTGCTGCCCGCCCGAGAGCGAGCCGGCAAGCTGGCGCCGCCGCTCCTGCAGCACCGGAAACGCCTGGTACGCGAAGTCGAGGTTGCGCGATAGCGCGCTGCGCGCCTGCGGCCGGAATCCGCCGAGGAGCAGGTTCTCTTCCACGCTCAGGCGCGGAAAAAGCCGCCGCCCCTCCGGCACGAGCGCCACGCCGAGATTGACGATGTCCTCGGTAGAGAGCCGCGTCAGGTCATGGCTCTTTCCATCCATGCGCAGGACCACGCTGCCGCGCGTGGGCCTCACCATGCCCATCACGCATTTCATCAACGTGCTCTTGCCGTTCCCGTTTGTTCCGAGGAGCGCGACAGTCTCGCCGCTCTCTACGGTGATGGAGACTCCGTGCAAGGCGCGCACCGCGCCGTAGCCGGCGTCGATGTCCGAGATGGTCAGCTCAAGCGCCAAGGTAGGCCCTCTGCACGTTCGGGTTCTGCACGATCGACGCGGGCGTCCCCTCGCAGATGATCGCGCCGGCGTCGAGGCACACCACGCGCTGCGAGAAGCGCATCACCGCCTGCATGATGTGCTCGATCATGATGATCGTGATGCCTCTTGCGTTCAGGTCGAAAAGGATCCTCAGAACCTCATCGACCTCGGCGCCGGCGAGTCCGGCCATCGCTTCGTCGGAAATGAGGAGCTTGGGGCGCGCGGCCATGGCGCGCGCGAGCTCGAGCTTGCGCAGTTCCACCTGCGAAAGCTGGCTTGCGAGCGTGCGCGCTTTGTCGGCGAGCCCCATCGCCGAAAGGATGCGCATCGCCTCCACCTCGCCCTCGCTGTCCTTGAGATGCCCGACGTAGGCGGTGGGCACGAGCAGGTTCTCGAGCACCGTCATGGTGCGGAACGGACGGGGGATCTGGAAGCTGCGCGCGATGCCGAGCCGGGTTCTTTCGAAGGCCGCAAGCCGGCTTACTTCCCTGCCCTGAAAAATGATCGCGCCGCTCTCGTTGCGCAGCGCCCCGGAGATGCAGTTGATGAGCGTAGTCTTCCCCGAACCGTTCGGCCCGATGAGCCCGAAGCGCTCGCCCTCGGCGATCTCGACGCTGACGGCGTTCAGCGCGGTAAAGCCGCCGAAATGCTTCGAGACCTTGTTTACTTCGAGGAGGGCAGCCATCGTCTCGCCAGTCCGAGCACGCCCTCCGGCGCGAGCACCACGAAAAGCACGAGCAGCACGCCCACCACCAGCACGTTGACTTCGCCCGAGATCGTCACGGTGATGATCTGCTGCAGCGAGCCAAGGAGCAGCGCGCCGATGATCGGCCCGAGCCAGTGCGACATGCCGCCGATAATCGCGCTGCCGAGCGCGCCGATGGTGTAGGACAGGTTGAAGGTCGACGCCGGCTCGATGAACGACAGGTACATCGGCATTGGCGCGCCGGCCGCGCCCATGAGCGCGCCCATGACCGTGCAGGCGAGAAGCTTCAGGCGCAGCGTCGGCACTCCGCTCGCCTCGGCCGCCTCCTCGCTGTCGCGCACCGCGCGCAGGCCGCGTCCGATCCAGGAATCCTGGATGTAGCGCGCGATGATGATCGCGCCGATGGCCAGCGCTGACATGACCACGAACAGCATGCGCGTATAGCTCGAAAAAGGCGCGATCACTTCCGGGCGCACGAGCTGGAGCCCCTGCGCGCCGCCGACGTAGCGCCAGTTGATCATCAGCGTCTCCATGATGAAGATCACGGCGACCGTGGCGATGGCGAAGAAGATGCCGCGCAGCCTGAGCGTCAGGAGCCCGACGCCGAAACCGAGCAGCGCTCCCATGAGCGCCGCGGCGGCAATCTGCACCCCGAGCGGCGCCTGCAGCCAGCGGAACAGCAGCACCGCGGTATAGGCGCCGATGCCGAAGAATGCCGGCGTGCCGAAGTTCACGTATCCGGCGTAGCCGCCCAGGATGTTCCAAGCCGTAGCGAGCACGACGTAAGTGAGCACCACGAACGCCGCGTAGAAGAAATACTCGTTCGCCGGACTGAGCGCGAGGCCGAAGGCCGCCGCGCCGAGAATCGCCATGGAGAGCCAGAATCTCATCGTCCGAACAACCCTTGAGGGCGAATCCCCAGCACGATCAAGAGAAGCCCGAAGGCGACCGCCGGCGCCCACGAGGCGCCGAAGAACATCAGCACCAGCGACTCGGCAATGCCAAGGATGAGGCCGGCAGCCAGCGTGCCGGTCATGCTGCCCAGTCCCGCGAGCACCACGACGCAGAACGTGCGCCCGATGTAGACGCGGTC
>Ga0075418_10009773_pt1 | contig 10761 bp, 8 predicted proteins | sample SoiMetdeltSBSDD2_FD_81776 | JGI IMG/M metagenome (GOLD analysis project Ga0075418, IMG submission 81776) | Bulk soil microbial communities from a Populus tree surrounding site in Tennessee, USA - Soil MetaG P. deltoides SBSDD2 | ecosystem: Environmental > Terrestrial > Soil > Tree plantation...
AGGGCTTCGTCCTAGTCGCGTCCCGTGCTCGGCGCAGCGGCAATCTACGCTTGACTCGCGGCCCTCGCAAGGGGATCTGTCGACGGAAACCGCGCAATTTGCGAACGAGAGGGGTCAGATGACGGGCAAGCACGTCGTGGTCACCGGTGCGGGAACGGGAATCGGGCGCGCGATCGCGCAGCGAGCCGCCCGCGACGGCGCCGCGGTCACGCTGGTCGCGCGGAGCGAGGGGCGCCTGCGGGAGACGGCCGCCGGTCTCGACGGTCCGGTCCACCTCGCGCCCTGCGACATCCGGAAGCGCTCGGCCGTCGACCGAGCGTTCGCGCGCGCGGCGGGTGCGCTCGGGCCGATCCACGCGCTCGTCGCGGTGAGCGGGATCGGGGGGCCGAACGGGGAGGACGACGAGGGGGGCGACCGGTTCGACGACATCGTCGCGACGAACCTGAGCGGAACCTACTACTGCGCCCGCGCCGCGCTCCGCCACCTCGCACCCGGGCCGGACCCACGGCACGTGGTCGTGCTCTCGTCCATCCTCGCGCGAATCGCCGTCCCCGGGTACACGGGCTACAGCGCCTCGAAGGCGGGCCTGCTCGGCCTCGTCCGCTCCTTCGCCGCCGAGCTCGCGCCTCTGGGCATCCAGGTGAACGCGATCTGCCCGGGATGGGTCGACACCGAGATGGCGTGGACCGGGCTGGACGCGGCCGCTCGGGCGACGGGCAGCACGCGCGAGGAGGCCTACCGCGACGCGATGCTGCTCGTGCCGACCGGGCGGATGGGGCGGCCCGAGGACATCGCGGGGACGGTGGCCTGGCTCCTCTCGCCGGACGCGCGGGGCATGGTCGGTCAGGCGATCGACCAGAACGGTGGCGCGTGGATGGGCTGAGACCGCCGCGGGCCGAGTAGGTTGCCGTCCAGCAATCGCGAGGGCGAGACGAGGAGCGCGGCGTGAAGGAGCGGGCGAGGGCGGTCGTGATCGGCGGCGGCGTCGGCGGCTGCGCGATCCTCTACTGGCTCGCGCACCTCGGGTGGTCGGACGTCGTGCTCGTCGAGCGCGCCGACCTGACGAGCGGCTCGACCTTCCACTCCGCCGGCCTCGTGGGTCAGCTCCGGTCGTCGCTCTCGCTCACGAAGATGATGATGGAGAGCGTCGAGCTCTATCGGACGCTCGGCACGGAGGTCGAGCTCGAGACCGGCTGGCGGGAGGTCGGCTCGCTCCGCCTCGCGTCGTCGGAGGAGCGGATGGAGGAGATCTCGCGCCAGGCCGGCTGGGCGAAGACGTTCGGGCTCCCGCTCGAGCTCGTCTCGGCGGAGGAGGCGCAGGAGCTCTTCCCGCCGATGTCGATCGACGGCGTGCTCGGTGCCGCGTACCTGCCGACCGACGGCTACATCGACCCCAGCCAGCTGACCTTCGCGCTCGCGGAGGGTGCGCGGCGGCGAGGTGCCGAGATCGAGACGCAGACGCGGGTCACCGGGATCGCGACGTCCCGCGGTCGCGTCACGGCCGTCGAGACGGACAAGGGCACGATCGAGACCGAGGTCGCGGTCAACGCGGGCGGGATGTTCGCGGGCGAGCTCGGGGCGCTCGCGGGCGTCACGGTGCCGGTCGTACCGATGGCCCACGAGTACCTCGTCCTCCGCCCGGGCGGCCTGCCGCTCGACATGCCGACAATGCGAGACCCCTCGCTCCTCGTCTACTTCCGGCCGGAGTCGGGTGGGCTGATCATGGGCGGCTACGAGCGGCACTGCGCGCCGTGGTCGCTCGACGGGATCCCAGCCGACTTCAACGGCAAGCTGCTCGAAGAGGACTGGCCGCGCTTCGAGGACCTGATGGAGAACGCCGTCGTGCGGGTGCCGTCGCTCGCGGAGATGGGGGTCGTCCGGCTCGTGAACGGCCCCGAGGCGTTCACGCCGGACGGCGAGTTCGTGCTCGGGCCGACGGACGTTCGCGGGTTCTGGGTGGTGGCCGGCTTCTGCGCCCACGAGCTCGCCGGCGCAGGAGGCATGGGGAAGCTCGTCGCGGAATGGATCGTCGAGGGCAGCCCGTCGCTCGACGTGTGGCACATGGACTCGCGCCGGTTCGGCGCGGCATACCGCTCGCAGGCGTACACGCTCGCCCGCACCAAGGAGGTCTACGAGACGTACTACGACGTGAAGTACCCCGGTCACGAGCGTACGGCCGGCAGGCCGCTGCGCCTCTCGGCCGCCTACCCACGCCTGGCGGCGCTGGGTGCCGCCTTCGGCGAGAAGTCGGGGTGGGAGCGGGCCAACTGGTTCGAGCCGAACGCTGCTGCGGGCGACGAGTCCCTGCGACCGCGCGGCTGGGCCGGGAAGCTGTGGTCGCCCGCGATCGGCGCCGAGCATGTCGCGTGCCGCGAGCACGCGGCGCTGTTCGACGAGTCGTCGTTCGCGAAGCTCGAGGTCACCGGAGCCGGCGCGGCCGACTTCCTCGAGGGGCTCTGCGCGAACCGCGTCGCGCGCGACGTCGGCCGCGTGACGTACACCCAGATGCTCAACGGGCGCGGCGGGATCGAGTGCGACTTCACGGTCACCCGGCTCGCCGACGACCGGTTTCGCATCGTCACGGGAACCGCGTTCGGGCAGCACGACCTCGCCTGGCTCCGGCAGCACGCGCCCGAGGACGGCTCCGTGCAGGTGGCGGACGTCACGTCGCAGTACGCCTGTCTCGGCCTCTGGGGGCCGCAGGCGCGCGCCGTCCTCCAGCCGCTCACACGCACCGACCTCTCGACCGCCGCCTTCCCGTACATGACTGCGCAGCAGCTCACCGTCGGCGCCGTGCCCTGCCTCGCCGTGCGCGTGACCTACGTCGGCGAGCTCGGCTGGGAGCTCTACTGCCCGACGGAGTACGGGCTCGGACTCTGGGACACGCTCTGGAAGGCAGGGCGCGAGCAGGGGCTCGTCGCCGGCGGCTACAAGGCGATCGACTCGCTGCGGCTCGAGAAGGGCTACCGAGTCTGGGGCGCAGACATCACGCCGGAGGACACCCCGCACGAGGCTGGGCTCGGCTTCGCCGTCCGGAAGGACAAGGAGTTCCTCGGGCGAGCGGCACTCGAGGCCGCAGGTGCCCCCGAGCGCCGGCTCCGGTGCCTCGTCCTCTCCGACCCGCGGTCGATCGCGCTCGGCTCGGAGCCCGTGCGCGTCGCGGGCTCGCCCGTCGGACGCGTGACGAGCGGCGGCTACGGGTTCACCGTGGACTCGTCGATCGCCTATGCGTACCTTCCTGCGGAGCAGGACGTCGGCACGGAGGTGGCGGTGGAGATCTTCGGGAGGTGGGTCGAGGGCGAGGTCGCGTCCGAGCCGCTCTTCGACCCGGCGGGGCAGAGGATCCGCGCGTGAGCCCGGGCTTCGACGAGCTCGTGCGGCGCGTCTGGCCCGACGGGCACTCGAGCTTCGAGGTGCTCGGAGGCGGCATCACGAACCACAACCTCAAGGTCACACGGCCCGAGGGCACGTACGTGCTGCGGATCAGCGGCAAGGACACCGAGCTGCTCGGGATCGACCGGTCGGTCGAGGTCGAGGCGACTCGCGCCGCAGCCGCCGTCGGCGTGGGGCCGCAGGTCGTGGACTTCGTCGAGCCGGAGGGCCTGCTGGTGACCCGGTTCGTGGAAGGGGAGATCCCGCCGATCGAGCGGATGCGCGAGCCGGCGACGCTGCGCCAGGTTGCGGCAACGCTGCGCGCCGTCCACTCGGGCCCGCCGGTGCGCGGTCGCTTCAACGTGTTCCGCGTCGTCGAGGACTACCGCACGACGGCCTACGACCGCGGCGGCGAGATGCCGTCGGGCTACGTCGCGGCGCGCCAGGTGGCGCGTCGCATCGAGCCCTTCCGCCGGGCCGTCCCCGAGCGGCCGTGCCACAACGACCTGCTCAACGCGAACTTCATCGACGACGGGCATCGGCTGCACGTCGTCGACTGGGAGTACGCGGGCATGGGCGACGTGTTCTTCGACCTCGCCAACTTCAGCGTGAATCACGAGCTCGACCCGGCTCAGCGAGACGCGTTGCTCGAGGCGTACTTCGGCGCCGTCGAGCCCGCCGACCGGCGGGTGCTCGAGCTGATGCGCTTCATGTCGGACTTCCGGGAGGCGATGTGGGGAGTCGTGCAGGCCACGGTCTCCGAGCTCGACTTCGACTTCGCCGGGTACGCCGAGGAGCACTTCGCGCGGCTCGAGCGCACCGCCGCCGAGCCCGCCTTCCAGTCGGCGCTCGCCGGCTCCTGAGACGACGAAGGGGCGCCGAGTGGCGCCCCTTCGCAACCTCTGGTCCTATGGCTCGCTCTACGCCGGCTCCTCCGTCGGGAGGTCGAAGCTGCCGAGCTGGGTCTCCTCGAGCTGCTCGAGCTCCTCGTCGGTGCCCATCCGCACCGGGCCCTTGAACCACCTCTTGGCCGACAGGACCCACCAGCCGCCGAAGAAGAGCAGCGCTCCGCCGACCGTGAGCGGCGCGTAGTTGGCGACGTCCCAGTTGAACCCCGGATCGTCCTTGAAGGGGATCCCGGCCGGGGAGATCGGGAGCATGAAGAGGACCGAGATGATTGCGACCCAGACGATCGCGATGGGATCGATCCACTTGTAGTGCTTGCCAAGGCTCCACGCGCCCGGCTCCCAGGCGTCGCCGATCCGGTAGCGGAGGATCACCGGGAGGATGAACGCGATGTAGAGGCCGATCACGGCGATCGACGTGCCTACGAGGTAGCCGACGAACGCGTTCCAGTACGTCGGGATCATCAGCGCCCAGGATAGGACGCCGATCGCGATGACGGCGATGTGCGGGACGCGGTTGCGGCCGACCTGCCGCCACCACCTGTGGCCGGGGATCGCACCGTCGCGCGAGAACGCGAACATCATCCGAGAGGCGGACGTGACCGACGCCGTCAGGCAGAACATCTGCGCGATACAGCAGATGAACAGCAGGAGCTCGGCCCAGTTCTGGCTCATCGACGCCTGCCAGATGTAGACGACAGCGTTGCTGCCCGCCGCGACGACGCCGTCGACGTCGGGCACGGCGAATGTCACGGCCAGCAGGAGGATCCAGCCGAAGACGACCGACGCGACGACCGACATGTACATCCCGACCGCCGCCATGCGGGACGCTGCCTGCGTTTCCTCGGCCATGTGCGCGGACGCGTCGAACCCCGTGATCGTGTACTGCGACATCAGGAGCCCAAGCCCGAAGACGTACCAGAACATGATCGAGCCGAAGTTCGTCCCGGAGAACCCGGAGTTGTTGAGCGTGTCGGTGAAGACGAAACCGACCGAGCGATGGTGGTCGGGCACGACGATGCAGACGAGCACGATGATCGCAACTCCGACCATGTGCCAGTAGGCGGAGATCGTGTTCAGCATCGACGTGAAGCGGACGTTGAACAGGTTGATCAGGACCGCGATGATCATCACGACCGAGTACGTGAGGAGCGTCCACTCCTTCGTGTTCGGGTAGTCGAACCAGAAGTTCAGGAGCGCGGTCGAGAAGATCGCGAGCCCGTAGCCGATCGCTGCCGTCACGGCGATCTGGCCGACGAGGTTGAACCAGCCCGTGAACCAGCCCCAGGCGGGGCTCCCGAGCTTCGACGACCAGTAGTAGAGGCCGCCCGCGGTTGGGAACACGGAGGCGATCTCCGCCATCGCGAGCGCGATGATCGTCGACATCAGGCCGACGAGGAGCCAGCCCCAGGAGATCGCGATCGGGCCGCCGTTGTTGAACGCGATCGCGTACGACGTCAAGCAGCCGGCGAGGATCGAGATGATCGTGAAGCTGATCGCGAAGTTCTGGAACCCGCCCATCGCCCGGAAGAGCTCCTGGGCGTAGCCGAGCTTGTGGAGGAGCTGCTCGTCCTCCGAGGTGTGGTATCCGCCGCTCGTCGACGGTCCGGTACTCATCCTGCCCTCCCTGGTGGTGGACGCGTGGACGGCTGAGCGTCGTAGTCAGACAGGCGGACGCGGGCGAGTCAAGTCATGTCACCGGTTATCGAACGGCTGCTTTCCGGGTGAACGGCTTTCCGAATAGGATCGCGCCGTGCTCACCCGCGACGACCTGCGCGCGCTCGTCGCCTCGGGCGAGATCGACACGGTGATCGTCGCGTTCACCGACATGCAGGGCCGCCTGATGGGCAAGCGGCTCCATGCCGAGTTCTTCGTCGACGAGATGGACGCCGGCCATGCGGTCGAGGGCTGCAACTACCTGCTCGCGCTCGAGATGGAGATGGACCCTGTGCCCGGGTACGAGATCGCGAGCTGGGAGCAGGGCTACGGCGACTTCGACATCGTCCCGGACTTCGCGACCCTTCGCCGGATCCCGTGGCTCGAGGGCACGGTGCTCGTGCTCGGCGACGTCATGTGGCACGACGGCAGGCCGGTCGAGCCGTCGCCGCGCCAGGTGCTCCGCGCGCAGATCGCAAGGGCGGAGGCCCTCGGCCTCACGCCGATGGTCGGCTCGGAGCTCGAGTTCTATCTCGTGCGCGAGACCTATGCCGAGGCCCACGCGAAGGGCTACGAGAGCCTGACGCCGTCCGTCCCGTACATCCTCGACTACCACATCCTCGCGACCACGTACGACGAGCCGCTGCTGCGCTCGATCCGCAACAACATGCAGGCGGCCGGGATCCGGGTGGAGACGTCCAAGGGCGAGGCGTGGCCCGGCCAGCAGGAGATCAACTTCCGCTTCGCGGACGCCCTGACGATGGCGGACAACCACGTGATCTACAAGAACGGCGCCAAGGAGATCGCCTTCCTGCACGGCTGCGCGATCAGCTTCATGCCGAAGCCGTTCGAGGCGTGGATCGGCAACTCGTGCCACATCCACGCGAGCCTCTGGAGCAATGGGCGCAACGCCTTCGCCAGGGGCGACTCCCCGACGACCGTGTTCCGCCGCTTCCTCGCCGGTCAGATCGCGTGCGCGAAGGAGCTCGCGATCTTTTTCGCGCCCACGATCAACTCGTACAAGCGCTATGCGGCCGGCAGCTGGGCGCCGACGACGCTCGCCTGGGGCCACGACAACCGCACCTGCGGCTTTCGCGTCGTCGGGCATGGACAGGGGCTTCGGATCGAGACGCGGATTCCCGGCGGCGACGTCAACCCGTACCTCGCGTTCGCGGCGATGATCGCCGCCGGCATCCACGGGATCGAGAACGAGCTGCGCCTCCCGGCGGCGCTCGAGGGGAACGCCTACGAGTCACGCGCCGACCGCTTCCCGTCGACGCTGCGGGAGGCGATCGCGGCGCTGGAGCAGGGCAGCGTCGCCCGGGCGGCCTTCGGCGACCAGGTCGTCGACCACTACCTCAACTACGCGAGGACCGAGCAGGGGCTCTTCGATCGGTACGTCACCGACTGGGAGCGCAAGCGCTATTTCGAGCGGACCTGAGCCGGTCACCGGGCCGGCTGCGAAGCGTGCGCTCGACGTTGCGGTCTCCGCGACGCTGCTCGTGGCGCTCGCACCGGTCTGGGCGGTCGTCCTCGGCGCCGTCGGCCTCGACATGCTCCGCTGTCCGCACGACCGCGGCCGCGTCTTCTATCGCGAGCGACGCGTCTCGCAGGGGCGCTCGTTCGACCTGCTGAAGCTCCGGACGCTCCGCGAGAGCGTCCTCGCCGAGGCGGAGGGGCATGTCCGTCCGTTCGAGGCGGACGTCGACAACCTCACCTGGGCCGGCCGTCGCGTGCTGAAGCCCCTCTATCTCGACGAGCTGCCGCAGCTGGTCAACGTCCTCCGCGGCGAGATGAGCCTCGTGGGGCCGCGTCCGTGGCCGCCGGAGCTCGTCGAGCGGCAGCTGGCGCGCGGGGTCGACTACCGGCTGCGGGTGACCGCCGGCTGGACGGGCCCGGCGCAGGTCTCGAAGGGGCGTGACGTCGCGTACGAGAGCCTCGATCGCGCGTACGTCGAGCTGCTCGAGACGCAGCCTGCGCGGAAGATCGTGCGCTGCGACCTGGGCATCCTGCGGCGTACGCTGGTGACCATGCTGCGCGGCGAGGGGCTTCGATATTGACCCACGAGAGGCGTATCGAGGTCCGCTGGCGCGACGTGGACGCCCTGCGCCACGTGAACAACGCGGTCTACGCGACCTATCTCGAGGAGGCGCGTGACGGGTGGCTCGAGCAGGCGCTCGGTGACGACGCCGCGCTGTGGGACTACGTCCTCGCGCGCGTCGCGATCGACTTCCGCGCAGAGGTCGGCCTGGGCGAGGAAGCGGTGCTCGCACGCGTCTCGCTTGCCCGGATCGGCACGTCGAGCCTCACGCTCCGCGAGGAGATCCGGAAGCTCGACGGGACGCTCGCCGCCGAGGCGGAGTCCGTGATCGTCGCCCGCGATCGCGATTCGGGCCGCTCGCGGCCCCTCACGCCTGCCGAGCGGTTGCGTCTCGAGCGGGCCCTGGCAGGGGGCCCGCCGACGGGCGGACAAGGCTGACACCGCTTGTGTTGAATCAACACAAGCGGTGTTCGCCCTTCGCTACGGTGCGGCGGGTGAGCAAGCGTCCGCTGATCGGGATCACCTCGTACGCGCAGCCGGCGCGCTGGGGCGCGTGGGAGCTGCCCGCGGCGCTCGTGCCGCTCTACTACGTCGAGTCGGTGGAGCGGGCCGGGGGGCGCGCGCTCGTCGTCCCGCCCAGCACGGATGCGGTCGACGAGACGCTTGACGTGCTCGACGGCGTCGTCTTGTCCGGCGGGATCGACATCGACCCGGCCGCCTATGGAGCCGAGCGCCACGCCAAGACCGACCCCGCCCAGGAGCGTCGCGACGCCGGCGAGCTCGCCCTGCTCGAGCGGGCGCTCGAGCGCGACATCCCGACGCTCGCGATCTGCCGCGGCTTCCAGCTCCTGAACGTGGCCCGCGGCGGCGATCTCGTCCAGCATCTGCCCGAGTCCGTTGGACACGAGGGGCACCGCGAGGAGCTCGGCCGATTCTCGGAGCATCCCGTGGAGGTGAAGGGCGGAACGAAGCTCGCGTCGATCCTCGGGAGGCGTCACGACGGCGTCCAGTCGAGCCATCACCAGGGTGTGGGCCGGGTGGGGGAGGGCCTCGTCGAGACCGCGTGGGCCGAGGACGGCACGCTCGAGGGGCTCGAGGACCCCGAGAAGCGGTTCGCCGTGGCCGTTCTCTGGCATCCGGAGATGGAGGAGGACAAGCGCCTCTTCGCGGCGCTCGTCGAGGAGGCCCGGCTGTACCGCGCCGAGCGCGCGGCCCCCGCGAGCGTCTAGCCGCAGGTTGCGGGCACCGGTTTTCCGGCGACCCGGTCGGCGAGCCAGGCGACGACGTCGGGCACGGCCAGGCTCGAGGTCTCGACGTGCCCGGCGCCGGGATAGAGCCGCAAGGAGACCGTGTCGCCGCGCCGGCAGAGCCGCTGCACGAAACGCTCGGTGACCTCGGGGAAGACGACCCCGTCGCCCGTTCCCTGGACGACGAGGAGGGGGGCCGGGATGGGAGCGGCGCCGGGCGTGTTCTCGGCGGCGATCGTCCTCCACGGCTCGACCTCCCAGACGGGCTTCGAGAGAAACCCGAACCCGAGGAGGAGCGCGCCGGGGAGCGCGCCGAGGATCTGGCCGGGCCGGTACAGGCAGATGCTCGAGACGCGCTCCACCGTGCGCCGCGAGCCCACCTCCAGGACCCGGTCGAGGCCCGCGTCGTCGTAGACGCGCGACCACGAGGCCAGCGCCATCGCGATCAGGACCTTCCCGACGGGGCTCGTCAGGTTGCGCTCGAAGAGCGCGACGAGGTCCGGGACGGGTGCGCCGGCAGCGACACCCTTTAGATGCAGCTCTGGAGCGTAGGACGATGCGAGCTGACCCGTGAAGAGGGCGGCGTGACCTCCCTGCGAGTGTCCCCAAACGACGATGTCCGCGCCGGCGTGCGCCTGCGCGAGCTCGCGTGCGGCACGGACGGCGTCGAGCGTGCTCATCGCCTCCGAGGGCCCGACGAGGTACGGATGCGGGCCGCGCGTGCCCAAACCCTCGTAGTCGGGCGCGGCGACGACGTACCCGGCATCGAGCAGCTCGCCGCCGCCCTCCACGAACAGCGGGTTCACCGCCGGTGTGGCGAGCGACGGCGCGCAACGGCTCTCGACACCGACGGTGCCGTGCGTGTAGGCAACCACCGTGCGCCCCCCTGGCGGCGCCGGCCGGTCCGGCACGAGGACGAGGCCGCCGGCCGCAGTCGGGGCGCCGTCGTAGCCGGTCGTCTTGTAGAGGACGCGATAGGTCGTCGCGCCGGGGTGATAGCCGTCGATCACCTCACTGCGGATCAGCGTTCCCGGCGGGCCGGGCGGGAGCGGGTCGGGAGCCGCGTAGAACGTGCCCGGCTCGCCTTCTCGTCCGCGATCGATGGAGATGCTGATGGCCGTCGCTCCCAGCGCGAGCACGAGCGCTCCCAGTGCCCCGGCGAGACGAAGCCGGCGTGGCCAACGTCGCCTGGTCGCCTCGGGCTCTTGCGTGCCGCCGCGCAACCTGAGCCCGACCGCGACCTGCCCCACGCCGAAGACGGTCACCGCGATCCCGAACAGGACGGCGAGCACGAGCACACTCGCGTCCTGCCAGGCGAGCACGAGTGCCCCCACGAGGACGTTCGTCGCTCCTGCGAGCCCCTGGATCAGCCGATCGTCGTCGCGGTGGAGCGCGGCCCGGACGAGCTTCAGGATCCCGTTTGCGAGAAGCGCCAGGCCGACGGCCAGCGTGAGCGCCCGCACGGTCACTCCCGGCCAGGCGAGCGCCGCGCAGCCGCCCGCGAGCCAGACGATCCCGGCCAGGCGCGAGAGCCAGGGGC
>Ga0075418_10009775_pt1 | contig 10759 bp, 9 predicted proteins | sample SoiMetdeltSBSDD2_FD_81776 | JGI IMG/M metagenome (GOLD analysis project Ga0075418, IMG submission 81776) | Bulk soil microbial communities from a Populus tree surrounding site in Tennessee, USA - Soil MetaG P. deltoides SBSDD2 | ecosystem: Environmental > Terrestrial > Soil > Tree plantation...
AGATAGAAGCCCAGATCCATCAGCGTCCAGGTGATCGTCGAGAGCGACTCGATGATGAAGTTGGCCCGGAACGTCATATCCCGCACCAGGCTGTTGCGGGCGAACGTGCGGAACACGTGCCAGTAATTCGGCTGCCGCTCGGACGTCAGATGTGCCGGCACGGAGCGCACGTTCATTCAACCACCGTATCCCCCGTAATGCCGCAGGCCACGCAAGTACAACAGCCGCGACAATAACACGAAGAACGCCACCCAGAGCACTTGGGTCGCCAGGACATACGGCAGCTCCCAGCTCGGCACCTTCCCCAGCAGGATGGCTGGCGGGTAATACGCCAGGTAGGCGAACGGCAGCGATTCCACAATCCCTTGTACGGGAATCGCCGGCAGCAGGCCCCACGACTTCGTCCACCCTGGGAGCATATCCAGCGGGAACATATGCCCCGACAGGAAGAAGCTCAGCAGCATATACACAAACAGCAGCGAGCTGACCTCCAGGAACCAGAATCCCACCAGACCCATGCACGCTTCCAAAAAGTAGCCTAATAGGAAGCTCAGCACGAGCGACACACCAAACGCCGTCAGCAACGAGGGACTGGGCCAGCCGGGAAAATACTGGCGGCACAGAAAAAACACGAGCGCAAAGGGAGCAATCGCCACGATGTAATACGCCAGCTTGTGTGCCACCCGCCCGAGCAGAAAAAAGCCGATCATGTCCACCGGCTGCGTGAGATATTTCTTGATGTCGCCGGAGCGGATTTGATTGCCCATTTGCGACGCCAATCCCGGCATCGACGAGAACGCCCGGCTGATCATCGTCAGCAGGTAGTACGCCACAAAGTCCTCGTAGCTGTAGCCCACAATCCGTTTCTGATCGACCGCCGCGAAGACCGCCGACCATAAAAAGATCTGCGTCACGATCGGCAGGAAGCGCATCAGCGTCCCGAGCGCAAAGTCGCCGCGGTAGACGAACCGCTCCTGGAGCGAGATGCTCAGGATCGTCCACCAGGTGCTGAGGCGTGCGTACATGACTCGTCACTCCGCCGCCACGGGCTCCGGCTTCACGGCGCTCTCCTTCTGCACCTGGGAAAACAGATCGGCAATCACTTCTTCCAGCGGCGGGTCTTCGACGGCAATGTCCTCAATCGCGTGCTGGGCCAGAATGGCCGCCAGCGCCTTGGGGACCTGTGCGCGGTCGATGCGGATCTTCACCTTGGGCAATTGCACTTCGATGACCTGGCCAAACCGCTCCAGCCCGTCCACAGGCGCTTCTTCGGCCAGCGTCAGCGTGACGAGCTTCTGCCCGCTGAAGCGATCGATGATTCCCGATAGCGAGCCGTCGTAACGGATTTGTCCCTGCGTGATGATCACGACCCGCTGGCAGAGCGCCGCCACGTCTTTCATGTAGTGGCTGGAGAGCATGATCGTGATCTGCCGCTCCTGTTGATAGTGCTTGAGAAACTGCTGGATGCGGTGCTGGGCGACGACGTCCAAACCGATTGTCGGCTCATCGAGGTAGAGCACCTCCGGCTGGTGCAGGAGTGCCGCGGTCAGCTCCATTTTCATCCGCTCGCCGAGCGACAGCTCGCGCACCGGCTGCGACAATAACTTGCGGATGTCGAGCAGCTCGGTCAGCTCGTCCAGCGTGGCCTGAAACTGGTGTGGCTCGATGCGATAGATTTGCTGGTGGAGGCGAAACGATTCTTGTGCCGGCAGGTCCCACCAAAGCTGGTTCTTCTGCCCCATGACCAGAGCGAAGCGGCGGCGGTAGGCGATCTTGCGCTCCCAGGGGACAAAGCCCATCACGCGGGCAGTGCCGCCGGTGGGATAGATGATGCCCGAGAGAAGCTTGAGCGTCGTCGTCTTGCCCGCGCCGTTGGGTCCGAGAAACGCGACGAATTCCCCCTTTTCCACTCGCAGGCTGATGCTTCGCACCGCGTGCACGTCGCGGTATTGCCGGCGGAAGAGACCGCGTATCGACGCCCACAAACCTTCCCGCTTTTGATAGACGCGGTACGACTTGCTGAGATTGTCGATTTCGATGACCGCCATGGCAGGGGATTATAGAAGCGTCCCAGGGGATGGGCCAGGGACGTTCGATTGCGGATAGCGGAATGCGGATGGCGGAATGGGTAGACGCTAGGATGATAAGAATTATGACTCAGAGTGAACGACCATTGAGCGAGGCACCACAGCGCCGACGCGGCTGGTTTCAGTTCAGCTTGCGGACGCTGCTGTTGGCGATGCTCGCGCTGTGCCTGGCCTTGGGATGGTTCGTGCAGCGCGTCCGCAGGCAGCAGGAGGCTGTGTCGAGGATCGTGGGGTACGGTGGTGATGTTACTTATGACTACCAGCTCGATGCCTCGGGCGAACTCCGCCGCGATTCCTCTGGCAATTATCTGCGCGGATTAGAGCCGCCTGCACCGAGATGGCTCCGCGACCTGATGGGGGACCACTACTTTCAGACTCCGGTCCAAGTCTGGCTGGGAAGCGACGAAGGCGTGGGCTTTATCGACAGCGAACTAGCAGTTCTGGCGGGGCCGCTGCACTCACTTCCGAGCCTGACGGCGCTCGACCTGGCCGGCTCGCCCATCACGGACGCTGGCCTCGCGCACCTTCACGGCCTGACGCAGCTCGAGCAGCTCGATTTACGCGGGACAAAGGTCACCGACCGCGGCATTCAATCGCTCCAGCAAGAACTGCCGCGGTGCAAGATCACGCGCTAGACAGCGACTCTACTGCTTCGCAGCCGCCAAGTACTGGCTAAGGAGATCTATGTTCTCGGCAAATGTCGAACTCTCGATAATCCGCATCGTGTCGTCACGTTTGCCGTGATAGCGCAGCTTTCCATCCTCGACCCACGCACCGCGGTCGTCGAGAGCGGCAATCACGCTGCGCACCTCTTCTTCCAGCGAATTCGTCACGCGCGGCGGCTCCGGCTTGCGCTCGCGGCGTTTTGCCAGATCATCGGCAGAAAGCTTCGACAACTCGTCAAACTTCCGCGAGAGTTGATCCACCTTGCTGCTGACCTTGAACCCGTAATGCGTCGGCAGGTCCGAGTCGTCGTAGACTAGCTCGTAGGTCTTGGTGAAGTAGAGCGGCTTGTTCGTCTTCAGCTCGTAGAAGCGCGCGAGCTGCCCGTCGGCCAATTGCGAGTTGCGAAGGTAATCAAGCGCCCGTGGAATCGGCTCCAGGAATTCTCGATCGCCCGTCTCGACATACAGCAGCATGAGCGTGGCGATCACTCCCTGCGATTCACCTCCGGAGATTGCCGGCGGCTCGAACTTGCGGGCCCACACCGGCTGCATGTCGAAGGTGTACTGCTGCGCCCAGGCCGGCTGCGGCTCGGGCATTTGCGCGGCAAGCAAAAACTCGCCGCCACGAAGTGCCGCCTGGCGGTACCGCGGCTCGCGATAAATCTTCTCCGCCATCAGCAACATCTCGATCGTATCGGCCATGGCGTTGTCATTGAGCGTGAAAAACACCCAGTAGTCGCCGCCCGGATACTTGCGCGGCCAGTCGTCGGGGTAGTTGGCCGTGAGGTCCGGCTGCTTGCCGGCGTCGCTGGGCACATCGTAGACCTGGGCCCAGCCGCCGCTAGGAAACTGCGCCTTGAGCACCCCTTCCAGCGCAAACTTCGTCGCTTCGTGGATTCGCTCGTTCTTGAAGCCCAGCGCCTGATCGAGCCGCATCATAAATCGCAGTGCCGACTGCGTTTTGTCGTCGTCGAAGCTGGTGTGATTGCGCGGCCGCTTCTTCTTCTCGGTATCGACTCGGTAATCATGCCGCACTCGCTGCTCGGGGGCAAATTCAATCGACGCGTTCCAGCCTCCGCTTTTATATTGCCCCTGGAGCAGGCATTCCCCTGCTGCCAATGCCGCGTCGAGCAGGTACTTCTCTCCCGTCCGCTCGTACGCCTCGACGTAGGCCAGTCCCACGCTCGGCGTTCCCGGCGGCTGAACCCAGACTGTATCGACGTCGGTCTTCCCTTCTCCTTCTCGCTTTACCAGGTCGGCACTGTAGCGGTAGACGTAACCGCCGTGCGCGGCGACGCTCCCCGCGTAAAAATCCACCGCCCGCTTGAGTGCGTTCGCAGCCTGCTCAGGCAGCGGCTTGTCGGCGGCAGCGACAACGCTGCCAAACAATGCCGCGATCACGGCGGCCATGCCGGCGCGAAGCGCTCTCATGGTGACGGCTCCCTGGGCGAGTTTCCGAATTCTGAAACGGAGCATTTCCCGCATTATGGTAAGCCAAAACTGCGGGTAACGAAAACCGACGAGTAAATCGGCAATGGCACCGCCCGCCCGTGGTGCTTAGAATCGAGCAGACAATGCTCGGAAGTGCCTGCACGCCTGGTGGCGGCCACAGTCTTCAAAACTGCTGTGCCGTGCGTTAACCGCTCGGCAGGTGGGTTCGATTCCCATGCACTTCCGCCATTTTGCCCTGCCGCAAATTGCGGCGGCCTGACCGCGGCAGGCGGTCCGGGGCTACGGCTTGACGCTCAGATTGGCGCGGGCCGTCTCCAGTCCGGCGCGGAGGATTTCGTCCTCCTGGGAAGCCGGACGAGTGGCCGCAACCTGCTCTTGGCCGGGCGATGGAATCACCGGCCTGGCAGAAGCTTGCACGGTCGTGTCCGGGGTGACGCCTCTGCCGCTGATGGGCTGACCCGACGGGGTGAACCATTTGGCGGTCGTCAGCCGCACGCCCGCATTGGCTGAGTTCAAAGGAAAAATTCCCTGTACCGAGCCTTTTCCGTAGCTCCGCTCGCCGACAATCGTCCCCCGCCGATGGTCCTGGATCGCGCCGGCGAGAATCTCGCTGGCACTGGCTGAGTCCTTGTCGATCAGTATCACCAGCGGCACTCGCCACGTGCCGGCAACCAGACCGCGATGATCAAAATCTTCGCGCGGGCTGCGGCCGCGGGTGGCTACGATCAGGCCATCCATCACGAACTTGTCCGCGACGTCAACGGACGCCTTGAGCAGGCCGCCCGGATTTCCCCGCAAATCAACGATCAGGCTGCGCATGCCCATGCCGTGCAACTTCCAAAGAGCAGCATCGACGTCCCGCGGCGTCGTCTTTTGAAAGCTGGCGATCCGGAAATAACCAATGCCGGCCTGCTCGTCGAGCATCTTCACGCGGTCGACGCTGGGAACCTCGACCCGGCGGCGGGTGAGATTCAGCTGTTTGTTCTCGCCGTCGGCGCGCTGGACCTCGATTGTCACCTGGCTCCCTTCGAGCCCCCGGAGCATATCCGCCAGAGCATCGGGCGTGATTCCCTTCTCCTTTGGCGTGTGGCCGTCAACGGCCACAATGCGATCACCAGAGCGAATGCCCCCTTCGAATGCCGGTCCGTTTTCGATCACATTCACGATGAGCAGCGCCGACTCTTCCGTCTTCAGTTCGACCCCCAGACCGACGAAGTTGCCTTCGATCTGCGTGAAGACTTCGTCCATCTGGCCGCCGGTGAGAAATCCGGAGTAATCGTCCAGCGAACCGGCGGCGCCGGCCGTGTACTCGAAAATGACCGCTTGCGGGGCGATCTGAAAATATTGCTGGAGGGCGCGGGCGATGAGGTCCACGGATTCGACCGCTTGCTGGCGGTCGGTGACTTTTCGGTCGCGAGTGAGTTGGTCTACGTATTTCTGCAGCGAAACCTGCTGCTGGGCCGAGAGCTTTGCCAACTGCTTGTCCTTAAAAGGCGGCTCGCTCAGCGCGACCAGCAACTGGCCCGTGCCGCGCTGGAACACATCCTGCCAGTTGGGCTCGTGGACGTAGTGGACGTTGACCTTGATCAACACCTCGTCGTAGATCGTCAGGGCAGCGCGGTCGCGGAGCGAGTCCACCATCGCCGTGAAGGTCGTGTCCGCGTACCGGCGACAGACATCATAATGCCTGCGCGCGACGTGCAGTCGCTCGCTCAAGTCGGTGCGCTGAGGGTGCTGACGAAGGGCCTCTTCATAATGCGTCAGCGCCTCAGCCCATCGCCGCTGGCGTTCGAGCAGAGTTCCCCGTTCCAGAACAACCGCCAGGTCTCCCTGCGACTGGCTGGCATTGACTCCAGCCGCCGGCTCCGAAACCTGACCTCGAACGACATTGGTTCCATTCCCACCGGCCACAACGAGGCCGAGGATTGCCAGCAGGGCCAAACGAATTTTTTGCGGCGCAAACATCGATCAACTTCCATGCGGGAACGAGGGTACGGCGCGATCGCACGACTGGATCCGTAGTCCAGCTAGCAGGCGACCGAGCCAGCTAACGGGGATTACCGGACGACTCCGGAGCTGAGGGAAAACAAAGGGCCAGACCTCAGCCTGTGCGAATATAGATCACGATGTGCCCAGGGTCAAAGAAATGGCGCACAACTTGTTGTGCGGTCATTCCCTACAACCGATTCAGCCTGCCACGAACCCGTCGGCGGAAGCAATTCGGATGAAGGTTCTAGTGGCAGCAATCACGCCGTTGGCGCATCCTGGCGCAGGTGCGACTAAGAACAGCCGGCACTCGGGCATCCACCGTAATAGTACGGGTGTCCACCTTGAGAGTCAAATCGTCGCGCCCCGCCAGCGCGGGTCATCAAAATGACTGTTGCGGCTCGCGGCGCGGACGACATTGACCTGCCAGCGGAGTTGGCGGATACTCCCAGATAGCACCGAAACTGCATGGTGGACAAAGACTTGACGACGCTGATGGCGATTGCTTCTCCGATCGATCTGCAAGAGTATTGCGCGCAAACTGCGCGGCGGGCCAAGGCTGCCGCCGCCCAGTTGGCACAGGTCAATGGAGGGGCCAAGAACGCCTGGCTTCGTCAATCGGCCCGTACGCTCCGAAGCCAGACGGAAGCGCTCCTGGCTGCCAACAACCTCGATCTGGCGGCAGCCCCTGGATTTGGTCTTTCGGACGCCGCCGTCGATCGGCTGCGGCTGACCGAAAAGGGGATTGAAGAAATTGCACTCGGTCTGGAAGCCGTGGCGGCACTCCCCGATCCGGTCGGCGAGGTCATAGAGTCGTCGATCCGTCCCAACGGGCTCGAGGTGCTCAAGACCCGCGTCCCGCTGGGCGTCGTGTTCTTCATTTACGAGTCGCGGCCGAACGTCACGGCCGACGCCGCGGCAATTTGCATCAAGAGCGGCAATGCCGTCATCCTTCGCGGCGGCAAGGAAGCGGCACATTCCAGCCGGGCCATCATCGAAATCCTGACGCAAACCGCGGTCGATCACGGCATTCCGGCGGAGTCACTGCACCTGGTCGAAACACCAGACCGCGCCGCCGTAGGTCATTTCCTCGCCTTGCCAGAGCTGATCGATGTGGCGATTCCCCGGGGCGGCGAAGGGCTGATTCGCCGTGTGGCCGCGGAGGCGAAAATGCCGGTGATCAAGCACTTCACCGGCAACTGCCACGTCTATGTCGATTCGTCGGCCGACCTGGATGTGGCGGAGCGGATTCTCATCAATTCGAAGTGCCAGCGCTACGGCGTGTGCAACGCGGCCGAGTCGCTGCTGGTGCATCGGGACGCCGCTTCCGCCTTTCTGCCGCGAATCGGGACTGCACTGACCGAGCGGGGCGTGGAGATTCGCGGAGATGCGTCTACGCGAAAGCTTATACCTGCCGCGGTGGCTGCGACTGAGGAGGATTATGCGACCGAGTATCTGGCGCCAATCCTGTCGGTCAAGGTCGTGGACTCGCTGGCAGACGCAATCGCCCACATCAATCGCTACGGATCTGGACATACCGACGCCATCGTCACAAGCGACCTGGCCGCGGCCCGTACGTTTGCCGCGCAAGTGGACAGTGCCGCGGTGATGGTCAACGCCAGCACGCGGTTCCACGACGGGTACCAGTTCGGTCTGGGAGCGGAGATCGGCATCAGCACGGACAAGTTTCACGCCCGCGGCCCGTGCGGGCTGAAGGAGTTGACGACGTATAAGTACGTCGTGTACGGCGACGGGCAGGTGCGCTCGTAGGACAGGTTTTCAACCTGTCCTGGATCAGTTGCGGCTGGAAGCCGCAGGAAAAAATCGTCATGGCGGACAAAGCACTCAGTCAGGCCGAAGTGGAAAGCCTGCTCAGCACGATGGAAGGCGCGGTTGGCGCCGCCGGCGGGTCACGCGCACCAGCCGGTCACGGGCCCGGTGGGTGGCCGGGGGAGCAAGTCCTGCCCTACGACTTCAAGCGGCCGGAGCGCATCGGCAAGGAGCAGATGCGGGCTCTTCAATCGCTGCATGAAGGCTTTGCCCGCACCTTCGGCGCGGAGTTGTCGGCGCTGCTCCGCAGCGACGCCCGCGTCGCGCTGGTCAGCGGGGAGCAGATTGCGTTCAGCGAAGTCGTCGCCAGCCTGGAAAACCCCACCTGCGTGAGCATCCTCCGGGCCGAATTGCTCGAAAGCTACCTGATCCTGGAGATCAATCCGTCGATTCTCTACCCGCTGATTGACCGGCTGCTGGGGGGTGGAAACAACAGCGGCAGCATTGCCCGCCGCCCGCTGACGGAAATCGAGCTGCGGCTGGCGGCGCGGATCACGCTGTTATTGCTCAGGGAGCTGCGCAAGGCCTGGGCAAATGTGCTGCCGCTGAACTGCTCCGTGGAGCGAGTGGAAACTGATCCGCAGCTCGCGCAGGGTGTACCGCCGCACGAGGTGGTGGTTCTGTTTGGCTTCGAGATCACGCTGGGCGAGCAATGCGGCCTGATGAATCTGTGTATTCCATCCACCGCGATCGAGCGGATCAGCGGCAAACTGACCTCCAGTGGGTGGGCCAGCGCGGGCAAGAGCGCCGCTACGCCGGAGTCGGCCGCGCACATCAGCCGCGAAATCAACCGCTCGCTGGTGGAACTGGTCGTGACGCTGGCCGAGACGAAGATCAGCACTGGCGACCTGCTCGAGCTGCGGGTGGGGGACGTGATCACAACGGACAAGGACGTTCGCAGTTCGCTGGATGTGGCCGTGCAAGACGTCGCCAAATTCCTCGCCACGCCCGGTGCGCTCAAGGGTCAAAAGGCGATTCAGATCGAGTCGGCCGCCCAGGTAGCGCCCGCCGAAAAGGGAAGCGGTCCGGACCAGGCACCGAATTGACCCGCCACCGGGGCGGTCCTATAACTACGGCGTTGTACGGACTTGCGGCCCTGGGAACGATTCTCCTCCTAAGGTTGTGTATTCATGAGCAGTGGCGAAGGGGCGGGGATCGGGTTTGCCACCATGCGCGGCCGGACGTTTCCCACGATCCGGCAGTTCACCGTCTTTCTGGAAAACCGGGTCGGCCAGCTTCTGGAAGTGATCCGCCGCTTCGAAGGAAGCCGCGTGCGGATCGTCGCCCTCTCCATCAGCGAAGCCACCGAGTGCGCGTTCGTCCGCTTTCTGCTCAGCCACCCCGAACAGGGGCGCGAAATCCTCGAACGGGCTGGCCTGGCCCTGATCGAGACCGACCTGATCGGCATCGAGCTCCCCGCCAGCCCGCAGCCGCTCCTGGAAATCTGCACCGCGCTCCTCCAGGCCGAGGTGAATATCATCCAGGCCTATCCGCTGATCATCCGCCCGCACGGCCGCCCCGCCGTCGCCATCATGGTGGACAACCTGGAGATGGCGCTGGAGACCCTCGGCACCAAGGGGTTTTCGATGATCCACGAGCAGGATTTGCAGGATGAGGAGTAGGCACAGGGTTCCGCGAACCTTGGCTGCGCCATTGGGGTCTCGTTCCCCATGATGCCGCAGACGCCCCGCGACAAGTCCTCCGTCGATGAAATTCGCCGGCGTTTCGATGCCGACGTGGAGCGGTTCTCCAACCTCACGACGGGCCAGGAGGCGACCGTTGATGCCGCGCTGGCCATGGATCTGGTCACTCGGGCCGCCGCAGCCGCGACGCCGCACGCGTCAAAACTGCTCGACGTCGGCTGCGGCGCCGGCAACTACACGCTCAAGCTGCTGGAGCGCCTGCCCGACCTCGACGTCACGCTGATCGACCTGTCGCGGCCAATGCTCGACCGCGCGCAGGAGCGCATTCGCCGCGCCACGCAGGGGTCAATCACCACCGTTCAGGCCGATGTGCGCGAGGTGGACCTGGGGAATCAGACCTGCGACATCATCCTGGCCGCCGCCGTGCTGCATCATCTTCGCACGGACGACGAGTGGCAAAGCATGTTTGCCGCCTTTCACCGCGCGCTGGCTCCCGGCGGCTCACTGTGGATTTTTGATATGGTGGAAAGCGACATCCCGGCGGTCAACTCGCTCCAGCGGGAGCGGTACGCCCAATACTTGCGCGGGCTCAAGGGGGAGGAATACCAGCAGCACGTCTTCGACTATATCGCCAAGGAAGACACGCCGCGGTCTCTCCTCTTCCAGCTCGACCTGCTTCGCGCCGTGGGTTTCTCCGCGGTCGAGGTCCTGCACCGCAACAGTTGCTTCGCGGCATTCGGGGCGCTTGTGTAGGACAGGTTTTCAACCTGTCCCGGTATTCTCTGGACAGGTTGGAAACCTGTCCTACGAAAACCACTTCGGCGACAACTCCGGCATCTTGCGGAGCGCAACCTTGCGGACGGCACTCCACGGAATGACCGTGATCGCGTAACTGCCGTCGGATTCGATGTTGGCAAACACGCCGTACTCGCGGCAGGAAAGAGACTCGCAGAACAGGTCGGGACCGACGATTTCCCCTTCGCTGAGATAGATCTCCAGCTCAGTCCCTTCCGTCTTGCGATCCCAGAGCCGGCCCAGGATATACGACATCGCGTGGAATTCGGCCGGCGGCGGATCGGGAGCGTCCTCGTACTCC
>Ga0075418_10009777_pt1 | contig 10757 bp, 11 predicted proteins | sample SoiMetdeltSBSDD2_FD_81776 | JGI IMG/M metagenome (GOLD analysis project Ga0075418, IMG submission 81776) | Bulk soil microbial communities from a Populus tree surrounding site in Tennessee, USA - Soil MetaG P. deltoides SBSDD2 | ecosystem: Environmental > Terrestrial > Soil > Tree plantation...
AGGTGATTTCCGGGAAAGGTTCTCCACGCGTCTCCACACCTGCTCTCCTGCCTCTCACCCTGGGCTGTAGGGTGTGACCTCCCCCCAGCGGGGGGAGGCCAGGTGGGGGGTGATCCCGCCGGCGGCAGTGCGTGGGGGAGGACACCGTCCACGTGTTCCCCCCTCCAACCTCCCCCCGCTGGGGGGAGGCCAGGGGTCCGTCCACACCGCCGTGGACCACAACGAGGGAGGTGCTTTTTAAGAAATCGCCTTAGCACTCTCGCGGCTGCGCTGGCCCATATAAAACGCAATAATCTGACGTGTGGTGGCGTCCATGGCTAACCAGATCCGTTGCTTGTTGGCCTTCTTCTGCACAAAGCTCCACATTTCGTCCGCTTCTGCCTCGAGTTTGTACATCCATACTTTGGCTGGACGGGCGGGGAGCCGCAGATGTAAATGAGCGGGGCAGCTGGCAAAGCATTCCACCATGAAGTGCAACAGCCACGTCAGGCTGACGCCCCCGCGCGGCAAATCCCACGTAGGGAGAGGCGCTCGCGCAACAGGTTCGCAATCTCCGCACGTCGCTCGGCAGAAATGAGATGGTTGTCGGCGCCGACGCTAAACTGGCGCTCGCAATTTTTACACAGATGATTCTGTTTGCCATGGCGAGTATGGCCGTTTTTCTTGTACCGTGTTGATCCGCATGCTGGACATGCCTCTGGGATGACCATGGCTGCTGTTGACCTCCAGAATAGCGAGTTGGTTTTTGACCAACAGTAGCACGGAATCGAGTCGTGAGCATTACCTGTGTAGCACTACCACATTATTGATCGTAGGTATGATCAAAGCACGTATCTTCATCAGCCACAGTGCCAAAGATGACGCGAGCCGCCAACTGCGCGACTGCCTATACCTAGCCCTCGAGAGCGGTGGCTACGTGCCCCTGCTGGATCAGCAGCAGCTGGAGAGCGGTGATGACTGGCGGCGCAAGCTACGTACATGGCTCGGCCTCTGCCACGCAGCAGTCGTGCTCATCTCGCCAAATGTCATCGAATCCACGCAGGCCAAACCTATTGGCTCACCGTGGGTATACAACGAGGCTGCCATCCTTGTCTGGCGCCGCGAGCTAGACGAGGAATTCGTGGTCGTACCGGTTATCTTGCCAGGCGTGGACGTCAGCAAGCTCAATCAGGGTCCCTTCGAGCCACTCAATCTGCTAGCAATACAGGGGGTGACCGTGGCTCCCGGCGAGAAGCCTGAAGCGGTCATTCCCCGCATCCTGGCCCGGCTGGAGGAGCGCAAAGAGCAACTAGCCAACAAAACTCCCATGCAAGAGCTAGAGCAGTTCATGGCGCAGAGCCTGGAGCCGCTGAAAAGTCAGGCGCTCGAAACCGTTGCCACTCAGCTCCAGATCGAGCTGGGCCCCTGGCGTTCGGACGACAACCAGGCTACGGCCTTTGTCCGGGCGCTCTTCCATCGGGAGATCGATGTAATCGCTAAGGCTATCCAGCGGCTCTCCGCCTATCCGGCCGTAAGTCGCCAGGCACTGCGCCAGATGCGTGATATCCTGACGGCATTTTGGATCGATCCGCAGGCTGTGGCACCCGTTGCGCACGTCGTGAAGCTCCCCCTCAAACAGCGGGCAGTCTCTCTTGGTGCCGAGCATATGATCATTGCTAGTATGTACATCCAGCGCGCCTGCTGCCTCTATCCGGGGTGGGACGCTCCCTGGGTCAACAACGTGGCGGCAACCAGGCAGGCGAAGCGCCTGATTGCGGAGATCACCAAGAGCATTCGAGAGCGGCTGAAGCTCTACGAGAATGGCGTACCCTTTTCGGACGACATGGTGAAGCGTTATGTGAATAAGGCATACCAGCAGAAACCTCTCTTCGTCATTGTTCCAGGCGCTGTCGATGCCGAAGTTCTTACTGCGGTGCGCAACGACTTTCCGACGGTAACCTTCTTCCTGGTGTTGGGCCACAAACCAATCGGTCTGCAGCAGTTGGCCTAGAACTACGTTGCACACCTGTTGCCTGACCTCGACGCGGAGAAGGAAGATGATATCTGGATTGCGTACACCAGCACGAAACAGTACGTGGAGTGATGGCCTATGGACTACAAGCGGATTTTCGACCCGGTGCCGGCCTTGCCTGCGGCAGTAGCCGAGCAGGTGACCCAGCGTGCCGACCGCCGCGACGGCCGCGTATACGTCTACACGGATGAGATCGTTCTGGCCGTCAACGTCGCCCTGGTTACGGCGCGCCCACTCCTAGTGCGCGGGCCATCGGGGTCCGGCAAATCTACGCTGGCTCAGAATGTTGCCCTGCAGCTTGGCCTACGCTACCACGAGGAGGTGATCACCTCGGACACACAGGCGCGCGATCTGCTCTGGCGCTTCGACGCGCTGCGCCGGCTAAACGACGCCCAAGCCAGGAGCCTCAAGCAAGGGATGGCCGCGTACCTGGAGCCCGGCGTCCTCTGGTGGGCGTTTGATCCGACCGGTGCCAAGCGCCTGGCCAAAGCCGCGCCGATGGGGGTGCAGCTGCCCACGACTGCGCCGGGCCTTGTCTCCTGGATGACGGGAAAAGAAACCGTCAAGCTGCCGGAGGCGGTGGTGCTGCTCGACGAGATCGACAAGGCCGACCCGGACGTGCCCAACAACCTGTTGGTGCCGCTGGGCTCGCTCCAGTTTGATGTCCCCGATCTCCTCTGCACCGTCAAGTCAGAGACCCCGCCGCTCGTCGTCATCACCACCAACGACGAGCGCGAGTTGCCGAACGCCTTCCTGCGGCGCTGCGTGATCCTGCAGCTGCCCGATCCCGACAAGGACAACGAGTACCGGCCATACTACAAGGAGCGGCTCCTGGCCATTGCCAAGGCGCACTGGGGTGAAGAGGACGTCGCGCTGTACGACGCGGTTGCCGATCTGACGCTCTCGGATGAGGCTCTCGCCGACCGGCAGCCCGGCCAGACGACACCAAGCCCGGCGGAGTATCTGGACACTGTCCGTGCCTGCCTAGACCTCAATATACGGCCCGGGAATGCGAATTGGGACGAAATGTTTAAGCGGATTGCTGGCATCGTACTGCGCAAATCTCGTACGGTATTGTGAGCGCAGGACGCCGCCGTTTGTGCATGGGATCGTCATCTCTAGAATAGGGTCAACGGCTTATGGATCGGCAACGCCCCATTGGCATGGGAGACCTCATTCGGGCGCTGCAGCAGTTGTTGCCCGGCGACGCCGAGACGCGGCACGCCATCGCTGCGGTGCTGGGCTTTGGCCAGCACCAAGCCGAGCTGCCCATGCCTGTGCGCAAACCACAGGTGATAGAAGACACGATTGGGAGGAAGCCCGATCCAGCGTCCGCCAGCGTCAGTGCGGAGGGCTCTACGATCGACGTCCAGGAAGGACCGCCAGTTCCTGCACAGCCCATGCGCAGCGATCTCACGGAACTGCCCCCACGTAAGCCCGTATTTCCTGATGTCAATTCCCTCGACGAGGCAGAGGACGACGATGAGCCTGTCATGCCCCTAGACCCGCTCTTCGTGCCCAGCTGGACGCGTGCCATCATAGCCTCTGCGCTAGCCATGCCGGGTGCTGGTGGCCCGTTGGATATCGACTGGCTGGTGGAGGACTTGGCCCGTGGCCGCGCCGTTGACCACTTACCGACTTTGCCAAGGCCAACTCTGGTGCAGGGCGTGCAGGTGCTACTCGATCTCAGCGAGGCTATGCTGCCGTATCGGAAGGATCAGGTATGGCTGCTGGGGGAGATTCGCAAGACTGTGGGCGATGATAAGGTCTCCGTGTTGAGCTTCGCCGGTTCACCGCTGCGCGGGGCTGGCAGTGGACCACAGACCGAGTGGGCTGCCTACCAGCCGCCACCTCGCGGTACGCCGGTGTTAGCCATCACCGACCTGGGTATCGGTGTCCCACCGCGCTCGGCCGAGCCGGCCACCGCGTCTGAGTGGCTGGCATTCGCCGCGGTGTTGTATCGCTACGGCTGCCCACTGATTGGCTTAACGCCCTATCCACCGCAGCGCTGGCCGACGGTGCTGGTCGGGCGCTTTCCGCTCATTGTTTGGGACCGTGGGACGACGGCCGGAGCGGCTGGCTGGCAGGTGAAGAAAGGTGGCTAATTGAAATGAATGAAACGACTGCCCAAGCACTCCTCGAACAGATGCAGAACTGGGCGCCGGGGGTATTTGCGCTGGCGCGGCTACTGTCGCTGGCCACACGCATTGAGCCAGAGCTGCTGCGCAGGGTGCGGCTAAAGTTATTGCGTGGTGTCGACTCCGGGTCTGAGGCTGACCTCTGGTTCGGACCGCTGGTACAGTCCTACAGCCCGCTGGCACTGGTGCTGGCGCCGGAAGTGGCACAGCTCCTACGGAAAGACCTGGCGCAGAACCAGGACGAGCTAGACGCTGCCTGGAGCGTTCTCCGAGAGATGCACCGGACAGCACCGCCCGCCATTCGTCTGGAGGAAGAGCTTACCTGGCGCTCGCTGTCGGCTCTGCCAGAGGAGAAGGCGCCCATCGAACACCTGCTCTTGTCGGCGATACGGGCGCTCTCCGAGGATAGTGGCAGGGACGTGGCGCGCTGGCTGCTGCGCGCACTGCCTCTGTTACCAGATGAGGTGCGCATCCATCCTTTGAGCCAGGTGCTGGCCTTCGGCACCTCAGTGCGCCTAGGCATGCGTGCGCCCGCGGTCGACCCGGGCGCGGACGCGGCATTGCACCAGTGGCTACCGGCTATCCTCCCCGCTTCCATGCGCTCTGATCCGGTTCGGATTGGCGTGCGCTGGAGTGCCGCGGGCCTGGAATTTTGTGAGCCGGACACGTCCGATGCCCACGTCATCACTGCACCACGCATCGAGCCGCTACTCATCGCCGTCTCCTGGCCGGATATGCCAACAACGGAACCGGTTCTGGTCCGCTGGCGACCTGGTGAGACGCGGGCAGTTGCTGTGCCTTCAGCCGCACGGGCAGCGGAGTTGGAGACTACGCTGGGCGATCGCTGGCGGCTGAGTCTGGTGGAAGACGCCCTCCTCACTGCGGAGGCTAGGCAGGTCGGAGTGCGGCTACAGTTGCAGGTGCGACCTATCGACCAGATCCTGTCGCTCGGTCAACAGACCCTGCAAATTCAGGTCTTTAACCCCACCTCCACGCCCGTTCGTGCGCTGCGGCTACGAATCGATAATACCCCTGGCATTGCCTGGCACCACCAGGAAGTGCATCAACAATTTCTTGAGCGCGATAAGCATACGGTGTTGCGCGTGGACCTGGAGGTCAACGAAGCCGGCGATTACCGAGTGACCGGTACTCTTCGCGCGGAAGACCTGTTTGGGAATCTATTCTCAATGCCGTTTGTGTTTCAAATTCATGTGGCCCAGCGTGGTCATCCCTACCGGGTACCCGCTTATCAACCTTACGTCATGGGCGAAGGCCTGCACGGAGACGATCCCACCTTTACCGGTCGCACGGACCTCCTACAATGGCTCCGCAGCCTGTGGCTGCGCCCAAGGGGCAAGCCAGCCGTGGTCCTGGTCGGGCAACGGCGCATTGGCAAGACGAGCTTGCTGAATCGCATCAGGAGGCATGGCTTGGCTGACACCGGCATGTTGCCAATTCTCATCAACCTGCAAGGCATCGCCAATGACTATGACTTTTGGCAGAGCATTGCCAACCAGATGGCCGAAAGCCTTGGTACTGATAGAGTGCACCTGAGCCGTGACACCGCATTTCCGGACTTTAAGACCTTTTTAGAGGAGTTGATACCGCAGCTCGGAGAGCGACGTTTTCTGCTTATGCTTGACGAAGCAGAGCTCATTTTCGACTCCCGCTTCACCGAGCCCCTGCCAGGTTTTCTGCGCGCCCTGATGCAAGACCCCGAGTACCCGACGTGCTTCCTGTTCTGCGGTTCATACGCCTTGCGGCAGACGAGCCATGACTACGCCTCCGCTCCTTTGAACATGGCGCAATTTCGCACGGTGAGCTACATGACCCGGTCTGAATCTGTGGAGGTGCTAGAAAAACCGTCGCACAACATCCTGGAATTTGACCCTGCAGTACTAGACACCGCCTACCAACTGACGGGTGGGCAACCCATGCTGCTGCAGAGCCTGGGGGCCACGCTCATTAACCAGTTCAACGCCGTCGTCCTGAATGATGGTGAACGATCCAACTACGTGACCCTACATGACCTCGACCAGGCTGCAGCGGAGATGGTCGAACAGACAGACAACGCCGTCTTTGCCAACCATTGGTACAACAGTGACATCAATACCCACCGGGTGCTGTCAGCCTTAGCCTGGGGAACGTCCGAGACGGACCGACAGCGGCTCAATTTGGACGGGATTATTGCGGCAATGGAAGAAACGCGTTTGTCGTTGCCGTCTGCGCAACCGTTCCAGATCATCGAGCGGTTGGCAGACGAAGAGATTTGCATACGGGAAGGCCCCAGGTATCGTTTCGCTGTCCCCCTCTATCGCCGCTGGGTTGCCTGGCGTTGGCCTCCGGAGCGCGTGCGAGAAGAAAGGGCTGCACCCGTTTAGAAATCGGGGTCGGACTGGAATGGCGCTTCCTTAAGCCGCCCAGCTACTTTCTAAACATTTTCTCGCCTTGAGGCGTAGAACTCTGAGGAGCTTGTAGGCTTTCGGACGGCGTTTCACCGCGCGAAGCTCCACCTGATTGGGGCGTTACCCCGCACGGTGGGCAACTACTGACCCCAACATCGCGTCAAGCAACGCGCACACGACAGCATCCTCAGCTAAGACCAAAGCGGGAGTAAAGCCGTTGACGGCATGAAGGGCACCATTGAAGCTAAGTTGACGGGGACACGGCCCCCCGCCTGTGGGCTGGCGCTACGGGGGGCGGTACTGCTGAAGATGCTGGAAGGGCTGGACCGCGGCGGCAACCCTATGTCTTGAGGGAGACCCTATGCCCAAACGAAATCTGACGAATCCTGACGCCCCGCCCGACTGGAGCCTGAGCGAGCAGCAACGGACCGCCATCAATCTGATCGTCAGTGGGAAAAATTTCCAAACCGTCGCGGACGCCATTGCCGTGCAGCGCCCGACCGTGAGCCACTGGGTGCACCATCACCCTGGCTTGCAGGCGGAACTCAATCGGCGCCGCCAGGAGCTCTGGGTCGACCTCGTGGACAACCTGCGGAGTCTGGCGCCGAAAGCCCTGGAGGTGCTGGCGCGGGAACTGGACGGCGAGGCGCCCTTACCAGCGGCTATCCACATCTTGCGAGCCGTAGGCCTCTATGGGGGGATCGCCGCGCCCAGTGGCGAGACCGACCCGCAGGCGATCGCCCTGGCCATGAAGATGAAAGAGGACGAACGCCAGCATGCGCCCGAAGATGCGGCGATTGCCATCAAGCGTCGCTCCTTTGATAGGATGCTGGCGCAGTTAGCGGCCGATCCCGTAGCCGGGGGCTGGACGCCTCCCTCCTAGGGCGTCGGCCGGCGGGTGATCTTTTGGATGTTTTGGGAGATGACGGGTACGGAAACGTGCATCATGAGGCCCATGATGACCTCGTGCTCGCCACGGCGTTCGGCGTCTGGTACTGGGAAGTCCAAGGCCGGTTACGCGCGGGAGTCTGGCGCGTAATCCCGATACGCTGGTAGGCACCTATCACGAGACGTGTGCTGGAGGAGGGGGAAACGTATGCCATCGCCAAAACAGCCCGGGAGTCCCTTGTCCGGATGCTCAGCGGTGACAATCTCCTGGTGTAGGGGGCACGCGCCCGGAAATGCGCGGCGCTCACTAAGGAGCTTGCAGGCTTGCAGCCCTCCCCGCTTGAGCGGCTTTTAGTCGAGCGCATTGTGCTGTGCTGGCTCCATCTCTACTCCGCCGAAGCGCTCTACGCACAGCACAGGCAGAATTTCAGTCTTCGACAGGCCGCATTCCACCAGCAACGTCTGAGCAAGGCGCAGGCCCGCTACCTGGCGGCGATCCGGACCCTGGCGCAAGTGCAGCGCCTTGGGGTACCAGCGGTGCAGGTCAACATCGGGCAACAGCAGGTGGTAGCTGGGTAAGCCTCTATGGCGGCTTGCACACAGCGGCGCTGGCGATCCGTCTACGAAGCGGTGGTCTGTGCGCGGGGTCACCCGCCAGCTGAGGCGGCGCTGGTGGCGGTGTGGGAAGGCAAGGCATGAGGCGGCGCCGGCTTCCTGGCAACGTGCTGGATCGGTGCCGCCGGAAGTGAGAGCGGAGCGGACGCTGGAGGCAGTCAGCTCTAGGCGATTGTTAGGCACCCTGCAGTCATCAAGACGAGCGCGCCAGGCAGGATCTTCATGCCGCTGTTCCCCCAGTGCGCCGCCTTCGAGCCGAGGGCTCTGCCCCCGACCGTCCGATCTCCGACCACTCTCGATCCATTCCGATATCGAGGTCACCCCACTTTCACACTAAGTCGGAAACGTCCGGCTCGTTAGCGAACTTCAATGAGTTCGCCAAGGCCCTAACGCGACTCGTATACTTAAAATACCAGTTGGAGCGACCGCGGAAGTCGACCACCCGCTGGAGAGATGCACACGCCGCTGGCACGGCGGCGACGGACGCAACTACCCACTTCGCAGTCCCGGTACTCACCAATATTGTCGCCGCCAGACTCGCGAGTATAGCGACGATCGAGAGCCACACATCGGCCATGTTGTTCAGCTTGCCTGCGGCAAAATTTGATTCTACATCCTCTTGGAGATCGCGCAGAAGCTCGTCACGCTGGTGCTCGTTGCTCATCGATGTTCTCCTAGAGAGGCCTAACCTTGTATGCGACGACTAGGAGTCGTAAAGCACCCACAAACAGCCAGCTTTTCTGGCAGTAAGTCGCCCAGCACAGCCTATCGGCAACTTTGCTGATGCTGGGTTGTCGAGCACACCGCGCGGCTAGACTTTTCCGACTGGCAGTCGTCAAATACCGCCTCAGAAGCTCTTTTCCGACTCCTAGTTATCGAGCATGGCATATCCAAGGGATTTTCTGGCTCATGGTCGTCAAGTGCTGCGGGGCCAGGAACTTAGCCATCTCGATACCGTTGCCACGATATGGAAGCGCACTCAAAGGTTACACTTTCATAGTCTGTCATAGTGTATCCAAGAGGGGCGAGCTAGGTCGAAAAAATATGGTATGCTCAGAGACGACTCGTAGTGCGTCCCACACAGGCATGCGTCAGGACGGCACGATGCAAGCGCCCAGAGGGACAGCTATACTTGCTGTGCCAGGCCCGCTGCCTCACGTGTGGCAGGGGCAGCGCAGGCAGGGGCAGCTCACAGGCACGCGGCCTATCACGCGTACCATCCAGCACCTGTGCGAGGAGCACGGCACGCTGGCAAGCGAGACAGCCATACCGTGAGGAGAGACCGCATGCCGCGACCGTGTAGTATTTGCACCCATCCACAGCGTCAGGCCATTGACCAGGCATTAACCGCGGGCGAGGCGTTACGGAACATGGCGCCGCGTTTCGGCACATCGGTAACCGCGTTGCATCGCCATAAGCATGAGCATCTCCTGGCACACCGCGCAGGCATCCAGCAGCCCCAGCACCTTGCATCAGACATGTCTCAGCCACCCGCAGAGCCCACACAGCCTGCCCTGCCCCCCGAAGCAGCCCGCGTGCTTGAGCAGTATCGGGCACTGGCGGTGGAATGTGAGCGTGTGCGAACGCAGGACTGGCGCAGGTCGCCCTATTCCCCGAATGTGGTATATGATCCGTTAGTGCGTCAGCTCGCAGCGCTCAGACAGCAGTGTCTGGCCCTAGGCGTCCACCCGGAACGTGACGGACCATAACCACGCAATGCGGAGGTGCATGCATGAGCACACACAGACGACGTGGCACACTCGACCGGCTCCACGCCCACACGAAGGCCACGCGCACCGCACGGCGGCGTGCACACAAGGCTGACTCGCTAGGGCTAGCCGCTGAGGACGCCGGGGCGCGCTACCCAGTAGGGCACTTTGGGCCGGCGTCGGGCCTGACGCCAGCGCAGGCCTGGGAGGCGACTCGGCGGCTGGCGCAGGCGGACCGGGAGCGGCCGATGCGCGGACGGCATGCCGAGCGGCGCCACAGGCTGCGTATGGCTGGTATCGTCAGCGCTGTCCTGGGGAATCGAGTCGGGAACAGTGCCTTTGGCCGCAGTCTCCATGGCCATCATGGCGGTAACGTTATGCGGGACCACGCGTTAGTGCACCTCCGCGCTCTCGCCCCATTGGGTGCCAGAGCAGCCCAGGCGGCACGGGAGGGCAGGCAGATGCTGAAGGCCTTCACGCAGCGGCAGAGCGCACCACAGTCATATGAGGCGTGGCAGCAGGATCTGGCGACAGGGCCACAGCAGGAGCAACCGAAGGACTTCATGGGGTGGTGAGGTGATGGGAGAGGGCCACTGAGGCGGTAGCGTTCCGGAGTGTGAGAGGTTGGCAGCTAGGGGCATGAAAGAGAGATTGCCCCTGGCGAACTCCCAAAAGCTTTGTCAAGTATTTTTCTGCATTTTTTTCTATACTCCTGCCAATTTTGTGTCTATACTTGCATAAGTAGTACTCCCAGAGGGCGCAGAGGCAAAGAAGCAAGCAAGGACACGAAAACTGACAAAGAAAGAGCGTGTAACTCTTACGAAGAATGCTGCTGGGCACGATGGGCGGAATAGGAAATTTACATTATGTTGAGAGCACAAGACTTTCGTCTTATTTCAGCACAAGTAGTTCTGTTTTTGTCAGACCCTAAGGCATTTTCTCAACCACAGTTTCTTGCTACCATGCTTGGACATTTTGCTGGGCGTTATGA
>Ga0075418_10009778_pt1 | contig 10756 bp, 9 predicted proteins | sample SoiMetdeltSBSDD2_FD_81776 | JGI IMG/M metagenome (GOLD analysis project Ga0075418, IMG submission 81776) | Bulk soil microbial communities from a Populus tree surrounding site in Tennessee, USA - Soil MetaG P. deltoides SBSDD2 | ecosystem: Environmental > Terrestrial > Soil > Tree plantation...
CTTCCTGCAGGACTGGACGATCAGTGCCGATTTGCCGCAGGGGGGGCAGGGGCTGTGGCGGCTGGACGTGGCGGCCGCCGGCAGCGGCGTCACCGGCGACCTCTTGGCCCACTGCATCGACACGGCCCTCTGGCTCAACGGCGACATTGCCAATGTCACGGCCATGACCGAGACGTTCATCAAGGAGCGGAAGCACAACCTCACCGGCAAAGTCGAGAAGGTCGGCATCGACGACGCCTGCGCGTTCCTCTGCCGCTTCGGCAATGGCTCGCTGGGACTGTTCGAATCGACCCGTTATGCCCGCGGCCACAAGGCGCTGTACACCTTCGAGATCAACGGCGAGAAGGCGTCGATCAAGTGGGACCTGCACGACCTGCACCGTCTGGCGTGGTTCGACCATCGCACCGAGGGGCCGCTGCGCGGCTGGAGCAGCATTCACGTCACCGACGGCGAGCATCCCTACATGGGCAAATGGTGGGTGCCGGGCCTCGCCATCGGGTACGAGCACAGCTTCGTCCACCAGGTGGCCGACTTCCTGGAAGGGTACGCCAAGGGTCAGCCGGTCGGCCCCACGTTCCGCGACGCGCTCGAAACGCAAAAAGTCTGCGATGCCGTGCTGACCAGCGCCAAGAGCGGGAGCTGGACGAACGTGGGGTAAACGCGAGTCTGCGTGGTACAATTGAGTGGCAACTCGTATTCGGAGGTACCGTGTATGACCCAAATCCGCCTTACGCCCGAGCAAGTGTCCGCCCTAGAACAGGCGGGCGGCTCGGTAGCCATTTGCCGGCCGGACGGTTCGGTGGTCGGATGGTTTTCGTCCAAGTCGCGGTTCCTTGTGCCTAAAGAGAATCCGTTTACTGCTGAGGAGATTGCGGAGGCAGAACGTGAAGCCGCTTCGACGAAGAAACGATACACGACCCAAGAAGTTCTGGAGCATGCCCGTTCCTAGCAGCGTCCCTGAGACATGTCGCAATACTCCATGAATTGCGAGAATCGGAAGCAATAGAGGAATATGTATGACTCAAATTGTCCTTACCCCCGAGCAGTTTGCGTCACTTGGCCATGGTGAACTTCCTGTGCAAGTGCTCGCGCCCGACGGGTCTGAGGTGGGCGTGATTACGCGGCGGGAGTCTTGCGCCAGTTACTTTACGTCGGAAGAACTTACCGCGATCAGGACTCAGTTGGACGACAAGGGGCCGCGATTCAGCACGGATCAGGTCCTTGCGCACCTTGACTCTCTGGCCGGGCAGTGACGAAATACACGGTAACATGGCACCCGAAGGCGCTGGCCCAACTTGCCGATCTCTGGAACAAGCACACCGATTTGCGGGACGACATTAGTGCCGCGTCCAGGCTGATCGACCGTCATCTGCAATGGGACGCTCAGGCAAAGGGCGAAGCTCTTCCCGATGGTCTGAAAGGTGAGATCTTTCCTCCGCTGGTGGTAGTATTCACAGTCTCGGAATCGGATCGCCTTGTCGACATTGGCGCCATTCGCCTCGTGCGGCAATCATGAACTACCTCGCCCACGGCTGGCGTTTTGCTCATGATCCGTATGTTCTCGCCGGCACGGCGGTGCCCGACTGGCTTAACGTCATTGACCGCCGGATGAAGGTCCGCTCGAAAACCGCGGCACTCTTTGTTATCGATAAAGACCCGGCCACGGCTGCCATCGCCCACGGCATTGTCCAGCACCATCGGGACGACGCCTGGTTTCACGAGACGCCGACGTTCGCGCGTCTCTCCGGCGAGTTCTCGCGCCAGCTCGCGGCCGTGCTGCCGAATGATGAAGGCTTCCGCCCCTGGTTCTTGGGGCACATACTCGTCGAGCTGCTCCTCGATGCGGCACTCATTGAGGAAGACCCCCGGCGGCTCGACGACTACTACGCGGCCCTCGCGGCCGTCGATGCGACTGCTACGCAATCCGCCGTCAATGCCATCGCGACAAAGACGACGGACCGGCTGGCGGTCCTATTGCCGCGGTTTTTGGCCGAACGGTTCTTGTACGACTATCGGGACGATGGCAAACTGCTGACTCGCCTCAACGGCGTCATGCAGCGGGTGGGATTGCCGCAGTTGCCGGTTGAAGTCACAAAGCTGTTTGCAACAATGCGCGAGAGCGTGCGAGAATCGCGCACGGCCTTGTTCCCGCAACCCGAGTGAAAACACGCGGGAAGCGCTAGTCGGCTCGCGCGCCAGCCATCACGGCACTTTCTGCCCCGTCGGCCGCAGCGGCGTCTTGTACAAGTAGATTCGATACAGTTCGCCGGCGCCACGCAACTTGTATTCGACCGTTTCGTCCGGCTGTGCGTCCGGAATAGAGAACGTGTGGGCCACGATCCGCGTTCCCGGCTTGAGTTTTTCAAACTGCGGCTTCAGCTTCTCCAGTACGGCCGGATAGAGAAACGCGGCCACAACGGTAGCCTCGCTGAAGTCGGCCTTGTAGAAATCCTGCTCTTCAATCGTCACCAGCTTCTCCAGTTGCGCCTCCTTGACTTTGTCACGCGAAAACTCCACGAGCTGGCGATCGATCTCGTAGCCCATCGCCCTCGCGCCGTTGTACTTTGCCGCGGCAATCACAATCCGCCCGTCGCCACTCCCCAGGTCCACGACCAGGTCCTTGTCGGTGACCTTCGCGGCCTTCAGCATTTCCAGGACAACCGCCTCGGGCGTGGGAACAAAGGGCGCTTTGGCCACGCGCGGCTCGCGCCCGCGGCCGATGGCGTACAGCTTGTCCCTCGTCACGATGTACAAAGTGCCGTTGGCGAAGCTCGGCGACGAACAGATCGTGCCCCGCATGTTGATGATCGGCGGCTTGTCGTCCGAGAGTGCGACCTTGGGATCGGCCGACAGCCGCAGCAGTGTCACGTCCCCGTCTTCATCGGTGAGATAGACGTGCCCGTCGACGATCAGCGGGTTTCCCCAGCACGCCGCAATTGGGTCATACGACCAATGCCACTTCCCGGTGCGAGCGTCCAGGCACTGCACGATTCCGGAAAAGTCCGCGGCAATGACCAGCCCCTGGTCGATGGCCACGCTCATGAGGGAACGGTGGAATTGCCGCTCGTAATCGGTATGCGACCCGTCCAGCTCCCAGATCAAACCCGAGTTGGGATTGGGGATTGCCCGCTCTCCGTCCTTGGCCACGACCGCCTGCCTTCGCCGCTGCGGGAGCGGCTTACCACCCTTATCGACGGCCAGCTCCGAGCTGATGTCGTCGCTCTTGGTCGGATCGATGCAGACCAGCCGGCCCGGTCCCTCCCCACGCTCGACGTCCTGCCCCGTGGTGACATAAATTCGATCTTCATACAGCACAGGGCACGACCAGCAGTGATTCCGATCCCCCGTGCCGACCCCAAGGACGGTCTCCTTGCGGTTCAAGTCAAACTGCCAGAGCAGCCGACCGCTGGCCGGATCGAACGACCGCAGCCAGCCATCGCCCTGCGGAACAATGACCTGCCCGCGGCCGCCGATCTGGGCCACCAGCGGACTGCCGGCCTCCGTCGTGTGGACGTTGCCGCCGGGCGAGCGATCGGTCCACAGGGTCTTGCCGCTGTCCTTGTCGAGGCAGACGAGTGCCGGGGCCTGCGGTGCGGGAACCTTCAAATAGGATTCATCGATGCCATTGCCGGTGGTGATGAAAATCCGCTGGCCGTACGACGGCGCGATGGAACAGTGGCGCGGCGGCCCCATCAGCAGCGCACGCGGGAAAACGCCGAACTCCTTGACCAGATCGACGACCCACCGCTCGCGCGGCGGCCCGGTGTTGCGCAGTAGCGGGCCGATGTCCAGGCACACGACCTCCCAGCGGTTGGTGACGTACCACAGGCTCTCCCCTTCCACCAGCGGCGAGCCCCCCAGCCCCAGCCAACCGGTGTCGTTCACCCGCAGCGGCAGCGGCTCCGACCGCCGCTCGTAAACCGGAGCCCCGTCACTCTCCCGGAAGCAGCGCAGCGAGCCGCCCCACTTGCTGTGGTCCGGAATGCTTCCCGAAACGGCGCCGATCCACACCAGCCCCTGCGATACAACCGGTGAACCGAAGGTCCTGCTATGCAAATCCGCGCTCCAGCGAATATTCCGATTTTCCTCGGCCCTCTTTCCCGCGTCGTCCTCCCCCGCGCGAACTTCGCCCCCCTTGACCTGCCACCCCAGCGGCGGATTTTTCTCGGGACTGACCGAATTGCGCGTCCGATCGCGCCCCAGCGCCGGCCAATCGTCGGCCGCGGCTGGACTCCCGGCCACAGCCAGCAGCAGCGCCGCCAAACCAATCCAGCGCGACATAGCCAAATCCTCCATCAGAGCATAACGCTCGCAATGACGATCATGACGTACGTCACGATGGGCAGGATCAGTCCTGCGTAATGCCCGACGTCCCGCGGCACTTTGTCTCGGATGTCGCCGACCACGCCCATGACGACGAACAAAGTGCCCACGCACGCTCCCAGCGCTGAGATCCAAGGCAGCGCGCCTACGATCAGGTACAGCAACCACACGTCGGCACGCGCGTTGTAAAGGGCAATGGGAATCTGCAGCAGGCTGGCCAGATACGACACCAGCCATACCCAGGCGTAAACCTTCCACCAGATCCTTTCGCGCGTGAGAAAGGCCACCGTAGCGTAGAGCGCGACTCCGGCGATGTTGCGCGCCGTTTCGCTGGCGAGCTGCTCCATGAAAAAGGCGCTGATGCCGATCGTGAAGCCTGGCTGTCCCCGCCAGGGGAGCGACGCCATGATCCCGATCAGAACGGTCAAAGTCTCCAGCGCCCGCCAGTGACCTGGCATGAACAAGCGCCAGTCCCGGCGCAGTGCGGCCTTGACTGCCGCCGTCAATCCGAATCCCAGCAAAGTGCCGAAGATCGTATTGAGCGCGAGGAACACTACCCTGCCGGCGGCGGGCGCATAGGGACCTGCGACGTGTGGCACTGATAAAACGGCCGCTCCCAGCGCGCAGACGACGACAACGACCAGCGTCGCGATCAGCCATGGTAACCCGCGCCCCGCAGCGGACCGCCCCGCATCGTCACCGAGATTGCTCGGAGGCGCATACGGATTGACGCCCCCCGGGACCTCGGCCATCATCATGCTCCGCGATTCTCAGCTTGTCAGCGATTCGACAAACTGGTGCCAGCAACCGCTCGCCCTCGATCCTTAAGGCGGCAACGAATCTTCCCCCATCGCGCAGCGGAAAGCAACTGCGAAAGCGGTCTTTCCCGCGCCTCACCCCGGCAGGTGCCGCTCGAGCTACGCACCCCCGCTTGCTCCCGTGTTCCGTCGAGTAAACTAGGCCCGAGCACGCACCTCGGTTTTCAATGTTTTTCGGAGAGCCTGGCATGAAATACGGCATGAACCTGCTGCTGTGGACCGGCGAGATGAACGACGGAATGATCCCCGTCCTGCACATGCTCAAAAGCTACGGCTACGATGCCGTCGAGCTGCCGATCTTCAACACGGGCCTCGACTACGCCCGCTGGGGTAAAGTCCTCGACGAGATTGGCTTGGCGCGCACCGCAGTCACCATCCGCGGCGGCGACGACAACCCGATCAGCCCCGATGCGGCCGTTCGCAAGAAGGGAATCGAGGCGACGAAGAAAACGCTCGACTGCTGTGCCGCTGCCGGCTGCACGCTGCTGGTCGGACCGTACCACTCGGCCATCGGCGTCTTCTCGGGCAAAGGCCCAACCGGCGACGAATGGAAGTGGGGTGTCGATTCGATGCGGGCCGTTGCCGAGCACGCCGCCAAGGTGAACGTCACGCTGGGCGTCGAATGTCTCAACCGCTTTGAAACGTACTTGCTGTGCACGCACGCCGACTCGGCTCGCTTCTGCCGCCAGGTAAACCATCCGAGCTGCCGCATGATGTACGACACGTTCCACGCGAACATCGAGGAGAAGAGCGTCAGCCTGGCGATCCACTCCTGTGCCGACATGCTCTGCCACGTGCATATCTCCGAGAACGACCGCAGCACGCCGGGCAAGGGGCTCGTCCGCTGGTGCGAAAATTTCGACGCCCTGCGGCAGATCAACTACAACGGCCTCTTGATGGTCGAAGCCTTCGGCCTGGCGCTGCCGGAGCTGGCCGCGGCGACGAAGATCTGGCGGAAGATGTTCGAGAGCGAGGAGCAGCTCTCCCGCGACGCCCTGGCGTTCATGAAGGCGGAAGTGGGCAAGCGCTGGAAGTAGTTGTCGGCGGGATCGGGAGACCCGCGCCGAATGGTTGTGGCTGGTCTCCGGACCGCGCCACATGCACGACGGAAGATCGCCAGTTCTCCGCCGGAGACCTTCGGTCGAATTTGCCGGCGGGGTCGGGAGACCCGCGCCGAACTAGCCGCGAAAAGTGTCGCCTTTGCGCTCCGCGTGCGGAGCCCGTCATGCGGAGCGCGAGGGGGTGCGTCACGCGGAGCGTGACGACTGCGGAAAAACCGGAAACTTGGCCTCCCTCGTTCGACCTGCCCCCTCCCGCGCGGTACGCTCAAGGTGCAGCCGCATACTCACCCTGGAGGGAGCCGGTCATGGGAAGCTTTGCCAATAGCCTGCACGTCCGGAGCGACGACCTGGCGCCAGTCGTGGACGCCGTGCAGACCGCCCTCCGCGGAGAAGGCTTCGAGCCCACCGACGAAGAACTCGATGCCGACGCCCGCTGGGGCATGTCCGCGTCGCTCCGCGGCATTCACATATCCGAGCCTCGGGAGGGGTGGGTGGCGATCCTGGAGAACGACCCCCTGTCCAGCGTCGCTTTGGCGGCCGACGTTTCCAAGCGGCTGGGCGTCCACGCCATCCAGTTCTTCGTCAACGACAGCGATTCGTGGCATTACCAGCTCTTTCATCGCGGCCAGCAGATCGACTCGTTCGATTCGTCGGACGAGGAGGGGGAAGACTGGGACGACGAGGAGTTTGGCTCCGGCGAGTCGCTGGTCGCCGGCGGCCTGGCGCAAATGGAACAGGCGATCCGCGGCAAGGCGCAGGAGTTCGAGGCGCTGCTGACCGCCGGAATGCCGCCGGAGGTGCGGGCGATCCATGGCAAGATGCAGACGGGCCAGGTGACGCCGCCGGAGATGCAGCAGTACATGCAGTGGATGAATGCCGAGATGCCGAAGCGGATGGCCGACATGCAGCGGCTAGTCGGGGAGGCGATGGAGGGGCTGCGGGGGGAACGGGGGAAGGAGTCAGGAGACAGGAGTCAGGAGTCAGGGGAGAAGGGACAGGAGTCAGGGGGCAGGAGGCAAGGGGCAGGGGCGGGGCCGGCGTATGCCGACGACCAGGAGCTGCTGAAGCATGTCCAGCGGCTGGAGCCGCTGCTTGCGCCGGGAACTCCCAGCGACCAGGTGCTGGAGATCCTGGGGCGGCAAGCGGTCTTTGCGGAAGAAACCCTCGGCGAGTTTCTGCCGCTGGTGGGAATTGCTCCGGTATACGCCCATCTGAGCTATCGCTATCTGGAGGAATTCTCGGAGAGCGAGCTGGCCTCCCAGTCGGTCAAAATGGCGGCGCATCTGCGGTTTCGCAGCGGGTTTGAGCAGGAATAGCTGGCGGGAGTACCCCAAGCGACTGTTGACACGACAGGCCCATTCCCGATACCGCACGCCCGGGCAGCAGCACCCAGTTGGCCGATGATGCGATTAGCCGAAATTGCAGTGTGCGTGCTGATTGGAATCGGGTTTGCCGTCGCAACGGTGGCCGTCAAGTCACCAGGTTCATGTGGGCGGCGGAGCAGTATTGGGGAACTCGTTTTTGGATTGGGATTGGCCGCTGTTATGTATGCTGGCTACAAGTATAACGCGCACATGTTAATGGTTGTCCCACCTGTGATTGTTAGCGCGTCCTGCGTGTACATGATCGCGATTCGAATACGAACGGGCATGTAGGACCGGCTCGCGGCGGCCAACGTTCTGATTCCATGTCCCGATTCTACCCGCCGGCGCAGAAAAAAGTTCCGCCATAGAGACGGGGCTGAACGAGAACAAACCGGGATGTCTTAAGAGTTAGACGATGGCCAGCGATGAACGCTGGCGGGCGGGGTTTTCACCCGCATTGATTCCCGGCGCTTTGGTTCTACGTCGGCACAAACGGCTGCCGTCGCGGCTCCATGAGCGACCAACCGGGATTGGCGTCCAGCAGCATCCTGGGTTCGCCACCTTCCTTCAGCCAGGCATACTCTTGCGGGTAAAGTGGGACGAGCTGCATGATCTCGATTTTCCGGAATCCCAAATCCACAATCGTGTCTTGTGGCGAGATATACCGCGGGTGCTCGACGAGAAATGCAGACATTGTCGATGAGGGTGCAATCTGTTCGCGGAAATTGATGCAGGTGCCACAACCAAATGGGCATTCCTCACGAAACTGAAGCGCCACGAATCCACAGGCCAGCGCCCACACATCGTCCGCATCCCGCATCGAGATGGTGAGTTCCTTGTGTGCGCCGCCAGGCGGGTGCAAGTGGGAGAGCCCGACGGTGAAGCCCGTGAGCGCATCGCGCTCCGGGAAGCCGCGGTAAATCGCAACGTTCAAGATCGGGCGGACTCCTTCGTCCGAAATCCGAAGGAAGTACGGCTCCGATCCAGCGATGCGGTCAAAGTGGTCGAGTAGCTTGTCGGCTGGCGTCATTGCGGAAGGACAGATACTGACTTTTCTATTTGCGGCAACGAATCCAGGGTTACGCGTCTTTCACAATCTTAGCCCACGTTAGGGCCGTGGAACCGGCGACCGTGTACGTTGGCAAAGGTCGCCCCGTTTGGGGCTATGCGTTCTTTGTTTGACCCGATCCCAGGCCGTTGGCCTGGGCTATCGTCCGGTCGCACCGTTGGTGCTGCACACCTGCCAGTCCATTGACGCCGCCCAGGGTAAGTATACAATAGTTCCATATCGCGCAGCCGCACCTGACCTGGCCTTGCCAGTTCAGTGCGCTTGCGGCTGCGCGGAACTTTGCTCTTTGACATCCTGGTTGTGATCGGCCACTTGCCCCCCTCCAATGGGTTATTCCCTTCAGACATTCTGTCTGGAGCGACTTAGGGCGAGTCGGCCCAAGCCGGCATGTGTGTAAATACGTTCACATACGCCACTAGCAGCCGGCTGGCGCGCGAGCCGGGCGACGCAAGTCTCGAAACGCATGGGGGCCTTTTGCTATTCCCTCTCAGTCCCGTTGGGACGCAGCGAGCCGTTGCAGCGGCATGGAGGTGTGCGGGTTCGCGGGTATGAGGGTGTGTGGGTATGAGGGTGTGTGGGTATGAGGGTGGCAACTTTGAACACCCTCACACCCTCACACTCGCATACCCCGACACTCGCCTCTGGCCCCCGCCAAATTCCGTCCCGCGCTGGCCTACTCAAACCGACTCATCTCGCTTGCCCGAGTCAGGCGACTCAGATGTGTAAGTATGTATACATACACGACTTGCGGCCTGAGTCGGCCGCTGTCGGCCCCGCGCCAAACCGACTCAAAAACCGACTCACCAAGCCGACTCAGCCCGACGGGTGGCTGGCCCCTCCCCCTCCTGCACTACCCCCTTCTTTCCGTCGGCCGAGACGATCGACGAACCTGTGCGCGACGAGCAGCAACAAGACGTGAATAGCTTCAAAGCGGGTCGAAGGCCAAAAACCATCGAGCTGCACCGGCCATCGTTGCGAGCCGAACGCGCCGCAGGCTTGCCAACCGAATCAATCGAGGGTCCCTTATAATGCGAACCCGCGCCGCCACACCCAACGTGTAACCCTGCCGTCAGACGCCGTGGCCTCCACGGGGCTTTCCCATGCTCAGCTTGCTCGCCAAACAGCGGATCATTGCGCCGGCGGGCTTTCAGCGGTGGAAAATCCCGCCCGCCTCCATCGCCATTCACCTCTGCATCGGCTCCGTCTACGCCTGGAGCAATTTCAATCCGCCGCTGACCAAGGTGCAGGGGGTCCTGGCCAGTGCTGCGGCCGACTGGACGCTCAGCCAGGTGGTGTGGATCTTCACGGTGGCGATCGTGTGTCTGGGATTGTCCGCTGCGTTTGCCGGCAAGTGGCTGGAGCAGGTCGGTCCGCGGATGGTGGGTACGGTGGCGGCCGTTTGCTGGGGGGGCGGCTTTCTGCTCGGCAGCCTGGGCATCTGGCTGCACCAGCTCTGGCTGCTTTACTTCGGCTACGGCGTCATCGGCGGCTGCGGCCTGGGGCTGGGATACGTCTCCCCGGTCAGCACGCTGCTCAAATGGTTTCCCGATCGCCGCGGCATGGCCACCGGCCTGGCGATCATGGGCTTCGGCGGCGGCGCGATCATCGGCGCGCCGCTTATCAACCGGCTGGTGGATGTCTTTCAGCGGCCGCCGTCTTATCTGGGCTCGCGCGAGGCGGTCCAGCCCGAGCTGCAAGCCGACGGCAGTTACGTCGCCCGGACCGAAAGCGGCCCCCGGCCCGTGATCCTCCTTTCCGCCAAAGAAGCGGCCGAATTGCCGCGGGCGCGCGGGGAAGGCGTCTACGTCGTCGGCACCGGCAGCGCCGGCGTCGCCGAGACGTTCGTCGTGCTGGGAGTCGGTTACTTCCTGGTAATGCTGGCGGCGGCATTTTCGTACCGCCTGCCCGCCCCGGGATGGAAACCGGCTGGGTGGCAGCCGCCGAGCGACGAAGACGCAGCCAAGAGCATGATCTCCACGCATACCGTCGGCGTGGACCAGGCGGTGAAAACGCCCCAGTTCTATCTGCTGTGGATCGTGCTCTGCTTCAACGTCACCGCCGGCATTGGCGTGCTCGGCGTCGCCAACACGATGCTCAGCGACATTTTCAAACCGACGCTGC
>Ga0075418_10009783_pt1 | contig 10753 bp, 12 predicted proteins | sample SoiMetdeltSBSDD2_FD_81776 | JGI IMG/M metagenome (GOLD analysis project Ga0075418, IMG submission 81776) | Bulk soil microbial communities from a Populus tree surrounding site in Tennessee, USA - Soil MetaG P. deltoides SBSDD2 | ecosystem: Environmental > Terrestrial > Soil > Tree plantation...
CCTCCTGGCCGGCTCGGAAGTGGGGGCGGAGTACGACCGCCAGGCCGACTTCTCGAAATACAAGACGTACTCCTGGGGGAAGAAGCCGGACACGGGCAAGGCGGAGGCCGACGCGCGGATCATGGAGGTCGTCGACGCTCAGCTGAAGACCAAAGGCTGGGAGCGGGTCGAGGGGGGGCCGTCGGACGCCGTGCTGGCGGCGATCGCCATCATTCGCGAGGACCAGCAGATCGATACGGCCTACTCGGGGTGGGGCTCCGGCTGGAACTGGTCGGGACCGGGTCCGCTGGCGGGCGCGGCCACCACCGTCCGCACCGACAACCGGGTCGGCACCCTGGTGGTGGACATCTTCGACACCGGCACGAAGAAGGTCGTCTGGCGTGGCACCGCGAAGGGCACCCTGTCGCCCGAGGCCGATGTCGAGGTGAACCGCCGCAAGCTGCAGCAGGCCGTGACCCGCCTGTTCAAGGGCTTCCCGCCCGCCAAGCCTGCGGAACCGAAGGGCGGCTCCTGAGAGGTTACTTCCCCTTCCGCAGATCCATCAGGACCATCTTGGCGATGGTCTTGAGCGTCTCGAAGACGCCGGTGCCCTTGGAGGCGACCGCCTCGAAGATCGGCTCCCCCTTGAGGTGGAGGCCCTTCTTCATCTCCTCGAACGGCATGGCGGTCGGAAGATCGCGCTTGTTGAACTGCAGGACGTAGGGGATGGTCTTCAGATCGTAGCCCTGTTCCCTGATGTTCAGCTCGAGGTTCTTGAGGGACTCGAGGTTGGCGTCCATCCGGGCCGCCTGCGAATCGGCGACGAACACCACGCCGTCCACGCCCTTCAGGATCAGTTTGCGGGAGGCGTCGTAGAAGACCTGACCGGGCACCGTGTACAGGTGGAAGCGCGTGCGGAAGCCCCGGATCTCCCCCAGATCGAGCGGCAGGAAATCGAAGAACAGCGTGCGATCGGTCTCGGTCGCGAGCGAGATCAGCTTCCCCTTGGAGGTGGGGTTGGTCTTCTCGTAGACGAACTTGATGTTGGTCGTCTTGCCGCCGAGACCCGGGCCGTAGTAGACCAGCTTGCAGTTGATCTCGCGCGCCGCGTAGTTGATGAACGTCATGGGAGGGGCCCGGGACTCCTTCTCGACGTCAGTCGCTGAACAGCCGGTCGATGTCCTCGTCGGTGATCTCGGCGAACGGAGAACCGACCGCCGACTTCCTGGGCGCCGCGGACTTGCTCCAGACGGTCTCCAGAATCGACTTCAGGTCGTTCGTGCCCCGCTTCACCCGCAGCCGCACCAGGCCGAGCGAGGAACGCTCGTCGAAGATGACCACCAGGATCATCTTGCCGCCGACGACCGAGATGTGCAGGTTGTCGCGCTCCCCCTCGTGGAACAGGATCGAGAACTCCTTCTCGCCGATGAGCCGGGCCAGGGAGTCCGTCGCGGCGACGTTGCCGGCCGCCAGCGAAGCCAGGGCCGTCGTGTCCAGGGCGTCGATCTCACCCTGGGCGGCGATCTGCTGCCCGTTCTTGTCGACCAGGAAGACGATCTTGGCGTTGCAGTCGGTGCGGAGGCGGGAGATGACCTCGCGGATCTTCTCGTATTCCTCCGGGTGCAGCACCAGGTCGGAGGGCATCAGTCTCGAACCTCCCGCGCGGCCCGTGCTGGGCCGGCCGCGGCCCGGATTCGGGGCATACCGGGCCGGCTGAGAATATGGTGGAACCCACGGGAAAGATCAACGCGACCGGATCGATGCGTCATGGCCTGTCGTCGGCACCGCGCGCCGGGATTCGACCTCTTCCCGAGGTCTGAACGAAAACCCGCACGGCGTGTCGGGCGCGATGATATCGCGATCCTTCAGGTCGCGCTCGTCGATGGGGAACAGCCGGCAGACCTTGGGCTTGACCTCCTGGATGGTGCAGCGGACGGGGTCGGACCGGCTGTCGAGGAGGGGGCAGGTGAACATGAGGCGGCAGCAGGCGCCGGTGCGGTTGCAGTCTCCGATCCTCCGGGCCAGGCTCCGCCTCACGTAGCCCGGCCGGAAATGCGCCAGGTAGAAGCGGCGCGCCTTGCCCCATCCGAGGATGAGCCGCTCGCGAGCCGAGAGCGAGGTCCGCAACGCCACGACGATCCACCTCCTCCAATGACAGATCCGGCATCCCGGGCGATTGCAGTTTCGTCATATCGCCCGGGGCTTTTTCCGCGGCTTGGGGACCGGTTCTGGTTGCCCCCCGGCCCCTCCGCGCCCTACCTTATTCCCTATGCTGAAGCCTCTCGAACTGGTGGTCAGCGATTCCGGCACCCCGGCGTCCGGCCTCTGCGGCCAGACGCATCAGGACGCGGGCCCCGACGAGCGCCATCGCATCCTCGCCGTCGACGACGACGAGATCATCCTCGATCTCATGGCCGAGACCCTGCGCGGCCAGCGCTACCACGTAGACGTCGCCAAGAACTGCCAGGACGCGCTGCCGCTCCTGATGTTCCGCGACTATTGCGGCGTCATCCTCGATCTCCTGCTGCCGGACGCCAACGGGCTGTCTCTTTACCGGCAGATCGCACGCCGCAAGCCGCTGATGAAGCCGCGGGTCATCTTCGTGACCGGAGCGATGGACAAGCGCGAGGCGCGCCGGTTCGTGAAGCTCCTCGACAACCGCGTCCTGCTCAAGCCGTTCCGTCTGGACGACCTGGTCGAGGCGGTGCGGCATCTCGAGGCGCGCGGGCTCCGTTAGACCCGTCCGTCGCCGCCAGGCGCGCTCACGGACGCTCCCCCAGCTTGAAGGTCTTCCTGACGATCTCCATCCCCTCGTTCGCGAAATGGTTCGTCAGGATCCGGGCCGCGTAGTCCGCCGCCGCGGCGGCGGTGCCGCCGACCCATTGCTTCGGCAGGGCCGGGGCCCGCGGATCGAAGCGATCCATGTTCCAGATGGTGCCGTCCGGCAGCCTGACCACGGCGATGTAGTGCCCGGGCGCCTTGTCGACTTCGATGAGGTACGTCTCGTCCGTACGCTGCCGCGTGCGGACGACGTACTCGAAGGCCACTTCCCAGGCCATGGGCGTGATTATACACCCCGGGATCCGGCGCGCGCCGGCCGCCGCCCGGGCCCGATCACCTCGAGGCGCCGCCGGGTGAGTGCGTCGCGAGACGCGGCAGGGTGAAGCCGGCGAGGCCGCGGTTCGTCAGGGCCAGGGAGGCCACCCGGTCACGCCGGTCGCGCACCAAGCGGACGAGGCCGAAATCGCTCTCGTAGAGATCGGGCGCGAGTGCCACGAGCCCGCCCTCGTCGCCGGTCGGGAGGCGCAGGACGAGGGCGCCGTCCTTGACGGCGACGGTCAGCGTGGCTCCCAGCTCCGGACTGCCGTAGCCACCAGCCGCGTCTCTGGAAACGGCGGGAGGCGCCGTCGCGCCCTGGCCGCCGGCGCGCACGAAGGGCTCGGGGCGCGGGCCGAGCGAACGGGACGCCAGCTGCATCTTCGAGCCGTCCGGCTCGAACGCCACGCGGATGTGGCCGTCCGCGGTCGCGAACCTCGGGCCCGTGCCAGGGGCCGGGGCCCCGCCCGGCTCCGGCAGGAGGTCCTTCGGGGACCCGATGCCGCTCAACCGCAATCCAGGCGACAGCGGCGCCAGGCGCGCCACCTCCCCCAGGTGCTCGTTCACGTAGACGCCGGCGAGACGGGCGCTCCTTTCGACGGCGCCCGCTTCACCGGACGCCCCTCCCTGAGCCATGGAGGCGGCCGGCCCGCCTGCCACCCCCAGCGCATCGAGCGCCGCGTCCGCCGCCGCGAGCGAGAGGGCCGTCGTGTCGGCGGTGTCGACGTTGCACAGGGTGACAACCGAAAGGCGCAGGGCGGGGAAGCGCATCAGCATCGCCCGATACCCGGCCCAGGCCCCGCCGTGCGAGACCAGGCGCTGCCCGCGGTGCTCCTCGAGCACCAGTCCCAGGCCGTAGTCCAGCGGCGTGCCGTCGAGGAGGCGTCCCTGACCTTCGAGCATGTCGATGAGTCTGCGGCCGCCCACCGTCCCGCTCTCGAAGTTCCCCGCCCAGTGGAACAGATCGGAGACCGAAGACTGCGCCGAGCCGTCCCCCGCCTGCTCCCAGTTCGACATCGCCACCATGAAGCCTCCCCCCTCCAGCGGGGCGTAGCCCGTGGCGCGTCCCGGCACCACCTGCGTGTGATCGTCGAGGAACTCGGTGTGCGCCATCCCGAGCGGCCGGAACAGGCGCTCGCGGGCGAACTCCCGCAGCGTCCGGCCGGAGACCCGCTCCACGACGACCGAGGCCAGGAAGAAGCCCGTGTTGCTGTAGCGGTACTCCGCCCCGGGCTTGAAGTTGAGCGCCCGCTGGCGCGCCAGGATGGCCAGGGCGTCGGCGTTGGTCGTGACGTCCTCCTCGCGCTTGCCGGCCAGAGACAGGAGGTCGGTGTAGTCGCGCAGCCCGCTGGTGTGGGTCAGGAGGTGTCGCAGGGTGATGACCGTGCCGTAGTCCGGGATCTCGGGCACCGACTTCCGTACATCGTCGTCGAGGGACAGTTTGCCGTCGAGCGCGAGAAGCCCGATCGCCGCGGCCGTGATCTGCTTCGAGGTCGAGCCGAGGTCGAAAACCGTCTCGGGCGTGATCGGCACGGCGTGCTCCAGGCTCGCGAGCCCGTGCCCCCTGGCGTAGAGGATCGTGCCCGCCGACAAGACGCCGACGGCGCAGCCGGGGGAGCCCGGCTCGTCGTAGGACGCGAAGGCGGCGTCGATGCGGTGCGCGTCGATCGCGGGCGGCGCCGCCACCGCCAGGTGCAGCGACAGGGCCAATCCGGAAGCGGCGGAGGGTCGCCTCACGCCAGACCGAGCCTCTGGCCGGCCCCCTCCTCGAGGGCCCGGGCGAGCACCACGTTCGCGGCGGCCACGTCCTGGACCCCGACGCCGGTCAGATCGCAGACCGTGATGTCGGCAGGTCCCCTGCGGCCCGGCGCCCGGCCCGCCACGATCTCTCCCAGCTCCGCGTCGATGTCCTGCTCGCGGAGGGCGCCCTGCGCCACGGCGTGATGGATCTCGCCCAGGCGCAGGCACTGCGGCCGGCTGTCGGCCACGAGCACATCGGCGCGCGCCAGGACGTCCGGATGGAGCTCCTGCTTGTCGGGCTGGTCCGATCCGACCGCCGTCAGGTGCATCCCGGGGAAGACCCAATCGGCCAGCACCAGCGGCTCCCGGCTGGCGGTCGCGGTGACCACGATGTCGGCGCCGGACATCGCCTCCCGTATCGAGCCGGCGACGGTCACCTTCAAGCGCCCGGCCGAAGGGACCTGGGCGGCGATGTTTTGCGCGCAGGCGCGGGCCTTCTCCGGGTTGCGGCCGAAGACCCGGATCTCGACGAGCGGCCGAACGAGCGCCAGCGCGCGCGCCTGGTGCCGCGCCTGCGCTCCGGTGCCGATCACCGCGGCGACGGCCGCGTCCTGCCGCGCCAGATGCTTCGCCGCGACGGCCCCGGCGGCGCCGGTGCGCAGGTCAGTGATGTACCCGTTGTCCAGGAGGAGCGCACTCGGATGGCCGGTCCGGGCGTCGAACGCCAGCACCAGGCCGCCGCTGGGGGGCAGTCCGAGCGTCTCGTTGCCGGGGAAGCCCGAGACGATCTTCACGGCGTAGTGCGCGCCAGCGTGCAGGTGCCCCGCCTTGATGTGGATCTCGCCGCGGTGCTCCGGAACGTCGAGCTGGATCACCGCCGGCAGCTCCGCCCGGCCGGTGCTGTACGCGGCCAGGGCCGCCTCGACCGCCTCGAGACAGGCGAGAGGATCCAGCAGCCGCCGGATCTCCGCCTCCCGCAGGACGAGGATCTCGCGGGGCATGGCGGGAAGCCTACCACGCGGCGCGCGGGATCATTCCCTGGGGCCCGCCGGCCCGCCGGTGATCAGCCGGGCCGAGCGGTTGCGGGTGATGTAGTTCCAGGTCCACTGCAGGAAGACCAGGACCCGGTTCTCGAACTGCACCAGCTCCATGAGATGGAGGAACAGCCAGGCCAGCCAGGCGGGGTAGCCGCTCAGGCGCAGCGGGCCGATGACGGCGACGGCCGCCGCCCGGCCGATGGTCGCCATGGTGCCGGGATCATGGTAGCGGAACGGCGGCATCGTGCCGCCGTCCAGGCGCCGGGCGATGAGCCGGGCGACGTATCGCCCCTCCTGGATGGCGACCGGGGCCAGTCCGGGGAGCGGCCGGCCGTCCGACCCCCGGACGTTCGCCAGATCGCCGATGACGAAGATCTCGGGGTGGCCGGGGAGCGTCAGCTCGTCGCCGACCGAGACCCGTCCGGCGCGGTCGGTCGCGGCGCCGGTCGCGGCCGCCAACAGGCGGCCCGCAGGCGAGGCCTGCACGCCGGCGGCCCAGATGACGGTCCGCGCCGGGATCGTCTCGGTCCGGCCGCCGTGTGCGACCACGACCGAGTCTCCCCGGACGTCGGTCACCCGGGTCCCCATCCGCACCGACACGCCGAGACGGACGAGCGCCTGCGCGGCTTTCTCCTGCAGGGCGGGAGGATAGGCCGGCAGGATCCGGTCCTCGGCCTCGATCAGGAGGATGCGCGCGTCGGCCGGATCGATCGAGCGAAAATTCCCCGTGAAGGTGGCGTGCGCCATCTCCGCGATCGCGCCCGCCATCTCGACGCCGGTCGGCCCGCCTCCGACGATCACGAAGGTCAGCAGCGCGGCGCGCGAGGCCGGATCGGCGTCCCGCTCGGCGATCTCGAACGCCAGGAGGACCCGCCGGCGGATCTCGATAGCGTCGTCGATCTCCTTGAGGCCGGGGGCGAACCGCTCCCAGGCGTCGTGGCCGAAGTAGGCGTGGCGTGAGCCGGTCGCCACGATGAGCATGTCGTACTCGAGCCCTCCGTCCCCGAGACGGACCTGCCTCGCCGGCACATCGAAGCCCGTGACCTCGGCCATCAGGACGCGCGCGTTCCGCTGCCGCTTCAGGACCGCGCGCAGGGGGGCGGCGATGTTGGCGGGGGACAGCCCGCCGGTCGCCACCTGGTAGAGGAGCGGCTGGAAGAGATGATGGTTGCGCCGGTCGACGAGCGTCACCTGCACCGGCGCCCGGCGCAGGGCGCGGGCGGAGGTCAGTCCCGCGAAGCCGCCTCCGAGGATCACCACGCGCTGCCTGCCGTCCATTGTCCGCCGATCCTACAGGAGACCCGCCGCGAGGACCCGCGCCTCCGGTGGTAGACTCGCCGCAGCACGACGACACCGACACCGCACCTTGGGAAGAGCCGGAGGACGCATGCGCATCGAGCCGTTCCGGATGGAGAGGATGCAGTCGCGCTATGAAAACTACGTCGAATACAACCTGTCCGAGAGCGGCGTCGAGCCGCTGCAGCCCGAGGAGCTGCTGCGCGACCCCGGCGACCTGGAGCGGTTCCTCAAGATCCCCCTCGGCTACTGCCAGTCCAACGGCAGCGAGGAGCTGCGCGACCGGATCGCCCTGTTCTACGACGGTGCCATCCGCGACAACGTCCTGGTGACCAACGGCGGCTCGGAGGCGAACTACGCCGCCTTCTGGTCGCTCCTCGAAAGAGGCGATCGGGTGGCCTACATGCTGCCGAATTACCTACAAACCTGGGGGCTGTCGCGCGCCTACGCCGGCCGGACCGACCCCTTCCGCCTGGTCCTCCGTCCGGACGGCGCCGGAGGGCGGCGCTGGGGGCTCGACCTCGAAGGCTTCCGGCGCGCCGTCGGCCGGAAGACGAAGATCATCCTGATCACCAACCCGAACAACCCGACCGCCGGTGTGCTGAGCGAAGAAGAGATGGACGAGATCGTGCGCGCGGCGCGGCGGGTCGGGGCCTTCATTGTGTCGGACGAGATCTACCGCGGCGCCGAGCTGGACGGGCCGACGACGCCCTCCTTCTGGGGGCGCTACGACCGGGTGATCGTCACCTCTGGACTGTCGAAGGCGTTCGGGCTGCCGGGGCTGAGAATCGGCTGGATCGTCGGGCCGCCGCGCATCGTCGAGAAGATCTGGTCGTACCGCGACTACACCACCATCGCCCCGGGGATGCTCTCCGATTTCCTGGCCCGCCGCGTCATGGAGCCGGGCCGGCGCGCCGCCGTCCTGGAGCGCACCCGCGCCATCGTGCGCCGCAACTGGCCGGTCCTCCAGGCGTGGGTCGGCGCCCGGGGCGACTACCTGTCGGCGATCCCGCCGCGCGCCGGGGCGATCGCCTTCGTGCGCTACGACCTGCCGGTCGCGTCGATTCCGCTGTGCGAGCGGCTGCGCGTGGAGAAGTCGGTGCTGGTCGTGCCGGGCGACCAGCTCGGCACCGGGCGCCACGTGCGCATCGGATTCGGCTACGGCGCCGACGCCTCACACATGTCGGCCGGCCTGGAGCGCGTCGACGCCCTGTTCTCGGAGCTGCGCGCCGCGAAGGAGACGCGCGGCCGGCGCCGCGCCGGCGCTTCCTCCACCGGGATGAAGGCCCGCGCTCCGCTCCGCCTCAAGCCCGCGGCGGCTCGCGGTCGCCGCGCCGCGTCCGTTCCAGGTCGCTGAGCCTGCGACGAACGGCGCCTGCTCCCGAGTTGCGCGAAGCTCGATGTTTTCAGGTCCGACGAACTCGAATCACGCTGACTCAAGGCACGGGGAAGAACTCGTCAAAACGGTGAAAGGGGGACCTGATGGGGGCGCGGTTCTGGATTTCGGGAGTCGTCACGTTCATGGTGCTGATGATGGGCGGATTCACGATTCACGGCTACATCCTGTACCCGGACTACGCGGCTCTTCCAAACCTGATGCGCACCGAGACCGACTCGCAGGCGAAGTTCGGGTGGATGATCTTCGCGAACTTCCTGATGGGCCTCGGTTTCACGTGGATCTACCGCAAGGGACGCGAAGCGGGCCGGCCCTGGCTCGGGCAAGGGCTGCGCTTCGGTGTGGCGCTCGCGGTCGCCTTCTCGATCCCGATGTACCTCATCTACTACGTCGTGCAGCCCTGGCCGGAGTCGATCGTGGTGAAGCAGATCGGCATGGAGAGCGTCATGGCGCTCGTGACCGGCTTCGTGCTCGCCGCGATCAACCGGGACTGACTAGCGGTCGAAGCGGTCGATGTAGATCGACGTGCCGATCCGTTCGCTCGGCGCGAAGCGCGCCAGCCAACGCCTTCGAATGGCTCGACAAGGCGGTCGAGTACGCCGATCCCGGGTTTAGCGGGATCGTGCCGGAGCGCCTCTTCGACACGCTCCGCTCCGACCCGCGATGGCTGCCGTTTCTGGGCAGACTCGGCAAGGCGCCCGATCAGCTCGCGAAGATGGAATTCAAGGTGACGCTGCCCGACGATCCGCCGAAGTGAGTTGTTCGAGAACCTACTTCTTCGTCGTACCGGTGATCTCGATGTCGTAGCAGATCTCCATCGCCGGAGGTTCCGGAATCCTGTGCGCCGTGACCCTCGTTCCCTTGCGAAGGTCACCCACCGACGCGGGCTGGTCGTTCACGATGAACTTGAACGAGGGGGGCACCTTGTAGCTCTTGTTGGTGCCGTCCGGGAGGGTCAGGATGACCGTGTTGCCACTCACATACCAGACTTTACCCGTGACCGTGGCGACCGGGGCGCCGACCGGCGGCGTCGTGGTGAAGGTGGCCGTGAGGATGGTGCCCGGTTTGAGCTGGCCGACGGACAACGGGATCCCATCCACGATGAACTTCCGCTCGGGGTTCACGTTGAAGACCCGGACCTCGCCGCTCTCCAGCTTCACCAGGAGGTAGTTCCCTTCCACCTGCACGACCTCGCCAGTGATCCTCCCGGTGGTGGGTGCCGCGGACATCGGAATAGTTGCCGGCGGCATAGGCGCAGGCTCTTCAGCCTCCGGCTGCGGGGCCGGTGCCTGGGCCCTCGCGCTCATCGACAGACCCAGCATGAGCGTGAACGTGACGACAGTCACGACCTCGTTCTTGTTCATCCGATTGTCCTCCGTTCTCGAGCGTGCGGCTCGACTCATCTGCAGTCCACGGGCGCCCGGTTCAGTTCGGCCGCTGCTGCGCCTTCGCCTTCATCTCGTCGCGGTAAGCCTCGTACGCCTTCATCTGGTCGGGGGCCAGGGCCCGCTTCAACCGGGCTTCGGTCTCGTCCTGAATCGTCTGGGCCTGGGACACCTCCGGCTGGCCGGTTGCCTGGCCGCCGGATGGGGTCGCCACGGCGGCGACGAGATCCCGCTTGCGCTGGAAGTCCTCGCAGAGGATCTCGCGCACCGGCTTCTCCTGCTCCGGGCGCAGCGTGAGCCGTTCCTTGATCGCGGCGAGCCGCGCGTCGCAGACGGTGTCGACCAGCTGCCGGTCGACCTCCGTGCGGATGACCATGTACTCCTTCATCTGCTCGGGCGAGAGGATCGGCTCGAGGGTCGTTCGGAACCGCTCGCGCGCGCCGCGGAACTCCAGCGTCAGTTTCGGGAACATCGATCCGTTCGGGTTGGAGTAGTCGATCAGCGTCTGCCGGAGTCTGGTCATGTGGTCAGCCAGGAGCGGCTTGATGCTATTGACCTGGTCGTCGGTCAGCTTCAGGCGGCCCCGGACCTGTGCCAGGGCCTGGCCGGCGAGCGCCGCGGCGTCAAACGACTGTGGCGCGGGAGCCGGAGCGACGGGCCGACGAGGCAGAGCGAGGCCGCGAGTGCTGCGGTCACGTGGAACGATCGGATGGTCATCAGTCACCCCCGAGGCTCGACTACGATCAGGAAGGACCGAGTTTAGTCGGGCCGGGAGTCGGTGGCAAGCGCTCCGGAGGCTCAGCGTGCCTGTGGTCACCTTCAGC
>Ga0075418_10009785_pt1 | contig 10753 bp, 11 predicted proteins | sample SoiMetdeltSBSDD2_FD_81776 | JGI IMG/M metagenome (GOLD analysis project Ga0075418, IMG submission 81776) | Bulk soil microbial communities from a Populus tree surrounding site in Tennessee, USA - Soil MetaG P. deltoides SBSDD2 | ecosystem: Environmental > Terrestrial > Soil > Tree plantation...
GTCGAGAAGGCCGAAAAGATCGAGAAGGCCGACAGGCCGGAACGGGCCGACAAGGTCGAGAAGGTCGAAAAAGTCGAGAAGGTCGAAAAGGTTGACCGGGTCGCTCGAGTAGATCGAGTCGAGAAGGTAGAACGCGTCGAGAAGGACAGGCCGGAGCGTGTCGACAGGCCGGTCAGGCCGCAGCGCATCGAGCGGCCCGAGCGCCGCGGCAAGTAACGCGTAGCACCCGGTCGTTTTACCGTGTGCGCAAGGCCAAGGTGCGGCGGCCCGGCTGTTTGCCGGTCACAGGTTCCGCTCGCCGTGCTGGATAGTCCTGTCGGCTCCCTTGATCGAAACGCTACGCTGAAACGTGCGGGCGGCACACTTCCCCGAGAACACTTAGGCCGAACGAGGGAACTAGAGGGCCGGGTCACCCCCGGCCCTCGTGTCTCGGCCACGATTTCGCCACCCGGCGCCACAACGCTCGAACGCGTGTCCCTAAGTGGCCGTCGAATCAAGTGGTGGAGGGTAAGGGATTCGAACCCTCGACCTCGGCGTTGCGAACGCCGCGCTCTCCCAACTGAGCTAACCCCCCGGTACGACGAAGCGTCCGTATTCTACATGGCGGCCGCGCCCGAGCCAACCTCGACGCGCGTTCAGCCCGACGCGTCAGGCTTCGGGTTGCCCGTGCCGACCCGGTTGAGCAGCGGGCCGATCAGGTCCATCGGCAGCGGGAAGAAGGTGGTGGTATTCCGCTCCGAGGCGATTTCCCGCATCGTCTGCAGATAGCGCAGCTGCAGGGCGACCGGGAAGCGCATCAGCACCTCGGCGGCCTCGGCCAGCTTGGCCGCGGCCTGGAACTCGCCGTCGGCGTTGATGACCTTGGCCCGGCGCTCGCGCTCGGCCTCGGCCTGCTTGGACATGGCGCGCTGCATGTCCTGGGGCAGGTCGATCTGCTTCACTTCCACCGTGGAGACCTTCACCCCCCACGGCTCGGTGTGCTCGTCGATGATCCGCTGTAGCTGCTGGTTGACCTTGTCGCGGGCCGCCAGCAGGTCGTCGAGCTCCATCTGGCCGAGCACGCTGCGCAGGGTCGTCTGGGCCAGCTGCGAGGTGGCGTAGATGTAGTCCTCGACCGAGAGGAACGCCTGGTCGGGATTGACGACGCGGAAGAAGATGACCGCGTTCACCTTGATCGAGACGTTGTCGCGCGTGATCACGTCCTGGGGTGGCACGTCCGTGGCCACCGTGCGCAGGCTGATCCGCTGGCGAATCTTATCGATGAGCGGCACCAGCAGGACGAGCCCGGGGCCGTTGCCGTCGCCGCCGGGATTGAGGATGGCCTTGGTGCGGCGGCCGAGTCGGAAGATGATCACCCGCTCGTACTCCGGGACGATGCGGATGAACGAGCCGAGGAAGAACAGCCCAACCACGATGACGACGAGGGTGAAGAGCCACTCCATCGAGATCACGCCACGCCTCCCTCTCCCGCCTTCTCGACGGTGAGCGTCAAGCCGTTCACGTCGACGACGCGCACGCGCGCCCCTTCCTCGACCGGGGCGCCACGGATCACCGCCTGCCAGAGCTCGCCGTGGATCATCACCTGCCCCGTCGGGCTCAGCGGGCCGCGGGCGATGCCCGTCTGCCCCACCAGCGCGGGTGTGCCGATCACCGCGGGCGACTTCAGCGTGCGCAGCGCGGTGCTGACCACGAACAGGAAGAGCAGCGCGGTGGCGCCCACCATCGGGATGATCGCCGACCACGCCACCCGGAGGTCCATCTCGGGCGCGTCGAACAGCATCATGGAGCCCAGCGCCATGGCGATGATGCCCCCGATGGCAAGCACGCCGTGGCTCACGATCTTGATCTCCGCGATCAGCAGCACGATGCCGAAAGCGATCAGCAGCAGGCCGGCGTAGTTGATGGGCAGGCTCTGGAAGGCGAAGAAGGCCAGGATGAGCGAGATGCCGCCGATGACCCCGGGCAGGATCACACCGGGGTTCGACAGCTCGAAGAACAGCCCCAGCATGCCCAGCATCATCAGCACGTAGGCCACGTTGGGATCGGTGATCACGTTCAGGAAGCGGTCGCGGAAGCCGATCTCGATGGCCTTGGCCTGCACGCCCTTGGTGGCCAGCGTCACCGGGCCTTTCACCGTCTTCACCGTGCGCCCGTCCACCTTCTCCAGCAGGTCGGGCACGGAGTCGGCCACCAGGTCCACCACCTTGAGCCGCACCGCCTCACGCTCGGTGATCGAGACGGACTGCCGCACCGCCTTCTCCGCCCAGTCCGCGTTGCGGCCCCGCTCGATGGCGATCGAGCGCGCGAAGGCGGCGGAGTCGTTCTCGATCTTGCGCATGCTCTCCTTGTCGAGACCGCCGCCGACGGCGACGGGGTGGGCCGCGCCGATGTTGGTCGCCGGCGCCATGGCCGCCACGTGCGCGGCCATGGTGATGAACACGCCGGCCGACGCCGCCCGCGCGCCGGTCGGCGAGACGTAGACGATGACGGGGATCTCGGCGTTCAGGAGCCGCTGGCAGATGGCGCGCATCGACCGCTCGAGACCACCCGGCGTGTCGAGCAGGATGACGAGCGCGACCGCGCGCTCGGCCTGGGCGCGGGCGATCGCGCTCTCGATCAGCCGCAGCGGCACCGGGCTGATCACCCCGTCGATCTGGATCGTCGCCACGCCCGCGGCGCGGGCCGGCGCGGGGAGCAGCATCAGCGTGACCAGCACGGCCCCGAGCGCCACACCCAGGGCCGGGCGGCGTCTCATCGCTCGAGCGCCATCACGCTGAGGATCTCGAAGGCCAGGTTGGCGGCCAGCAGTGAGGTGATCTGTCCAGGGCCGTCGTACGGCGGCGACACCTCGACGACGTCAGCGCCCACCAGCGTGGTGCCTGCCAGCGAGCGCACCAGCGTCAGCGCTTCCCACGAGCTGAGGCCACCGACTTCCGGCGTGCCCGTCGCCGGCGCGTAGGCCGGATCCACCGCGTCGATGTCGAAGGAGAGATAGAGCGGCATGCCGCGCAGGCGCGCCAAGCGGCCACTCGCCCACGCCAGCCCCTGCTCCTTGATCGGCTCGATCCGCAGCACCTCGAGCCCGTGCTCGGCGTGGAAGTCGAAGTCTTCGGAGCCGTAGAGCGGCCCGCGGATGCCGACCTGGATCATGCGCTTGGGATCGATCGCGCCCTCCTCGATGGCCCGCCGGAACGGCGTGCCGTGGAAGAGCTTGCTGCCGAAGTACTGGTCCCACGTGTCGGGGTGCGCGTCAAAGTGCACGACGGCCAGCGGCCCGTGCTGGCGGGCCAGCGCGCGGATGACCGGCAGGGTCACCGAGTGATCGCCTCCCACGCACAACGGCCGCGCCCCGGCCGCGATGACGGTGTCGATCTTCGCCTCGATGGCCGCGTGCGTGCGCTCGATGGAGATCGGCACCACGTCCACGTCGCCGCAGTCGGCCACCCGCAGCTTCTCGAAGGGGTGGACCTTGAGCACGGGGTTCCACGGTCGAATCAGTGAGGATTGCTCGCGGACGGCGCGCGGCCCGAAGCGTGCGCCCGGACGGTAGGACACGCCACCGTCGTAGGGCAGGCCCAGCAGGGCGACGTCGAGCCCGGCTGGGGTATCGGCCGCCGGCAGGAGCATGAACGTGGCGAGCTGACCGAACCGCGGCGAGACGAAGGGGTCGCGCGGACCGGTAGGCATGTCGAGCTAGAGCCGCGTACGCAACGCCGCCAGCGCGTGCGCCAAGACCGCGACCTCCTCCGACGAGCTGTAGACCGAGAAGCTCGCGCGCGCGGTGCCGACGACGCCGCACCAGCGCATGAGGGGCTGCGCACAGTGGTGGCCCGCCCGCACGGCGATCCCCTGCTGATCGAGCAGCGCGGCGACGTCGTGGGGGTGCAGGCCCTCCACGGTGAACGCCACGACCGCGCCGCGCGCCACGTCGGCCCGCGGCCCGTAGACGGTCACGCCGGGGATGGCTCCCAGCTGCTCGACGGCCGCGCGGGCCAGCGCGGCCTCATGCGCGGCCACCCGCTCCATCCCGAGCTTCTCGAGATACTCGACCGCCGCCATGAGCCCCACGGCCTCGGCGATCGGGGGCGTGCCCGGCTCGAAACGCCACGGCAGATCGTTCCACCGGGCCCGATCGATCCAGACCTCCTTGATCATCTCCCCGCCGCCGCGCGTGGGCTCGAGGGCGTCCAGCACCGCGCGCCGGCCCCACAGGACGCCGATGCCGGTCGGCCCAAGCATTTTGTGGCTCGAGAAGACATACAGATCGCAGCCCAGCGCGGACATATCGAGCGGCAGGTGCGGCGCAGCCTGAGCCCCATCGACGACCGTCACCGCCCCGGCCGCGCGCGCCCGCCGGCATAGCTGGGCCACGGGCGTGATCGTGCCCAGCACGTTCGACACGTGGGTGAAGGCCACCACCTTCGTGCGCTCGCTCAACATCCGCTCGAAGACCTCGAGATCGAGCAGCCCATCGCCGGTGAGCGGGATGGACCGCACTCTCACGCGGCGATCCCGGGCCGCCATCTGCCACGGGACGATATTCGAGTGGTGCTCCATGTCGGTGATGAGGATCTCGTCCCCCGGCCGGAGCACCCTGCCCAGTGCCTCCGCCACGAGGTTGATCCCGTCGGTCGTTCCGCGCGTGAAGACCACTTCCTCGCGGCTGGCCGCCCCGATGAAGCGCTGGACCCGGTCGCGCGCCGCCTCGTACAGCTCCGTGGCCTCTTCGCCCAGCGTGTGGATCGAGCGGTGCACGTTGGCGTGACTCATAGTGTAGTACTGGGCCATCGCCTCCAGCACCGCGCGCGGCTTCTGGCTGGAGGCCGCCGAGTCGAGGTACACGAGCCGGTGCCCGTTGACGGTCCGGGACAGGATCGGGAAGTCGCCGCGGGTCTGCTCGTCCATTCTCATGGCTACCTGGTTCTCACGGCTGAAGGGCCTGCTGGAGCACGGTCAACGGAAGCGTCACACAGCGCAGGCGCGTGGGCCGAACGTCGGTCTGCAAGATCGTCAGCACATCCTCGCTCGTCAGCTTGGTCGCCTCGCCGGGCGACTTGCCTTCGATCGATTCGGAGACCACGTCGGCCGACGCCGTGCAGATCGCGCACGAGTCGCCGGCGAAGCGGGCGGCGGTGATCAGACCGTCGTTGACGCGCATCATCATCCGTACCCGATCGCCGCAAAGCGGATTGACGTCCTCGGCCACCGCGGTCGCATCCGGCAGCTCCCCGCGGAAGCGCGGACGCCGCCAGCGCTCCCGGATGACGTCGCTGTAGAGCCCGGCCGGCGGGGCGGGGCTCACTCGAGCTCTCCGCGCGCGACGTTGGCGCGGTACGGCGGAAAGCGGTAGGCCATCTCGCGCGAGAGGAGTCCGCCGTGGCCGAGGCCGGCGATCTCGCGGTTGCCCATGGCCTCGCCCGCGAGGATGCGCGGGAATACGAGATCGAAGGTCGTCGCCTGCGAGAACATCCCGCAGGTCGGCATGCCGAGCACGGGCACGCGGTCCCAGCGGGCCAGCCACAGCAGGCTCCCAGGATGAGCGGGCGCGCCGTGGCGCTCCATCGAGGCACCCAGCAGCGCGAGCCCCCCGAACACCGGATCGAGCGGGTCGAGCGCCGAGGCCCCGGCCACGACGAGGATCTCGGCGCCCTCACGACGCAACGCCTGCAGATCGTCGGCGACGGCGCGCGACGAAGGACCGGCGTAGCGAAGTGCCAGCAACCGGCTGCCGAACCAATCGACCTTCTCCGCCAGGGCGCCTTCGAAACGGGCGCGTTGCTTGGCATCGAGGCTTTCGCGCGCGACGACGCCCACCGTGTGAGGCTCGAAGCCGGCCACCGTCACGAGCCCCCGGGCGGCACGAGCTTGGGTCTCGATGGCGGCGATCGTCGGCTCCGGGATGGCCAGCGGAGTCACCTTGGCCTTGGCCACGGTCTCGCCCGGCTCCACCGGCTGGCCGCCGAACAGCGTGAACACGGAGATGCCCTCGTGCGCGTTGACGTCGGTCAGCGGCTTCTCGGCGATCCGCAGGAGGCCACGGCGCGTCGCCGCCAGCGTCCACTGCCCGCCCGTGTAGCCCTTGACCTCGACGCCGTCACCCACCACCGCGGTCGCCAGCCGCTCGCCGGCCTCCTCCTCGTGCACGTCGCCGGGGTCGAGGGCGAGCAGATGAATCTCCTCCCACGGCACCGAGAGCAGCGTGGCCGCCGCCTTGTCGTCGATCCGGGCGCCCTTGGCCACGACCACCCGGCGGCCGGGATCGCGAACGTCGTGGCACAGAACGCGGTCGACGAGGACGTCGGCCGCGGCCGTCTCACGCCGCATCGCGATGGCTTTCATCCGCCCCGCTTCTTCTCACTCATCGGCAGGCCGGTCCCGCCCCCCCGCACGGCCTGGATCTCGGCCAGCACCGCCAGCGCGATCTCCGGGGCGCTCTTGGCGCCCAGGTCGAGGCCGATCGGCACACGCACGCGGCTGAGCGAGGCTTCGTCCACGCCCTCCTCGCGCAAGAGCTTCAGGATGGCCGCCCCCCGCCGGGACGAGCCCAGCATGCCGATGTACCCCACGTCCTTGGTCAGGGCGTGCCGCAGCACAGGCAGGTCGTACTTGTAGTCGTGGGCGACCAGAACCAGCGCGGTCGAGCGAGCGAGCGGGTAGCCAGTGATCAGCTCCGAGGGAATGCCGATCTTGAGATCGTCCACGTCGGGGAAGCGCTCGGGCGTGGCAAAGCGCGGCCGGCCATCGATCACCACAGTACGGTAGCCCAGCGTCCGGGCCAGGGTCGTGAGCGGCATGGCTACGTGGCTGGCGCCGACCACCAGCAGTAACGCCGGCGGGGCAATGACCTCGACGAAGGCGCGTACACCTTCCAGGAGCACGGTGCGCGACCCGCTCTGGGCGATCGCCGTATGCGCCTCAGCGACGAAGCGGTCGGTTACCGCTGACTCGCCCAGGCTGCCCTCAACGGTGCCGTCGTCGAGAACGAGCAGCTTGCCGCCATTGCCGTCGAGCCGGGTGACGACCGCGCCGATGCCTCCCCGCTCGGCATGAGCGCGCACACGATCGTAGAAACGCGCAGCGGTATCGTCGGTCTGGTCCAGCGCCAGCGGCTCGACGAAAACCTCGATCGTGCCGCCACAGGTGAGCCCGATCTCCCAGGCTTCTTCGTCGCCGAGGTTCATCTCGAGCAGCCGGGGCCGCATCGAGGTCAGGACGTCCTCGGCCTCCTCGATGACCTGGGCGTCGACACAGCCCCCGATGGTCACCGAGCCGAGCACCTTGCCCGCTTCGCCCACGACCATCTTCGCCCCTTCCTTCCGGGGCGTGGTGCCGCGAGTGTTGACCAGGGTGGCCACCGCAACGCGGCCGCCGGTCTTTCGCAATTCGTCAATGTGATCGAAGAGTTCCGCCACGGCTCTCATTCTACGCTGCTGCGGCGGAAAACGAAATGCGGGCCAGGGCCAGGGACGTCCCGCGCGGCCGGAGCGGTCAGGAAGTGCGCCGGTGCCCTAGCTGAGAGAGGCTGAGTAGCGCCAGACCGGTCAGAAACAGCGACACCGGCTCGCTGGTGATGCCGAAGGGAAAGATGTCCTGGAACATCGAGAGCACCAACGCCTGCGCCGGCGTCGGAGTGTGGACGATGACGACCAGCAAGAGCATGAACGAGGCGACTACTCGACGCATCAGACGTTTCCTCCTGGAATCACGGCGACCCGCATCGTCAAATTGCAATACGGACGCCACCTAGAATTTGGGAGAAACGTCAGAAGAGTGTGCAGATCGGGAGCCTCGAGACTGCAACCCGTTGCACAGTCAGAGCAGCCGGTTGAACTCGAGTGCCTACAGTCAGTGCAGCCGGTTGAACTCGAGTGCCTAGAGATGCAGGCGGTCGGCCAGCTCCCGGAGCGCGGCGAGGTTGTGGGCGGCGGCGAAGTGATCGACGAGCGGCAGCGCCGCCGCCATGCCGCGGGTCAGCGGCTCGTACGAGGGGTTGCCCAGCAAGGGGTTCAGCCAGATCACGCGGCCGGCGCGGCGCTTGATACGCAGAAGCTCCGTGGCCAGGATGTCCGGGTCGCCCGTATCCCAGCCGTCGGACAACAAGATTACGATCGTGCGGCGGTCCACCAGGTAGGCCCACTGCCGATTGAACTCGGCCAGCGACTCGCCGATCCGGGTGCCCCCCGACCAGTCGCGCACGTCCTGCAGCCGGCGCAGCACCTCGCGATAGGACCGCGCCTTCAGATATTCCGTGACCCGGGTGAGGTGCACAGAGAACGTGAAGGTCTCCACCCGCGAGAACACGTGCTGCAGCGCGAAGAGGAACTGCAGGAGGAAGCGGCTGTAGAGATCCATCGAGCCCGAGACGTCGCAGAGCAGGACGAGCCGCACCTTGCGCTTCTTGCGCCGCCGGTAGCGCAGCTCGATGATCTCGCCCCGCGTCAGATTCGCCCGCAGCGTGCGCCGCAGGTCCACGCGGCCGCGCCGCCGGACCGGCCGGCGCCGCCGGCTGACCCGACGCGCCAGCCGGCGGGCGATCTGCACCGTCAGGCGCAGGACTTCCTCCAGCTGCTCGGCGCTGAAGGTCGAGAAATCGCGCGAGGCCAGCGCCTCCTGCTCGGACGCCGCCGGCACGCTGAGGGGGTCGCCGCCCTCCTCTTCTTCTTCCTCCGCGCCCCAGCCCTCGAGCGCCAGCCGCTCACGGCGCGCGCCCTGGCTGTCGATCGGCGCATCCGCCATGTCCTCCGGGATCTCCGGCCCGGCGAGCGCCTGGCCGAGCGGATCGGGCTCGACCTGCGTGCGCCAGAAGCTCTCGAAGCAGCGATCGAAGATCGGCCGCTCCTCCGGGCGCGTCACGAACAGGGCCCGCAGCCCGAGGTAGATCTCCTGGCGGTCACCGAGATCGAGATGATCGAGCGCCCGCACCGTCTCGAGCGTTTGCAGTGGGCTGATCGGCAGGGACTGGCGTCGGAGAAGTGCTGCGAAACGGGTCACGGCGTGAACGAGCGAGCGAGCCGGCACTAGCCTCCAACCTGAAGGAACGGTGCTAGACCGCCCTTCGCCACCTCCGCGCGGAAGCGCTTCATGTCGTCGGCGTCCTTGAGGACGCAGCCGAGCGTCTCGCTCACGAGCGCCTCGTCGAGATGGTCGGCGTGCAGGCCGGCCAGCGCGTTGGCCCAGTCGAGCGTCTCGGCCACCCCGGGCACCTTGCTCAGCCGCACACGACGCAGTGACTCCATGAAGCGTGCAATCTCGCCGGCCAGGCGCTTGTTGACGCCCGGCACCTTGCGCTCGACGATCGCGATCTCCTTGTCGAAGGTCGGGTAGTCGATCCAGAGGTAGAGACAACGGCGCCGGAGGGCGTCGCTCAGCTCGCGCGTGCGGTTGGAGGTCAGGATCACGTGCGGCGGGTGCGTCGCCTTGATGGTGCCGATCTCGGGGATGGTCACCTGCCAGTCCGAGAACACCTCGAGCATGAACGCCTCGAACTCTTCGTCGGCGCGGTCGACCTCGTCCACCAGCAGCACCGGCGAGCGCTCCTGCGTGATCGCCTGCAGCAGCGGACGCTTGAGCAGGAACGATTCGGAGAAGATCTCGCGCTCTTCCTCGGCCTCGGAATGCCGGGAGGCTTCGTGCAGCTTGATGTGCAGGAGCTGCTTCTGGTAGTTCCACTCGTAGAGCGCGGTGGAGGCGTCGAGCCCTTCGTAGCACTGCAGGCGGATCAGGTTGGTCTCGAGCATGCGGGACATGACCTTGGCGACCTCGGTCTTGCCCACGCCGGCGTGGCCTTCGATCAGCAGCGGCTTCTTGAGATTGAGGGCCAGGTGCACCGAGGTCGCCACCGGCGCATCGGTGACGTACTCGGCCGCTTCCATCAATTGCTGGATCCGGGCGATCTCCTGACGCACGAGCCGTTATTCTACACGAAGCCGCGCGTAGTCGTCCGGCGTATCGACGTCGGGCGGCATCGCTGTCTCGATGGAAATGCGCGCCACCCGCTCGGGCCGCGCTCCCACCACCGCCCGCGCCCCGGCATCACCGTCCAGTCGGATCAGCTCGGAAAACACGCTGGCCGCGAAGAGCACTGGCGTGCCCTGCGTCCCGCGGTACACCGGCGCGACGATGGCCTTGCCGGTGCGCTCGCGCTCCCGCAGCAGGGCGGGGATGATGTCGGCGGGCAGCCGCGGCTGGTCCCCCAGGACGACGAGTGCCGCCTCGGTGTCGGGCGCCAGCGCCGAGGCGCCGGTCGCGATCGACGTCCCCTGCCCGTCCTCCGGCCGCGGATTCACCACGAAGCGCACCGTCAACCCGACCAGCGCCGCCCGCACCGCCGCGTCATCATGCCCCGTGACCACGATCAGATCCCCCACGTGCGGCACAACACCCTCGACGGCCCACCGCACCACCGCCTTGCCCTGCAGCTCGAGCAGCAACTTCTGCCGCCCCATCCGCCGCGACAACCCCGCCGCCAGAACGATCCCGGCAATCAAACGCTGCTCGCCCCTCCGACGATGCTCGCGACTGTCGGACGCAGGGCCCGCGGCCACAAAGTAAAGGCGCCGGCATCCCGGTGAGGGCCCCAGAGCGAATGCTTCATTGAGCGAAGGGCCCTCACCGGGATGCCGGCGCCGTTGATATCGTCGCCGGTCTAGCCCTGCGCCCGCTTGACCGCGGCTTCGATCGCCCGCCGCGCGAACACGCGGCACAGGTGCGCCTTGTACTCGACCGAGCCCTGCAGGTCGGCCTGCACGTCCAC
>Ga0075418_10009786_pt1 | contig 10752 bp, 7 predicted proteins | sample SoiMetdeltSBSDD2_FD_81776 | JGI IMG/M metagenome (GOLD analysis project Ga0075418, IMG submission 81776) | Bulk soil microbial communities from a Populus tree surrounding site in Tennessee, USA - Soil MetaG P. deltoides SBSDD2 | ecosystem: Environmental > Terrestrial > Soil > Tree plantation...
AGAGGCCGCGTCCTGAGCCACTTGCAGGAGCTCGGCAGCTGCAGGGCGGCTCGCCGTGATCAGACCGAACGCGCTATCCCCCGCGCCGAGCACGTGCTGCAGGACGCGATGCGCCTCCACGGTGGAGGCCGGCATGAGGTCGGTGACGTCGGCCTTGAACCGCAACGTGAAACCCGCGGCGATCGACGCAAGGACCAAGAACACAGTGATCCAAATGGTCAGCCGGGGGTGGTCGAGGCTGACGCTCGCGGCTCGTCCCAAAGCCCGGTCAATGGAGGCGCCGAGTCGGCTGTTCATGGGCTGCCGCGGCGCCGGAGCAGACCTCCCTTGCGGCCTGTCATGACTTGGGCCGGGCGAGCAGGCGGCCCTTGAGGAGCTCCAACATGCAGGGGAGGAGGATCACGGAGGCCACGAGCACCGTGAAACAGCCCAGTGCGGCGACGATTCCCAGGCTGGCCAGTCCGCGGTGGCGCGCGATCCCCATGGACGCGAAGCCGAGTACGTTCGAAAGATTGGCGAGCGTCACTGCGGTCCCCGTGGTGAGACCGACGTCCGCGGTCGACTTCGTTTCGCGGAAACGATGGACCATGTGCACGCCGGCGTCCACGCCGCAGCCGATGATGATCGGCAGCGCGAAGAAGTTCGCCAGGTTGAACGTAAGGCCGAGCGGCGGCATCAGCTCGAGCGCCCACAGCACGCCCGTCAGCACCGGCACCATCGTCAACAGCGTCAAGACGAGCGACCGGAAGTCCAAGAGGAGGATGCAGAAAACCATGATTAGCGAGTAGAGCGCAGCACGCACGAAGCCAGAGTGCATCCTGCGCGCGGATTCGAAGACCTGCACGGGGACGCCGGTGACGTCGGGGTCGACGGCGCGCATCGCCGCGATGAACTCCGCCATCTCCTCTTCCTGCCAGATGTCTTTCTTCGGGTAGGCGTACACCAGGTGCTTCGTGCCGTCTTTCGAGATGAACCGACTTCGGACCATCTCGGGCAGCAGGCTGGCGGTGAGAGGCGGCGGATCGAGGTAGGTTTTGAGCTTGTTGACCAGCGTCCCGAGCTCACCGATCCAGCGAGCCTGCTGTCGCTCGAGCTGCTCGCCGCCCGACGAGCCGGCTTCGGCGACGGCCTTTTGGGCGGCCTCCGCCCTGTCGATGAGCTGCTGGATTCCCTGGACGTCGGCGATGGCCTTTTCGCCACGCTGCGCCGCAAGGTCCTGCAGGTGCTCGAGTCGATCGAGCAGAGCGTCGAGGCTCGCCAGCAGCCCCTGCAGATCCACGGTGGGGCTGAGCGGCGGCAGGGCGACGTAATTCAGAGCGTCGCGAGCGGGCTCGAGCAGCTCCCGCTTTTCATCCTGGTCGGCGGGCACCACGTCGCGCACGCTTTCGACCAGGTCGACGATCCCGGCTTCCTTGGCCGGCTGCAACGCGGCGACCGTGCGATCCACGCTCGCGAAGTCGTTCAGCACGAAGGCGCAGAACCAGGTCGAGCGCTCCGATTTCTCGAGGATCATGAACTCGTACTCGACCGACTCGAGCCCTTTGGCCTGCAGGTCGAGGAGGTTCGCGTTGTAAGGCAGCCCTCGAAAGCCCAGGAGGCCGACCGCGGTCAATACCGCGAAGAGGCCGAGCGTGATCCGGGGCCGCGCGCTCGCGTAAGCCAGAGCGCGGATCGTGACGGGGTGCGGAGGGTGGAGCGTCCTCCTCCTTTGGATGTACCGATCGGAGATCACGATCAACGCGGGCAGGAGGGCGATCATGCAGACGAGGCAGACCGCGAGCCCCATCGCCGTGACGATTCCCAGCTCCGCGAGGCCCTTGAAGTCCGCGAAGATGGCGGAGAAGAACGCGCAGCCGGTGGTCAGTGCGCCCGTCCAGATCCCCCGCCCCGTCGAAAGCAGCGTGACGCGCATGGAATCATCGACGTTACCGGAAGCCAGCAGCTCTTCCTGGTACCTGGCCACCAGCACCACGCCGAAATCCACGCCGAGCCCGACGAGCATCACGGCGAAAACGATGGAAAGCAGCGTGAGGTGTCCAATCGTGACCGTGACGACGCCGAACGTGATCCCGATCGCGATCATCAACGCGGCCCCGGCGAGCAGCGGCCGCCGGATCCGTTTGAAAAACAGGATGAACAGCCCGATCACGAGCACGAACGCCAGGACCGTCGAATAGGTCATGTCGTCGTTCGTGGTGTTCATCTCGTCGGCCTGGAGGACCGAGCGTCCCGTAAGACCGATGCGCGCCCCCGGGTAGTGGCTCCGGACTCTTTCGATCGTTTCCCGGATTTGTTGGAGTGGCACGCGGATGACCTCCAGCGAGTGGAAGTCTTTCTTCGGCATGATCTCGATGAACGCGAGCTCGCCGTTCTCGCTGAAGAGGTAGCCTCGCTCCCGCGGGTTGCGCTTGGGATCGCTGGCAGCGTCCGCAATGGCGGCTGCCTCGAGCGCGGGCGGGGTCTTTCCCGCGGCGGATTCCTCCACGGCGGCCAGCGACGTCACCAGCAGGCTTCGAAACCGTTGGGCCTCGTCCGGATCGAGCGCGCCCAGGGAGGGCTGCATCATCTCCGCGAGGAATCGCATCCAGGATTCAAAGCTGTCCACTCTCGTGAGGGCCTGGAGCGCTGCGGCGTTGTCCCGCACGGCCTGGGTGAGCTTCTCGAGCTTCTCGCGAGGCGCAAGGAGCAGCAAGCTCTTGCCGAAAGCGTCCGGCGCGACGCGATAGAAGACCCGATCCACGTACTCGGTCAGCTTGCCCGCTGCTGCGGCGATCTCCTCGACGATGTGGACGGCTCGCTCGAAGTCCCCGTTGACCTCCACGACGACGTAGAGGTATTCGGTGTCGCCGAATTCTTTGAGGAACTTCAGGTAGCGCTGGTTGTAGGGGAGGTCCGACGAGACGAGGTTGTTCTGGTCCGTCTGCATCTCCAGCCGGCTCCAGGAAAGCCAGCCCGACGCCGCCGAGACCAGGCAGAACACGGCGACGGTGGTCCAAGGGTAGCGTACGACGATCCCGGACAGGGTTGCGAAGAACCATCGCGAGATCCGGTGCTCTTGCATGCAGACTTGGGAAGCGCCGTTGCGCCGGGAGTTCGAGTCGAGGGGCGCCGCCCGGGCCGGCGTCCCGAAGGAAGTCGGGTATTGTCTTCAGTGAGCCGCCGCCGCGCCAGAAAGTTCATGAGATGAAGCCGGGGATCCGAGGCGGGCCGGCCCGCTCGGATCCAGGTCCGGCCATGGTAACTTACTGCGGAAAGCCGCCTGCATTACAATGCTGCCAACGGCAGCTGTTCTGCCGACGGACGCCTCGAGGGCACATTCGCTCTCGCAGGGGTGCCGCAACCAGGCCCGCAGGAGACTCTCGTGAACGGTTTAGATGCCCCGCGCCCCATTTCGAAGCCAGTCCTCTGGATTGGTCGCGTGCTGACTTGTCTCCCGGCACTCCTGCTCCTCTTCAGCGGGGCGATGAAGCTGATGCCGATCTCACCCGAGATCAGCAAGGAATTCGATCGCCTGGGTTGGCCGACGAGCCTGGCGCTGCCTCTCGCCATCGTCGAGATCACGAGCACACTCCTCTATTTGTTGCCGCCCACGTCGGTGCTCGGCGCCATCCTGCTGACCGGCTACATGGGCGGCGCGATCGCGACGCACGTGCGCATCGGAGACCCTTTCTACCTGCAAGCTGCGATTGGTGTAGTCGTCTGGCTTGGCCTGTACCTCCGCTGCCGAAGGCTCCGCGCCATCCTGCCCCTACGGCGATAGCGCCGGTCGCTGGGCGAGAAAGAACAGCTTCAGCGCGAGCCTCCGGCGGCGGCGCGCTCGAGCTCCGCGATGTTGAGCTTTTTCATGCCGAGCATCGCGTGCATCGCGCGTCCCGCGCTCTCCGGGTTCGAATCCGAGAAAATCCTGGGGAGGATTGTGGGGACGACCTGCCAGGACAGTCCGAACTTGTCCTTCAACCAGCCGCACTGGCTTTCTTCGCCGCCTTTCGTCAGCCTCGTCCAGAAGTAGTCCACTTCGGCCTGGTCCTCGCACTGGATCTGGAGCGAGACCGCTTCGTTGAACTTGAAAATCGGGCCGCCGTTCAGGGCTGTGAAAGCTTGCCCCGCGAGCTCGAAAGCCACGGTCATTACGGATCCGGGCGGGCGGCCGTGCACTTCCTGGCCCGCTTTGGTGTAGTGCGTGGTTTTCACGATGCGGGAGTCCTTGAAAATCGACACGTAGAACTCCGCAGCTTCCTCCGCCTGGCTGTCGAACCACAGACAGGGCGCGATTTTGCTGGTGATTTGCATGGGGACCTCCTGGAGGGCTTGTGTTGTCGGTCGAAGAACGAAAGTCCGCGGGCCGCCGGGCTACGTGTCGCTGCGCCGGGTGTCGCTCCGCGATGCCGCGCGCGCACTTCGCTTCCCCCGGTCCGTTCCGCTCGCTCGTCCCCGGGAGCTCGCTTGCGGCGCCCGGCTCTTGAGCGGAATGCCTCGCCGCGCGGCGTTCTCCGCGATGCGAGCTTTCACGAGCTTTCGCACGAGCGCCGCGGGCAGGGGCTTCTCCGGCGGGAACCGAATCGTGCCTTTGCTGACGTCATAACCTTGGAGCTCGGTTTCATGGTCCCGCACCGCGGTGGAGCTCATGGGATAGAACGCGCAGTGGTTCGGCGTGGCGCCGAAAGCCACGAGCATGCCGTTCTGCCGGAACGCCGCGAGCCGGTAGCTGATGCATTCCTCGGCGTCCGGCGCAGCCGCCCGGATCCGCTGCCGGAGCTGCTCCAGGGCGGTCCGCTGCGCGTCGTTCAGAGTCGCGAGGTACGCGTCGATCGTCTTGGGTAGTGCTGCCATGAAGTTCCCCTTTCCGCGCTTGCGCGGAGCAGCCCCCTACACCCGGGCGCGCCGCTGTGGCGCACCGCGGCCTCGGTAGCAGAGGTTAGGGCACGGCTCCATACTACCCGTTTCGTATCCATCCGAGTTCGGGCTCACCGCCCGGGAGAGAAAAGGAGCTGCCACATGCCAGAGAATCAAAGGCTCAAAGGCAAAGTCGCAATCGTCACCGGAGCCTCGAAGGGGATCGGCGCGTCGATCGCCGAGCACCTGGGGAACGAGGGCGCGGCCGTGGTGGTCAACTACGCCTCGAGCAAGGAAGGCGCCGAGCGTGTCGTCGCCGCGATCGAGCGGAAGGGGGGGAAAGCCATCGCGGTGCAGGCGGACGTCGCACGTCCCGCAGATATCCAGCGGCTTTTTGCGGAAGCGCGGAAAGCTTTCGGCAAGCTCGACATCCTCGTCAACAACGCGGGGGTCTACGAGTTCGAGCCCATCGAGAGAGTCACTCCCGAGCACTTCCACCGCATGTTCGACCTCAACGTGCTCGGGCTCATCCTCGCCTCGCGCGAGGCCGTCCAGCTGTTCGGAAAAAATGGCGGGAGCATCATCAACATCAGCTCGGTCGCAAGCTCGATCGCGCCGCCGACGGCGGCCGTTTACAGCGCCACGAAAGCTGCGGTCGACGCCGCCACGAAAGCGCTCGCGAGCGAGCTCGGCCCCCGCGGCATCCGGGTCAACTCGATTAATCCCGGCATGGTGGAGACGGAGGGCGTTCGCTCCGCGGGGCTTTCGGAAGGCGATTTCCGGGAGCGGACCGTCGCGCAGACGCCGCTCGGCCGCGTCGGGCGGCCGGAAGACATCGCCCCGCTCGCCGTCTTCCTCGCGTCGCCGGAGTCGGCGTGGATCACGGGCGAGAGCATCCGTATCTCGGGCGGGCTTCGCTGAACGCGCCAGGAGGCCTCCGCACCCTTACCCCTCGAGGAGCAGCTCGTCGGGCTCTTCGACCAGTGATTTGATCCTGCCGAGGAACTGCACCGCTTCGCGCCCGTCGACGATCCGGTGATCGTAACTGAGCGCGACGTACATCCTCGGCTGGATCACGACTTTTCCATCGACGGCCACGGGACGCTCCTCAACTTTGTGGAGCCCCAAGATCCCCACTTCGGGTGGATTGAGGATCGGCGTCGAGAGGAGGGAGCCGTACACGCCGCCGTTCGTGATCGTGAAAGTGCCGCCCCGCAGGTCCTCGAGCTCCAGCGTGCCGCTCTCAGCTTTTTCCGCGAAGGCTTTGATCGTTCGCTCGACCGCCGCGAACGATAGGCGGTCCGCGGCGCGGATGACCGGCACGACGAGCCCCTCGCCCGCTCCAATGGCGACGCCGATGTCGTAGTGGCGCTTCAGGACCACGTCTTCGCCGTCGACTTCCGCGTTCAGGCGGGGGAACTCTTTCAACGCGATGACGGCGGCCTTCACGAAGAAGCTCGAGATGCCGAGCCCGACTCCATGGCGCTCGCGGAAGCGCTCTTTCAACTTTGCGCGGATCTCCATCACGCGGGACATGTCGATCTCGTTGAACGTCGTGAGCATCGCCGCGGTGTGCTGCGCCTCGACGAGCCTCCGCGCGATCGTCCGCCGCCGCGCCGACATCCGCGAGCGCACTTCGCTCGTTTCCTCCTCGGTCCGAGGAGCGGCTGCCTTGGCGGCTGGGGGAGGCGCGCCGCTCGGCTCGGCTCGGACGGACTGCGCCGCGGCCGGCGGATGGAGGCCTTCCACGGCTGGCACGGCCTCTTCCCGGACTTCAGCACGCCGCTTGCGCGCCGGTTTGCTGGGCGGCGGCTCCGCTTCCTGCGCGTCGCGCTCTTCGGCATCGGGGGGAGCCGCTTTCCGCTTCGCAGCGGGGCGGGGAGCGGCTGCCGGCTCGGCCTCCGAGGGTTCCTGGGGAGCGGCCGTCCGCTCGGCGCGCGCGGACTTGGCTTTTGCAGGAGCCGCCGCGGCAGGCTGCACTCCGTCCGTTTCGATGAACCCGAGCACGTCTCCAACGCGCACGTCCTCGCCCTCTTTTTTCTCGATGCGCGAAAGCACCCCGTTGGTCTCGGCGGAGACCTCGACGCTGACTTTGTCCGTCTCGAGCTCGACGATGGCCTCCCCGGGCGACACCGCCTCGCCTTCCTGCTTGAGCCAGCGCAGAACGGTTGCCTGGACGACGGACTCGCCCATCTCGGGGACGCGGACCTCGGACGACATGACGAGCTACCTCCGGATCGGGGGGGTGGAAAGTGGCGGCGCCTCGATGGGGGCCGACTCGAAGGCAAATGCGCGCTCGATGATGGCCGCCTGATTCGCCGCGTGGCGCGAGGCCGAGCCCTCCGCGGGGCTCGAGCTCTCGATACGGCCCGCGAAACGGAGCGGCAGCCGGTCTCCGAAGATGGACTGGAGCCGGGGGCGTACGAAATCCCACGCGCCCATGTTCGCGGGCTCTTCCTGCAGCCACATCACTTCTTCGAGCCGCGGGAAACGCTGTAGAGCGGCCTCGACGTCCGCCTCCGGGAACGGAGCGAGCTGCTCGACCCGGGCAAAGGCAACGCGGGACGCGCTGGCGGCCTCCGGCCCGCTCGCTCTCCGCTCGCGGCTTTCGAGGAGGTCGATCGCGACTTTGCCCGACGCGAGGACGAGCCGGCGCGCGTCAGACGCTCTTCGCAGGCCGTCGGGCTCCACGATCACGGCATTCCAGCGCCCATCGGTGAACTCCTCGAGACGCGACGCCGCCCGTGGATGCCGCAGCAGGCTCTTCGGCGTGAGGACGACGAGCGGCAGCGGATCGATGCGCAGTACCGCGGCCTGCCGTCGCAGCAGGTGGAAGTACTGGGCGGCCGTGCTGGGATTCGCGACGCGCAGCGCGCCTCCTGCTTCGAGCTGCAGGAACCGCTCGACGCGGGCGCTCGAGTGATCGGGCCCGTGGCCTTCGTAGCCGTGCGGCAGGAGGAGCACGAGGCTCGGAGCCTGGCCCCATTTCGCCCGCGCAGAGAGAACGAACTCGTCCAGCATCGCCTGCGCGACGTTGACGAAGTCTCCGTACTGAGCTTCCCAGATGACGAGCCGATCCGGCGCATGGACGTTGTAGCCGTGCTCGAAACCGACGGCGGCTGCTTCACTCAACGGGCTGTTGTAGGCCTCGAAGGACGCGGCCGCCGTGGCGAGCGCTTGGAGCGGGATGTACCGCTTTCCCGTGGTACGGTCGTGCAGCTCGAGGTGGCGCTGGCTGAATGTGCCGCGCAGGGCGTCCTGCCCCGTGATGCGGATCGGCGTCCCGTCCTCGAGGATGCTCGCGAAAGCCAGCGCCTCCGCGGTCCCCCAATCGACGCCGGCATCGGCGTCGAGCGCAGCCGCCCGATGCCGGAGTACTCTTTCGAGCCGAGGATGGATCGCGAATTCGTCCGGCAACTGGTCGAGGGCCGCGAGGCTCGCCCCCAGCCGATTTTCGGGAACTGCTGTTCGCACGCGCCGCGCCGCACCCCGGGGCGCGGGCTCGATGCCCGGCTCGACCGGCGATTCATCCGCGCGGAGCGATTCGAGCGCCACCTGCAGCTTCGCGGTCTGCCGTGCGACCTGCGCGTCGGCGTCCTCTTTCGAGAGGAGGCCGCGCTGGACGAGCGATTCCGCCCAGAGGCTTCGGACGGTCGGGTGCTGATCGATCCGCGCGTAGAGGAGGGGCTGCGTGAAGCGAGGCTCGTCCCCCTCATTGTGGCCGTGCCGCCGGTAGCCGACGAGATCGATCAGGAAATCTTTCTGGAAGCGCTGCCGGAAAGCGAAAGCCGTCCGGGTCGCCTCGAGGCAGGCTTCGGGGTCGTCCGCGTTGACGTGAACGACGGGGATCTTGAAGCCTTTGGCAAGATCACTGGCGTAGAGCGTGCTGCGGCCCTGCTCTCCCGGCGTCGTGAAGCCGAGCTGGTTGTTGGTGATGACGTGGAGCGTGCCTCCGGTGGCGTACGCCGCGAGCCTCGAGAGGTTCAAAGTCTCCGCGACGACGCCTTCACCGGCGAAGGCAGCGTCGCCGTGGATAACGATCGGAAGCACCGCGCGGGGATCGAAGCGGGGCTCGCCTCTCCGGCTCGCATCGGTGCCGGCCGCGCGCGCCATGCCCTGGATCACGGGATTGACGTGCTCGAGGTGGCTCGGGTTCGGGGCGACACAAACGCTCAGCGTCACCTGGCGACCTTCGCGGACCGCGCGGCACGCGCCGAGGTGGTATTTGACGTCGCCCGTGAAGCCATGATCACCGCCGGCGTCGAGGCTTCGCCCGCGCAAGGAGTCTTTGAACTCGGCGAGGATCTGGTCGTAGCCCTTGCCCAGGTTGTGAGCGAGCACGTTCAGGCGCCCGCGGTGCGCCATGCCGATCATGAGCTCGCGGATGCCTCCTTCGGCGGCGGCCGCGATGAACTCGTCCATCACGGGGATGAGCATGTCGATGCCTTCGACGGAGAATCGCGTCTTGCCGGGGAAAGTCTTGTGGAGGAACTGCTCGAACGACTCCACTTGCGTCAGCTTCTCGAGGAGAGCGATCGGGTCGATGGGATCGGTCGGCGGGCGGTAGGTGCCGGCCTCGGCAGCGTCTCGCAGCCATTTGCGCTCCGCGGGCAGGCGGATGTGCTCGTAGTCGTACCCCGTGCTCCGGCAGTAGACCTCGCGGAGCGCCTGGATCGCGTCGCGGGCGTTCGAGGCGGTCTCCGCGATCGGACCCAGGATGAGCGACGCCGGCAGCCGTTCGAGGTCTTCGTCCGTCAGGCCGTACGTCACCAGGTCGAGGGCCGGATCGCCCGGGGGCTCGGTGCCGAGCGGATCGAGCCGCGCCGCGAGGTGGCCGAAGCCGCGAATCGCCTGCGCCAGGCGCACGGCCCCCATGGCGTCGTGCAAGCGGTCCTGAATCGGCGTGTCTTTCCGCGACCTCTCCGCCGGGGCCGAGGCAGCGGGCTTGTCTGTGGCGCGCGAGGCGACGGCGTCCGCCTCGGCCGCGCGGCCAGTCAAGAAGTCTCGCCAGTCGTCGGCCACGCCGCGTCCGTCGAGGAGGCGCTCGCGCATCTCCTCCGCGTACGCGGCATTAAATCCGTGCAGGTCGTTCGAGTCGGGCATGGGGCTCGGGCGTGAGTGTAGGTGGGGGCGGGGCACCGGACAACTGTTTCGCCGCCTCGAATTCTGCGGAGACTTTGCCCGTCGGGCCACCGGCGGCTTGACGCCCGCGCTGCGCCATGGCGAAATCGCGGCGTGGACCCCCGGCGCTTCGATGAGATCACGACCCGTTACGCGGGGCTGCGCGTCGCCGTCGTCGGCGATTTCTGCCTCGATCGGTACTTCGACATCGACCCTCGCAAAGCTGAGGTGTCCCTCGAGACGGGCCTCGCGGTGCACAACGTGACGAGGGTCCGGTGCCAGCCCGGCGCCGCGGGGACGATTCTCAACAACCTCGTGGCGCTCGGCGTGGGGGAGGTCCACGTCGTGGGCTTCTGCGGAGAAGACGGAGAGGGCTGGGAGTTGCGCCGTGCCCTCGAGGCCCTGCCCGGCGTCCACACCGAGCGGTTCTTCGAGACGTCGGACCGCGCGACGTTCACTTACACGAAGCCGCTCGTCCTTGAGCCCGACGGCGCGCCCGTCGAGCTGAACCGCATCGACATCAAGAACTGGACGCCGACGCCGCCGAAGCTCGAGGCGAGAATCGCGTCGGCCGTGGAGGAGCTCTCCACGCTCGTCGATGCCATGGTGGTGCTCGACCAGGTCGACATCGAGGGCACGGGCGTCGTCACCCGGGGCGTGCTCGACGCAGTGGCCCGCTCGGGCCGGCTGCGCGCGTCGCTCCCCATCCTCGCCGACTGCCGCCGCGGCTTGCGGGGCTACCCTCCGTTGATTTTCAAGATGAACGCCGGTGAGCTGGCCGCGCTCTCGGGAGGGCCC
>Ga0075418_10009787_pt1 | contig 10751 bp, 12 predicted proteins | sample SoiMetdeltSBSDD2_FD_81776 | JGI IMG/M metagenome (GOLD analysis project Ga0075418, IMG submission 81776) | Bulk soil microbial communities from a Populus tree surrounding site in Tennessee, USA - Soil MetaG P. deltoides SBSDD2 | ecosystem: Environmental > Terrestrial > Soil > Tree plantation...
AAAAGAAAGGCCGGCAACCAAAGCGGTTGCCGGCCAAAGTTCACGGTCCTTAGTCCCTAGCTAACTCAACCCGTGTATGCACGCTCGCCATGCGACGTGATGTCGAGGCCCTCGCGTTCGTGCTCCTCCGCCACGCGCAGGCCGAGGACGGCCTTCACGACGTAGAAGCCGATCAAAGAGACCACAGCGGTCCACACAACGACCAGACCGACGGCCTTCGCCTGAATGAACAGCTGCGTGCCAATGCCGGGATAGCCCGTCGACGCAGTGATCCAGTCGGTCACGAGACCCGGGCCGCCCAAGCTCGGCGCGTTGAACACGCCGGTCAAGAGCGCGCCCAAGATGCCGCCGAGACCGTGCACGCCGAACACGTCGAGCGAGTCGTCCGCACCGATCATCTTCTTGAGTCCCGTGCAGCCCCAGAGGCAGACGACGCCGGCAGCGAGACCGATCACGAACGCGCCCGGGATGCCGACGTTGCCGGCGGCAGGCGTGATCGCGACGAGGCCCGCAACCGCGCCCGAGGCGGCGCCGAGCATCGACGGCTTGCCCTTGAGCAGCCACTCGGCGAACGTCCACGAGAGCACCGCGCATGCCGTGGCCAGGAACGTGTTCATGAAGGCCAGGGCCGCGAAGCCATTCGCTTCGAGCGCCGAGCCCGCGTTGAACCCGAACCAGCCGAACCACAGCATCGACGCGCCGATCATCGTCATCGTCAGGTTGTGCGGCGGCATGCTTTCGCGACCAAGGCCGACACGCTTGCCGAGAACGATCGCGCCGATCAAGCCCGCGACACCCGCGTTGATATGGACGACCGTGCCGCCCGCGAAGTCGAGCGCTCCCCAGCCCCAGATCAAGCCCGCCGTCGCGTTGGCCGCTTCAGCGCTTGCCGCGTCCGTATACGCGTCCGGACCCGCCCAGAACCAGACCATGTGCGCGACGGGGATGTACGCGAACGTGAACCAGATGACGAGGAATAGCAGCACGGCCGAGAACTTAATGCGCTCGACGAGCGATCCCAAGATCAGGCAGCACGTGATCGCCGCGAACGTCGCTTGGAACGCGACGAACACGATCTCGTACATCGGCGTCGCTTTGCTGAACGTCGCGCCCAGCGCGAACATTCCCGTTGCCGAGTCGAACACGCCGTTCAACATCAGCCGAGCCGTGCTACCGAAGAACGCGTTGCCGGTCGTGAACGCGAACGAGTAGCCGTAGATGCACCAGAGCACGGTGATCAACGAGAACCCCACGAACACTTGCATGAGCACCGACAGCATGTTCTTGCTGCGGACGAGTCCGCCGTAGAACAAGGCCAGTGCAGGCACCGACATCAGCAGCACGAGCGCCGTCGACGTCAGCATCCACGCGGTATCGCCTTTGTCCGGCGCTTGCGCGAACGCGAGCGCCGGGCCCGCCGCGGCCAATAGGCCAACGACGAAGCGTAGCGGCGAAGAGATTGCAGTCTTCATTTTTTTCCTCCCGATTTCTTACAGCGCTGCGTCGCCGGTCTCGCCCGTGCGGATGCGCACCGCATGCTCGAGATCGAAGACGAACACCTTGCCATCGCCGATCGAGCCCGTACCCGCGGCCCCCGTGATGGCTTCCAATACCTGCTCGACGAGCGCGTCCGGCACAGCCGCTTCGATCTTCGTCTTTGGCACGAAGTCGACCGTGTACTCGGCCCCACGATAGAGCTCCGTGTGACCCTTCTGTCTGCCGAAGCCCTTGACCTCGGTCACCGTCATGCCCTGCACGCCCGCCTCGGCCAACGCCTGGCGCACGTCCTCGAGCTTGAACGGCTTGATGACCGCCGTTATGAGTTTCATGACCGATACCTCGTTGTGGTGTTCATGTTGAGGTCATTCGCCAATGCTGATGTTCTTCTTGATGCTGAAGGCGATCGCGTTATCGCCGCCCGTCTCGCCGTCGTCCCAGTCGCCTACGACGAGGTCGGAGCTATAGACGTAGGTGATCGAGAGATCCACGCCGGCATCTTCAATGGAGTACGTGTACCCGAGCTCGAAGTAGTCGCCGCTGCCGCCGGGTCCGGTCTTGGGATTCGGGAACAGAACGTTTTCCTCGAAGTCTCCGCCCCACATGCCGATCTTGTAGTACGGCCCCTTCTCCGGCGAGATCGTGATCGAGGTGAAGTCGTAGTCCTGCGACGTGCCGAAGCCGTCCCACTGACCGATCGCGACGTCGAGCGCAAAGATGCCGTAGCCGATGCCGAGATTGACCTCGTTGTAGGTGTCGTCGAAATCGTCCGTGTAGTAGTAACCGGTGTAGCCGACCTTGTAAGTGAATTTGTCGCCGCCCGCGAAACCGAAGTAGAGGTCCGTCTCGAGACCTTGGCCGACGTCGGCACCCCAGGTGCCGAGATAGAAGCCGCTGTCGTGGGCGTAGTCGATGCCGGCGAAGGCCGACGAGCTCTCCTGAAAAATGCCGCGGAAGATGTACTCGCTGTTCCAGCCGATGTTCGCAGTCGTTTCGGCCATGGAGGTCGCGGGAACCACCACCGCCGAGAGCGCTAGAGCCGGGACGAGATTCTTGATTTTCATGGCGCGTGTTTCTCCTGATTGCGCGAAAGGATGTCGAGACGCGAGGGCCATTGCAGAATGCGTGCCACGGCATCTTGGCCTTTCAGAACAAGCAGTTAGGGGAACACGCACCGTCAGCGTGCGAGCCGTTGGCACCATCGTGGTGCACGCGATGCACCACGACGGAGCGCCGTCATCGCAATTGTTCGCAGTGCGGAACTGTCGTTAGGGTTCGCCGGGCGCGACGGTGACGCGCAGCCCTTCGAGCTCGGCAGTGACTTTGATTTGGCAGCTCAAGCGCGAGCGCGCTACGTCGAAGTGCGGCGAGCTCGAGAGCATCAGGCGCTCTTCATAGCGACGCGGCGGCAGGCGCTGCATCCACTCCGCCTCGATGAAGACGTGACAGGTCGCGCACGAGCATAAGCCCCCGCAGATCGCTTCGACGCTGCGCGGCAGCTGCCGAATGTTCTCCATGATCGACAAGCCGACACGCGCATCTACCTCGACGTCACGTCCGTCCTTGTCGGTCACGACGAGCTTGACCATGACCTTGAGCTTATTCGTGCAGCGCTGCGAGAGCCGCCTTGTGCAGATCGCGGCTACCCGCGACCACGACGTCGCCGCCGCGCAGCGGCGGCTTGCCTTGCCAGTCGCTCACGACGCAACCCGCGCGCTCGAGGATCGGGATCAGAGGCACGATGTCGTACGGCTTCAGCTGACTCTCGATGACGAGATCGAGATAGCCGGCCGCGACCATCGCGTAGTTGTAGCAGTCGCCACCGAATCGCGTCAGCAAGCACTTCGTGCTGACGGCGCGAAACTGCTTCGCTCGCTCGCCCGTGAACATGTCGGGATGCGTGCACCCGAGCATCGCCTTCGCAAGTGACTTGCAGGCGCGGCTCTTCAAGCGATCGCGCCGCTCGGGCTTGATGAGCCAGCTGCCGCTCGGACCGCCGAAAAACACTTCTTCCAGCACGGGCTGCACGAGCAAGCCGAACAACGGTTGGTCGCGCTGCGTGAGCCCGATCAGCGTGCCCCAGAGCGGCGAGCCGGTCATGAACGAGCGCGTGCCATCGATCGGATCGATGTACCAGGTGTACTCGCCCTTACCGGCGCGCTCCCCTTCTTCTTCGGCGACGATGCCATGATCCGGATAGCGCGCGTCGATCGCCGTGCGCAGCACGCGCTCGATGGCGCGATCGGCGTTCGTCACGGGATCGAACGCGGTCGCGCTCTTGTTCTCCACGGTGACCGGGCGGCGGAAGTGCGCCTGCGCGATGCCACCAGCGGTATGCGCCAACTCCAGCGCAAAGTCCTCCAGCTCGAGAATCTCGTCTGCCATGCCGACGTCGGAGTGCGATCAGTGCGCGAGGACCGCCGCTTCCGCGGAATCCGCAGGCCTAGGCGTTCGCCCGAGGACGGCCCAGAGCGTCAACAGCACCGCCGTCGAGACGGCGGCGGGAACGGCTGCTGCCCAGAGCAATTGCTGCGGCGCCCACTGCTGCGCGACGAGCACGCTGCCGATGACCGGACCGACGATGGCGCCGATGCGGCCCACACCGAGACCGGCGCCGACGCCGGTCGACCGCAAGTACGTGGGGTAGTAGCTCGACCCGAGCGCGTTCAATCCGGGCTGACCGCCGACGATGCACCAGCCCGCGATGAAGACGATGGCGTACAGCACCGGCAGCGAGAGACCGGGCTGGCCGATCACCGCAACGCTCGCCGTGGCGATCGCGAACGTCAGCGTGAGGACCGGCGTGAAGCCGCCGCGCGTAATGGCCCAAGCAAGGCCGAACGCGCCGACCGTGCCGCCGATCTGCACGACCGTGCTGAGCCAGATCGCCGTGCTGCGCTCATAGCCCATGAGGTTTTGGAAGATCAGCGGCAACCAACCCGACAGCGAGTACAGCACCAAGATGTTGGTGAAATTGACGATCCAGTACAGGACGGTCACGAACGCTCGGCCTTCGCGGAACAGGTGCCAGAACGGCACACCGCGCCGGCTCGTCTCATTGGTGGTGAACTGCGTGCCCGCGTCGATGCGCAACGTCGGATCGAGCTGCTTGAGCCAGCCCGCGAGCCGGTCGAGCTGCTGCTTGCGCACGGCGAGGAACTGCAGCGACTCGGGCATCCAAACGAACATCAGAATCGCGATCACGAACGGCACGAGCCCGCCGAAAATGAATACGGACCGCCAGCCGAACGCGCCGATCAGCGCATTCGCGATGAAGCCACCGATCGCGGCACCGAGCGTGAATCCCATCGTGATGCACATGACCCAGGCGACACGTGTTCGCTTCGGGCTGAACTCGCCGACGAGCGCCGTTGCGTTCGGAATGATCGAGCCGAGACCGAGGCCGGCCACGAAGCGCAACCACCGCATCTGATCGATGTCCTGCGCAAACGCGGTCACGATGGTCATGATCGCGTAGAACATCGTCGCCCAAACGAGCACGGGCCTGCGGCCGATCTTGTCGGCCAGCATGCTGAACACGATTGCGCCGACGAGCACGCCCGCGTGGCCCCAGGCGAGCAGCGCGCCAAGCGCCGGCGCCGGCTGGTTCCATTCGCCAAGCATCGTCGTGGCGACATAGCCCATCGCCTGAACGTCGAAGCCATCCATGATCAATGAGGCGAGACAGAGCGCGAAGACGCGGATCTGCAGCGGGCCGATCCGGCAGTTGTCCATCAGCTCGGTGAGGTTGATCGTCCCGGCCGCGGAGCCAGTGGTTTGCATCGTTGTCCCCCTGAAATTGCCGGGGGTCGGTGCGCGGCGCGCGGTCGACGGCCCAGGCAGCACCCACTATACAGGGGGGCCGAGAGCCGGTGCACGGAGGAGCAGTCTCTAGGCCGGGAAGAAGTCGATCGGCTTCGTCGTCGTGATCGACTCGATGTCGTTGCGCGGCTCGAACTGGAACTGCAGCACGCGCTGCACGAGGCCTTTCTCGAGCTCGGGGTCGTTGAGCTCGGACGACACGATCTCGCAGAACGTCACGCGGCCGTCGGCCGCGATCGTGAGCCGCAGCACGACCTTGCCTTGCAGAGCCGGGTTCTCTCGCAGCGCGCGATTGTAGAGCGTGTAGATCCGGCCTTTGTTCGCGTCGAACACGCGCTCGATCTCTTCGCGGCTGCGCGAGCCTTTGTCGCTGGCGCCGGTACGCTGCGCCGCGCCGCCCGCCTCCGCGAACCCTTCGACGGGGCTCGCGACTTGCGTCGTCTCACGGGCTTGAAGCCCGCTGCCGCCGGTATTGCGGCTCAATGCCGCGGTGTTGATGCCGCCGCTCGCCGTGCCGACGCGCGACGTGATCAGCGAACGCTCCGAGAACGGCGCGTCGCTGCTCGCCGTCGCGGCAGCAGTATCCGTGCGCTGGAGCCGCTCGTTCGAGACGTTGTTGCGCAACGCCTGGAGCTGATTCGTGAGTGGCAACAGGCCTGCAACGCGAGCGCGCTCGCGCGCCTGTTGCGTGCGATCGACGGGCGGCGGCTCGGGCGTCGGCGGCGGCTTGACGTCCGGCTTGGGCTCGGGCTCGGGGACTCGCTCCTGGACAGGCGCGGGCTCGGGCTCGGCGGGCTTCGGCTCCTCGCGCACGACGGGCGGCGGAGGCGGCGGCGGCGGACGCTCGAGCACCAGGCGCGCGAGCCGCTTCGGCTCGTCCGCAACGGTGGCCGGATCGACCTTCGGCTCGGGCAAGATCCAGAGCACGAGCGCGATCAATAGCGCGGCGATCAGCGAGCGGCGCGCGAGTTTCTTGAAGCGCGCGTCGTCCTCGAACCCCGTCGACCACGGCAGCTCGTAGACCCGATACAGTGCGACCGCGCTGTTCGACATGCTGGGCCCTAGTTCCTCGCGACCGTCGCGAGGCGCGCCTCGGACGCCTTCTGCAACACGGCTAGCGACAATTGACCATAATCCGCCGCCGTCGACGTCGCCATGACGCGCTTCAGCAGCTGATACGGAATCTCCTTGTCCGCCATGATCGTCACTTCGCGATTCGCGATCTGCTGCTCTTCGGTCAACTCCGAGTCGGCCAGCACGCTGCGCTCGACCTGGTTCTCGAGCGCGACTTTGAGCCTAGGGATGATTAGTTCTTTGCTGGCGAGAATATCCGAGATCTTGCCGAGGCTCTCGCCGTTCATGAGGATCTCGGTCTCGCTGACGATGACGACGACGGCCTCGCGCGCGGCCTGCTCGGCCATCGACTGCGGCAGCTGAACGTCTTTCGCGCTCGGCAGAATCTCGACTTCATTGGTCGTGTAGACGAGCAGGAAGAACACGAGGACCGTCAGCATGTCGATCATCGACACGAGATTGATCTCGCCCTCGGCCTTGGCCCGCTTGTGATGCCGCGCCATGCGCGCGGCTCGACCCATGAATTTCACGCAGTGAATCCTTGGTTAGAGCACCGGCGCATCGCCGAGCGAAATCTCGGGGAACAAGTCCGTGCGCACGAGCTGCCCGTCGCCCTCGGCGACGCGCTCGGTTTCGCGCAACCGATCCATGACGGCCACTACGAGCTCGTACGAGATATCGGGCTCGAGCAGCAGCGTGGCGTCGGTCTTCTGCGGGAACTGGCCTTTGACTTGGCTCAAGTACGCGCTGAGCTGATCGAGGTGATAGTCCTCGCCGGTCTTGTCGATGCGATTGAGCAGCCCCGTCGCACGGTCGCCGACCTCGATGCCGGTCTCGCGAACGGTGACCTCGAGCTGGAACTCCGGCGTCTCCGCAGTCGCTTCCGATTGCGCGGTCGGCAGGTTCAGCTCGAGGACTGCGAGCCGAACGAATCCGCCGTGCACGAGCAGGAAGAATACGAGGATCGTCATCATGTCGATCATCGACACGAGGTTGATCGTGGCCTCGCGGTGCCGCTTGTGATGGCGCGCCATGCGCGCGCTACGGCCTATGGTCTGCATCGACAGAGCCTCTCGGGCCTCGTTGCGTCGTTAACCGCGGCGCGGCGGCGGAGCCGCCGGCGCCGGCGCGGCCTGGCCTTCCAGCGCACGCTCCGAGATCGCATTCAAGAATTTCACGGACGCCATCTCGAGGCTGTCGATGATCGCAGTCGTCTTCGTCTGCAGCATCGAGTGAATCAGCACGAGCGGGATCGCGACCATGAGGCCGAACGCCGTGCAGTTCATGCCGATCGAGATACTGCGCGACAGGAGCTCGGCCTTCTCGGCCGGGTTCGCGTTCGAGACAGCCGTGAAGGCGTCGATCAAACCGATGATCGTGCCCAAGAGGCCCATCAGCGTCGCCATGTTCGCGAACGTCGCGAGGTAGTGCGTGCGCTTCTCGAGCCGCGGCAGCACTTCCATGAGGCTCTCTTCCATCGCCTGCTCGATGTCTTCTCGGCGGCGCGCCGAGCGAACGCGATTCAAGCCGTACGTCATGATCTGAGCGATCGCGGCGCCCGACTTCTGCGTGAGCTGCATCGCGCCCGCAAAGTTGCCGGCCTTCAGGTAAGGCGTCACGGCATTCCAGAGCGCCTTGTTCTTCGCAGTCGTGATCGTGAGGAACACCCAACGTTCGATCGCGATGGCCGCGCCGAGAGCGAGGATGACGACGATCGGGATCATGAAGACCCCGCCGTTCTTGAAGAACCCGACGATGACGTTATAAGCCTCCATCACTCACTCCTGTTCGCGCTTCCCGTAAAGGGAATCGTAGTAGCTCAAATGCCGTTCGAAGACTGCGGGATCGACGGGCGCGAGCACCTCGTCGAGCAATGTGTTCACGGGGCGGCCGACCAGGTCGCCCAGGTCCGACTTCTTCCAAGGGACGATATAGAGAACCTTAGGCAATTCCGCATTACCGGTGATTGACGTGGTTCCCAGATCGAGCGAGTCCATGACCCGCGGCGCCGGCCGATCCGCGGCTTGCGGACTGGGTTGCGCAGATGCCTGCGCGGGCGGCGCTGCCGCGGCGGGTGTGGGCGAAGATGGTGCAGCGGATGGTGCTGGGGCCGGCGTCTCCGGACCTTGGGCGATCGCAACGCGCGGCTCGCTGACGTCCACGGCGGGCTCGAGATCGTCGACATTGGCGAGCGGCGCACGCCGCTGACTCTGTTGGGCGGCAGCGCTCGCCGCGAGCAGCGTCAACACGATCGTCATGATTGTTTTCACAGCCCTTCTCCCTGAGCGACTCGCGCGCCCGTGCCGTTGCCGGCGCGGCGGCGCAGATCGATGATCCAACGCGCAACGGTTTCGTTGGGTTGCGAGAGCGACGCCTGATAGGCCTCGTAGTGCTCGATCGCCTCAGCCGAGCGCCGCAGATAAATGTCGAGCAGCACGCCCAAGTTGTAGTGCGCGAGCGCGTAGTCGGGATCCGTCGCGAGCGCGCGGCGATACGCCGCCTCAGCGGCCGCGAACTTGCCATCCTCACGCAACAAGACGCCGAGCTGTGTGTTCGCGGTCGGGTGGCCGGGGTCGGCTTGCAGAGCAAGCTCGAGCTCTTTGCGCGCGTCGTCGCGGCGACCGTCGTGCAGATAGACGAGCGCGAGGTTCACGTGCGGGCCCGGATAGTCCGGATGCTCGAGCACGAGCGGCTCGAGCTCGAGCTCCGCCTCGAGCCAATTCTCGGCGCGCATCGCGGCAACCGCGCGCGTGTACGCCGCGGCTGCGGCTTCCGGCACGGGCTCGACGACGCCCGCGGCCGCTGCCGCGCTCGCCTCTTCGGCCGCGCGACGGTCACTGCGTCGTTCGCGACGGCCCTCCGGCGCCGGCGTCGTTGCGGGCGGTGCCGCCGTGGCGACGGGCACCGCGGTCTCACGTGGTTTGTCGACCTCGGCTTGCTTCGGCGCGGACGCGCCGCACGCCGCGAGCGTCAACGCGAGCGCGCCGGCAAGGAGAGGTGCCGGTGTTACGGTTTCGGTTCGCCAGTTTCGGAGCGAACCGAAACCGTAACACCGGCACCGCTTTTGTTTAGCGAATCGTTTCGACAAAGGTCTCTCCGATTTCAGCCTTCGCATACCGCCCCGGCGTGAGCTCGGCGAGGGCCGTAAAGCTCTTGCGTACCCATTCGTCGTAGATCCCTTCGGTCGTGCGCGCGGCGTTCGTCTCGTGGAGTTGAATGGCTTCCTCTTCGAACGGGAACGCCTGCTCCTCGAGCAGGATGTCGTATTGCTCGAGCTCGTCCTTCGTGAGCTCGGGCGGCCGCTCGGACGCGTACAGATCTTTGCTCAGCGCGTGATACAGCTCGGCGATCTCGTAGTTCGCAGCCGTCGTGACCTCGGCGATGCCGTAGTCGGCTGCCTTACCGTATTCGGCGAGCGCTTCTTTCATTCGCGCCTGCTTCGCTTCGAGGCTCTTGTCGAGCGGCACGACGAGCCGCGTGCCGAGGAACGCGTCGCGCGACGGCGCTGCGAGCTCGAGTTGGGCCTTGGCCGCGAGAGTGCGCGTGCGATCGGTGCGCTCGGAGCCCGCCACGGCATCGGCTGCGACGAGATCGCGCATCCAGCGCGTGCGCTCCGCGTTGTTACCGGCGGCGCCCGAAAGATCGATCAGCTTTTGCCGCGCCTCGACCGCTGCGACAACCGGCGTGGGGTAACGCTCGACGAACCGGCCATAGGCGCCAATGGCGGCAACGCTCTGGCCCGTCTTCTCATACAGCTCGGCCGAGCGCCATGCGGCCTCGCGCTTGACCTCGACGGGTCCGTCGCCGTCCGCGATGCGCGCGAACTCGCTGGCCGCTCGCGCCGTGTTGCCGGATTCGACGTAGGCGACCGCGAGCTTCGTCGTCACGTCGGCGGCGAGCGCGTGATTCGGGAAGCTGGTGCGGAAATTTTCGAGCACCGTCGTCGCACGCTGCCAGTCGCCCATCTGGATCAGCGCGGCGCCCGCGTCGTACTCCGCCGTCGGGCGCACCGACGACGTTGGAGCCACCTGCGATACGCGCAAGAAATGGTTGACGGCGACGTCGAGCTGACCCGCGGTTCGAGCCTGCTCGCCCTGCTTGTAGATCGAGGACGCGACGCGCTCCGTGATCTCGCCGCGCTGCGGATCGACCACGGGCATGACACTCAAGAGCTGCACGTACGCCGTCTCGGCCGCCGCGAAATCCTGCAAATCGAATTCGGAGTGCGCCACGACGGTCCACGCCGTGCGCTGCAGCGCAGGCTCCACGGGCGGCACACGCGCGATGACCTCACGGCCAACGTCGCGCGCGCGGGCGTACTCGTCGAGCGCATACAGCTTTTCGGCCGCATCGGTCTG
>Ga0075418_10009788_pt1 | contig 10751 bp, 4 predicted proteins | sample SoiMetdeltSBSDD2_FD_81776 | JGI IMG/M metagenome (GOLD analysis project Ga0075418, IMG submission 81776) | Bulk soil microbial communities from a Populus tree surrounding site in Tennessee, USA - Soil MetaG P. deltoides SBSDD2 | ecosystem: Environmental > Terrestrial > Soil > Tree plantation...
CGTCAACGTCGCCCTCGGCGGGGCGGCCGGGCTGGGGATTGGATATCTCCTGGTGTTCTGGCTTCAGTATCGAGGTGCGCCCGATCCCGCGGTCGCTGCCAGCAAGCTGCCAGAGCGGACTGCTTCGAGCACGTCTTCCGAAGTCAAGTTTCCCGAGTTCAGGCCGCCGCCGATAGCTCCAGTTGCCCCCTCGACGCCGGCATTTTCGCCGCCCCCTTATTCCAGCTTTGGTACACCAATTAGCCCGCTCCCACCCGGTCCGCCTGACTTTCATACACGTTCCAATCCGCCAGTTAGCACGGTGCCGCCACCCGAGACCACAGCGTCCACGACTCCAGCGCCCATTCCGCAGCAAGCGCTCGATGGCCTTGCAGAAACGTTGAAACTTCCTTCTCTCGTCGACACATCGCCGTCGGTGATCACCAGCCTCCATGTCCCGGAAGGCAAGCCGCTCGACATATCGTTCAATTCGGTGGCCGCCAACATTCCGGCCGACGCGGCATTCCTGGTGGAGCCGCAGGACGGGACGCCGCTGTCGTGGCTGGTCTGTTATGCGCCGAATCTCAGCGGTACGACGGACGACAAGCGCGTGCTGGCCGAGATGTCGCACGTCGGAGGGGAGCTAAAGTTCGCCTGGCGAGCGCCGATCGAGGACGCCGAAATTCGCAAAGAGCTTCCCAATTGCCTGATGCGGCTGACTTGCGAGAACGTTTCGAAGACGTCGCTGCTGCGTTCCGCAAGTGCGGCGCCGCGGCTGTCATTGGACCTAACGAAGGAAATTGGCGTCCATTCGCTTCCGCGTGTTGACCTTCCCAAAGAAGAGAGTGTGCGGCTGGAGGTCGCAGCACTAAACGGGTTTCCGGGCGGGGCGGCTTTCAAGGACGATAGGCGAGTGCTGAAGCTCAAGGAGAAAACGGCCATTCAGTTCGAGCAATTGAAAGGGGCCGAAATCCAAATGGAATTCCGCCGCCAACCGGAGGGCGATCTACAAGTCATCCTGCGACCGGAGTTTCGCGAAAATGCCGCCGACAAGTTTCCCATGACGCTGCCGCGGCTGGCGGACCTGAAAGAGGCCATGGAAAAGGGGATTCCGGAAAATGAGGCCAGGCTGGTGGCCTTGGGCAAGGAGATTAAGGCGCTCAACCAGCAGCTCAAGGATCTCGGGCCACGTCCCGGCGGCGCAGCCTTTGCCGCCTGGCAATCCAAGTTGAACTCTCTTCAGTCGGCCATCTCGAGCCGCAACAGCCAGATGTCCCGCATCAGTCGCCGCCTGCCCGAAATGAAGGCCCGCCTAGCGGCGGCGCCTGCCATAGAGCGGTTCCTTCGAGACATGCATCAGAAGGCCGCGCTCGAGCTGCGCGTCTATGCGGAATGCGGCGATGCGAAGATTGTGTTAATCAGTGCGCATCTCGATCCTGCCGCCCAGGATCAGCAGCCGGGAACTTGAGCGGCTGCGACCGCTTTCGTTGACGTTTCCCCCTGGAAAGTGTTAGAGTAACCGAAGGCATTGGTCTGCGCTCGACAAGGCATCTTCTCCCAGCACCTCGTCAGCACGTGCTGACGAGGGATGTGTAACGGGGATGTCACCGCTAGAACCAATCCCCATGGATTGGCGTCTAATACGGGGGCATCCTCTGCGCCGGTGCTGCCCACCCGCCGAGGGAGCCAGAATGCGCCACGCCAGGTTTCGCATTGGGACCGCGCGAAGCTCGCGGTGAAACGGTAAGAAGCGTTATGGCCGACGACTTCGATCCCTATTACACCTGGCTGGGAATCCCTCCGGAAGAGCAGCCTGCCGACAACTACCGGCTGCTCGGCGTCCGCCGATTTGAAACGAACGTGGACGTCATTACCAACGCTATGGACCAGCGGATGCACTATCTGCGTTCGCTGCAAGTGGGAAAGCGTTCCGCACTCTCGCAGAAGATACTCAACGAGGTCTCGTCCGCGGGCGTGGTGCTGCTCGATCCGAAGCGCCGCGTTGAATACGACCAGCAGCTCAAGGCCAAGGACGAGAAAGAAGCCAAGGCGGCCACCGGTTCAAAAGTCGCGGCGTCTCCTGCGCCGTTGCCTACGCCCGCCCAGTCCGGCTCGGCAACCACCGGTACCAAGACCTCTCGGCAGCTTCCAGTTGCTGCGTCTCTTCCCAAGGCAGCACCGCTCCCCTTGCACGCCGCCAGCAACACACCATCGGCTTCGCAGGCGGGCACTAGCGTCGTGGTTACCTCGGCGCCGGCTGGCCGGGCGGACAAACGCCCCGCTAAAGCCGCGCTGTGGAAATCTCCCGTCGTGCTCGGTGGGGCATCGTTTGCCGCCGTGGCGATGATCGGCCTGGTGGGGCTGATTGTCGTGCGGTCGATGCAAACGCCCAAAACGAACGACGGTGGCAACAAACAGACGACCACGGTTACAAGCAAAGGAACGGGCAAGAACAAGACGAAGGGAAATGGCACCGACAAGGGGACGGTCACCGACAACGGAAAGAGCAAGACACCGACGGTTGACCCAATTACGCCCGCGACATCCAGTGTCGCGGCCTGGGCCGGCGATGCCGACGCTCAGCGTCTCTTCGTGCTCGATTTCGACAAGCGCGCGAGCATGGAGATCGAGCAGACGGCCGCTTTGGTCTCGCTGGCTCAAAACACCACAATCGAGGGATGGTTCAAACTACGGCTCGACAGCCCACAGACGATGTCGCTATTTGGCACGCGCAGCGGCGGCAGTTCGGGAATGCCGCCGCAGGGCTGGGAGCTCATGGCGCGGCGAGGGGTTGAGAACAGCAAGATGGCTGACCAGCTCGTGCTGGAAGCGTGGAAGAGCGGTGGCCAGGTTGTTCAATACCGAGCGGCTTTCGCGCGGCCCACCGATTGGCATCATCTGGCGCTCGTTTCCGCCGCCGGCAAAGAGTGGTTGCTTTACATCGATGGCAAGGAGGCGCTCCGCTATACGGCCGAATCGGGACTCGTCGGCAGCGGCGCGAATCTCCGCCTCGGTGATGACGCGGCTGGCCGCGGCAGCGGACTGGAAGGGCAAGTGTGCGGCCTGCGAATTTCTGATGCGGTCCGCTATCAAAAGCCGTTTGCACCGCCGTCGCCGCTGGCGCTGATCTACGACGAGCCAACCGCGGCGTCGCTGCACTTCACAATGGCGGTGCCGGGCGCGGCCGCGGGAACGGTCCGCCGCTCCGTGCCGCAGTGGCAGTATGGGCACGGGCGCTACGACGAATCGACGAAAAAGGTCGAGGGCTTCACGGCCATGCTGGAGTGGAACGGCCTGGTTTGGAAGCCCGGATCGAGCTTGCCGCAAAGTGTTTCGGAATGGATGTCCCTCGATCCGCTGGGCGGGCATGCGGGCAACGGTCAGCAGTACGCGGTCATTCGCCGCTGGACCGCGCCCCAAGATGGTGCGCTGGCGATTACCGGCAAGCTGACGCATGCGCATGAGACTCGATTCGGCGACGGCATTCATGGACGCATCGTGAGCAGTTCGGCCGGGCAAGTTGGCGAGTGGGATTCGCTCTTTAAGGAAGTGGATACACCCGTCGAGAAATTGCCGGTTCGCAAGGGAGACCAGATTGATTTCGTCGTGGAATGCAAAAACGACAACCACTGCGATAAATTCGCCTGGCAGGTGCAACTGGCGCTCAGCGCCGAGGACGGCAGGCCGCTGGGGTCGTGGGATTCGCAGCGGGACTTTCACGGACCCAACCAGTCTGGCGCGGTTTATCAACTCGCACGGCTGAAGGGCGCCCGCTGGCAGCGGGTTGATCCGTCGGCCACCGTGGGCCTGACCCAGCTTGCGCCCATTGCTTCAGTCGCTGTGCCGCAGCCTGCAACGGCCCAACGGCGGCTCGACTTGATCCAATCCGCCTTTGATGAGCGCAAGCCGCCGATGCGTGGACAGGTGACCCGCGAGGGCTCATCGCTGCGAACCAAGGAGAACGACCCAACCGCTTTTACGCTAAATATCGCGTTTCCGGACGAGTACGTGCTTGAAGCGGAAGTGGTGCGGGAAAGCGGTGGCGACTCCATCTGCTTCGGCTTCCCAATTCCCGGCAATCGACGGATGACGGCGATCGTGGACGGCCAGAAGGGGGCCAGGAGCGGTTTTGCCGCGGTCAACGACCAGCAGATTTTCACGAAAGGAAACCCACTCGTTCGCGAGGGACGGCTGCTCACGACCGGTAAGCCCGCGCTGGTTCGCATCAGCGTGGCCAAGACTGCCGTGGAACTAACTGTCGATGGCATGTCGATCGCCAAATGGAATGTCAACGCCACCGACAAGGTGCTCGCGGCCAAAGGCATGGGTTATCCCAGCGCCAGGGCGCTGGCCATCATGACCTGGGATGCGCCGTTTCGGATCAACCGGCTGGAGATGATTCCCCAAACGAGCAGCGCCGAGCCTGGTCCACCGCCCCCCTCAGCAGGGCGGATTGAGCTGGTGAAAAAGCATGGCGCTTCGATCGAACGCGTCCGCGGTCAGGTTTCGCATTCCGAAAGCGACGGCTGGCTGGCGGACGGCACTGGCACCGGCTTCATGATCCCTGAGACGATTCCCGACGAATACGCTCTGGAAGCGGAGGTGATTCGCGAGGAAGGCACCGGCTCGATCTCGTTCCATTTACCCGTCCGCGGAAGTCCCCTGAGCGCGATCATCGACATCTATAACGCCCGCTTGACCGGCTTGTCGGACATCAACGATTGGAACATACAGTCGACAGACAATCCGACGGTCCACCGCGGGCCGGTGCTGACCAACGGGCAGGCGGCCCGCGTTCGCATCGTCGTCAGCCAGAAGGAAGTTTCGCTCTCGGTGGACGACAAGAAGCTGTCCAGTTGGCCCTACGATTCCAGTGCCAGGTTGAATGCCTACCAAGGGCTCCGTCTGCCCGACCCACGCAAACTCGGCGTGACGACGGGAAATTCCAAGTTTCGGATTCGGCGAATGGAGTTGATCCCGGGCGCCGCCGCGAGAAGCTCCGCCGAACCCGCGCCCCTCGCATCTGCCATCGATCTTATCGACGCCCGCCGCCGGACCGTCCGCGGCGTGGAAGGGACCTTCAGCGTCTCTGGAAAAGCGTTGACGACCGGTCCAACCAAGTCGCGCGTGATCGTCGACCAGGATCTGCCTGACGAATACACGCTCGAGGCTGAAATCACGCGCCTGGCTGGGGATGACACGCTCGGGATTGGCTTTCCGGTTCAGGGGCGACCTTTGTGCATCTTGATCGACGGCTGGCATTCCGACCGCAGCGGCATTTGCATTATTCCCGGACAGGATGGTAGCGATCCCAGCGGCGCGACGATTCAAAAGGGGCCACTTTTGACCAATGGAAAGCCGGCTCGCCTGCGGATTCTCGTCAGCCGCCGCGAAGTCCAGTTGGCGGTCGATGACAAGACGATCGCGCGCTGGAACAACATACCCACCGCCGAACTGAGGGCTTTCGGAAGCTATGAGCCGGACGGAAGAAAGCTTGCCATCACCAGCTTTAGTGTTTACCGCATCGCCAACCTGAAGCTGATGCCGCAGGGAAGCTCCGCGCCAGGCGAGTCGACTCCGCCTGCAACTGCCCTTGCCGGCGCGAAGAAGGTGCCCGTCCCCGACGACGCGGCCAAAGCCAAGGCCAACGCTCAAATTGCAGCCGTCTTTGGGGACGAGCTGAAGGGGGCAAAAACGCCGCCGGCCAAGGCCACCGTGGCCAGGAAAATCAACGACTTGGCGCGGGAGACGAAGGACCTGGCGACAAAGTACGTCATGCTCGAAGAGGCCCGCAAGCTTTTCGTCGAGCTGAAGGACGTCGGTTCCGCGATGCAGACCGTCGAAGCCATCACCCAGGAATTCGACGTGCCGCCGCTGCCGGCTAAGGTCAAGCTCCTGGAGATTCTCGCAGATGGAACGCTCTCCGCGTCCCAGCGGGCGGAAATTGTCAGCGAAGCCTGCACGCTGGGCTACGAAGCGATCGACAGCGACCAGTTCGAAATCGCACAGGCCATGGCCGCCGTTGTCCGAACGGCAGCCGCGCGGGCCACGGCCGCTGAAGTGAAGGCGGATGCCAAGGAGTTCATCGACGAGTTTACCCTGCGTCACAAGCGCTGGGAGACGGTTCGCAAGGCCGAACAAACAGCGGCCGCCAATCCCGACGATCCAGCCGCCAATCTGGCGCTGGGGCTGTATCACCTCTTCGATCGCGGCGATCAAGCCAAGGGTCTGGCGATGCTCGCCAAGGGAAGTGATGCCAAGCTGGCTGCTGCCGCCAAGGCGCGACAGGAAACCGTCTCCAAGGGGCTGGCCGCGTCGCTTGCCGAGGCCGACGCCTGGTTCGATTGCCTGGCCACGATTCCGGCAGAATACAAACCGGCCGTGCAGAAACGGGCGATGGAGGCATACGATCTGGCGGCCTCCTCGGTGGACGGACTCGACAAGGCCAAGGCCGAAAAACGTCGCGACCAGCTCAAGGCCGATCTGGCCGCGGCGCCGGCGCCAGCAACTGGCTCCAAGCGTGGAGAGCGTGTTCGCCGTAGCGACCTGCCGGAAAGCTCGCCCGGCATGGTGGGACGCGTGTTTCTGGGAGGGAAGGACGCAGGTATTCTGGTGACCTATGACCCGCAGCGAACCATGGACACGACCAGGCTGCGAAATATTCTGGCTCAGGCCAAGATTCTCGGCGGACGCATCGTCCTGGAAGGGACGCTAACGTGTCCTACCCCGATGTCGATGTACGTCAGTCACCGCGGCGCCTCGACCGCCGCCACACAGCAATTGCTCGTCAACGGCAAGGTCCTGTCCACCGTCGGCGGCAGCCGGGGGCAATATGACTCCGAGCGGCTCCAGCTCGTGGCGGGCAATCATCTGATCCAATGGATCCTCGAGTTTGACGGCAGCACCGCTCCCTCCATTCACATTTACGAAGACGGCAATGGCCGGCGAGTGCCGCTGAACTTCAGCCGCGACCAGAACTACGGCGCCCGCAAGGCGACGACGAATCAGGAAGTGGACCTGGGCGAATAGCGGCCGCCGCTCGTTTAGGGGATGTCATGTCGATCATCGAGACGGCGATTCGGAGCATCCAGTTCAATCGCCCACGCACACTGGCCACGCTCGACAAGGTCGAGCAGGAACCGGACCCCCTTGGCGTGCTGGGCTGGCGCCCCGGCCCCGGCCGGGCACATATCGCCTGGCAGCTCATGCACCTCGGCATTACGGAGGAGCTATTCGCCACGGAGCGGCTGGTGCCCGGAGCCAAACCGCAGTTCGCGGAGCTGGTGCCGCGGTTCAGAGGTGGAAGCACGCCGGATGACCGTATTCCCGCACCGGCGGACATTCGCCGCGTGCTCGGGGAGTCGCGCGAGCACCTGCTGGCGACGCTGCGGCGTTTTTCTGACGCCGACCTGGCGATGACGCCCCAGACCCTTCCCGAACGGCTTCGCGAACAGAAGTTTACTTTGCGGGACATACTCAGCCTGCTCTCGTGGCACGAAGCACACCACCAAGGGCAGGCGCATATCACGCTGAATCTCTACAAAGCGCGCTCGCAGTGATTCGCGCGTGGGTGGGCCGCCGCCAATTCTTCGATCACTTCGCGATGGGCACCGCAAAGTCCCCCGCCATGTCCCGCCACAAAGAGTGGATGTGGTTGGCCGGGTTGCCGGCGGAGTCGGGCTGCGTGTTGACGAACTCGATCAGGAACGTCGGCCCCTGGACGCGATAGTAGTGGCCGACGCCCGGCTTGTCCGCTCCGGCCCAGGCGAAGCGGACCTTCTCCGTGCCCGCCTTGTCGATGGCCGCCTTGCGGGCCTTTGCCACCTCCGCTGGCAGGTTGTCGCAGTACGCATCGAGCAGCGCAACCAGCGTTTTGCGCTGCGCGTCGGTCAATTTATCGGCAGCAATGCCGACGGCGGCTTCGGTCGGCGGCTGCGGCTCTCCTGCAGCGCGCACCTCGGACGGGGCCTTTTCCGCGATGATGGCCGCTTTCCGCTCCTCGGGCGTGAGCGACTGCACCAGGTCGAAGGCCAGCGTTTCCTCCTTGGCCAGCACCCGCGTCCCCTTCTTGATGTCGTGCGACCCTGGGTAGTCGGACATCACCGTCGCCGGATTGGCGGCAAAGACGGTCGGGGTACTGGAAATCACCTTACCCTTCTCAACGACGAAGTTGAGCGACAGGTGATGTCCTTCCACCGACAGCCCCCATTTGCCGTCGGCGGTCGGCTTGCCAAAGACGCAGAAGTAGTACCGCTCGGAGTCGCGGATCGGGCCCCCTTTCGCCTTCTGAAGCTCCGCCAGCAGCGATTCCAGCGCCATGATCTTCGTCGCTTTTTCATAGCCAACCTCGCTCAGCGCGCTTTTCAAAAGTGCGAATGCCGCCTTGCGCTCGGACTCATTCATCTGGCGGACCTTCAGCCCTTCGCGCTCGGGTTTGTCGGCGGACGGCAACGGAATGAAGTGCCAGTCAACGCGCCGCGGGTCGTCAAATTCAAACGTCGCCGCCGCCCGGTGCTGCTCGTCCAGCGTAGCCAGGAACTTTTCAGCCGCCTCGGTCATCGCCTCGCCAGTCGAAGCCAGACGCAGGTAATACGACCAGGCGGTGGAAGAGATGAAGACGAACGTCAGCAGGGCGGCCAGCAGCAGACGGGATTTCATGGCGGGTTCCTTCTGGAATCGGGGTTCTCGACGCCCGGAATATAACTACGACCTGGGCCGGTCGCCACTGTCCGCGCGAAAATGCCCGCGTTCATTGCTTGCGGTCGCCGCACGGCAGCGTTAAAACCCTGGAAACTCGCGCCGCTTCAATTCCTCATCGAGGGCTGTTCCATGCGTCTGTGTCGCTTCCGTCGTGACAACCTCGCTGTCGCAGGGTTTTATTCGGAAAAAACTGTCGTCCCGCTGCTTGCCGCTGCGAAGGCTTTCTCCGATGCCACGCATGAGACGCTGCCGCTTCCGAGGGGAGACGATTTGGTCGAGTTGCTTCCCGGCGGCAAAGCGCACGAGGTCGCCAAGAAGCTTGCTGGTTGGGTGGACCGCCAACGCGATGCACTGCCGACGGCGGCACTAATCGAGACCGACAAGGTCGAGCTGCTGGTGCCGGTGCCGCGGCCCAACAAGCTCTTTCTGCTGGCGGGTAACTATGCCTCGCACATTCAGGAAGGGGGCGGCATGGCCCCCGAGCGCCTGGAGACGTTTCCGTACGTCTTCATGAAGCCGCCGACCACGACGCTGACCGATCCACTCAAGCCAGTCGTGATTCCCTCGGTTTCGCCGAAGAACATCGATTGGGAATTGGAGCTGGCGGTCGTCATCGGCCGCACGGCGCGGCACGTGAGCGAGTCGGAGGCCCTCTCGTACGTCGCCGGCTACACCGTCGTCAACGACATCTCCGATCGAAAATTCCGGCCCAATCCCAACCGCAAGACGCGGGAGAAGGACAGCTTCTTCGACTGGCTGCACGGCAAATGGCACGACAGCTTCTGCCCTTGCGGCCCGTGCATCACCAGTGCCGACGCAATTCCCGACCCGCAGAAGCTGGCGATGAAACTCTCCGTCAGCGGCGATCTCAAGCAAAACGCTTCGACCGGGCAGCAGATTTTCCCGGTTGCCGCGGTCATTGAGTTCATCAGCAACATCGTCACCCTCGAACCGGGGGACATCATTTCCACTGGCACTCCCGCCGGCGTCGGCAGCGCGAGCGGCACGTTCCTGAAGGCCGGCGACAAAGTGGAGGCATGGATTGAAGGAATTGGCACGCTGGTCTCGCCGGTGGTGGCGGAGAAGGCGTAGGGAATTGAGCGCGGAATGCAAAGTGCAGAGTAGCCAGCCATGAGTCATCATTCTTTACTCTGCCTTCTGCGTTCTGAATTCTGCATTGGCGCGCTCGCCCTGGCAGCGATGCTTCCTGCCGCGCGAGGTCAGGAGCCAAAAACGGCCGTCCTCGACCTCGGCACCCGCCGCGAATTGTTCGTCGATTACTTCCTGTTTGAAAAGCTCGACGGCGCAGAATTGCGACTTCAGACACCCCGCGATGAGGGGAACGTCATGGCCTTCGACAAACCATGGGAAGGGGCCTTTTGTGCTTACGCGACGATCCTCAAGGACGGCGACAAGTATCGAGCCTACTACCGCGGCAATCCGGCGGCAGGGGCGGACGGCAGCGCCGGTGAATGTACATGCTACGCCGAGTCGGCTGACGGCAAGACTTGGACGAAGCCCGACCTGGGACTGCACGTCGTGGCCGGCAGCAAGGAAAACAACGTGATCCTGGCGGCAGCCCCACCGTTTTCGCACAACTTCTGCCCCATGATCGACGGCCGAGCGGGAGTCCCGGCGGAGGAGCGGTACAAGGCGCTGGCCGGGTCGCGGAAAAGCGGTCTGGTGGCGTTCGTCTCCTCGAATGGACTGTCGTGGCGGAAGCTGCGCGAGGAGCCGGTAATCACGGAGGGAGCATTCGACTCGCAAAACGTCCCGCTGTGGTCGGAGGCAGAGCGAGGTTACGTCTGCTATTTTCGCGTTTTCAAGGACGGTTTTCGGCGGATCTCGCGGACGACGTCGAGCGATTTTGTCAACTGGTCGCCGCCGGAACTTATGGAATACGGCGACCGGCCAGTCGAGCATCTTTATACGAATCAGACCAGTCCCTATTTCCGCGCGCCACACATCTACATTTCGATTGCCGCCCGGTTCATGCCGGGGCGCAAGGTCCTGACGGAAGAGCAAGCGAAAGAAATCGGCGTCGATCCACGATACTTCGGCGACTGCTCCGA
>Ga0075418_10009791_pt1 | contig 10749 bp, 8 predicted proteins | sample SoiMetdeltSBSDD2_FD_81776 | JGI IMG/M metagenome (GOLD analysis project Ga0075418, IMG submission 81776) | Bulk soil microbial communities from a Populus tree surrounding site in Tennessee, USA - Soil MetaG P. deltoides SBSDD2 | ecosystem: Environmental > Terrestrial > Soil > Tree plantation...
CTGTCCGCGCTCGTGCTCGAGCGCTTCGGATGGCGCGTGCTGTTCCTCATCGGCGCCGCGCCGGCGATCGCGGCGTTTTTCATTCGCCGCGGCGTCGAAGAGCCCGCGCTGTGGCGCGAACATCATCGCGAGCCGTCGCAGTGGAGCGAGATCTTCAGCGCTCGATATGTTAGGCGCACCGTTCTGGCGACCCTCGTCGCGAGCAGTGTGCTCATCGCGTATTGGGGCGTGACGTCGTGGCTTCCGACCTTTCTCGCGTCGCCGGTCGAGCAGGGCGGTGCGGGCCTGACGCTCACCAAGTCCGCGACGTGGCTGATCGTGCTGCAGATCGGCGCGTTCTTCGGCTACGTGACGTTCGGATGGATTGCCGATCGCATCGGACGCCGTCCCGCCTTCACGCTGTTCATGATCGCGGCGACCGCGGTGGTTCCGGTCTTCGCCTTCGGCGCGCGCTCGACGCTCACGCTGCTCCTCATCGGCCCGCTGGTCGGCTATTTCGCGCACGGCTACTTCTCGCTCTTCGGCGCGATGCTGGCGGAGCTCTTCCCGACGCGCATCCGCGCGAGCGCGCAGGGCTTCTGCTACAACGCCGGCCGGCTTGCGTCCGCCGCCGCACCGTACGCGATCGGCGTCGCCGCGACGAAATACGGACTCGGATTTTCGATCGCCGTCGACGCGATCTTCTTCGCCGTCGGCGCGGTCCTCATCTGGCTCCTGCCTGAAACGAAAGGAACGGATTTGTGATCGACCTCTCCGCCGACCTCGGCGAGGGCTCGCCCGGCGAAGACGAGATCTGGCCGCTGATCTCCTCCGCGAACGTCGCCTGCGGCGGTCACACCGGCGATGAAGCATCGATGCGACACGCCGTCGAGCGAGCGCGCGAGCACAACGTCCGCCTCGGCGCGCATCCGTCGTATCCCGATCGCGAGAACTTCGGGCGCCGTTCGATGGAGATCGCGCCTAACATTTTGAAGCAGTCGCTCATCGATCAGATCGAATCGCTGCGCGCTGTCGGCGACGTGCATCACGTCAAGCCGCACGGCGCGCTCTACAACGACGCGCACAAAGACCGCGCCCTCGCGGATGTGATCATCGACGCGATGCGCACGATCGATCCGTCACTGGCCATCGTCGCGCCGGACACTTCGCAGATGGCCGCGGCGGCCCGCGCAGAGGGCACGCGCGTCATTCGCGAAGCCTTCGCCGATCGCCGCTACGAGCCCGACGGCTCCCTCGTCTCGCGAAAGATCCCCGGCTCGACCCTGACGATCGATGAAGCCGTCGCGCAGGCGGATCTCCTCGCGCACGAGTCAACGGTCATTGCGCGCGACGGCATGCGCGTCTCCATCGCCTTCGACACCGTCTGCATTCACGCGGACATGGAGGGCGCGCTCGAACGGTTGCGCGCGATCCGCGCGCGGCTCGCCAGCCACTCCTGAAACTCCGCGATCGGCAGCGGTGGACTCACGTAATAGCCCTGGGCCATGTCGCAGCCGAGCTCTTTGAGAATGCGCCAGGTCTCCGCATTCTCGACCCCTTCCGCGATCACTTTGAGTCCCATGTTGTGCCCGAGCTCGATCGTCGAGCGCACGATGAGGATGTCGTCCTTCGATGCATCGCGCAGGTTCACGACGAACGATTTGTCGATCTTCAGCTCGTCGACCGGAAGACGCTTGAGGTGCGAGAGCGACGAGTAGCCGGTGCCGTAGTCGTCGATCGCGAGGGCCACGCCGCGATTCTTGAGGTCGGACAGAATCCGCAGCGCGTAGGTCGGGTCTTTCATCACCGCGCTCTCCGTGATCTCGAGCACGACCTTCGACGGCGACAGCCGTGCCTCTGCCAGCAGTTCGTCGATGTACGCGGGAAGCTTCGCGTCGAAGAGATCGAGCACGGAAAGGTTGATCGCGATCGTGAGATGGAGTCCCGCCGCATTCCACGCGCCGCAGTCCATGATCGCGCGCCGCAGCACCCACTTCGTGATCATGCCGATGTTGCCCGATTGCTCGGCGAGCGGGATGAACTCGTCCGGCGAGAGGATGCCGTGCACGGGATGTCTCCACCGCACCAGCGCCTCGGCGTGCACCGCTTTGTCGCTCTTGACGTCGATCTTCGGCTGGTAGTGGATCACCAGCTCGTCGCGCGCGACCGCGTTGCGCAGCTCGGAAAGAATCGCCAGCCGGCGCAGCGAGTGCTCGTCGCGTCCGGGCTCGTAGGTCATGAACGGACTATGCGTCCGCTTCGCGTCGTACATCGCCACGTCCGCGCGCTTCATCAGGGTCTCCGCGTCGTTCGCATGATCGGGACAGATGGCGATGCCCATGCTCGCGTTGACCTCGATCGATACGCTGGCGAGTTGAAACGGTGCTTCGAACGTACGGGTGAGCCGCGCCGCCATCTCCGCGGCCGTGAAGCGCTCGCTCGCGTAGAAGGTCACGGCGAATTCGTCGCCGCCGAGGCGCGCCACCGTGTCCGTCTCGCGAAGCGTTTGTTTGAGGCGCAGGCCGATCTCTTTCAGAAGATCGTCGCCGAAGTGGTGTCCGAGGGTGTCGTTGATCTCCTTGAAGCGATCGAGATCCATCATGATGATCGCCACCGTGTCTCCGGGCCGTTTCGCGCCGGCGATCGTTTGCGCGAGGCGATCGAGGAACAGCACGCGGTTCGGGAGTCCGGTGAGCGCGTCGTGCGTGGCCTGGTAGCGGATGCGCTCTTCGCGATCGGCGATGCCGGTGCGCATCTCGTTGAACGCGACGGCGAGCCGGCCGATCTCGTCGCGCTGTTTGACGTCGACGGCGTCCGCATAGTTGCCGCGCTCGATGCGCTGCGCTCCCTGCGCGAGGCGCTCGAGCGGACGGCTCACGCCGCGCGCGAAGAACATCGCCGCGATGAGCGCGACGATGAGCGCGATCGTCGACAGCACGAAGATCTTCACCTCGAGATCGCGATACGGACGTGCGGCGTCCGCGACCGATCGCTGCAGCAGCGTGTGAATGCGCGATCCGTCCGCGGTCTGCAACGGATGCCACAGTCCCTGGTACATCTCATCGCCGAGGCGAATCGACTGGTCCCGATCCTTGCTCACCGGGATGCGTCGCGCGGTCGACAGCAAGTCGCGGCGTGACTCGGTCGGAAGCGTCGTGATCAAGAATCCGCCGTCCGCGTTCGCTCCGGCAATCGCGAGCGTCACGTCGAGCGCGGTGAGGCGCCGCACTTCCTTCAGCACGGTCTCGTCGATTTCGAAACCCATGCACACCCATGCGATCGGCCGCGGCGCGAGCACGGGCACCACGACGAGCTGAAACGGACGGCCGTCGAACGTCGCGATGCCTGACGATTCGCCGCGCGCTTCCGCTTCACGAATGAGTCGCGAGATCGGAAACGACTTGTCGACGAGACGTCCGTTCAGAGTGTCCGCGACGACCGGACCTTCGAGCGAGATCAAGACCGCGGCATCCGCCGCGATGCGCGAGCCATGGTTCGTGAGAACCGAGGTGATGGTGGGACGGTCGGCGGAAGCGACGGCTTCGCGGAACGCGAAGTCGGATGCCAGGACGCGAACGGTGTCGGAGAGCTGCCGTCCACGCTCGCTGAGGATCTGATCGAGCACGCGGCTGCCGACGCGCAGCTCTTCGCCCAGGCTCGTGCGCATCGTGCGCTCGCCGGCGACGTGCACGGCGATCAATGTCGCCGCCTGCAGCAGCACGAGCACCGCGATCATCAGCGTCAGAAGCTTCGTCTGAAAGCTGCGGAAGATCATCGGCGTCGCCTCAGCGCGCTACGAGCTCGATCTGCTTCTGTTCGCCGGACGTGAGCGTGACCGGCAGCGGCGCGGGATCGCTGCGCTGATCCGCATGCCAGAGCTGCAGCGCGTATTTCCCCGCGCTCAGACTGGCCAATGTTAGGCGGCCCGATTTGTCGGTCGTGGCGAAGTGCGGTGTCGGCACGACCACGATGTACGCGGTCATGCGATCGTGGATGTTGCACCCGAGCGCGACCACGCCCGGCTTGTCGAAGACGATCGCGTTCGCGGGAGTTCCGGTGTAGAGCGGAAGCTGAAACGTTTTCGCGGACGAGAACGAATAGACCTGATGGCGGATGTCGTCGCTGTTGGGGAACTTCACCGCGGTGCCGGCCTGGATCGGAAGGACGTGCGGAATGAACGTACGATTCTTCTGATCCATGACCGCGGTCTGATTCGCCGGCCCAACCTCGCGTCCCTCGGGAATCGCATAGACGACCGCATCGCGAACCGGCGCGCCGCGCGCGTTGCGAACGGTGACCGCGAGAGTTGCGGCGGACGCAATGGGCGCCGCGAGCAGGAGGGCTGCGCTGACGAGAGTTCGGAGCACGTTGGGGTTCCTCGATGCAATGCTGACGCCTCATTGTGCCGAAAACCGATAGCGCAGTTCCACGAGCACGCGTCGTTCGCCGCCCGTTGTTGCTACTTCGGCACCGACGCGCAGCTTGCTCACCGGCGTCCACAGGTAGGCGAACGTCCACGCCTGCTGTCCGTCGTCATCGACCGCGAAGTCGTCGAAGCGCAGCGACGCGCGCGATCGCGACCACGCGCGTGACACGAGCAGATAGCTCGCGCGCAGATCGTCCGTGTACTTCTGATCGACGATGAGGAACGTCGGTCCCCATCCGCTCTCCGCGGCGATGGTCCAGTCGTTGACGGTGTATTCGACGGCCACGATGTCGAAGTCCGTGCCCCAGTTGAATAGCTCGCCGTATTCGCGTCCGTCGGAGCGATTGTCGATGTGCGTGAGCTGCACGAGGAGATGCGGGCCGTTCCATCCGCCGCGCGCGGACCAGCCGAGGCGATCGTCGTTCTCGGCGGAGACGGAGGTGACGTAGTCGGGATCGACGGGCACCCGTTCGCCGAGGAGCGTCCAGTGATCGTCGAGCGACCATCCGCGCGCCGCGGGTAATGCACCGAACGTGTCGTTGCCGCGGAACACGGTGGTGCCCGCGAAGAGACCGCGGCGAAACCACGACGCGTCGATGCCGATCGGGCGCAGTTCCTCGCCGAGCCAGCTGTTGAGAGCGGACGAGGTGATCGTGTACGGGTTCTCCCAGAGCGCGTCGATGTTCTCGCGCGAGGTCGGAAGAAACATCGCTCCGCCGCGCAGGCGCACCCGGTCGCTGCCCGGAGTGAGATTCATCTCGACATAGGCCTCGGCGACGCCGAGCGTCCCGCGCCGCGATGCCTTGCTGTGGCCGTTATCGTCGCGCGCGAGCAGATGCACGTGCGCGCCTAACACCGGCGAGTGCAGCCAGTCGAGGCCGAGCTGCACCTGTGTCGAGAGCTGCTCTTGCCGCAGCGGACCCGCGTCAACGGAAGACGCGCCGCGCAACAGCGCGAATCCGCTCCATTGGAGCGAGTCGTCCGCATTTGCAGCACACGCAAACGCGAGAACGAGCGTCAAAACGGCGATCGGGCGGACCACAGACATACAAAGGATGCGCCCGCCGCCCCCGCGTTGACAAACAACTCCCCGATGGGCGACCATCCCCGTCCTTCATTTCATGCTGTGGTGTAGCTCAGTTGGTAGAGCGGCGGATTGTTAATCCGTTGGTCCCTGGTTCGAGTCCAGGCACCACAGCCAATTTCCTTTCAGAGCCTTAGATTGGAGCGCAGAGTCATTCACGAGGCTTCGCCGGCGCTTCCACATCCGAGAAAACCTGCACTTGCTCTGGCAGGCGCGCCCCGCGGGCCTCGATCGCCGAAACAGCCGCGTTCAGCTCCGCGAGCTCGCCGGGCGTGAACCGAACTGCAGCCGCGCCGACGTTCTCCAGCATGTGCGGCATCTGTGTCGTTCCGGGGATCGGCACGATCCATGGCTTCTGCGCCATCAGCCATGCCAGCGCGATCTGAGCCGGAGTCGCTTGCTTTCTCGTGGCCCACTTCTTCAGGAGCTCGACGAGCGCCAGGTTGTGGGGCAGATTCTCCGGCGAGAATCGCGACTCGATCTTGCGAATGTCACCGTCCGCGAAGCGCGTATTTGCGTCGAGCGCACCGGTGAGAAACTGCACGCCAAGCGGGCTCCATGGAACGAAGCCGATGCCGAGTTGCTCGCACACAGGAACGACTTTCTTCTCCGGGCCGCGCCAGAGCATCGAATACTCGTTCTGCACGGCGCTGACCCGAAGCGCGGCATGCGCGCGCCGCAGCGTGTTGAGCCCCATCTCGGAGAGGCCCCAGTGCAGCACTTTGCCCTGCTTCATCAGGTCCTGAACCGCGCCTGCGACGTCCTCGATCGGGACTTGCGGATCGACGCGGTGCTGGTACAGGAGATCGATGCGATCGGTCCGCAAGCGCTCGAGCATGCCCTCGACGACTCTCTTGATGTGTTCGGGGCGGCTGTTGAGTCCGGGCCGGCGCTCCCCTGTTTCCTGATCGATGTTCCATCCGAACTTTGTTGCGATCACGACCTTGTCGCGAAACGGCGCGACGCCCTCGCCGAGGATTCGTTCGACCTCATGCGGGCCGTAAGCCTCGGCCGCGTCGAAAAAGGTGACGCCGCGCTCGAAGGCAGTTCGGATGATGTTGAACATCTCGGACCGAGTCGGGATGGTCGTCTGATAGGTGCGGCTCATGTTCTGGACGCCGAGCCCGATGCTCGACACTGCAAGTGCGCCGAGTTTGCGGCGCCCCGGACGCGCGTCTTGCTGTGAGCTGCCGGTGCCGGTTGTGTCGCCGTCGGGCCGCCCCGCCTGGGCCTGCGCGACGGCGGGAATGCCAGTCAGCAGCGAGGCTGCGGCTACGCCTGCGACAAGAAACTTGCGACGGTCCGGCATTTCGGGACCGTGCTCTCCGTGTTGATCGTTCAGTGTTTCACTCATTAGGTCCGCTCCTTCAGTGACGCCCGTACAGCTATCGATCGATCATCTTCTGCGCGCCCTCGGAGTAGCGCGCTCCCTGCGCCAGCGATGGCGCCGCATCGATTTGGCGAAGATCGTCTTCGCTCAGTTCGACGCTGACGGCGCCGAGGTTCTCTTCGAGACGATGCAGTTTGGTCGTGCCGGGAATCGGAACGATCCATGGCTTCTGCGCGAGGCACCACGCGAGCGCAATCTGCGCCGGCGTGACGTTCTTTTCGGTGGCGATGCGCTTCACCAAATCGACGATCGCCTGATTCGCCTTGCGGTTCTCGGGCGTGAACCGCGGGACTGTGTTGCGGAAGTCGGTCGGGTCGAAGGTCGTCGTTTCGTCGATCTTCCCGGTGAGGAACCCTCTGCCGAGGGGGCTGAACGGCACGAAGCCGATTCCGAGCTCCTCGAGCGTCGGGAGAATCTCTTCTTCCGGCTCTCTCCACCAGATCGAGTATTCGCTCTGTAGCGCCGTCACCGGCTGCACGGCGTGCGCGCGGCGGATGTTCTTCACGCCGGCCTCGGAGAGACCGAAGTGCTTCACCTTGCCCGCGTCGATCAGCGCTTTCACCGTTCCGGCGACGTCTTCGATCGGCACGTCCGGATCGACGCGATGCTGGTAGAGGAGATCGATCGTTTCGACGCGCAGGCGCTGCAGCGAGCCTTCGACAGCGCGGCGGATCGAGTCTGGCCGACTGTTGAGACCCGGCAGCTGGTTGCCGTTCTCGTCGAAGTTGAATCCGAACTTTGTGGCGATGACGACGCGATCGCGGAATGGCGCGAGCGCTTCGCCGACTACCTCTTCGTTCGTGAATGGCCCGTAGACCTGCGCCGTGTCGAAGAACGTGACGCCCAATTCGACGGCGCCGCGAATGAGCGCGATCGCGTCTTGTCTGTCCGTGGCGGGACCGAGGCCGAAGCTCAGACCCATGCATCCGAGGCCGAGCGGCGAGACTTCCAGATTACCGATCCTTCGTTTTTGCATATGCTTCCTTCGCGACATTGATCGCAGCCACGAGTCTTACGCCGAAGCGTCGTTTGATCCGGCGTGCTGCTCTCGCAGTCGTTGGATGTCTTTCATTGGTGCCGCGCCGAAGAATCGTGCGTACTCGCGGCTGAACTGCGACGCGCTGACGTAGCCAACGCGCCGGCTTGCACTGCCTGCGTCGAGCGTCGCAGTCAGCATGAGCCGGCGCGCCTCCTGAAGTCGCAACGCTTTCTGGTACTGCATGGGACTCATCGACGTCACGGCCTTGAACTGCCGGTGAAATGACGAGAGGCTCACGTTGACGAGGGCCGCCAGCTCTTCGACATTGACGGGCTGGTCGTAGTTCGCGCGCAGCCACGACACGCTTTCGCCATCTTCCGCAGGCTCGATTCCGCCTGGCCGATCTGCGCGATGCGGGCACCCATCGGGCTGCGGAGCAGTCGGATGAAGATTTCGTCGATCGTGAGAGGCGCGAGCAGTTCGACATCGACCGGCTGCGCCATCAGCCGGAGCAATCGGTTTGCGGCATCGACGATCGAGGCGTCGGCCTCGCCGATGTAAACCGCGCGGCTTTCGGAGACCCTCGGCTGACCGTGTGGGTAGACCTTTGACGCGAACGCCGCAACCTTCTCGGGGTCGAGAGCGATCCTGAGCGTGAGGTACGGTTCAGCGGGAGTCGCGCGCGTGAGTTGCGCGGTCACCGGCACATCGATCGAGAAGACGGCGATCTGCCCCGCGCCATAGTGATAGGCGTTGTCGCCGATGCCGATGTTCTTTTGGCCTTGAGCGACGATGCACACGGACGCGTGCTGGAGTGCGTACGCCACTTCATTGGCGGTGCGCGACCTGCGAATCGTGTCGACGCCGGGGACTCGCAACGGGAAAACGCCGTCGTAAGGGGCGTGAACGCTGATCAGCCGGGCCAGTTCAGCAACGTCCGGCCGTGGGCTCGCGGTGTCTTTGTCGGTAGCGGGCATAGGTCTCGATCCGGTTGCCAATTTAGGTCCCGAAGGTCGGCGATCTTTGCCAGAACACCTCAATCTTTTGCCTGATCGTGCTTGTGTAGCGGTCTCAGCTCGGCTTCAGCCTTGGCAACGCAGGGCCGAGTTCACCTAATCGTCCTACGCGTCCGCCGGCTGAAGCCCCTCGCGTAAGCGGCTGATGTCTTTCGCCGGCGCGCTCCCGAAGAAGCGGTTGTATTCACGGCTGAACTGGGATGCGCTCCCGTAGCCGACGCGCCGGCCGGCACTGCCTGCATCGATCATCGTCGCCAGCATCAGCCTTCGCGCTTCCTGCAGCCGGAGCGTTTTCTGGTACTGAAGCGGGCTCATTCCGGTCACGGCTTTGAATTGCCGGTGAAACGACGTGACGCTCATGTTCACCAGCTTCGCCAGCTCTTCGATGCTCACGGTCTGGTCGAAGTTCGCGCGCAGCCGCGACACGGCGCTCGCGATTCGCTGCACGCTCGAACCGGCCTGACCGATCTGCGCAATACGACTCCCAAGCGGGCTGCGGAGCAGCCGGATCAGGATCTCATCGCGCACGAGCGGTGCGAGGAGCTCGGCATCGACGGGCTGCGCCATCAGCTCGAGGAGTCTCGTCGCGGCATCGATAATGTGCGCGCCGGCGTCGCCAACATAGAGCGAGCGAATGTCCCGCGGCGGTTGTGGCAGGCCGTGCGGAAACACTTTCGGAGCCAACTCCGCGATCTTCTCCGTATCGAGATCGATCATGAGCAGCAGGTACGGTTCGGAGTGAGTGGCGCGCGTGACTCGACCTGCCATCGGGACGTCGATCGAATACACCGCCATCTGTCCCGCTTCGTAACCGTAGGTGTCGCCGCCGATCATCACGATCTTCGCGCCCTGCGCGACGATGCACAACGTCGATCGCTGCATGTAATGCATCGGCTCCTGATTCGTCTTTGACACCCTCGCGACGCGCACACCGGGAATGCGGAGCTCAATGGTTCCGTCGTATGGGGCTAGCGCGCCGATCAACTTCGCCAGCGTCGCAATGTCGGACTCCATCTGCCTCGCACGCATCAACCAGTCCTCGATACATTCTCTCGCGATCGATCAGCGCTCGATCACGGCCATGTTCCCTTCGTCGTGGCGTTCGCCGGCGGCCGGGGTGAGGTTGTTCAGCCGTTCGATCTGCGGGAGACTCAGTTCGATTTGGTCGGCCGCGGTATTCTCCTCGACGCGGGCAACGCGCTTGGTTCCCGGAATCGGGGCGATGTCATTTCCCTGCGTGAGCAGCCAGGCAAGGGCGACTTGTGCCGGTGTTGCACCCACCTCAGCGGCCACGGCGTTGACTTCGTCCACGATGCGCAGGTTGCGCTGAAGGTTCTCTCTGGTAAAGCGCGGGTTGGTCTTGCGCCAGTCGTCATCGGAGAGCTCGTCGTTGGAGCGGATTGTGCCGGTCAGGAAACCGTGGCCGAGCGGCGAGTAGGGCACGAAGCCGATGCCCAGCTCGCGCAGGAGCGGCAGCAGCTCGGTCTCCGGGTCACGGGTCCACAGCGAGTATTCAGTCTGCAGCGCGGCGACCGGGTGCACTGCGTGAGCGCGGCGGATCGTCTCAGCGCCCGCCTCTGACAGCCCAATGAACCGGACTTTCCCCTCGGCGACCAGCGCGGCCAACGCGCCGACTGTGCCTTCAATGGGCGTCTTCGGGTCCACTCGGTGCTGATAGTACAGATCGATGTGGTCAGTGCCGAGCCGCTTCAGCGAGCCCTCGACCGCGGCGCGGACGTTTGCCGGGCTGCTGTCGATGACGCCGGGGCCACCGCCGGCGTGCGAGACGATGCCGAATTTCGTCGCGAGAACGACCTGATCGCGGCGGTCCTTGATGGCGCGGCCGACGAGCTCCTCGTTGGCGTAGGGACCGTA
>Ga0075418_10009792_pt1 | contig 10749 bp, 9 predicted proteins | sample SoiMetdeltSBSDD2_FD_81776 | JGI IMG/M metagenome (GOLD analysis project Ga0075418, IMG submission 81776) | Bulk soil microbial communities from a Populus tree surrounding site in Tennessee, USA - Soil MetaG P. deltoides SBSDD2 | ecosystem: Environmental > Terrestrial > Soil > Tree plantation...
ACGGCACATCGGGCAGCACGCCGATCATGGCCACGCTCGGTCGCACGACGGCGTGGTTCTCATGGCAGGTCACGCAGTCGGTGAACTGGGTCAGGGTCAGCTTTGCCCGCGCGTCGTCATGGCAATCGCCGCACTTGCCGCCCGCCGCCAGGAACTCGTTGTGCTGCGCCCAGCCGTTCATCTTGGCACTGCTGCGGAAGAGCTCCGCCTCGCGGCCATGGCAGTTCCCGCAGACGAAGCTCACACTCTGCACGCCCGGCGGCGTGGCGCCGTGATTGCCGTGGCAGTCGTTGCACGTCGGCGCGGTGAGATCGTTTTTCTCGAACATCGCCGCGGCATGCACGCTGATGCGCCATCGCGCGTATTGATCGGTCGGGATCGCGTATCGCGCCATCTTCTTCGCGTCGGAATGACAGCGGCTGCACGTCTCGCCGACGTGCGTCGCATAGACCGGCGCGTCGGGATTCGTTTTCCTCCTGATGTCATGCACCGAATGACAATCGACGCATGTGGCCACGTTCTCGTCGCCTTGCGTGAGAAGGCGGCCATGCACGCTCGTCCGATACTCCGCCACTTCATCGACGCGCGCGGCGGGATTGAAGCGCTTCATGTATTCGGCCGAGCTGTGGCAGCGGCCGCAGAAATCAGGGATCTCGGTGCGGTTCGGCTTCGGCGCATGATCCTCGCCGTGGCAGTCCTTGCACGACAACCCGACCTCGGCATGCACATCGTCGTGCAGTTTGACGTCCGCGTGACACTCCTTGCAGTCCCCCATCTGACCGTGCGCGGCCGTCGCGACGAACATCAGCACGAGAGCGATCCTCATTTCGTGATCCACGCGAAGACCGCAAGCAACAGTGCGGTCAGAAAGACGATGTAGAGCGGCACGAGCGACGCGTATCCCCAGCACGTCATCGCCACGACGAACGCCAGCCCGGCGACGCCGGCGATCCCCCATCCGCGGCTGCGTTTTCGATCGAGGAATGGCACGAGCATCAGCAGCCCGCCACCGAGGCTGAAGAGAAGGATCGGAATGGCCTCGTATTCGACACCCAGAACCTCGCCGCCGGGGACGAGCTTCAAGGTCTGAAACATGAAGACGTAGTACCACTCGGGGCGGATGTTCGCGTATGCCGGCGCGAATGGATCCGCCTTCTCGCCGAGCTCCCACGGCAGCATCGCCGCAAGCGCTGCGAGCACGCCGAGTGCGAAGATCCATCCGGAGAGATCGCGCAAGGCGAAATGCGGAAAGAACTTCATCGGAGGCCTGCGTCGCGCCTCGTCTTCGACAGTCTCCGGAACGCTCATGCCCTTCGTCTGCACGAGCAGAAGATGAACGAAAAGCAGCACCGTGGTGATTGCCGGAAGAATCGCAACGTGCCATCCGTAGAAGCGGGACAGCGTCGCGCTGGTCACGCGATCGCCGCCGCGAAGGAAGCGGAGCATCCATTCGCCGGCCACCGGCACGACGCCGGCGATGTCGGTCCCGACCTTCGTCGCGAAAAACGAGAGCTGGTTCCACGGCAGCAGGTATCCCGAGAAACCGAAGGCCAGGATGAGAAACAGAAGCAGCACGCCGCTCACCCACGTCAGCTCCCGCGGTGCGCGATACGACTTGAGGAAATAGACACTGACGAGATGGAGGATGGCGAAGAAGACCATCAGGTTCGCCGACCAGGCATGGATCGACCGCACCAGCCATCCGAACGGCACCGTCGTCACGAGGAACTCGATCGACTCGAACGCCTCCTCCGCCGACGGCCGGTAGTAGAGCATCAGCAGCACGCCGGTGCAGACCTGCACGAGAAAGAAGAACAGGGTCATGCCGCCGAGGTAGTAGAAGACCGAGTAGCGGTGCATCGGCACGGTCTTGTGCGACACGAGCTCGCGAAGAGCGCGCAAGCCGAGGCGGTCATCGAGCCACTGAATCGCGGTCACATCAGGCTTTCGATACGACGATCGTCGACGTGCCTTCGCTCTTCGGCACGAGGTTGACTTTCAACACGGCGAGCGGCCGCGGAGGCGGTCCGGCGATATTGCGGCCGGTGAGGTCGTATGCGCCGCCGTGGCAGTTGCACCAAAGGCGATTGCGCTCCTTCTGATAGCCGACGATGCAGTCGAGGTGCGTGCAAGTTGCGGAGAAGGCGCGGTAATCGTTCTCCGCCGCGCGCACGACGATCACGGGATCGGCGCCGAAACGGACGATCTTGAATCCCTTTTCGCGAAAGTCCGCATCATCCGTCGCGCCCGCATCGACCTGCGCCGTCCCCGCCTCGGGGATGTGCGGCGGACTGACATAGCGCGCGATCGGATAGAGCACGCTCATCACCAGCGCGCCGAGGGACGTGCCCAGAAACCAGTTGATGAAGCGCCGCCGCTCGGGAACCGGAGAAGCTTCCATCACACCAACGTAGCTGCCGTACGCCGCGCGGATGTGTAGCTACTCTCACCGTCTCGTGTGACGGTCACTACCGACGCGAGGTCGTTCGGCATGCTTCTTGGGATTCATGAAAAAAATTCTGACTCTCGTTGCGCTCACCGCATTCGCGCTTCCCGCTTTTTCCGATGATGCGGCCGCGGTCTACAAGGCGAAATGCGCCATGTGCCACGGCGCGACCGGCGCCGGCGACACACCGATGGGAAAGAAGCTGGCCGTGAAGGCGCTCGGATCCGCCGACGTTCAGAAGAACAGCGACGACAAGCTGCATCAGGTCATCGCCAGCGGCAAAAACAAGATGCCGGCGTTCGCCACGAAGCTGTCGGACGAGCAGATCAAACAGCTCGTGGCGCTCGTGCGGGGCTTCGCGAAGAAGTAGGCGTGCTGCCTCATCGCCGAAGAAGCAGGAACACCCCGTACCGGCTCGCCTCGTAGTCCGCAACCGCGAAGGACGCTTCGCTGTATTCGTCCTTCGCCCATTCGGCACCGATTCCCAACGAGTCGCGCAGTTGCACGGTCACGCGGGCGTGCGCGCGATCGAGCTCGAACGGCAGCGAGCCCTCGTTCTCGAAATGCGAGAGGTCGCCGTCGACGGAGAGGCGCGACCAGGAGAAGGTCAGGCCGCCTTCGACGGCTTTGCCCTTCTCGACGTGGATCGATTCTTCGGTCGTGAAGTTTTCAGGACGGCGGAAGAGGATGTTGCTGTTCGAGCGGAAACGGGATGCGGATGCACGAAGGGACAGCGCCGCGATCGGCATGACTTCCACATCGGCTCCGTACTGGCGCACGGTTGCGTCGTAGCCGATTTGCGGGTCGTCATTGCTCTGGCGCGTTTCGTCGGCGGTCACGCCGACGCGGACGAAGCGCGGCGCTTTCCATGCGGCGCGCAACCGATAACGGTCGCGGTCGACGAAATCCGTGCGCAGGATCGGGTCGTCAGCGTTGTCGTGCTGCAGCGAGGCGCCGAGCGTCAAGCCCGCGGCCGCGTAGCTGCCGTCGATGAGGAAGGTACGCACGCGGCGGTCGAACGTCCCGCCCTGGCCGCCATCGATCACGATCTCCGAAAGGTCGGGCGCGATGGTGATGTCGGTGTTCGACTGACTCAGCCCGATGCGGATCGACAGCGGCGTGAGCGGGCGAACGGATACCGACGCATCGAGCACGTCTTCCTCGCGCTCGAGCGCGTTCGACGCATTGAGAATGACTTCCACATCGCGAGGATCGACGCCACCGAACGTCACGCTCTGCAGATACAGGGTGCGGATCAGCGCACTGCCATCGAGCTCGCGATGCTCGCGGCGATACCCGGCGGTGAGATCGACCAAGTCGTTGAACGCAACGTCCGCCCGCGCACCGCCGCGCCAGGTCGTGTTCTTCGCGCGCACGGAGCTCTCCTCGGACAGTCCATTGAAGAAGCGGCCGAGGGCGAACGAGGCCAGCGAGCCGGTGACATCGTCGAAGCCTTCCGCATCGCTGTCCGCGGCAAAGCGCGCGAAACTGCCGGTCAGGCGGATGTGCGACGTAGCCTGGCCCGCAACATTGATCGAGGTGAACGGTGTATCGACGTCCGTTCGCTCCTCGCGCGTGAGATCAGCGATGTCGATCGGCCGGCCCAGAACCGGATTCGGGTTGTTGCCGTTGCCGGCACCTGGAGCGAGCGTGAGCGTCTCGCGGCCGCGGAATTGCCGCCATCCCTGCGTGAACTGTCCCGTCACCGGACCGAGCTCGAAGGCGGCGCCGACGCGGAGCTCGCGATCGGTGTCATCGAGATCCTGCGACAACAGGAACTCGTCCTGCCCGACATGCCACGTCGTCGTTCCCGGACCTTCGAAGCGATTCCACGTGTAGCCGATGAAGGGCTTGACCTTCGTCCAACGGAGAATCTCGAGATCCGCGTCGATGACATCGCGCGTGCGGTCGAACGTGTGCTGGCCGAGCGCGAACGCCGGCAGCGCGCTGAACGCGTCCGCTCTCCGGTAGCGCATGTTGAAGCGATACAAGCCGTCGCGCCGCGTCTCCAGACGCACGGCACCGGCCGGGCCGACGCCGAGGTCGGAGACATCGAGACGGAAGTCGGCCGTGGCGAGCGTCAGCGCGCGGATGAGCAGGCCTTCGTCTTCATTGATCTGAGTCCGGTACATGTTCTCGTTGCCGCTGACGTCGGTGAAGCGGTAGCCGATCTCGAGGTCGATCGGCATCGTCTGCGCGGAGACGTTCGACGACGAACAGAGGATCGCCGCCACACAGAGCACGAGCAGGAGCCATCGATTGCGCATGGCGGTCTCCATCACTTCAACAGCTGCGGATCGCGGTTCGAGCCATGCACGGCGACGTGGCACGTCGTGCAGTTCTGATAGCGCGGCAGGGAGAGGTTGTGAAACGACGGCGGCTGCGATCCGAGCCTGGCGTTTCCGATCGGCGAGTGGCACTCGATGCACACCTGCCGGACCGTGGCCCGGACGAGCATCTTCGGATTCGACGAGCCGTGGGTCTCGTGGCAGGTCGTGCACTCACCCACTTCCGCTCCGCCGTGCGAAAAGACGAATGGGCCACGCTTCTCCGTGTGACACGAAACGCACGGCGCCTCGCCGGCGCGTGTCGTGCGCAGATGACCGAGCGTGGCCAGCGAACGCTCGCCTTTCGCGCGGCGGCCATGCGGGTCGTGACACGACGAGCAGGTCATGCCGCCGCGATCGAGTCGATGCGCGTAGGGCTTGTTCCGCATCGACCTCGATTGCGTATGACACGAGCCGCACAGCGCGAGCTGCGGCTTGGCAACGAGATGCGGAGAGCGTGAATCGGATGCGTGAATCGAATGACAGGTCAGGCAGTTCACCGTGCCGGAGCTCGCGTGCATGCCGCCGCGCGTTTGTTCGTGGCAGAGCAGGCACGTCTCATCCGATCCGGTGCGCCCGCGCGGCACGGCGATCTTCGTCTTGTCGCCGCCGCTCTCGATGTGCTCCGTGCCATCGCCGTGGCAGCTCGTGCAGACGTCGTTCGAAACGACGCCGTTCGTGACGCCGCCGCGTGCATGAGGATTCGTGAGGAACGCCTTCGCCTGGTCATGGCAGTCCGCGCACGAAGGAACCGCTGTCTCCGTCGTCGGCGTGGCCGCTTGCGGCGCGTTCTCCTGTGCGACCGAATGCGTCGAAGGACCGAGAAGGAGCAGCAGGAGGATCAGACCTCCGTATGCGTACCGTTTCATCGCCAAGCCATCCTTTCGCCGTGCTCTCGTCAAGACGGTGAGGGAGGCCTTCCGGCCTCCCTCGCGCGCCGGCGTCACTTGGCGTGCACCTTCTCGACTGCCCAATCCTTCCCCGCCCCGTGGCACGTCGCGCAAGCCTCGGCAGGAGTCGTCGAGCCGGGGAACAGCGCCGTGTTGAGGAACGCGTGCGCGGCGGCATCCTGGCTGTCATGGCAGCCGAGGCAGGACGCGGTGCCCGGACCCTGCGGCGTGAAGAAATCGCGGAGCGTGGTGACGGACTGGATGCCGGTCGGAAGCGGCAGGAGATGCGAATTCCCGCTGTGGCACTTCGCGCAGCTCGTGCGATCGCCGGGGTAGAGCACCTCGTTGAAGCCAATGGCCGTGCCGCCGAAGCCGAAGACCGAGTAGTTCTGCGTCAGCTCCTCGCCGGTGTGAATGCGGTGGACCATGCGCTGGAACGAGATCGATTCCACCGGTCCGGCGCTCGCCGGACGCCGCGCGGCGTCGCTCTCCACCGGGTTGTGGCAGATCACGCACTCCTCGGTCGTGTTGCGCTGTCCGCCGTGCAGCGAGAGGCTGTCGTGACACTGATTGCACTGCGCGATCGTGACCACGGTGCGCCGCGGAGTGAGGGTGCCGGTGACGGCGACGTACTTGATCGGGTTGATCGTCGATTCCTGTACGGTGATGTTCGCGCCTCCGTCGCCGCGCGTCAGCGTGGCACTGCGGCGCAGGTCGGCGCTGATCGTCCACGTGCCGGTTGCGTCGTTGGGAATGGCGTTCGTGAACGTGTATGTGGTCGTTCCGGCGGTGGCGTCATAAACCGCGGTCGCCCGCGCGTCTTCGCGCCGATACCACGAGTAACTGTTCGTCGAGCCGGCGAGGATCGGTGCGAACGTGGAGAGCTTCGTCCCGTCGACGAACGTGCCGTCGCCGTTCTTCAATGCGAACACCGCCGTCGGCTTCTTGCCCGGCGCCATGTTCGAGGTGCTGACGACCGTCGCGCTGAGTCCCTTGAGCTGCTTCGATTTCAACGGGATCGTGTGCGCGCCCTTGATCGACGCGTCGAACTCGGCCTCGCTCGCCGGCTGATGGCAGGAGGCGCACTGGTCGTCATTGAGCTGCGGTCCGGCCGGGTGGTTCGCGCCGGTCACCCAGTTGACGTCGTCGTGACACGAGCCGCAGGCTTCGCGATTCGGCTTCGTGTACCACGCGTCGGATTGCGCCGGCTTCTTCGTCGCGTCGATGCCTTCGTGGCAGTTGTCGCAGTTGCGCACGTCCTGCGGATAGGTGACGTGCGAGAAATTGTGAACCGACTGCGCGTTGCCGTAGATGATGTACGGCGCCGACAGCTCGCCCGGCGCGTGGATCTTGTGAATCATCACCTTCAGATCCATCGTGTTTCCGGTGTCCGGGTCGACGGTCTGCGGCTGGTGACAGAGCACGCAGAGCTTCACCTCGCGGCGCGCGCTGCTGCCGTGGAAGCCGAAGTTCTTCTGATCGTGACAGGCCAGACAGCTCGTCTGATCGTTGATCTTTCCCCACTTCTCCGTGACGGCCTGGCCGTCGGGACGGAAGTCGTGCTCGACGTTCGCGTAATAGTTCTTTCCGAAGCCGATGGCGGGGATATTGGTGAAGTTGCGGAAGGCGTGAATGCCCAGCGTATGGGTTTTCGTCTGGTTGAAGCCTTCGGGCAATGCCGTACCGAATTTGTATTTCGCGTGACCCGTCTCGAGGTCCGTGAAGGTGCCGCCGGAGTCCGTGCTGGCCTGAACCGTTCGGACGCCAGGGCGCGGGCTGTTCGCGGGCGTCGTCACGGTGCGCGTCGTGTACGACGTGTAATGGCGCGCGACAGGATCCCACCAGGCGAGAATGAAACTGGCGCTGATCGGGCCCGGCGTGGTCTTGCCGAGGCGGTCGATCGGCTGATCGAAGTCGTCGGTGAACGTCACCTCGACGACCGGCTTGCGATCAGTGCCGATGGTGATCGAATTCACCTTCATCTTCAGGCCGGGACGAATGTAGGCGATCGCGTCCTCGCTGAGATAGGCCTCGATCTGATCGGCTGTGTAGACCGGGGCCGTGGGCCCCGAGGGAGGATTGACCGCTCTTCGCCGGCCGGTCGATGCAGGCGCCGCGCTAGTGAATGCGACCGTCAGGGCGAGCACGAAGAGTGTCCGTAGCAGGCGTCCGTGTTTGTTCATGTTGTCGAGACTCCTATGCGTCGAACGTCACGCTAAGGCCGCGGCACGGGAATGAGCCATGCGCACCACCACGCCTGACGTGTGACAGCCATCACTTACGGGGGTGAGAGCTCTCGTTTCGCAACGTAGGAGCGCGACCCTATCGTCTGCGCATGAGAGTTCCGCTCGCGCTGATCCTTCTTGCCACGGCGCTGTTCCTCGCCGGTTCGTATTATGGTCTCGCCGTCGCGCCGCCGGAACAGTTCATGGGTGAAGTGCAAAGGATCATGTACGTCCACGTGCCGACGGCGTGGGCGGCGATGCTCGTCCTGTCCTGGGCATTCGTCTGCGCGATCGCGTGGCTCCTGCTCGGCAGACTGGAATGGGATCACCGTCTCGACGCGGCCATCGAAATGTCGATCGTGTTGTGTTTCCTGCTCTCCGTGCAAGGCGCGATCTGGGCCAAGCCGACGTGGGGCGTGTGGTGGGACTGGGATCCGCGCCTGACGACCGTGGCCATTCTGCTGATGGCGTTTCTCGGCATCGCTGCGCTGCGACGCTTCGTCGAGGAGCCGATCAAGCGCGCCACCTGGTCCGCGGTCGCGACGGTCGTCGGGTTCATCGACGTGCCGATCGTCTACTACTCGGTGAAGTGGTGGAACTCGCTGCATCAGCAACAGTCGAGTCCCGCGACGGTGTCGCGCGAGTTCCGCATTCCGCTGCTGATCAATTTCGCGGCGCTGATGCTGTTCGTCGCCGGCGCAATGATGCTGCGCGCCCGCATTGCGGCCGTGCGCGCCGAGGAAGAGCTCCCGCCGCTGAACGAGCTCGATGGATTGGAGGCGACGTCATGAACGGAATGGTGCACGGCGGATGGGGCTACGTTTGGGCGGCGTACCTCGTGACCGCGCTCGTCCTCGGCGGTTACGCGGCTCGCGCATTCATCCTCGGTCGCGTCGGGCGACGCCTCACTGATTACGAGAAGCCGTGAGCGCGGTCACACATACACCGTGATCCCACTCCTCGTGCGCAGCCCGCCTCGTCCCTACTGTGGAAGCGAGGCACGCTCATGCGAGTTTTGTTGATGGCCGCCGCTCTTGTCTTCACCGCACTGTCCACGCAGGCGCAACTCTCCAGTGAGGAGTGTCTGGCCTGCCACGACACTGTCGACGCGACAAAGTTCAATGCTTCCATGCATGCACCGCTCGGATGCACGGGCTGCCACGCGGACATCAAAGACGTTCCACATGATCCCCCGCCCCAGAAGCTGACGCGCGCGCAGATTCCGCAGCTCTGCTCGAAATGTCACGCGCAAAAGTTCGTGATGCAGAAAGCGGGACTGAGCACACAGCCGGCGATCTCGTATGAGGAGAGCGTGCATGGCCGCGCCGTTGCGCACGGTTCGACACGCGCTGCCGTCTGTACCGACTGTCACGAACATCACAACGTCCGCCCGGCGAATGATCCGCAGTCCAAAATCTTCAAGTTCAATGTCGCGCGAACGTGCGGACAGTGCCACGCGTCCATCGCTCGCCAGTATGGCCTCAGCGTTCACGGCAAAGCGCTCGCGCGCGGCAACGGATCGACTCCCGTATGCACCGACTGTCATGGGATTCACTCGATCGCCGCCGCGGGCGATGCCGCACGCGGGCCGCGCTCCAGTTGCGCGCGCTGCCATGAAGGCGTCCGCCTAACACAGGAGTTCGGAGTCGCCGGTACGCGCGTGAGCTCGTACGATTCGAGCTATCACGGCCTCGCGCGCAAGCTGGGATCGACCACCGCCGCGGACTGCGCGAGCTGCCACGGCGCACACGACGTGCTTCCCTCATCGGATCCGCGCTCGGCGATTCATCCCGCGAATCTGACGAAGACGTGCGGCAAGTGCCATCAGGGAGCGGCGGCGAACTTCGCGCGCGGGCGCATTCACCTCACCGCCGGCGAAACGGTCGACACGAGCTCGCGCATCGACACCTGGATCCGCCGGATCTACATCGCCCTGATCGTGGCCACGATCGGTTTCATGCTCCTGCACAACCTCGTGATCTGGTGGCGCAAGGCGCGCGCGGCGCGTATGGCGCGCGGCCGGACCGTGGTCCGGATGAATCTCAATCAGCGCATCCAGCACATGATTCTGCTGACGAGCTTCATCGCGCTGGTGATCAGCGGATTCGCACTCGCCTGGCCCGACTCGCTGCTGGCGAAGATGTGCGGCCCCGAGGAAGTGCGCAGGCTGATTCATCGCATCGCCGCTGTCGTGATGATGATCCTCGGCATCTATCACCTCGGCTACATGACACTGACGCGCGAAGGCCGTCAGGGCCTGCGCGATTTCTGGTTCCGCTTCTCCGATGCGCGCGATCTCGTCGCGGTTCTCCGCAACCGCAAGCCCAACTCCGGCCGGTTCACCTACGCGGAGAAAGCGGAGTACTGGGCCGGATTGTGGGGGACGATCGTCATGGCCATCACCGGCCTGATGATCTGGAATTCCGTCGGCGTCGCGCAGTGGATTCCGCGGTGGTGGATCGACATCGCCACGACCATTCACTACTACGAGGCCATTCTGGCCACGCTGGCGATCATCGTGTGGCACCTCTACCATGTGATCTTCGATCCCGATGTGTATCCGATGAACTGGACCTGGTACGACGGGAAGATGCCCGAGGAGCAGTTCCGGCACGAGCACCCGGCAGTCCCCATGCAAAATCATGTAGAGGATGAGGAATGACAAATCGGACCCCTTCACTTTCGCGAAACCTGCTCAGCGAGCTCGGTCTCGGCATCGCCGTCATCAGTCTCGCCAATCTCGCATTCCTCATCTATCTCGACACGACGCAAACACACGCGAGTCCTTATTTCGGAATCCTGACGTGGATCGTCGCACCGGCCATTCTGATCTTCGGCCTGGGACTCTTCGTCCTCGGCCT
>Ga0075418_10009794_pt1 | contig 10749 bp, 7 predicted proteins | sample SoiMetdeltSBSDD2_FD_81776 | JGI IMG/M metagenome (GOLD analysis project Ga0075418, IMG submission 81776) | Bulk soil microbial communities from a Populus tree surrounding site in Tennessee, USA - Soil MetaG P. deltoides SBSDD2 | ecosystem: Environmental > Terrestrial > Soil > Tree plantation...
CATCAGGCGCGCGAGAGCTTCGCGAATGGCCTCCTCCGATGGTCCGTCGAGAGCGGAGGTCGCCTCGTCGAGCAGCAACAGCGGCGCATCCTTCAAAAAGGCGCGGGCCAGCGCAATGCGCTGGCGCTGTCCGCCCGATAGTCTGGCGCCGCGATCGCCGACAATTGTGTCGAGCCCCTTCGGTAGCGTGTCGATGAAGTCGCAGCGCGCCGCCGCCGCCGCTGCCATGACGTCATCGTCGCTGGCCTCGGGACGCGCATAGCGGATGTTCTCGATCAGCGAGCGGTGGAACAGCGAGATGTCCTGCGGCACGACGGCGATCGCCTCGCGCAGGCTCTGCTGCGTGACCTCGGTGACGTCGTGGCCGCCGATCAGGATGCGCCCGTCCTCGATGTCATAGAAGCGCTGGATTAGAGCGAACATGGAGCTCTTGCCTCCGCCCGACGTGCCGACCAGGCCGACCTTCTGGCCGGTGTCGATGGTGAAGTTCAGCCCGTGGAACAGGCGCGGACAATCAGGATAGGCGAATTGAACCTTCTCGAAGCGGACGCTGATGCCTCCGGACACGAGCTGCTTAGCATTCGGCCGGTCGCATAGCTGGTGCGGCACCAGCAACTTCTGCAATGCTTCGGCAAAGCGGGCGGTGTGCTGGGTGATATCGACCAACGCGATGGCGAGATCACGCGTCGCGTGCAGGACGGACAGGCCCAGCGTGCACACCAGGATGACGTCACCGGTCGTCGCTCGCCCCTGCTGCCACAGCAGCAGAACCCACGCCAGCAGGCCGACGGTCAGGATCACCGTGACCAGCGCATGCGTGATACGTAGCCGCTCAAGGTAGCGCAGGCTGCGTCGCCGGGCCGCCATCTCTTCGCTGACCGCAGCATCGAAGCGTCGATGCTCGCGCGAGATGCCGCCGAACGCCTTCACGATCGTCATGTTGCCGACCACATCGGTCAGCTCGCCGTCGACGGCCGCTGCGCGATAGGCGAATTCGTGGTGCAGCTGCCGACCGGCGGCTGCAGCGCGGAACATCGTGACGATCACCAGTGCGGCCACCACGACAAGGCAGGCGGCCATTGCGTAGCTGACCGTTGCGACCAACGCGATCGACCATACGGTCGCCATGCAGGGCGGCAGCACGTTCCACACCAACATGTTCTCGACGGTGAACAGCGCGTTGGAGGTAGCCGTCACGCGCGACGTGAGCGTGCCGGGCGGGGACGACGAGAAGTAGCTCGGTGCATGGCCGGTGAGGTGTCGGAAGAGGTCGCGGCGCACGTCGCCCGTCACATTCACGAAGGTCGAGTTGCCGACCCAGCTGGCGACACGCCACAGAATGTTGTCGCCGGCGATCAGCGCCGCCAGCAGGGCAAAACCGTGCCAGACGCTTGCGACATTGCGCTCCTGGCCCGACAGCGTATCGACCAGCAGCTTCACGGCGTATTGCGTAAAGATTGAGCAAACCACCGCCAGTGCCACCGCACCAACTATAATCGTGTGCGCTTTGCCGCGTTGGCGCACATAGTGAAGGAAGAACGCGGTGGGCCGATCGGCAAACGTCGCAAGGTTGTCCACTGTCGCCATGTCAGCTGTTCCCTCGCCAGACGGTCATGTGGCAACGTGCGACCACCCCTCCGGTTCGTTCCGTGTTCAGTTGGTCGCAGGCGATTGGTTAAGGACGGGCTTGGTCTCGGGCATTGCCAACAGGACCGTCAGAAGGGCGCACATCGCCGTGATCGCGAGCCCTGCAAACGCTACTGGCGTGCCGAAGCGTGCGGCCAGATAGCCGGCCACTGCCGTGCTGGCGGCGGCGCCGATGCCCGTTGCGCTACCGACAATTCCCTGCGCCAGATTGAAGCGGCCCGTGCCACGCGAGATGTCGGCGAGCGACAAGGGCACGAGCACGCCCAGCACCGCAGCGCACAGCCCGTCGAGCAGCTGCACGGCGATGATCACCGCCGGATCGCTGTTCAGTGCCAGCACGGCCGCACGCGCGGGCAGCGCGGCAAACCCCAGGATCAGAACCGGGCGGCGCCCGACCGTGGCGGCCAAGCGACCCATAGTCGGGGCGATGAGCGCGACGACCAGCTGCGGCAGCACGATGCACGCCGCTACCAGCGCGCTCGCCCAGGCGCCGGACTGCACGGTCATCTGCGTTCCGACCAGCGGCAGCATCGCTGCATTGGCAGCATGGAAGAGAAAGATGCACAGCGTGAGAATGAGCAGCGACCGCTGGCGCAGCAGCAGCCAGATGCTGCCTGGCGCGTAACCCCGCTCGGCTCCGTTGAGGCCTCCGTCGGCGCGAATGGGATCGATCTCCTGCTCTCGAATCAGCGTCAACGCCATCAGCGTCGGCAGGACCAGTGCGGCTGTCACGAAGAACACGGCCTGAGGCGAGATCAAATACCCGGCAGCACCCATCACTCCGGCTGCCAAGCCGTTGCCGATCGAGCTGAAGCGGGCGTTGCGGCCGAGGCGCGCCCCGACTGCGGCGTGCCCGACCAGCCCCAACGTGATGGCGGCAATAGCCGGCCCCAGCACGGAGCTCGATGCGACGTGCAGCAGCTTGGCCCCAAGAATGCCGAGAAACGACGGCATCAGCGCAATCAGCAGCGCGCTGACGCCGATGCCGGCTACCGCCAGCATGGCTGCTCTGCGCTTGGAAGGTGCCAGGTCGACCAACCAGCCGCCCGGCAGCTGGCTCGCGAGCCCGGCGATGCTGCCTGCCGCCAGCACCAGCCCGATGTCGGCCTGGTTCCATTTCTGCGTGGTGAGATAGACCGCGAGGAACGGGCCGAACCCAGTCTGGATGTCGGCTACGAAAAAGGTGAACCAATCGAGGCCGCGTTCACTGGTTCGGGAAGCGGATCGCACTGTCCCTGACCCCTCGGCATGCGACGATCACGATGGGGTCAAGGCGGTCCGCGCCTCGACCGCTTAGGAGTACTCCGGCTTAGTAGCCGGCGCTTGTGGCCTGGACGATGATCGGCGGCTCATTGGCCTTGTATTCCGTGGCCGTGCGCAGTTGGTCGCGCGTCACGTCGACCCAGATTGACTTGCCTGCGAAGCGGAACGCGGCCCAATCGACAGCCACCTTGCGCGTGCCGATGCCAAGGAAGCCTCCGAACTCGACGACAGCGGCGCGCACGTGTCCATGTCCGTCGATCAGCACGTCGATGACGCGCCCACTGTCACCCTGGCGCAGCGTCGAGACATCTTTGCCGAGCAGGCTTTCCAGCGCCGGCAGCGATGCTGTCGATTGCACGTCGCTGGCTGATGCAGAGGCGTTCAGGTTGGTCGCGCCGACGGCCACGGCCATGGACAAAGCCAGGCTGCGCAATGCTCGTGTCACGATGAACCCCTTTCGTGCAAAATCTCGGATCAGGATGCCAACGAGTTAGGCAATATCTCGGTTCCGTGCTTTCGTGTGCATTGCGGAACGGACGCGCCTGCACAGCGTTTTCGGTGCAGTGTGAAGTAACATTCGGCACACCATGACTGGGTAGGCTGGTCGCCCGGCGCCCGCCCGTTGTGTCAGTTTGTGACGCCAGCAAAGGCCGGCCGGTTGGGAACCCAGAACACATGAAAATCGCCCAGGTTGCGCCTTTGATGGAGAGTGTGCCGCCGCGTTACTATGGCGGGACCGAGCGAGTAGCCTCCTATCTGACGGAAGAGCTGGTTGCACAAGGACATGACGTAACGCTGTTTGCGAGCGGCGACTCGATCACCGCGGCAAAGCTCGTTCCATGCGTCACCCAGGCCTTGCGGCTGAACAAGGCCGTGCGCGACCCCATTCCTTATTACATGCTGATGCTCGACAGGGTGCGCCGGCAGGCGCACGAGTTCGACGTCATTCACTTCCATATGGACCAGTTTCACTTTCCCATCTTTCGCGACATCGCCAACCGCACGGTGACGACCTTGCACGGTCGGCAGGACCTGCCCGACATGTTTCCGCTCTATGCCGGTTTTCCAGAAATGCGCTTGGTCTCGATCTCGAATGCGCAGCGCCAGCCCATCCCCGATGCCTCGTTTGCGGCAACCATCTACCACGGCTTGCCGCGCGATCTGCTCAACCCCACCTTGAAGCCGCGCGGCGGCTATCTGGCCTTCATCGGGCGCATCTCACCCGAGAAGCGCGTTGACCGCGCCATTCGCATCGCCCGCGCGGTCGGCATTCCGCTGAAGATTGCGGCCAAGATCGATCGCGTTGACAAGGAGTATTTCGAGGCGACCATCGAGCCGATGCTCGGCGGGGCAGACATCGAGTTCATCGGCGAGATCGACGAGCGCCGCAAGTCCAGCTTCCTCGGTGATGCGCGCGCTTTGCTCTTTCCTATCGATTGGCCTGAGCCGTTCGGGCTGGTGATGATCGAGGCCATGGCGTGCGGCACGCCGGTGCTGGCGTTCCGCAACGGTTCCGTGTCCGAAGTGATCGACGAGGGTGTTACCGGGTTCGTGGTTGACAGCGAGGAGGAAGCGGTGCGCAAGCTCGGTGCGTTGCTGGCGCTCGATCGTGGACGTGTGCGCCGGCGTTTTGAGGAGCGCTTCACCGCCTCGCGCATGGCTGGCGACTATCTGAAACTTTACAAAGGCCTTGTGCCGATGCCGGCGGAGCGTCGTGCGCTGCGTCTCGTCTCCGCCGACACGGTGATCGCCCAATAACATGCACCGATTGCTCATCCCTGCCGGTTCGCATCGCAGACCGCCTGCGCGGCACGCGACCAGCGACATGGGGTGACATTCGGCCGGCTCTGCGGGATTGTGAATGCCGAGACCAAGACCAGCACAGGTTGCCGTTGCCTTCGAGCCAGTTGCCGTCGAGGCGCCCTTCTACATTCCGGCCACCGATGCGCCAGCGCGTCCACGGCGCAACCTCAAGCACAACGACACCTTCGCGGTGTTCGACAGCCACGGCGACATCGGCGCCAGCGCGGGTGGCGAGGACGGCCTGTTCGATTGCGACACGCGTTATCTGTCGCACCTTGAGCTGCTGATCAACGGCTCGCGGCCCCTGCTGCTGCATTCGGCCATCAACGACAACAACCTCAACTACTACGTCGACCTGACCAACCCGGACTTTTTTACCGACGGCAGGATCACCCTGCTCAAGGATACGATCCACATCTCGCGCACCATTTATCTGTGCGAAGGTTCCCTGCGCGAGCGCATCGGCCTGATGAATCATGGGGCGGAACCGGTCAGCTTCCGGCTGTCGCTCGCCTTTGCCAGCGACTTTGCGGACATCTTTGAGGTACGTGGCGTCAGACGCAGCCGTCGCGGGCAGACCTGGAGTGAGGTACTGCCGCCCAACGGCGTCAATCTCTCCTACCGCGGACTGGACTCGGTGGTGCGGCAGACCACGCTGCACTTCGAGCCCGCGCCGACCATCCTGCAGGAAAGCTTCGCCACCTACGAGGTCACGCTGGCTCCGCAGGAGAAGCGTGCGGTGTTCGTGACCGCTGCCAGCCGGGGTCGTCTGCCTGATCCCACCACCTATTTCTTTCGCGGTCTGGTGGCACTGAAGCGCGAGCTCAAGGCAGCGACTCGTCACGTGGCATCGGTCGAGACATCGAACTCGCTGGTCAACGAGATTCTGTGCCGATCGATGGCCGATCTCTACATGCTGAGAACGACCACGCCGGACGGACCCTACCCCTATGCGGGCATTCCCTGGTATTCGACGACGTTCGGGCGCGACGGCATCATCACCGCCATGCAGATGCTGTGGGTCGATCCGGCCATTGCCGCCGGCGTGCTCAGGCGTCTCGCCCGTTTGCAGGCCCTCAAATTCGACAAGCAGGCCGATGCCGCGCCCGGCAAAATCCTGCACGAGATGCGCGCCGGCGAGATGGCTGCGCTCGGCGAGGTGCCGTTCGCCCAGTACTACGGCACGGTCGATGCGACGCCGCTGTTCATCATGCTGGCCGGACAATATCTGCAACGCACGGGCGATCTTGCATTGATCCGGCAGATCTGGCCGGCCGTCGAACGGGCGCTGGCGTGGCTCGACGGCCCGGCCGATGTCGATGGAGATGGCTTCATCGAATATGCGCGCGGGGCGCAGACGGGGCTTTCCAATCAGGGATGGAAGGACTCGCACGATGCCGTCTTCCACGCTGACGGCCGGCTTGCCGAAGGCCCGATCGCGCTGGTCGAGGTGCAGGGCTACGCATACGCCGCGAAACTTGCCGCATCGATGTGCGCCTCGGCCATAGGCCTCGGCGAGCACGCGGCTCGCCTCGTGCAGGAGGCCGAGCAACTGCGCCGCCGCTTCGAGGCGGCGTTCTGGCTCCAGGATGCCGGCTTCTACGCGTTGGCGCTGGACGGCCAAAAGCAACCCTGCCGCGTGCGGACCAGCAATGCCGGGCAGGCGCTCAGCTCAGGCATTGTCGCACCTGAGCGCGCTGCGCTCGTCGCTGCGCAGCTGGTGGGCACAGACTTCTATTCGGGCTGGGGTGTCCGCACTGTCGCCAGGGGTGAAGCCCGCTACAACCCGATGTCCTATCACAACGGCTCGATCTGGCCGCACGACAACGCCATGCTGGCGCAGGGCCTCGCCAGGTACGGCGCCAAGCGCAGCGCGATCGTGATCTTCGACAGCCTGATGCGTGCCACCTCGTACCTGGATCACCGACGCATCCCCGAGCTCTACTGTGGATTTGCGCGCCGCCCTGGACGCGGCCCGACGCTCTACCCGGCCGCATGCTCGCCGCAGGCCTGGGCCGCAGCGGCGCCGTTCTCGCTGATTCAGTCGATGCTGGGGCTGGAGTTTAGGCCGGAGGCCGCCGAGATCCGCCTGAATAATCCGGTCGTGCCGGCGCTGGCCGGATCCATTACGCTGCGCAATGTCAGCCTCGGCAATGCCCGTGCCGATTTCACCGTGCATCCGAGCCCCGGCGGCGGCATTGCCCTCGAAGTGCTGCGCACACAAGGCGACCTGCGCATTTCGCTGATCGTCGACACACCCGCTCACGCGGCTGAAGTGCGCACGTGAGGTCGATTGCCGACCTGAGGCAGGACGTGACCTTCTGGTGCTCCAGCGCCGATCAGCGGACACGCCATCACGCAGATCTGGGAAAGCCGTACAGCGTCTCGGGATTGTCGACGAGTATGCGCTGACGCGTCGTCGCAGCCGGTGCCCAGGTGCTCAGCAAGTCGAACAGCAACGCGTCGTTCGGCTTGTGCTGTTCCGTCGGGTGGGGCCAGTCGCTGCCCCATATCATGCGCTCGGGTGCAGCCTTGACATAGGCCTGCGCGAGGCCGGTGGCGTCGGCGTAGGTCGGCGGACCGACGGTAGTGTCCTGATAGGCGCCCGAAAGCTTGAGCCACGTCTTGCCTTTATCGATCAGGTCGCACACGACCTTGAAGGAGCCGTGGGTCGTACCGTCCGGAAACGGTACGCGGCCCATGTGATCGATCACGATGACTGACGGCAGCCTCCGCAACAGATCGGCATTGGCCACGATCTGGTCGCCGCGCATATGGATCTGAACGTGCCAGCCGATGTCGGCCATGCGCTTTGCCAGCGGCTCGATCATCTCGATCTTGGTCACCGCCGTTGCCGGATCGAAGACGGTAAAGCGGATGCCGCGCACGCCGCCTTTGTGCAGCTTGTCCAATTCGGCGTTCGAGACGTCGGGAAACACTACCGCCACGCCGCGGGCATTTCCGAGCTGCGCGATGGCGTCGAGCGTGACGCGATTGTCGGTGCCGTAGGCCGCCGGCTGAACGATGACGGTGCGCTCCGTACCGATCCGCTTCTGCAGGCGCCGATAGTCTTCCACAGTGGCGTGCGCCTGCATGCGCGAGCCTGGGCGCGCGGGTGAAAAGCGCGCCGCATCGTAAATATGCATGTGACTATCGCAGGCATTCGGCGGCGCCTTGAGCTCGGGCAGATCAATGCCCGCAGAGTTTGGCACGGCCTCCTGCCCGTGCTGCCGGGGCGTGTTCACCGTCATCAGCTGGCGCCCTACTCGTCGAGCCAGACGTCGATCAGGGCAGTTCCCTGGAAGTGGCTGGGCGACATGGTCCACCCCTTGATCTTCTTGTGATGCACGATAATGCGGTTCCACCACAGGATCGGCACCTCGTACGCCTGGCTCAGGACATAGCGGTCGGCCTCTTGCACCAGCTGTTTGCGCGCGGCCAAATCCAGCGTTCGGTTCTGCCGCTCGTAGAATTCGTCGACCTTTTTGTCGGCGTGCCGCGCGTAGCTCATCGTCGAAGCCTGGTGGCTGATGAAGTAGTAAAGCTGCGCCGTCGGGTCGTCGGCGGGTTCTGTCAGCGGCCAGATCGCCACGTCGAAGTTGCCTGACACGAGACTGTCGAAATACACTTTGGTTTCGACCTGCGCGTGCTCAGTCGACACCCCGATCTTGCGCCATTCGTCGATAAGGAAGATGCCGGTCGGCGTATAGGGCTCGGCCACCGTGCGATTGAACAGCTTGACCTTGAGGCCGTCGGCGCCGGCTTCCTTCAGCAGCCTGCGCGCCTCGGCGCGTGATTTCTCGATGTCCTTGGAGTAGCCGATTTGCTTCTCGAGGTCCGCATCAGGCAAAGCCCACTCCGAGCCCGGCCGCATGATGCCGCCGACATGCTTCATGATCGAGATCTTGGCGAGATTGGTGCTGCCCGAGTAGCGATCGATCGCTAGCGACAGGGCCTGCCGCACGCGGATGTCATCAAAGGGCTTCTTGCTGGTGTTGAAGATGAGCAGCATCACGGTGGCCCAAGGACCCTCGTGAACTACGAAGCGGTCCGCCGCCTTGGCCAGCAGCTGATCGCGCGCGCTCGGGTTTTGTCCCCGGAACTCGGCGTCGAACTGGCCTCCGAGCAGGCCTGGCACCACCGCTGTGTCCTTGACGAAGTAGGTCTTGAAACCGTCGAGATAGGGCAGGCCCTTGCGGAAATAGCCATCGAAGCGCTTGCCCGTCCAATGTGAGCCGCGCACGTGCTCCACGAATTGGAAGGCGCCCGAGCCCATGACCTCGGTTTCCGGGTATTTCGGGTTCTGCTTCAGCTTGGCGGCGCTGTAGACGCAGTTGAACGGCGAAGCCAGCAGCGCCAGAAAAGATGCATTGACCGCCTTGAGCCTGAACACGACGGTTAAGGGATCGGGCGCCTCGATTGCCGCTACGTCGGCGAAACGCTCCTTGCGCACGGAGATCACGCCCTCGGGTGGATGGGCGATGCGTTCGAAGGTCGCCTTGATGTCGGTCGAGGTCAGCGGCGAGCCGTCGTGAAATTTGACGCCGTCGTGCAGCGTGAATGTGTAGGTCAGTCCGTCCGGTGCGATTGTCCAGCTTTTGGCCAAGTCGCTGACAATCTTCGAATTCTCAGTGGCATCCCACCTGACCAACAGGGAGTATTGCGGCGTCACCGGATGCAGCAACGCGAAGGTCTGCGAGGCGTGGCAGTCGTACCCCGCAGTCTCGGCCACGGCGGCGAAACTGAGCATACCTCCGCGTTTGGGCTTTTCGGCCACGCCAAGCGTCGGAGCCAGGGTCGCTGCGGCAATGGTCGCAACAAACAGGGATGGTATGCGTAACATAACTGCCTCCCTTGATATTTTTTGTTGAGACTCAGTATGCGCCATTTCTTGCGCGTCCGCCACACGCACCCGCGGCATTGTGCAGAGCTCGAGTTAAAGCGAGGTCGGACACGCTCAGCGGCCCAAGCCTGCCGAGGCGTACCGTGCATCACCGGCCAGCCGCTCGGCGCGGCCGATTGATGTAAATTCGATGGTGCCAGGCCAGCGACTGGAGCCGACTGTCTCTGCCCGTGACACACATGTGCGTCGCGCCCGGATCAACGCACGCTCCCTTGCGGCGCTGGCACTGCTGTCGTGAGACCGCTGCCGCGCTGCAGAGGATTTGGCCCAGGGCGGTCCTGGTGCTGACAACAGCCGGCATCTCACGCCTCCGGCTGGCGCCAGGAGACGTGACGTGGCTACATTGCGCCGGGCAAAACCCAGCCAATGCGTTCGCAGATTGGGTAAAGCCCGCGCCCCACCTGGACGTTTGCCGGTCGCAGTTTATTGCGCGGCAGAGGAACTTTGTTGCGCCAAAGCGGAAGGCATCACAGCTCAAGCCGCACGCGCGTTGGCGTCTTGCGCGTCGTCTGCTGTTGCGTACAGGCGCTGGATGGGAATGCGGAAGGGCTGCTCCCGCACCTTTCGCATGGCCACGAAAGCATAGTCCCTGGGCGCCGTACCCGGGGTCCGCTTCTGAATGGCCAGCAGGTTGTTGTCGATCTCCGTTCCGATCGTCATGTGCGACTCACGTTGCGCCCGCCCAATGGGCAGCGCGTCAAAATTCCCGTTGTCCGCGAACCTGAGGACGTGCTCGTTCGTGCGGCGATTGATTTCGTCGAAGTAGCGAAAATCCTCGACGATGTAACCATTGGCCTTCGCAAGATCGAAATACACCGTGGGGTGGATATTGTAGAAGCCGTGGTTCACGTCGCCGAACACTGGCATGATGTGGAGCTGGACCCCGCCTTGCTTCACAACCACGTGCATCGAACGGAACACTTGGCGTCCGATCCCACGCGACGTCACTTGAGGCGCGACGCCCTAGTCCGCTCCAGCGCCGACGGCGCGCGCAGCTTTCTGCAGCCCAGCAAGGTTGCAAGCTGGTCCGCTGCCAGAAGATTGCGTTCGCCGGGTTGGAAGGCGGCCGCTGGGATGTGGGCCCATATCAACACGCACGCGACGGTATACACACGCGCGCTGATGCGGGCCGG
>Ga0075418_10009798_pt1 | contig 10746 bp, 7 predicted proteins | sample SoiMetdeltSBSDD2_FD_81776 | JGI IMG/M metagenome (GOLD analysis project Ga0075418, IMG submission 81776) | Bulk soil microbial communities from a Populus tree surrounding site in Tennessee, USA - Soil MetaG P. deltoides SBSDD2 | ecosystem: Environmental > Terrestrial > Soil > Tree plantation...
GCGACCCATCGTTTTCCACCGAGACGAGCAACTCGAAACACCCCGTCTCGAGCGTCTGTTCCGGTGAGCTGGCGATCGAGTACGGACGGCGCTCCGTTTGTGCGTGTGCGCCCACCATCACAGCCTGTCCGGGTACGAATGACAGCGGCTGATCGCGAAGGTCGAACCGAACTAGGCGGGACCGCGGGGTAGCCGACAGGATGTCGACGATCGGCACCGTGACGAGCGACACTCGCGGCAGTGTACCCGTACGCGACGAGCATGGTCAGGAACCCGTATGATGATGACCGGAGAATCGATGGGCAACATCCTTGAGAGCGTTCCGGTAGGCCAGAAGGTCGGCATTGCATTTTCGGGCGGCCTCGATACGAGCGCTGCGCTGCATTGGATGCGAGCTAAGGGTGCAGTCCCGTACGCCTATACCGCCGACCTGGGGCAGCCGGATGAGCGCGATTACGAGGAGATTCCGAGGCGCGCGCTGCAGTACGGCGCTGAAAGGGCGCGGCTCATTGATTGCCGAGCAGCGATTGTTGCCGAGGGACTCGCCGCGCTCCAGTGCGGCGCGTTCCATATTTCGACGGCAGGAGTTCCCTACTTCAACACGACGCCGATAGGGCGCGCTGTCACCGGAACGATGCTCGTCGTCGCGATGAAAGAAGACGACGTGAACATCTGGGGCGACGGCAGCACTTTCAAGGGTAACGATATCGAACGGTTTTACCGCTACGGCCTTCTCGCAAATCCGCACCTTCGCATTTACAAGCCATGGCTCGACGCCGCGTTCATCGAGGAATTGGGCGGACGCGCAGAGATGTCCGAGTACATGCAGCGCGCGGGACTTCCGTACAAGATGAGCGCGGAGAAGGCGTATTCCACCGATTCGAACATCCTGGGGGCCACGCACGAGGCCAAGGATCTCGAGCGGCTCGACACGAGCCTCCGAATCGTCGAGCCGATCATGGGCGTGCCGTTCTGGCGCGAGGACGTCGACATCCGACGGGAGGAAGTCTCGATTCGGTTCGAAGAAGGCCATCCAATTGCCTTGAACGGGATGTCATTCGCGGATCCCGTCGCGCTGATGCTCGAAGCGAACCGCATCGGCGGCCGCCATGGCCTCGGTATGAGCGACCAGATAGAGAACCGCATTATCGAGGCGAAAAGCCGTGGTATTTACGAGGCGCCTGGCCTCGCACTGCTGTTCATTGCGTACGAACGCCTGGTTACCGGCATCCACAACGAGGACACGATCGAACAGTACCGAGACAGCGGGCGCCGACTTGGGCGCCTGCTGTACCAGGGCCGCTGGTTCGATCCTCAGGCGATGATGTTGCGCGGATCGTCGCAACGGTTCGTGGCGAGTGCGATTACGGGCGAGGTGGTCGTCGAGCTCAGACGCGGAAATGACTACTCGATCATCGACACGCGAAGCCCCAACCTGACGTACAAGCCCGAGCGGCTCACGATGGAAAAGGGAGAGTCGATGTTCACGCCGCGCGACCGCGTCGGCCAGCTCACGATGCGGAACCTGGACATCGCCGACACGCGAGACAAGCTGCTCGCGTACGTCGACCGTGGGCTGCTGTCGGAAGGGTCCGAGGCCGACTTGCCGCGCCTCGTCGGCGGCGGCGATCCGAAAAAGAATTAGTTTGGGTCTAGACAGCGCGCGCGTCGGGTTCGATCCCGCGCTGGCTGTCGGTCTTGCGGCTGTTCTTGTCGTGATACATGCGGCGATCCGCCTGGCTCAGGAGCGCCTCGTACGTGTTGCCATCTTCTGGGAATACCGCCAGGCCAGCGCTGATTGAAAGCGGCAGCAAGCCTCCGGATTCCACTTCCAGCACGACTCGTCGAACAGCGTTCTGCAGCTCGGTGCGTTTGCTTTCGGCCTCCTCGCGGCCGCATCCGGACAGCATGACGATGAACTCGTCGCCGCCGTATCGCACGCACGTGTCGTAGTTCCGAATCGTCGTACGCAACACTCGCGCGACCTTCTGCAGCGCCAAATCGCCGACGCGGTGGCCGTGGGTGTCGTTGATGTACTTGAAGCCGTCGAGGTCCATGATGACGAGGGACAACGGCGTGCTGAGGCGTTCCGCGCGCGCCAGCTCACGCGTGAGCTGCTGAAAGAGCCAGCGCGTATTTGGCAGACCGGTCAGCGGATCGGTCAGAGATTCTTCCTGCGTCTGCTCGAACACCATCGCGTTGTGAATGACGGCCGCGGCCTGTTGACAGACACGTTCGAGCAATCGCGCATGTCCTTCGGCATAGAAGCCCGGGTCGGTGTGATAAACCGCGAGCGTTCCGATCAGCCGGTCGCTGTAAACGAGCGGGCATACGAGTGCTGATTGCAGCACCGTCGGCGCGTTTGATCCCATTGCCTCGAGGTCTGCGCTCGGCCTCGCATTGATCAGCGGACGCCGATTTCGTGCCACCCATCCTGTCAGCCCCTGACCGCTACGGAGCGTGAGCTGCTGGATAAGCTCGGAGTCGGTGCCCGTCGCAAATCGGCAGAGCAGTTCTTCAGACTGTTCCGTATACAGGAACAGCGCGCAGGCCGAGAAAGGCACTACCTGTGAAAGTTTTGACGATACCAGCGCCATCGTGTCGGCAATGGCCAGCGTCGTCCCCATGGTTTGCGCGATTTGATACAGCCCATAGATCTCGCGGTTCGCATCGGCGATGTCGTCTAACACCGACGTCCGCGGCCTATGGCCGGCGGCCGCGGTTGTCCTCAGCCCCTCTCCGGTCTGGAGCTGCGGTGCCAACTTGGCGACGCGCGACTCCACCCGCGCAAACGAGGCTGCAAGACTCGGCAGAATGCTGATGAACATCTCCACGACCCGCGGGTCGAGCGCCTTGCCCGCTTCCTGCTTCAGCAGTGCGAGAGCGGCATCCTGGCTCATGGCCTTGTGATACGGACGATCGGACGTCAACGCGTCGAAGTATTCGACCACCCCCACGACACGCGCGCCGAGAGGAATTTCGTCCTCTTTCAGGCCGGACGGATAGCCGCGCCCGTCCCAGCGCTCGTGGTGACTCAGAATGAGTGGAGCAACGGGAGAAGGAAACGGGACGGAATGAAGGATGGCGGCTCCGACTTCCGGGTGCACGCGCACCTTTTGAAACTCTTCAGGCGTGAGCGGACCTGGCTTGGCGAGAATGTGATCCGGGATCGCGAGCTTGCCGATATCGTGCAGCAGCGCCGCGGTCTTGACAGCCTGTACCTCGGTTTCCGACATCCCAAGCGCTCGCGCAAGGCCTGTTGCGTACGCTTGAACGCGCTGGATGTGGCTGGGCTCGGTTTGATCCTTCGCATCGATCGCAAGCGCGAGCGCCTCGATCGTCGCGAGATGAAGCTCGGATATCTGCTGTGCCTTACCGCGCTCCCGCTCGATTCCGCACCGACAGGCACGGAACGCGAGGAAAATCGCAGCAGCCGCTGGCAGCGCGAGCCAGACGGGTGGCGCCGACAGCAACGACGCGGCGACGGCCGCACATGCCGCCGCTAATGCGCCGCCCGCATAGATACGGACGGCCAGAGACCCTTGACCCATTCCCACACCTGTTGTTCGGTATCTTGCGTGATCGCTACCCTGGTAAGTCCGGGAGCCAAATGATCCTAACGCGAGTTCTCATAACGTCCCCTTCTCCGCGAATCAGCGTGCGGATGTCGCCTCCAATCAAGCGCGTCGTTGAAACGCCATGACGCGCAGAAATGGGCGCCATGGGCAAGGGGCAAAACTACTGCCTAGTTTGTTGCGCGGTGCGGGTCCGCACCCAAAGCTAACCCTGCACAGGTACTTAAGGTGCGAGCACGGCGATCATGGGTTTGTCGGCCAGATGCAGAGGCGTGCAGGTCGTGTACAGAAACGGCACAGTGCGGCACCAGTTCGAAATGGAAGGGTTACTTCGCCTCGTCCATGTGCCCCAACGCCGCCGGCTTGGTTTCGGGCTCCAGAGCGTACTCGAGAATCTTTCGATACAACGTGCCACGGCTGATTTCCAGCAGCCGCGCCGTCTCTTTCTTGTTCCACCCCGTCGATTCCAGCGCGCGGTGAATATGCGCGCGCTCCGCTTCGCGAAGCGTCGGCAGCCGCGCAGGCTCTCTCGGGTCGGTAGCGGGGTGCGCGTGGAGGAACTCGACGTCGGTCTCGCGAATTATCCGGCCCGGAGCGGACAAAGCCGCACGTGACACGGTGCTTTCGAGCTCACGGATGTTTCCAGGCCAACTGTAAGTCTGGAGCTGCGTCATCGCCTCCGGTGCGAAGGTCTTCGCGTCGAGCGGCAAGCCATTGGTGGCGCAATATCGCGCCAGGAACCGGCTTGCCAGCACAGGTATATCGACCTGCCGTTCCCGCAGCGACGGCAGCCGAATCGCGAATGCGTTGATTCGATAGTACAAATCTTCACGGAATCGCCCGTCGCGGACGAACAGATCGAGTGGCCTGTTCGTCGCTGATATCAGTCGAAAGTCCACGTGCACCGACTTCTGCCCGCCCAGGCGCTCGAAACGTCGCTCTTCGAGGGCCCGAAGGAGCTTGGCCTGGGCGACGGGTGACAAGTCGCCTATTTCGTCCAGAAACAGCGTGCCCCGGTCCGCCAGTTCCAGACGCCCGGGTTTGCGGTCGTGTGCCCCCGTGAACGCGCCCTTCTCGTAGCCGAACAGTTCCGACTCGAAGAGCGTGTCTGGCAGCGCAGCGCAGTTGACCGCCTGGAAGCGCTCTTTGCCGCGGCGGCTCAACTCGTGGATCATCCGCGCTACCACTTCCTTGCCGGATCCAGTCGGCCCCAGAATCAGCACGGAGATGTCGGATTTCGCGGCCGTCCGGATCCATTCGAAAACGATCAGCATCTTCTCGTCGCGGCCGATCATTTCGCGGAAGCGCTGAACCGACGGGGCCTGGTCTTCGGCGCTGATTGCCGCGCGCCGTTCCAGGAAGGCGTCGAGCATCGACGCCAGCGTCGGTCGCTCGGGCCGTTGGGCAACGTATTGAGCCGGCGACTCGCCGACAACGCGCACGAGGCCGACGGCAACGAGCTCCTTCAGACAGTTGTCGATGTCGAGGCGCATGCGCCCGAAGGTCGACATCAGCGATTCGACTTCGAACGTTTCGTCAGGTCTGGCGTTCAGGAACCGGAGCAGTCCCGCACGCAGCGGCGACTGGACGACGATGCGGAATCGAGATTCGTCGTCCGGAGGATCCGGTCGCGCAGCGGTGACGCTGGGTCCGGCGATAGTTGCTTCGTCCACAGGCATTGTTCGGGCGGGTCCGCCCTTTTTACCTATCGGTCCGATGACCGCCTGCCGACAGCGCCCGAACCGGCGGTCAAGGTAAGCTAACCGTGTGCCCCACCGCGCTCCGGGTGCTCCGCAGAAGTCGCGTGCCGATTACTTGTCCGGCAAACCAATCAGGTATTACCGCCCTCGCGGCAGCGGGGATATCAAGCGCCTGGTAGACGAAGGATTTCAGGCCTTCAACGCCGCAAGGCTCGGCGAAGCGTGCCGGATTTATACCGACAAGATGCTTCTGCCCGAGCATGAGACGATGATCGGGCTCACGGTCGCCGGGGCGATGACGCCTGCGGGACTTGGGGGCTGTGTTGTCGAGCTCCTGGAACGGGGGCTCGTCGATTTCGTGATCAGTACGGGCGCGAACCTCTATCACGACCTGCATTACGCGCTCAACTTCACACTTCATCGCGGATCGCCATTCGTGAACGACGTCGAGCTGTACGAAGAGGGCGTCATCCGGATTTACGACGTGCTGTTTCCGGCGACAGTTCTTCTCGAAACCGACGCGTACATCCGCGATTTTCTCGTGCGATGGGGAGTCAACGGCGCCATTTCCACCGCAGAGTTGCATTACGCACTCGGGCAGGATCTGCGGCAGCGGCACCCGGGATGCGAGGAGCACTCGGTGGTAGCGGCAGCCGCCGCGTGCGGCGTCCCCATTTACACGTCGTCGCCGGGTGACAGCTCGATCGGGATGAACATCGCGTTTCACGAGCTGCTCAATGAGAGCTCGCTGATGATCGATCCCAGCAAGGACGTTAACGAAGTGTGTGCGTTCATCCTTGCCGGGAAGAAGAACGGTTGCGTGATTCTTGGTGGAGGCTCGCCGAAAAACTTCTACCTACAGGGGCAGCCGACGCTGTGGGAAGTCTACGGAATACCCAAAGGCGGTAACGACTACTTCATTCAGATCACGACCGATCAGGTCGTCTGGGGCGGCTTGTCCGGCGCCACGCCCGCCGAAGCGGTGAGCTGGGGCAAAGTGAACCCGGGCGTTCTTCCTGACACAGTGGTCGCGTACTGCGATTCGACGATCGCTTTTCCGCTCTTCTGCGAGTACGCCGTTGCTTCCGATCACAATCGCCGTCCGGGCAAGGCGCTCGTTCACAGACGTGACGAGTTGGTCGCGACGCTCAAGGAGGAAGCCCGCGCAGCACGCCGCGAGCATCAGACGCCAGTCGACCCGGTCGAGACGATGCCCGACCTGGAGCGGCATCGATGACGGAGTGATCTGGTCATGGGAACTCTTGCTTCAGAACTGGGCCCGCACGCCGGACGCATCGCGGGGCAGCCCCGCTTGTATGTGGACGCGAACGTACCCGCCGGTCTCGTCACATACATGCGCACAAAGCTCCAGTGGGACGTCTTGTTCGTAATCGAGCATGACGAATTGCGGCGTGCCCGCGACGGCGAGCATTATCGGCTCGCGCGCGAATGGGGTCGGACATTGCTGACGTTCGATCGCGATTACCTGGATGACCGGAAATTTCCGCCTGGAGACAGCGGCGGCGTCGTTGTGCTGACCGCGCCGACCGACAGCGGGTACGAGGAGTTGCTCGCACGCCTGGACGATGTGCTGCGGAACGATGTCGTCCTTCCACTCGAAGGACGAAAGCTGCACCTCCACGTCGACTGGCAGGGAGACGCTGAAAGTGCACAATCGAATCTTCAAAGTGGAAAGTAAGTTGCACTTTCCACTTTGCACTTCAGGGAGTGGATAATCGCCCGCATGCTCGTTCTCGCCGGAGGCGATCTGGTCCTGCCCAACGGAATTCTCACGGGCGCCTCACTCGTTATCGAGGCCGGTCGCATAGCGGCGATCGAACCGACATCCCGCACCGACGTGGGTGGGGCGACAATCGTCGACACCCGCGAGTGCTACGTCGTCCCTGGCTTCATCGACGTGCACGTTCACGGCGTCGAGGGGAATGACACGCTCGATCCGGGTGAGCCGGTGGCGGCTATTGCGTCGCGATTGCCACGATATGGCGTGACGGCGTTTTGTCCGACGACCGTGGCCTGCGCGCCGCGCGAGCTGAGCGGCGTCCTCGCGCAGGTGGCACAGGCGCGAGCTCAGCGCCCGCGTCGAAGTGCGCGCGTACTGCCGGCGCATCTGGAAAGCAACTTCATCAACCCGTCATACGCCGGCGCGCAGCCTGCCGAATGCATCCGCGTCCCACCGCATGTCCGTGACGGGACGCCCGATGCGTCGAGAGGAGTCGCGCACATCGCTCGAGTTCGCGACGGCGAATTTACCGCGCGCGACATCCTCGATGTCATTGATGTGGCGCGGCCAGATGTCGGAATCGTCACGCTGGCTCCCGAGTTGCCGGGCGGCCTCGAGCTCGTGCGTCGCTTGGTGTCCGCTGGTCACAGGGTCTCGCTCGGTCATTCGGGCGCGAGCGTCGATGAAGCGATGGCGGCGATCGACGCGGGAGCGCAACACGCAACCCATTTGTTCAATCGGATGACGCCGATGACGCATCGTGCGCCAGGTATCGCGGGCGCCGTCCTCGCGCGCGAGGAGGTAGCTGCCGAGCTGATCTGCGACGGCTATCACGTCCATCCAGCCATGAGCCGGATTGCGATCGCCGCGAAGGGGCGCGATCGGCTCATGGCCATTACCGACGGGACGGCGGGTTCAGGGTTGGCACGCGGCGCCACAGCCCGGCTGGGCGGTCGTCAGATTCGCGTGACGGATTCAGCCGCTGTGCTCGATGACGGCACGTTGGCGGGAAGCACGCTGACGATGGATCGCGCCTTCAAGACGATCGTAAAGACTTTCGGCCTTTCGCCGGTGGACGCTGCGATCCTCTGTTCGACCACGCCGGCTCGCGAATTGGGGCTGACAGGGTTCGGTGTTCTGGCAAGAGACTGTGTCGCGGACGTTGCCGTACTGCACCGCGGCTTTGGTGTCGTGCGAACGTTTGTCGCCGGCGAACAGGTGTTCGCCGCAGAAGGTGTCACGTGACGCCGCGAGGGCGCGACGGTTCGACGGTTAGACGATGCAGCAGTGCGAACCTGGGACTCGTTGGCGGTCTCGTGTTGCTCGCGCAGCCGACGTACGCACAGCAGGCGCCGACGGTATCGTCGAATATCGCGGTTGACGCATTCGTTGGACCGCCGGTTTCCATGATCTCGCGACAGGTGGCTGGACCTCCTACGCTTCGAGCGGTTCAGCTTCTTGAGCCGCTGCGCATCGATGGCCGACTCGACGAAGCGCTGTACACCCACGTCCCGGCGATCTCGGACTTCGTCCAGATGGAGCCGGAGGAAGGTGCGCCTGCGACCGAGAGAACCGAACTGTGGATCGCCTTCGACCGCGACACCTTCTACGTATCGTTCCGCTGCTGGGAATCACAACCCGAACGCGTCGTTGCCAAGGAGATGCGCCGCGATCATGGCACCATCTGGAGCGGCGACGACAACGTCAGTTTTTTTCTCGACACGTTTTACGATCGTCGGAACGGCTTCACGTTCACGGTGAACTCGTTGGGAGGCCGCCAGGATGGCCAGACGTTCAACGAGCTGCAGTGGAACGGCGACTGGAACGCGATCTGGGATGTTCGGACCGGACGGTTCGAAGGTGGGTGGATCGTCGAAACGGCGATCCCGTTCAAGTCGCTGCGCTACCGCCCTGGAGAAGATCAGATCTGGGGGTTCAACGCCTATCGGACGAACCGATGGAAGAACGAGCTGTCATTCCTGACGGCGGTGCCGAAGGCGCGGGGGCAGTCCGCGCTTCAACACGCATCGCTCGCGGCGCAGCTTGTCGGCATCACCGCGCCGTCAGGATCGAAGAACCTGGAGATCAAGCCATATGTGATCTCCAATGCCACGAGCCAGGCGGTGGCCGACGGCCGAATCTCGGATGACATCGCCGCCGACTTGGGTGTCGACGTGAAGTACGGCATCACGCAGAACCTCACGGCCGACTTTACCTACAACACCGATTTCGCACAGGTCGAGGCCGACCTGCAGCAGGTCAACCTCACACGTTTCAGTCTTTTCTTTCCCGAGAAGCGCGAGTTCTTCCTCGAAAACGCCGGTATGTTCCAGTTCGGCGGCGCAACCGGCAGCGGGTTTGGCGGCGCCGCAGAAGTTCCGATTCTTTTCTACAGCCGGCGGATCGGATTGGAGCGGGGCAGGGCCGTGCCCATTGACGTTGGTGGGCGGCTGACGGGCAGGGTTGGCCGCTACACACTCGGCCTCCTCACGATTCAGAGTGGTGATGACGAAACAGCGCAGGTACGGACCACCGACTTCTCGGTGATACGTCTCAGGCGGGACGTCCTGCGCCGCAGCAGCGTCGGCCTTATGGCTACCGGACGAAATGAAACGCAAGGTCGCACCGGCGACAACCTGGCCTACGGGGTCGACGGGACGTTTGCATTTTTCACCGACCTCACGATTCAGACATATTGGGCGCGGACGAACACCACGGGCTTGACGGGAGAAGACACAAGTTACCGGGCGCAGTTCGACTATGCGGGCGACCGATACGGCGTTCAGATGGAACGGCTCGTGGTTGGCGACAACTTCAATCCAGGCATCGGTTTCGTGCGACGCGATGACATGCGCCGATCGACCGGCCGGTTGCGGTTCAGCCCTCGCCCGCGGGCGAACACTGTCGTCCGCAGGTATTTCTTTCTAGGCGCGCTTGCATACGCTGAGGACGGCGCCGGCGCGTTGGAAACCCGCGACCGGGACGCCGAGTTCGCCGTCGAGTTCCAGAACGGCGACCGGTTCAGGGTCAACTACAACGGGACGTACGAATTCCTGCCGGCGCCGTTTCCGATCGCCCCTGGCGTGACGGTGCCCGCAGGCGGCTACCGCTACCAGAACGTCAACGTCGGCTTCAACCGCGCTGCACGCCAGCGGATCTCGGGCAGTGTGGCCGCCGAGTACGGCACCTTTTATAACGGTCACAAAACCGCCATCGACGTGAACAACGGTCGCATCAACCTATCGCCGCACTTCTCCGTCGAACCGACTTACTCGGTGAACTGGGTAAGCCTTCTCGAGGGGTCCTTCACGACGCATCTGGTCGGATCGCGCGTCACCTGGACGATTACCCCGCTGATGTTCACGAGCGCCCTGCTGCAGTTCAACTCGAGCACGCATGCGCTTTCAGCCAACGTGCGCCTCCGCTGGGAATATCGTCCGGGGAGTGAGCTGTTCGTAGTCTTCAACGAGGAGCGCGACACCCGAACGCGGAGCTTCCCAAATCTCGCGAATCGGGCGTTTATCGTTAAAGTAAACCGCTTGTTCCGGTTCTGAGTCCACGCCATCGGACCCTGGCAGCTCGCATCGTGGCGCCCGGCGCGTGTCAGCGTAAGGGGACCGTGGCGTATGTTGTCGGGTCTGGAACCCTCGCGTCAGCGAATCCATCTCGCCGCTCCCGGCACTTACTGCACTGCCCGCAGTGCAGCCCGTTCTGCGGATTCATGCACGAC
>Ga0075418_10009801_pt1 | contig 10745 bp, 7 predicted proteins | sample SoiMetdeltSBSDD2_FD_81776 | JGI IMG/M metagenome (GOLD analysis project Ga0075418, IMG submission 81776) | Bulk soil microbial communities from a Populus tree surrounding site in Tennessee, USA - Soil MetaG P. deltoides SBSDD2 | ecosystem: Environmental > Terrestrial > Soil > Tree plantation...
GAGCAGGCAGCGATCGGCCTCGCGTACGTGCGACTCGCGCAGGCGCGGCCACGCGCGGCGCTCGCCCTCACCGATTCAATGATCGCGGCTGGTTCCGACGATCGATCGCTCGTCGAAGCACGGGTCATGGCGCTGGCGGATCTTGGCGCGTTAGGCACGGCCGTCGAGCTCGTGCACGCCGAGCGGGCAGCCGGGCGCAGCTCCGCATCGATGGACCGTCTGGCGCGGGCGTGGGAAGAGCGCGCACGGACGTCGTTCACCGTCGGCGCCCGGGGCTTTCGCGATCATGACGGGACGTCGTATCGCGCTGCCGAGCTCGCGAGCGCTGCCGCGCCGCTGGCGTTAGGCGTGGTGCGTGTGGCTGGTCGGGCCGCCGAGCTGCGCGGCGACAGCGCGGAGCTCCGATCGCGAGAGGTGGAGGCGTCGCTCGACTTTCGGCCGGCCCGCGCGGTCGCACTGTCAGCGAGGGCCGGGCTGCGCGCCTACGACGAGATCGGCTTCTCGCCGTGGGACGGCGAAGTGAACGTCGCGTGGCTGCCGGGCGATCGTCATCGGATGGATGTCGCGGCGGCGCGTGTCGTGATCGGCGACAACGTGGCCGCGATCCAGCACCAGCTCATCGGGACGTTCGGGAGCGTCGGCGTCACGGAGCGCCTGACCTCCGGCCTGTCCTTCGCGCTCTCGGCTGACGCGACGCGCTGGTCCGAGGATAACACCCGGCTCCGGCTGCGTGCGACGCCTCGGTGGTCATTCGAGGGCGTGCCGATCTTCACGCTCGAGTGGCCCACTACATACCAGCGCTATGACGCGCCGTTCGAGTTCCGGTTCTTCTCCCCAGAGGAGTACGTCGAGACCGGCCCGGCCGTGAACGTCTACAAGCGCGTCGCGTCGGTGTGGTATGTGTCCGCGTACGCTCGCGGTGGTGCGCTTCGGGAGACCGGCGGTGAGTGGCAGCCGCTCGGGATGGGCCGCGCGTCCGTGGAGCGCGACGTGAGCTCGCACTGGGGCGTTCGCCTGGACGGCGGCTGGTCGAATTCGAACCTTGCGGGTTCGGCCGGGTTCCAGCGCACGTCGCTTTCGCTCGGGGTGACGATCCGGCCCTAGATACGAGGGGTCAGAGTCGTTTGAAACCATTCGAGTGCCGAGAAGGTACCGACTTTCAAACGACTCTGACCCCTTTTGAAGGGACCGGGTAGACATGATTCCGCGCCACGTGTTCGTCTCCGCCGCCATCGTAGCGGGCGTCCTTACCATGAGCCCACGCCAGGCCCCATCCCCGGCTACCAAGCGGGCGCGAGAAGTCGTCGCGCTCATCAATACCGCCACGCCTTCGGCCATCCGGGCCTACGTGGACTCGGCGTTCGCGGGGCGAATGCGCTCGCTGCCGATGCCGGCCCACGTCGATTTCTTCATGGGGCAGCGAGAGCAATCGGGTGGATTCGATTGGGTCGAGGTGCAGGAGGCAGCGCCGGGCCGCACGACGGCCCTCCTCAAGCGGAAGCTCACGGGGGACTTCGCGGCGATCGCGGTGCAGGTGGAGGCTTCGGCCCCCTATCGCATCGCGGGGATCGGGCAGCGCCCACCTCGTCCGAGCGCGGGGACGGCCGGGCCGGCCGTGTCGAGCGACGCCGAGATGGGCGAGGCGGTCCAGCGGTACGTCACGACGCTCGCCAAGGCCGATCTGTTCTCGGGCGCGGTGCTCCTGGCGAAGGACGGGAAGACGCTGTACGCGGGCGCGTTCGGCGAGGCGAACAAGGACTTCGGCGTGCCTAACAAGCTCGACACGAAGTTCAACCTGGGGTCGATGAACAAGATGTTCACCGCCGTGACGATCGCCCAGCTCGTGGAGCAGGGCAAGCTCTCGTACGACGATCCGCTATCGAAGTTCATTCCCGATTTTCCGAGCGCCGAGGCGGCGAAGAAGATCCGCATCAAGCACCTGCTCACGCATACCTCGGGGCTCGGCAGCTACTTCAACGAGGAGTTCGAGCGGTCGTCGCGGGCGCGGTTCCGCACGGTGGACGACATGATGCAGCTCGCCAAGGGCGACTCGCTGGCGTTCGAGCCCGGCGCGCGCTGGTCGTACAGCAACACGGGCATGCTCGTTCTCGGCAAGGTGATCGAGGTCGTGACGAAGCAGGACTATTTCGACTATGTGCGGGAGCACCTGTCGAAGCCGGCCGGGATGGTCAACACGGATGCCTACGAGCTCGATCGGGTGAACCCCAACCTCGCGGTGGGCTATCAGCGCGAGTTCCGCGAGGATGGGAGCAAGGGGTTGCGCAACAACATCTTCATGCACGTCATGCGTGGCGGGCCGGCGGGTGGCGGGTATTCGACGGTGGAGGATCTCGTTAGGTTCGCCGAGGCGCTCAAGGCGGGGAAGCTGGTGTCGCCCGCGACGTTCGAGCTCATGACGACGCCGAAGCCCGAGGTGCATTCGCCGGAGTACGGGTACGGGTTCGGCGTGGATCCGGAGACGAGGATCGTGGGGCACAGCGGTGGGTTCCCGGGGATCAGCTCGAATCTGGACATCTTCAAGGGTACGGGGTACGTGGCGGTGGTGATGTCGAACTACGGTGGCGGGAGTCAGCCGGTTGTGGAGAAAATCCGTACGTTGGCGAGAGCCCGGACCCGCGCGACGCCGTGATTCATTAGACGATCGGTTTATACCGAGGACTGCCATGGCGGGCGTTGCGGTTCGGGCGTATCGTCACTGAGGCGCCGTCCCGAGGTGGTGACGCGCCTCGCGACCGTCGGACGGTCAGCGGTGGGCAATTTCGCTGGATCAGGCCATGGGCTCAGACCGGTGGCCGCAGGACGAGGCAGGCGAGATACTTGCCGGAGAGTCCCGCGCGGGTTTTGAGCCGCCGGATCTCCGCTTGCAGCTCCAACGCGCCCTCGGCAATGCCTACCGGCTGGGACGTGAGATTCGCGGCGCCGGCTCGAGTCGCGTCTTCACAAAGCTCGCGCAGTGTCACTGCTGCGGGAGGCGTTTCGACAAGGAGTGGGTACTCACGTGGATGACGCCGACTGGTTCTTCCTACCCTTGCGTGGGTACGCACCATACGAAGAGCTGATGAAGCCACAGGGCTAGCCTGAGCCCATATCAAAGCTCGAAATGACCCAGCCGCGCAGGCCGTCGGACCTTGGGTCGGCGACTCGCACACCCCGATACCTCACTGTACGTTCGGTGCGAGCCTTCAACGGAGCGCCCGGTGCGTCCCAGTCGCCTCACCCTGATCCTTTCCATCGTCCTCACCGCTGCCTGGACCTCGACTCACAGCTCATCGAGCGCCGCCGCCATCGCTGCCCAGCCAATAGCCGCCACCTTCCCCGGCGATACGTGGCAGCGCGTCCCCGACCTCACCAAAGCGGGTTGGAGCAAAGCCGGCCTCGACTCCATCCAGGCCCTCATCTCGCGCATGAACTCGAGCGCCATGGTCGTCGTCGAGCACGGCAAGATCGTCTACTCCTACGGCGACCTCACCGCGCAGAGCTACCTCGCTTCCGTCCGCAAGAGCATCCTCTCGATGCTCTACGGCATCGAGATCGCCCGCGGCCACATTGACACCTCCAAGACCCTCGCGCAGCTCGGCATCGACGACCTCGGCGGCCTGTCAGCGCGTGAGCAGGAAGCGACGATCCAGGACTTGTTAGGCGCCCGCTCCGGCGTCTACCACATTGCCTCCTACGCCGGCGACTTCCTGTCGGAAGCCCCGCCGCGCGGCTCCCAGAAGCACGGCACCTACCAGCTCTACTCCAACTGGGACTTCAACGTCCTCGGCACCATCTTCGAGCAGGAAACGAAGCGGAACATCTACAACGCACTGCAGGCCGACCTCGCTCGCCCGGTTCGCATGCAGGACTTCCGGCGCGACCTGCAGAAGAAGGAAGGCGACTCGACCCGGTCGATCCATCCCGCGTACCCGATCGTTCTCACCACGCGCGACATGGCGCGCCTCGGGCTGCTGATGCTCCACAACGGGAACTGGAACGGCACGCAGATCGTGCCTCGCGACTGGGCGGTGAAGTCCACGAGCGCCATCACGCCGGTCTCGCAGCTCAACCCGTCACTCGTTAGGCGTGGCCGCGCCGGCTACGGCTACCTCTGGTGGGTGCTCGACGGACCGTGGAACACCGGTCCGTACGAGGGTGCCTATTCGGGCTTCGGTGCCATCGGGCAGTACATCACGGTCATTCCAAAGCTCGACATGGTGGTTGCGCACAAGACGATTCCGCGAGCGCCGAACAACCCCAGTGTGTCCGAGCAGCAGTACTTCCAGCTGCTCGACCGGGTCATTGCCGCACGGACGGGCGCTCTGCCCAAGCCGAAGCTGCCGACGCTCGCTCCGTACGACGTCCTCATCACCAACGCCCGGATCATCGACGGCACCGGCGCGCCCGCGTTCTCCGGCGACGTTGCGGTCACCGGCAGGCAGATCGTCCGCGTGTCACGGGAGCGCATTCCGCGCGATTCGGCACTCCAGGTGATCGACGCCCGCGGCCACGTGCTGGCGCCGGGATTCATCGACATGCATGCCCATCTCGATCCGCTGCTCGCCATGCCCGACGCCAAGAGCGCGGCAATGCAGGGCGTCACGCTCGCGTTAGGTGGCCCCGACGGCGGCGGACCGTGGCCCTTCGGGACCTACCTCGACTCGGCCGACCGCTCCGGGCTCGGCATCAACGTCGCCTACCTCACCGGCCACAACACGATTCGCCGAGAGGTGATGGGGACGGCCAATCGTGCCCCGACCAGTGACGAGCTCGCGCGCATGACGCAGATGGTCGGACAGGCGATGCACGACGGCGCATTCGGAATCAGCACCGGGCTGCGCTACATCCCCGGGTTCTACTCGAAGACCGACGAAGTGGTTGCGCTGTCGAAGGTCGCCGCGGACTCGGGCGGTATCTACACCTCCCACCTTCGGGAGGAAGGCCTTGGTCTGTTCGAGGGCGTCGGCGAGGCACTCGAGATCGGCCGACAGGCGCACATCCCGATCGTCCTCACGCATCACAAGGCAATCGGCCAAAAAATGTGGGGCAAGAGCACCGTCACGCTTCACATGGTCGACTCGGCCCGCGCTGCCGGAACCGACGTGATGATCGACCAGTACCCGTACACCGCCAGTTCCACGAGCCTCGACGTTCTCGTGCCACCCTGGGCACTCGAGGGCGGACGCGCGGAGCTCCGCAAGCGTCTCGAGAACCCGGCCCTCAAGGACAGCATAACGAGAGGCGTCGTCGACTATCTGCTGAACGACCGTGGCGGTGGTGACGTCAGGCGCGTCCAGTTCGCGAACGTCGCGTGGGACCACACGCTGGATGGCAAGACGCTCTACGACTGGGCGAAGCGCAAGGGGATCGACCCGACACCGGAGAAGACGGCGCCGCTCGTGCTCGAGGGCGTGCTGAACGGCGGCGCGTCGATGGTCTTCCACGTGATCGACGAGGGCGACGTCAGGCGCATCATGGCGCATCCGATGACGATGATCGGCAGCGACGGTCGATTGTCGCGTCCCGGCGAAGGCGTTCCGCACCCGCGCAACTACGGCACGTTCCCGCGCGTGTTGGGCGAGTACGTGCGCGTCCAGCACGTGCTCTCCCTCGAGGATGCGGTGCACAAGATGACCGGAATGTCCGCGAAACGCCTCGGCCTTACGGATCGCGGGTGCATCCGCGCTGGCTGCTTTGCGGACATCACGGTGTTCGACCCCGCGACGGTCGCCGACAAAGGCACGTTCACGGAGCCGCATCAGTACCCCGTCGGGATCGATTGGGTGATCGTGAACGGCGCGCCCGTGGTAGCGGAGGGCAAGTTCACGGACGCTCGTCCGGGCCGCGTCCTCAAGCATGTGCCGCCACGACCACGGTAACCGACAGTTACTCCCTTGACATTCGAGGGAATGGAGTCGCATTCTACCCTCGAAGCTTGAGGGAATAACTCGATGCCGGACCAGCTCGACCTGCTGCAGGGGACCCTCGACGTTCTTGTCCTCAAGGCGATCTCCTGGGGCCCACAGCACGGCCACGCCATCGCTCGGATGATTCGCGCCGGCACCAACGGCGCGTTCGACGTGCTCGACGGGTCGCTGTACGCCGCGCTCCACCGCCTGGAAGCACGCGAATGGGTCGAGGCCGAGTGGGGCCTCTCCGACAAGGGAAAACGAGCGAAGTTCTATCAACTCACCACCCGCGGCCGCCAACAGCTCCGAACCGAATCAGCGAGCTGGCAACGCTACGTCGCCGCGGTGTCAGCGATGCTCGGCGCATCGGCTCGGCCAACGGGCGCCTGACGATGGCCGATTGGCGCCGGTATCGCGACTTCTTCGGCCCGAACCCCGATCGCGACCTCGCGGACGAGTTCCGGTTCCATCTCGAGACCGAAACCGAGGAGCTCATCGCTGCCGGCCTCGCTCCGGATGAAGCGCGACGGCGAGCACTCGAGAAGTTCGGCGACGTCGATCGCTTTGTCGAAGAGTGTCGCGCGAGTGATGCGCGACGCCTCGCTCGACATCGCCGCACGAGCCTCGTCGACATCGTTCGACAGGACGTTCGGCATGCCGTACGCGGGCTCGTCAGGCGCCCGGCGTTTGCGATTACGACGATACTCGTGCTTGCGATCGGCGTTGGCGCCAATGCGGCCGCGTTCTCTCTCGTCGATCATCTGTTCTTGCGACCTCCGGCTGGAGTGCGCGAGCCGTCGGAGCTCAAACAGATCTTTGTCACTCGCCGGCGCGCGAGCGGCACGAATTATTTTCAGGTGCGCTTCCCGTTTCCGGAGGCACGCCTCATCGACTCCACGATCGGCCGGGCGTTTCCCTCCGCGATCTTTCTTCGCCGCGACCTTCGCATGGCGCTTGGCCCGGAGGCATCGCGGACGCTCAGCGCTGCGTGGGTCTCACCGACGTACTTTTCCGTACTCGGCGTTAGGCTCGTAGCGGGCAGCGACTTTGGCAACGAGGCTGCGCAGTTCGGTGTCCCGGCCAGATCCGCGATCATCTCCTGGACACTTTGGCAGCGCGCATTCGCCGCGGATCCTGACGCAATTGGACGGACGATTCGCGTCGACGGAAGAACGGTCACGGTTCGCGGTATCGCGCCGCGTGGGTTCTCGGGCATCGACATCGATGTCACGGACATCTGGCTCCCATTGGCCGGGTTCAGCGGATTCAGTAACGACCGGATTCGTCCCTGGTACCAGAACTGGGGGATCATCGGATGTCGAGTGCTGGCGAGAGTTCCAAGGAACACGTCGGCCGAGCAGCTCGTGGCGAGCGTTCAGGCGGGTATGCGTGCCGGCGAAGACGCCTCTCGAATGGCGGGCAAGCCTCGAGATTCGGTGTTACGCGTGATTCCAGCACCCCTTCTCACGGCGCGTGGCCCCGAGCCCCTCTCGCAACGGGAAACGATTGCCGCTGTCCTCGCCGGACTCGCACTCCTCCTGCTCGTGATCTCGATCGCGAACGTTGCGAGCCTGCTTGTCGGTCGTGCGCTGGATCGCCAGCGCGACACGGCTGTTCGCGTCGCGCTGGGGATGAATCGCGCCAGGATTTACAGTCAGGTCGCGGTCGAGTCGATGTTGCTCGCTGGGGCGGCAACGGTTGCAGCGAGCATCGCAGCGAGGTGGATGGGTGCGGTGCTACGGAGAATGGTGCTGCCGGGCATCGACTTCGCTGTGGGACCGATGGACGCCCGCATCGTGCTCCTCGCTGTCGCGCTCGGCATTGTGGCGGCGTTGTCGGCTTCGCTCGTGCCACTCGATGCTGCGTTACGCGTCGACCTTACCACCGCACTCAAGGCGAGCAGTCGCGATGGCAGCATCCGCGGTTCGCGAGCACGTGCGGCGCTGGTTGCGGTCCAGGCTGCGTTGTCGGTCGTACTGCTGATCGGCACTGGGTTGCTCGGCCGAACGTTGTACAACGTCCGCACAATGCGGCTCGGCCTCGACGCCAAGCAACTCGTCGTGGTCAAGACGCCCGAGGATTCGGCTGTCAGTACGTCGCTCGAGGATGTGGCCACTCTGGCTCGGTCGCTCCCGGGTGTTACTGCAGTGTCGCTCGCGGCTCACCCGCCGTTGTGGGATCAATTCGAGGCGACCCATATCTTCACATCGCAGGGCGATACCGTTCGCGCGCTCGACTCCAATGTCGGTTACGTCGCGGCTGACGTCGCGTACCTCGGCACGGTCGGAACGCGAATCCTGCGTGGTCGCGACTTCACGCGCGACGATCGCACTGGTGCGCCGCCGGTAATGATCGTCAGTGAAGAGCTTGCGCGGCGGGTATGGCCGGGACGAACGCCGATTGGTGAATGCCTTCGCGTCGATCGCGCCGATGGCGCATGCTATTCAATTGTAGGCATTGCGGAGAATGCACACCGTTTCGCGGTCGTCGAGGAGACCCAGCCGGTGTTCTACGTGCCGCTCGACCAACGTCCCGATCGTGCGACGACCGCGGGTAACGGTGCCCGCGCCGTCGTGGTGCGGATGACTGGGCAGATCGACGCCATTGTCACGCGTCTTCGAGCCGAGATCGGGGACACCGCCACGACGCTTCGCGAGCGACAGGTCATCGCGCTGTCGGAGATCATCACTCCGCAGTACAGCCCCTGGGAGCTCGGCGCGCGACTGTTCGCTGGGTTGGCGACGCTGGCGCTCCTTCTGGCGTTCCTGGGAGTATACGGCGCGCTGAACTACCTCGTGGCATTCCGCACGCGAGAGCTGGGCGTCCGCATGGCGTTAGGCGCGACGCGTCGCCAGATCGTGACACTGCTCATGCGCGCGAGCATTCGTCAGGTCGCGACGGGTGCAATCGTCGGCATTGCCATCGCGCTCGCACTCGCCGGCCGCGTCAGCGCGCTGCTGTATGGCGTCTCGCCACACGATCCGATCGTCGTTCTGGCGTCAATTCTTGTGCTGGTGGTTGGCGCGACGGTGGCGGCCATCTCCCCGGCTCGGCGAGCCCTCCGCATCGATCCAATGAGAGCGGTCAGGGAAGACTGACGAACGACGGGATCATTTCTTCGCCGGCGTCACGTCCGTCACCGGGAGATCCCAATGGCCGAGGAGGATCTCGAACCGGCGCTGCTCCTCCCGCGTGAACGTCGCCTGATCCGGCCACAACTGCTTGATCATCGACGCCTCATCCGGATTCGTCGTCGTGGCCATCGTGGAGTTCTTGAACGTCAGCGTGACGCGATAATCCCACCGCGACTCCTCGGTCATGTGATTCGCCGGCGTCTCAATCTTCACGGCGACGATTCGTCCAGTCTCCACTTCCTTGAGGAGTAGCGGGTAATGGTTCTTGAGGAACAGCTGAAGAAACTCCTGCTGATGCCCCCACTGTACCTTGTAGTAGTACTCCATCGTATACGGCTGGTTCGCCCCGCCTTGCGGTGGAGCGCCCTGCGCCGCGAGCGGACGGGTGAGTGCCAGCAGCATAAGCGACAGCGACAACACGCGTGTCGTGGTCTTCACGAGGCCTCCGATCAGGTTCACCCGAAATCGTAGCTCGCTTCATGAACGACCGCGAGCGAGCCCCGACGTCGGGGCTGGTGCCCCGCGACGAACCACGGCAACTTGCGATGTCTTGTGCAGGAGGTACTTGTGTCCACACCCGTGGTGTCCGCTCCCGCTCCGGTCCAGCCGATCGCCGAGCTCTTCGAGCGAAACCTCAACATTCGCCACGTCTATCACGAGCCTGTTAGGCACGGCGATCTCACGGTAATTCCCGTCGCGAAGGTCACTTTCGGCTTCGGAGCCGGAGTCGGCCGTCGAGGTCGGTTCGGGAGGCGGGCGCAGCAACTCGCGAACGGCGAGCCCAACACGGCCGAGGGTCGCGTCGATCCGGACGGTGTGGGTGGCGGTGGCGGTGCCCGCCTGTCGCCCGTCGGTGCACTCGAGGTCGGCCCTCGCGGCACACGCTTCGTTCACTACAACCAGCTGCCGCAGATGCTTGCATTCCTGGCGATCGGCATCGGTATCGGCGCGGGCATGATGATCGGAGGACGACGACCTAACGGGCTACGGCCGGTCGTCAACCGGATGATGAAGAGGATGCGGATCCGTTGAGACTGAACACGGCGGACAGCTTCCGCCGCCGTGTACGACTTCCGTGCGGGGACAAGCGCTGTTACGGGAACATCGATTTGGCGGAAAAAGCACAAACGGCCGAAGATCTTCGGCTCTTGGGTGAGGCGGCATCCCGTTAGGTAGTATCCGGCAGTTTCCGCAACTCCGCCTCATCGCTGTTCCCTGAAAAGGCTCGGCGAACATCGAAGTCCGTCTCGGACTCGACTCCACTAACCGCCACGGCAGGGCCGAGTCATCGGCCCTTCGGAATCGCATTGCCGTGACACGCGGTGCATAACGTCGGGTTCTTCGCGCGCATCCGGTCCGCGTTGAAGCCCGGCCCGTGCGGACTGAAGCGGAACCCACCGCTCACCGCGGAATGGCACGCCGTGCAGTCGCGCTCCGCATGACACGCGACGCAGGACTCGAGGGTCTGTCGTGCCGCCTGCCCGTGGCCGAGACTGAAGTTGCGATACGCGTCGTGATACCCAACCCTGCCGAGTCGCGCCGTCGCGACGAGCCCGGACTGCTGGTGACAGCTCTGGCAGAACTGCGCCGGATTGTGACAGTCGCTGCAGTTCGCCTCGCGCGAGTACGCGGAGCTCGGGTGCCGAGTGAGAAACTGAGCCGGATGGTACGTGTTCTGGCGGGTCGCGTCAGGCCGATGGCA
>Ga0075418_10009804_pt1 | contig 10744 bp, 9 predicted proteins | sample SoiMetdeltSBSDD2_FD_81776 | JGI IMG/M metagenome (GOLD analysis project Ga0075418, IMG submission 81776) | Bulk soil microbial communities from a Populus tree surrounding site in Tennessee, USA - Soil MetaG P. deltoides SBSDD2 | ecosystem: Environmental > Terrestrial > Soil > Tree plantation...
AGGAGATTCGGGACCGGGACCGACGGCTTGCCCACAGCCCAGCGCCGTGTGCGGTACCCGTGGAGTGCCCGCAGATTGGCTTGGCGCATCAGTCGTGCGACGCGATGCTTGCTACAGGTCTCTCCGGCCTCCCGCAAATCGAGGAAGACGCGAGGGGCGCCGTAGATGCCGTGACTCGCGACGAACGACGCACGAATGAGGCGCAGCAACCTGGCATCCTCCTGAGCGCGATTCGAAATCGGCTGCTGCAGCCAGTCGTAATAACCGCTTGGGGCCACCTCGAGGACGCGACACATCGCCTGCACGCTGTACTGGTCTCGATTCGCCTTGATGAATTCGTAGGCCGAGCGGACTCGTCCAGGGACTTGGTGCTTGGACTTCGGCATCGCTCCTCCGCGAAAAACCGGATGCTAGCGTCTGTCCACTAAATCCTGGGAACTCCAGCGGCGACATCGGTGACCCGTAGACCGCACTAGTTCCATCCCGAGTATCCGAATTTGACGTCACTTTGTGGGTGTGAAGGCGCCAATACGAAGCGCGTTCCGAATTGTGCGCCGATGCCGCCTCTCATCGACCATCGCGCCGGCCGCGTATCCCCAATCGAGGCTCTGCCATCGTTCACTCCCTTATGCAATCGCGAGACACCACGCTTGCCGATATAGGCCGCGTAGCGATTTACATCCGTCGCGATTGAAATGGAGGCATAGCGTTTGCTGTCGATATAGACGGCGATGCTACCGCAACCTGATCCGGCCTTCATTCTGTGGGCAACCATCTACGTGGCGCTGAAATGGAGTGTCGGTGTGTGGGCCTTCCGGCGCGCCAAGGCGTACGTCGCGCACCAGCGCGAAGCGGCCGGCAACGCGTAACGTCGTATCGAACGTTTCCAAGTCACGACTCCCCTCCTGTTCGACGGGCGCAAGATCACCGCGCAACCGACCTCGATACCCCAATCCGACTTTCATTTCGCGACTCGGCCTGACTCCAAAAAGAAAGGCGGCCCGTCTCACACGCGAATTCGTCGCGTCGTGGAAGGCCGCCCTATGCCTCGCCTGCCCTTGTTCCGCTTCGCACGCAGGGCTCGCGCATCGTCACGCGGGCGGTTAGCTATACCGACACCGCGCCAAGCGAAGCAGAGTCGAATCGTTACACCGCCATCAACTCCTGCACCGGAACCGCCTTTGCGCCGTTCCAGACTGCGTAATCATGCGAACGTCGCAACCTGCGAATCGCGTCCTGCACGCCGTCCACAACGTCCGCGAGCGCGTAACACTCGCGCGTTGGCTTGCTAGCCGCTTCGTGCGCGGTCAACAGGTACGCCCGCCCGTTCGGTTCCATCCACAGCACGCGCGACGTACTTGGCCGGCAGTGACGCGCGTAGCTCGCGACCGAGCACCAGGATGGCGTCTCGGCGCGTGCGATTTGGGCGCTCCTGCCGAGCGCGCGGCTTTCTGCGAACCAGCGATTGCCGTAGTCTTGTGCTGCTCGTCGTTCCAACGCCACACCCACACGTGCCAGACTTTCTGACTGTCCGGAGCGGAAGACCAGCGTAGGGCTTCCCCCACAAGAACATCTGGCTGCGGCGTGCCTGTCATCGCGGATTACTCAGCGCGGCTAATCACGTCACCCTCACAAGATCGACGCCTCGATCCAGCGGTCCAGGCGGTGCATGGTCCGCGCCACCGTCGCTCGCGTCAACCCCCTGCTGGCGCCACTCCCGCCCGGAACACGCTGACCCCGCTTGGTCCGCGTTCCCAGTGTCCAGGGTCACCAGCAATCCAGGGCGTCTCCGTCCAGAAGAATGTGAACCGATCGACTCCGGCGGGAAGAACAGCCTCGTAGCCTCCGCCCATCAGGGGTATGAGCGGCACGTTGTAGACCGGGTCCCAGCTCCCGTCGGCGTGCGCGAGGCCGGTGTGGACGTAGCCGCTGCCACCCACACGGACACGCAGCCGGCGATTCGCAGGGAAGTCCTTCCGCTCGAAGGTCCAGAGGACGGTGTCGCCGACATCGGGCGGGGCTTCCGGCACCGTCGATCGTCCGGACGCCTTCAAGGCCGCGCTCGCCGCCACGATCAAGTCGATCGTTCGCAGGTAGCCACGATGCAGGTTGATGATCGGTTGTGCCGGCGTATCGAGCATCGCGTCGCCGACGTTGATGACAAGGCCCACTCGACCCGCCATCGCTGAGTCGATCCCGGCTGGACCCGAGGAACGTCCCAAGTAGACCATGGTTTCGGGATCGAGTTCCGGAACCGACGGGTAGCGTCTCTCCCTTGAGAGTCTCACCAACCCATCGAAGCCCGCGGCCTTAGCCGCGCCGGTGCTCCTGGACACGAGCCGGTACGCGCCGTCCTGGAAGATGTAGATCTCATTGCCGCCGGACAGCACCAGCAGTACGTTGGCCAGCACGCGCGAACGAGGGCCGAGCTCGACAATGAGAGGCCTCAATAGGCGGTAATAGAACCGGTCGAACGGTGCTCCGGTGTTGAAGACGAGGACGCCGCCCGCGGCGAGATAGTCCGCGAGCACTTCGATCGTGCTGTGCTCAAGGTCGCCCCCGGAGAATGCCGTGAGCATCTCGTCCAGGTCGGTGACAACGACGCAGCGGCCCATCTGCCGGATCGAGGCGAGGAATTGCTCCAGCGCGACGACCTGTGCCGGGGACAGATCCACGAGAGCCTCCTGCATCTCCCCGCGCGATCTCCTCCCGGACTTCGCCGCGCGAAAAAACGTCGTGAGGACGTGTCTGAGGTGTGCCTCACCGGGTTCGGCCGGCGACTTCTCGTCTGCCGCCGCTTCGCGAGCGAGCGTCACGAACAGAGGCGCCACTTCGACGAGACGCGCGGGTCCGCCCGGCGTGACCGCCACCCAGCCGAAATCGGTTAAGAGGAGGCCGCCGTTGCCGGTTCCGTGCTGCCGGCCGACGTCGATCGCAATGTAGTCCCGTTGGAGCCACGAGCCGGGGGCGTACCGGATCTCGCCATTCTTGCTCGCCGTATGGCCGATGATCTGTGGCAGGAGTGTGTCGTGGTACCGATAGTGATCCATCTCGCGCAAATCGGGCGTGAAAATGCCGGCGGGCTCGTATCCGATCTCGCCGGGCAGACGTCGCTCTTTCGCATGACTGGTCCCGATGCGGAAAATCTCATGCGGCAGGTCGCGCGACGCGATCCGCTCTCGCTCCACGAGCGCGCGGCGAAACACCTCGTTCACGTAGGAGGCGATCTCCTCGGCGCCGCGCGCGCCCTGTTCGCGCATCGCGATGTCGACAACGTTCGGAAGAATGCCTCCGTGGACAAATAGCTTGCCATGATCGAAATACGCCGCGCTTACGACCAACCCTGGGTGTCGCTCCGGGTGCAACGCCGCCTCCCTGATTGTCGGCCAGAGTCGGTAACCAAGAGAGTCTTCTCCGCCCTGACCGCCTTCCCGATCCACGTAGAGATCGTGGTTGCCGAGCGTCCACACGATCCTCCCTCCCAGGCTGTGAGCCTGAGCAGCGAGACGGTGGATGAAGTCGAATACTTGCTGCAGGTGTCTTCCGTGGCCCACGTCTCCGGTAAACACGAGAGTACCCTCGGACGCGAACCACTGGCCGGACGAATCGATGAAGCCAAGTGCGCGCAGAATCTCCTTCAGCGCGTCCACCTCGCCGTGAACGTCCCCGACCACGCCCATCCGCTTGGTGCAATTCGTGAGAAACTCCGAGACGTCGCGGTGCGCAACGAGGGCGCTTTCAACCGCCAGGTCTTGCACACTGACGTCCTCCACCTGCAGGACATGAAGCCCGTACGGAGCGAGACCGAAGACGAAGCCATGTCGAGCCAGGTCTTCGCCGGAGCGGACGTACATCTCCCCGGTGAAGAGGTCACGGAGGTGGTAATGGATGGCCGGGTCGTTCTGGACGTCCACTTCCGGCGGCAGACGCAGCCGACCCCAATGCTTTACCAGTTTCGGCGCGCCGTCGGACACGTTCGTGATCACGATGAGTGGGCGATCCCGATAGACCTTCAAGCCTGCTCGAAACTGCCCGAGGGGACGCTCGTCGTTCATCCCTAGCACGACAAGGACGCGGTCGTAGACGGTGTCGGGCGCCGGTGCCGCGAGGATGGAATGCAGCAATCGGCAGATCGGGTGCGTGGAAAGCGTCCAGAGTTGGGCATGCACGACAGTGTTGATCCCGTGGGATCCTCGTTGTCGCCACGTACGTTCGAAGCGGTCGAGACTGAAGGCTCCGTGTCCCTGCTCGATCCCGCCTGAGGCCGCGTGGAACTCTCGCACGACCTCCGCGGCGCCGGCGGCGCGCTCGTCTGAAACGTCAGGGGAGGCGATGGCCTCTTCCTGAATGCGCCACAATGCCCACCGCGTGCCGTCCCGCGCCGAACGCAAGAGGCCTTCGATCGACTGCCGCCCTTGCGTTGGCAGGGGATCCTGAACCTCCCGGTCGCCACCGGAGACTTCGATGACGCCCATATGCGGGTCAAAGATCTTGAACCGTTCGGCCTCTCCGGAGCCGGTGATGCCGACGTTGAGGATTGAGAAGTCCAGGTGAGAGATACCGTGACGCCAGAGGTCGTGCATGAACTGCGTGTAGCGAGCCTTCAGGTCTCGTGCTGCCGCGAGATCACCCGCCCGGATTTCTCGTTCGATTGCGTCCGCGACGGGCGTCACAAGGGGCTGCACCACAAGAACGGAGACGAGGACACCGTCGGGCGCTCGCTTCTCGTCCGGGAAGTCGCCGGGGTAGTGAACACGGAGCACCCGGGGACGACTCCCGAGGGACCGCACGATGCCGATCGATCGGAACCGTTCGAGCGCCCGCCGCTCGTCGCCGTTCAGATGCGCGTACGCACTCTCCGCGACGTAGACTCGGCTGAGTACCACAAGCGGTCCGTACGCTTCGAATGAGCGGATGTGCTGCCAGATCGCGGGGTGGAGGCTGCCCTCTGGCTGTACGCCGTGATCGTGCGCCCAGTCCTCACGCCGTGGCTGCTCCCAGGACGGCGCAAGCGGAGGTATGGCTTCCCCGTGCTTCGCATACTTCACGACGAATCGGTTCGCGGGCTCCGCCAGCGCCATGACGTGGTAGCCCTCTCCGAGAAGATGCATGCCTTCACGCTCGAGGACCTGCAATATCTCGTGATCGGGCGGCATGTCGTCGGCGTCTAGGAAAGCCTCGCGGGCAACCGGCACCAGCGCCGCGTCGAGAATGCTCTCGCCGATCCAATTGGCGCCCCCGTGGCCTACGTTCTGGTGGTACGCTCTCAGTACCTGCTCGAAAATCGCCTCGAGTTGCGCCTCTGCGTGGTGGGTCCGAACGATTGGTCTCGATTGGCGGTCACGTTCCTCATGCCAATCGGCCTCTGCCACGCTCTCCACTATTTGGTTATGTGGTCGGTCTTCATCACCCATCGCCGACCCCTCGTCGAACGCATCATTCATGCCGTGCGAATCCCGGAAACCGCATGTTGCGGGCCCGACGTGGACTTCCTGAGAGTCGCGAGTTCCGAGCTCGAAGTTTCGCGCTCTGCTGTGGCGCCATCGCCAGCCGCAGGTACGCGTCTGGTCTGCGGCTAGCTGACTCCTGCATAGTGATAGGTGCCCATGGTGCATCGAGTCTTGACCGTGACCCGTGAGGAGAACGGCTGGCGTGTTCGGCTGAACGGCGTGCGTGTCGTGAGTTTCTTCGGACCGCACGCACAGGACGGGGCGTTCCGTGAACGAGATGAACTCGCACAAGTGCTTGATGCCCAGTCGTCGGACGACCTATCCGACCGCCACGCCAGAGCGCATCTGTTTGAGATTGTGCGGTAGTTCTTACACTGCTATCCGATTCGCGACCGTCGCGCAGATCGTCTGTCGGTTTTGCTTCAGGTCTCAGCGGCCTACGGTGTGACAGGCATTCATCCGCTAATCAGCGACAGCCAGCGTGAGCCCAGCCATTTAGTTGGCGAGCGTGATGCCGCAAGAACCCGTAATTCGTAGTCGTCGAAGACTACTGCAGTACTTTTGACCGTTGATCGCTCCCGAAGTCGTCGCCGTCGGTACCCGTCAGGTGCCGTCGGAGTGATGCCACTGGCTGCGGACGCAAGTGGCATCCGCAAGGCTCAGTTGTTTCACTGCCGTGTGCTCGCGATCACCCGACGAAAGAGTACGGGGCCGACCAGTCTGTAAGGCGGCGACCCATTTGGCGTTCGAAGATCACAGCCACATTTCAGAGGTGACGTCGCCCGATACTGCGGACGACAGCGTCACCGGTCCTTCAATTGATGGAGCGCCCCAAACAACTGCGCCTGCTCTGGACGATGCAAGCACCACAGCGTGTGGTCGCAGCCGTCGTGTTTAGCCCACATCCCAACGGAACTAAACTCCGCGTCTACTTCGAGCCGCAGGAATGTGACGACGGGTGGCAGAACGACGTGCATGCGTTCGATGTGATCGGGCTCGACCAGACGAGCGGCCGGTGAATTCGCCTGGACGAACCATGTTCTCCTACGCGTGATGTGCCGTGGAGTCAGCGGGCTCACGCGTGTCTGGCGCTCGGTTAATCGGCTTCACGTGCACGATCACGGAGTGTCGTCATGGAGCCGCCTCGAAATGCTCTCCCGCTCTTCATCGGTCGGCACGCGATACATGTTACAGCGCTCACAGTAGAATGCGAACGTTCCGGCTGAGAGGCTATCGTGCAACTCTCGTCGGGTGTATGTAACGGCGATGTCGTGATCGGCGGAGCACTTGGCCTCCACGAGGACCTTCGCGGTTACATCTGTCCAGCGTGGGCAATCACAGTCGTGAGCAGGGACGAGTGCATCCGCCGCTCTCTGCGCTGTTCTGAGGTCTGCAGTCGTGTCGTGCGCGGTGGTCACGACCTCCTCTACGGCTGGATCGCGGGCGAGGTAATGATACGTTCCGTCGGTGTCCACCAAGACAACCGCAACCCAGCCATTTGTGTGTGTGCGCTGCCATTCCTCGGACGCTCCGATCGGCATCGTCCCCTCCTAATGCCTTATTCCGTGCAGACAACATTCCTGGTAGCGAAGGTCACAAGGTCATACTTCAATCGTCGTGTTATCCAACCGGGGCCAGTGAGCGGATCGCGCTCCGCAAATACGCGGTCCGCCATTTCCGGCGATCGCGTTGGACGACGGCACGCTGCAGAACCCGAGCGCGCTGCATGCCAGGAGACCCACACCACCAACTACTCGCGGAGCCATTCGCTCGTCGAGCGTGGGGCTCCACCCCCGTCGATCCCAAACGCGCTGCCAAGTTCGATGCGATGTGAACCACGTCGTCAGTGGTCATTTTCATCCCAGCTCCCCTTACGTTGGATCTCGTCATGCGGTGAAGACGCCACCGAAGGACACGTCACGGTCGGTGGGTTCTCAATACCGACAACCAATCACGCCGACTGCTCCCGCAACACCAGGACCACTCTCAAGAGGCTTAAAATCCTGAGAGAAATCACCTGAGCTGTGGTGGTGCCCGTGTAGTGGCAACTATGTAAAAGAAGCCGTAAGTGACCAGGGTGCGGACGTCGTGACCGCCTTCCCCGGTCGCCTCCACGTGATCCTTCGCACGCGCGAACAGACGCTCGAACACTTGTCCTTATTGTCGAGACGTACGCCTCATCGCGGTACATCGGTTGCACCCATGAGGTCGCGGGGCAGTCGACCGTCTATGACGGAAATAGGCTGGTGAAGTCATCAGGGTGTGAGGGCATATGGTTAAGAAGGATCGCGGGTTTGCGTCAATGGACCGGACCAAGCAGCGTGAGATTGCCAGCAGGGGGGGCAAAGCGGCGCACCTAAAGGGCACCGCTCACGAATGGAGCAGCGAGGAAGCACGTGAAGCCGGCAGAAAAGGCGGCCTGACGACCCAGCGAAAGCATCAACAAAGGATTGCGCCGGAGTCTGTGCCAGAGAATCTACACGTTGAGCGGATAGATCTCGACATTCCGCCACGTCAGGATTGGCCATCTCGTTTCTGATCGATCGTCGCAACGAGGAAGAACTCCCTCCGTTGCGCCGAACGTACCCCCGTTACTGCGCCGGATCACCACGATCACCATCCTCGCCATCATCGACCGCACGCACAGACCGGGGCTGGGTGCCGGAAGCGCATAGCGGCGCCGACTGACGCTCTCACAAATCAGCAACGTTCTCGCCGCATCTACGCGCCTCGCCTCCTTCTTCCGCACGTGCTGTATGCTGGACTTACGGCCATAACGAACTGGAGGCCGCCATGATCAGTCTGCGCCGTCGGTCCCTCCTGCCGTCCGTATTCCTGTGCCTTCTCACAACCTCGGGTACGGCGGCATTGGGCGGCGTGCCTCACGATGGACACCGCCAAAATCAAGGTCAGGACGAGCCACGCCAGAGCCAACCACAATCCGATCAGCAAGATGAGGTCCGACGGCCGGTGGTCTACATCATGGAGTTGGGATGGCGCCCGGGGATCGTGCCTGGCTTTGTGATCCGTCCACCTTCCCTTGCTGGTCTTCGACCCGAGATCTATGAGGCCTTCCGCACCGCCGCCTCGCTAAGACGGATGGCGGTCGACGTCACGATCTACCCCGATCAAGCGGACTACATCCTCGCTCTCGACGTATCCAGCCCCTCCTGGTCGCCCCGGCAGACGTGGACGCTCGTCAACGCACGATCAGGCATCGTCCTGCGGCAGAAAAGCGGGTTCCTGCTTCAAAATGCGTTTCATGACGCACTTGGAGTGATCGGCCGCGTGTGGTCCGCGGAGCAACAGAGCGTCCAGAGGCCCTGAACCGTCGGATCTCGGTCGTCAGTCTCGGCACTGTCGTGAATTGACTGAACTGTCGGTCGTCTGTTTGCCTTGCTGGTGCGCACCCGGGGGCGTGGATCCTTCCGACGCCTAGCCCACCGGAGACCCCTTTCGCGAATCAGCACGGTCTCAGCTGAGGCTGGAACGGCCGCGCGCCGAGCGAGATGCGACATTGCCGACACTTGTTTCTGCGACACTCCGCGCACATTCAATGAGGCGGGGATCGAATGCGTCGAGCAGATAGCTCCCGCCATTCCGCCACGTCAGGATTGGCCGTCTAGTTTCTGACCGATCGGATCATCGCAACGACGAACAACTCCCCCGTTGCTCGAACGCGCCCCCTACGGTTGGACCTGTTAGTGCGCCGAATCACCACGATTCGACATCTTCGGCGAACCCGCGAGCGCTCAATGGACACTAGTCTCGCGTCTGATCCTTCACCACGTCGCTCAGCGGTCGGCGTGGAGAGGGTGGTGCGTGGCGCCTCGCGTATCCGAGCCGGAACACAAATGTCGGTTCCCAACCTTCTGTGCGCGCGAGCGTGGTGAGGGCGGGACGGAAGTCGTCATTCCGTCCGAGCATCTGATAGCGGTCGATCATCTCGACGGGCTGATTGAGCGGTTGCCCCGCCAGCCCTTGTGCGGTGAGCGCCAGATGCAGACGTTGCCAGGCGCGACCGGCCGCAATCGCTGACGCCATGTCCAATCGGTCTCTCACGAGGATCATGCCGAAGGCAGGCGCCGTCGCTGTGTGCACGTCTCGCGTCAGCCGCAGCCAGAGCCGATCGATTGTTGCCGCCCGGAGATCTGGCCCCATCTTTCCCGCGATCGTCATGAGCCTGCTGGTGCCGGACGTATCGATCGTCACCCCGTCGCGATGGGCCAAGACGTCGCGCCGACCGGTGCGTATCCAACGGAAGCTGTCCGTCGACATCTCAGGATCAGCACTGATCCGTTCCGTCGCCGCGACAATCATGGCACCGAGCTCGCGGCGGGCGCCGCGGTCGGATACGAACACCACGCGCACATCCGGCCCCGCCGCGAGATCGACGAGCGCATCCAAGCGTCCGGGCGCAATGGCCACTTGCCGATAGGGGCCGCGATTCGTATGCCGGTGGGGAATGGCATCGAAGAGGACATCGGGTGTCGGCCGACCCGCGCGGAGCGCGATCCGCGCCGCGAGTGCAGGCTGTGGCAGTGGCGATAGCTCCAGCCGGCCGTTCGACGGCTGCACATCGGTGGTCATGCCGAAGGCGTGCGCCGCGCACACGAAGTTTTCGATGGCGCAGCCCACTCCCAGATGCATCTCTCGACGAAACGGATCGAAGCTGCCGAGATGCCGGGAGCGGTCGGCGTGCACGGCCACGACGCTGCCGGAGACGGCGAATAGCCAGGGCTGCGTGTCGTGCGGGCTCGCCGCGAGAATGGCAGAGCGCAAGGGTCTCTTGGTGCCATCAGCATCGCTGCCGCGCCACTCCTCCCAAGGGAGATACGCCGGACCGGTGGCGCCGGCCAGCACGCCCCGATTCCACGCGCGGTATCCCAACGCCGCAACGACAACGCCAGCGCCGCCTGCAATGACTGCTTTTCGGCTTCGCATTGCGAACTCCTCCGCTGGCCTGGACCCGTACGGCTGTGCAACGCGGATAGTGACCGCGTTTGGATTACCCCTGGCGACCGCCGCGGTGCTGCCCGATCCACCCTTCGCTCACTGCGCCGACCTCGATGTAGTGCCGCGTCGCTGCTCGACGCCGCCTGCGAAGAACGAGATAGATCGTTCCCGCCGCGACCGCAATTCCCACGACAAGGAACCACATACGCGAGATGTCGGCGGATTGACGACGAAAGGATAGTAACCACCGGGGACGTGTTGCACGTTCAGAAGCCTATCGGTGCACTCAGGTTTTGTGCGAGATGAGAATTCGTCGGGCCGGACGCGGTGACGGCGGC
>Ga0075418_10009805_pt1 | contig 10744 bp, 10 predicted proteins | sample SoiMetdeltSBSDD2_FD_81776 | JGI IMG/M metagenome (GOLD analysis project Ga0075418, IMG submission 81776) | Bulk soil microbial communities from a Populus tree surrounding site in Tennessee, USA - Soil MetaG P. deltoides SBSDD2 | ecosystem: Environmental > Terrestrial > Soil > Tree plantation...
GGAGTGGGTGGACGAGACCATGGGCCTCGTCATCAACACCCGCTATAGCGAGCGCCGGCTGACCGTGCTGACCACGAACCTGCGCGATGTCGAAAACACAGAGCCGGGATCCTTTGCCTATCACCTCGGATTGCGAACGCGGTCGCGGCTCAAAGAGATGTGTGAGTGGTTGCCCATCGAGGGGGTCGATACGCGCGAACTACCTCCGTATCCAACCCACGAGGACATCGCGGAGTGGCACGAACGCTCTCCGGGTTCGCCCAAGAATCGGCGGGGCTCATCGCTACCTCCAAAGACCAGCGGTCAGGCGAGAGCCCAGCTCAAAAAACGCGAGAACGACGGAAAGGCCGACTTGAAATGGCCGGGGGGCCGCGCCGGATCGCGGTAGGCGCGTGCTCGGCCTTTACGTTCATATCCCGTTCTGTTCTGCCATCTGCAACTACTGCAACTTCAACCGCGGGCTGTTCGACGCCGAGCTGAAGCAGCGATACCTCAGCGCCCTTCTCACTGAAATCGGCAGGAAGGCAGACGGTTCCCCGGCGGATACCATCTTCTTTGGCGGTGGGACGCCATCCCTCTTGGACCCATCCGAGGTGCACAGCGTCATTGCTGTCTGCCGAAACTCTTTCGCAGTGGCAGCCGGCGCTGAGATCACGCTCGAATGCAACCCGGAGACGGTCACCCGCGATCGGTTGCGGGCATTTCGCGAGGCCGGGATCAACCGCCTCAGTTTCGGTGTCCAATCCTTTCGTGACGAGGAATTGCATCGTCTGAGCCGGCTTCACTCAGCCGCGAGGGCTCGCGAGGCCTTCGAAATGGCGCGAGAGGCCGGCTTCGACAATATCTCCCTGGACTTGATGATGTGGCTCCCGCAGCAGGCAGTCGCGCAGTGGTTCTCGTCGGTCGACGCGCTGATCGCCCTTGGCCCGGAGCATGCATCTTTGTATTTGCTGGAGATCTATCCGAACGCGCCCCTCAAGGATGCTATGGCGCGTTCGAAGTGGTCACTGGCTCCTGACGATGACGCCGCCGAGATGTATCTGGGCGCGATGTCTCGATTAGATGACGCCGGCTACACGCAGTACGAAATATCGAACGTCTCGAAGCCGGGCCTCGAGTCGCGGCATAACCTCAAGTACTGGAGCGACGAGGAGTGGCTCGGGTTCGGGTGTGGTGCTCACTCTACGAGGAGGGGTATCAGGGAGAAGAACATCGCCTCCACCGAAGACTATGTCGCGGCCGTCGTCGCCGGCAGACCCGTCGAGACGGAGCGGCGAGTGCTCAGCGACCAGGAGCGCTTCGAGGACGCGGTCTTTACCGGTCTGCGTCTGGCGAAAGGTGTCGCCCTCGATGCGGTTCGATCGCGTTACGGAGTGGACGTCTGGGACCGCTATGGAGAAGAGTTGCGTCCGTTCGTCGACCAGCGTTTGTTGATCTATGATGGCGGCGCCATCCGCTTGACGAGGGATGGGATGCTGCTTGCAAACGAGGTAATGGCTGTTTTCATAGGTCCACCAGTACGTTAGGATTGGCAGCTATTTTGAGGAGGAGTTGAAGATGCGACGACTGTCCGGAGTCTTGTTGGCTGGCGCGATTCTCCTGTTGCCGGCATTTTCGCAGCGTGCATTCGCGCAGTCGGCGCCGCAGAAGACGACCTACACCGGCGATGTGGTGATCGCGGCCTACGTCGTGAATGCCGGCAAGGAAGCGGATTATGAAAAGGTAATCGCGACGTTGAAGGATGCACTGGCCAAGTCACCGAAGCCAGAGGCCAAGCAGCAGCTTGCCGGCTGGAAGGTCATCAAGAATTCCGCCAATCAGCCTGATGGCAGTCCCCTCTATCTGCACATCATCACGCCCGTCGTCAAGGAGGCGGACTATTCGATCACGAACCTCGTCTACGAGACAGTCACTGACCCGACGGCCCGGACCGACTTCTTCAACCTGTATAAGGGTGCCTTGCAGAAGCCATTGTTCGTGATCCAGGGGCCGATCACGTCGGACTTCTCGAAGTAGACACCTCGCGCCGTACAATACAAAGCCACGGGCGGTCTTTGAGCCGTCCGTGGCTTTTTCATTGTGGAGGCAATCTCGATGCGAGTGGTTCTGGCCGCACTTGTGGCGTTCTTCCTTGCGCCAGCGGCGCTCCTGGCACAGCAGCCTTCGCCGCCCGCGGCCCCGCCAACGACAGCTCCCCGACCCGACTCGACCACTGCGACATCGTCGCGAACGTTCACCACGCCGGCTGGAATGATCCTAAATGCGGTGCGCCCCGAGCGCGTCGCGGACTTCGAGAAGGTCATCGGGTACTTGCAGTCGGCGCTGGCATCCTCAACGGACGCCACCGTACGGGCGCAGGCGCAGGGATGGCGTGTGATGAAGGGGGCTGAGACGGGACCGAACGGGTCAGTGCTTTACGTGTTCCTGTTCGATCCGGCGGTGGCTGGTGCCGACTACAGTCTGGGTCGCATCCTGGCTGAAGCGTACCCTGATCCGGCGAAGCTCCAGGAGATCTGGAAGCTCTACACCGACTCGCTGGCGAGCGGTGGGAGTCTATTGAGCCTGACGCCCGTGAAGACCGGCGAGTCCGTCTCCGACCCGGCTCAGGCCAAGGAAGACGCACCGCCACAAGGAAAGTAGCTACGCTACTCAGAACTTCAGGTTCAACGCGACGTAGAGCCGCTGCACCACATTTTCGGTTGGTGAGCCACGCAATGTGAACACTCGGTAATCGACTCGCGCGCGTACCGGTCCGATCAGCGAGATCTTCACGCCGCCGCCGTTGTTGATGCCGAAGTTGGTCTCGCTGAGAATCCCGAGGCTCTCTCTATAAACACCGCCACCCGTCGTGAAGTACGGCTGTAGCCCGAGTATGGGCACTGGTGTTTGAATGAGCAGGTTGCCCATCCCGGTTCGCAGCGACGGTGCTCCCTCCAGCGGATCCGCGACCGTATCGCCATATTCGAACTCAAAGCCGACGACGAGCAGGCCAGCGCCGAGCGCAAAGCCCCGGCTCGCCCGATTGGATGGGGCGGATGCTGTGCCGAGGAACAGTGTGGCGTCGGCCCAGGCGGGCGTGCCGGCAGACAACAGTGCAGCAGTGAAAACCAGCAGTCGGGTGAGTCGCATACCGAATGATACGATGGCGCGAGACCTGACGAGGCGCAGACTCCGATGAAGGTGTGCCTTACCGACGATCAGCAGCTCTTGCGTCAGACCGTCCGCGAATTCGCAGAGGCCGAGCTTCGGCCACATGTGATGGAGTGGGACGAGGCGCAGGCATTCCCGCGCGAGCTCATCGACAAGTTGGCCGCGCTGGGGCTGATGGGCATTCAGTTTCCGGAGCAGTACGGTGGAGCCGCTATGTCGGCCGTCGACTACTGCATCTGCATTGAGGAATTGGCTCGCATAGACCCGTCTGTCTGCCTGTCGGTCGCCGCGCACAACGGTCTCGGCTCAGCGCACATCTTCATGTTTGGCACCGAGGCGCAGAAGCAGAGGTATCTGGTGCCGCTCACTGCCGGTCAACAGGTCGCCGCGTGGGCGCTGACTGAGGCCTCGTCGGGAAGTGATGCGGCAGCGATGCGCACGACCGCGACGCGCGATGGCGACAGCTGGGTGCTGAACGGCACCAAGCAATTCATCACACATGGCCGCGGCGGAGACGTGATGGTGGTGATGGGGGTTACTAATCGCGCCAAGGGCAGCCGCGGCATCTCCGCGTTCATCGTCGAACGCGACACCAAAGGACTTCGCGCCGGGAAGAAGGAAGACAAACTCGGCATGCGGGCGAGCGAGACGAGTGAAGTCATCTTCGAGCAGTGCCGGGTGCCGACCTCGCAGATGCTCGGCGTGGAGGGGCAGGGATTCATCAACGCTCTGCAGGTGCTCGACGCCGGTCGCATCGGCATCGCCGCGCTCGCCGTGGGGCTTGCGCAAGGTGCGCACGAAGCTGCGCGCAGCTACGCCTTCGAGCGCAAGCAATTCGGGCAACCCATCGGGGCGTTCCAGAGCGTCCGCGCCAAACTTGTCGACGCGGCAACTCGAATCGAAGGGGCGCGCCTTCTCACGTATCGAGCCGCAGCCATGAAGGACGAGGGACGTCGTACCACGCTCGAGGCCGCTATGGCCAAGCTCTATTCGAGCGAGGTTGCCGTCCGTGTCGCCGAAGACGGCGTGCAGATTCATGGCGGGTACGGCTTCGTCAAGGACTACCCGGCCGAGAAGTTCTTTCGCGACGTCAAGCTCACGACGATTGGCGAGGGCACGAGCGAGATCCAGCGCCTGGTGATCGCGCGTCAGCTGCTTGCTACTGAGTAAATGGGGTCGGGAGTCATTTGATGAGGACAGTCGGGTAACGCTAGTCTCAATCGCATTGTCCTCATCAAATGACTCCCGACCCCATTACAGAACTGTCTACCAAGGTTGCGGCGGGCGATGCGCGCGCGATTGCCAGGGCGATCACTCTCGTCGAAGACGACGGCCCCTCGGGTCGCGAGCTGGTCAGCCAGATCTACGCGCGGACGGGACGAGCGTTCCTGGTTGGCGTGACTGGCGCGCCCGGCACCGGCAAGAGCACGCTCGTCGATCGTCTTATCGCGGAGATCCGCCGCGCCGACGCGAAGGTCGGCGTGATCGCCGTTGACCCGACGAGTCCATTTTCGGGCGGGGCAGTTCTCGGCGATCGTGTCCGGATGAATGCCCATGCGTCCGATCCAGGGGTGTTCATCCGGAGTATGGCCACTCGCGGTCACCTCGGCGGCCTTGCCCGCGCAACCTCTGACGCCGCACTCGTCCTCGATGCCGCCGGCACCGAGGTCGTCATCATCGAAACCGTGGGAGTCGGGCAGGATGAAGTGGACATTGTCTCGGCGGCAGACATCTCGATTGTGCTGCTCGTTCCCGGCGCAGGAGACGATCTGCAAGCGATCAAAGCCGGGGTGATGGAGATCGGTGACATCTTCGTTGTGAACAAAGCCGATCGAGAAGGTGCCGATCGCGTCGTTCAGGCCGTCGCGTCGAACCTGTCGCTGAAGACGTATGGCCCCTCCGAGTGGAAACCACCAATTCTGAAGACCGAAGCGACCACGGGAGCTGGCGTCGACGCGTTGTGGACGGAGGTCGGACGGTTTCGTGAGTGGGCAGCGACCCATCGGCAAGAACGCCGGCGTCAGCGGCATGAGTCGCGCTTGCGCGATGTGTTGGCCTACTCATTCTTGCAGCACGTCGACGGCGTGCTTTCACCAGGAGACTTCGATCGCTTCGTCGAGGCCATCAGCCACAGGACCCGCGATCCATACTCGGTAGTTCAGGAGATTATGAGTCGCGTGCTATCTCGATCTTAAGTTCGCGTGCTATCTCCATGAAAGCCGTTCTCGATCACGTCGGCATCGCCGTTCAGGACATTCAGAAGGCGCTGGCTTTTTATCGAGACGCTTTGGGCCTCGAGGTGGAGGCGCCCGAGGAAGTCGTGACCGAGCGCGTCCGAGCGCGGGCTATCCCGGTGGGCGGTCCATCGCTGGAGCTGCTCGAAGCCACCGCACCAGACTCGGCGATTGCCGCTTACATCGACAAACGCGGGCCGGGCCTTCACCACGTCACGCTTCGGGTGGAGGATCTCCGCGCGGCGCTGGCGCATCTCGCGTCGCGCGGCGTACGCCTGATCAATACAGAGCCGCGGCCGGGCGCTGAAGGTTCGCTCGTCGCTTTCATTCACCCCTCGGCGGCTCATGGCGTCCTGGTCGAGCTGAAGCAGAGAGCGGAGCCAGATATCAGGCTCGACGTCAAGACGCTGGCCTTCGGCGATCTGCAGCTGACCGTGCTGTATGACGGCCCATTCAGGCTCGACGGCGGCGCGATGTTTAGTGTGGTGCCGCGGCCACTGTGGGAGAAGCTTGCGCCCCCTGACGAACGCAACCGGATTCAACTGGCGATGCGACCGTTGCTCGTCGAGGCCGGGTGGGGCCGGATGCTGATCGATTGCGGCGCCGGCGACAAGATGGGTGCGAAACAAGTCGATATCTACGCCCTCGATCGCAGCCGTGCACTCGATCACGCACTCGCTGAAGTCGGGCTGACGTCGGATTCGATCGACTTCGCCCTGGCGACTCACCTTCATTTCGATCACTTTGGTGGCGCTACGACGCAGGTGGACGGTGCGCTGGGTCCGCGCTTTGGCAAGGCTCGATACCTGATTCGAGACGCCGAGTGGGAAGACGCCACCCATCCGCACGAGCGCAATCGCGCGAGCTATCTGCAGGACGATTTCGTTCCCCTGAAAGCAGCGGGGGTTGTCGATTTCTTCTCTGGTGATAGTGTGATTAAGCCAGGTGTCCGCGTCGAGCGCACAGGAGGGCACACGGGTCAGCATCAGATTGCGTATCTCGAATCGGGTGGACGAACCGGTGTGTTCGTCGCTGACATGATTCCGACGACCGCGCACCTGCAGGATCCGTGGGTCATGAGCTACGACTTGTTCCCGATGGAGACGATGGCATTCAAGAAGCGGTTCATTCGCGAGGCCATCGACCGGGAGTACCTGATTTTCTTCGAGCACGACCCGAAGGTCGCCGCCGGGTACATCCGCGAGAAGAATGGCAAGAGATTCGTGGAGCAGCTGCTTTAGCCCAGAGCCCAGAGCCCAGAGCCCAGAGCCCAGAGCCCAGAGCCCAGAGCCTAGAGCCTACTAGAGACCGGACACCGGAGACAGGAGACTGATTGGAGAACGTTCAGATCGGCATCATTGGCGGCAGCGGCTTGTACGACATGGCCGACGTAACCGACCGCACCGAGGTAAAGCTCACCACCCCGTTTGGCGACCCCTCCGGCTCCTATCTGCTGGGAACGCTCCGGGGGAAGCGCGTGGCGTTTCTGGCGCGACATGGTGCCGGTCACCGCCTGCTACCGTCGGAGCTGAATTTCCGCGCGAACATCTTCGGCATGAAGATGCTGGGCGTCGAATACATCCTTTCCGCGAGCGCGGTCGGTAGCCTCAAGGAAGAATACAAGCCGCTCGATATCGTCATTCCTGACCAGTTCATCGACCGGACGAAGGGCCGAATCAGCACGTTCTTCGGGCGCGGACTCGCGGCGCACGTTGGGTTTGCGCATCCGTTCTGCAAAATCCTCAGCGGCATCGTCAGCACCAGCGGACAGGGCGCAGGGGCAGTGGTGCACGCCGGCGGGACGTACGTCTGTATGGAAGGTCCTCAGTTTTCCACGCTCGCCGAGTCGAAGCTGTACCGGTCGTGGGGAGCAGATATCATTGGGATGACGAACCTGCAGGAAGCCAAGCTCGCCCGCGAGGCCGAAATCTGTTACTCGACGATCGCGCTGGTGACCGACTACGACTGCTGGCATCCGGACCATGACTCGGTCACTGTCGAAATGGTCATCGGCAACTTGATGCAGAACGCGAAAACTGCGCAGCACATCATCGCCAACGCCGTTGACCACCTCCCGTACGAGCGGTCATGCGAGTGTGCGTCGGCACTCAAATACGCCCTCATCACCAGGCCGGATGCGATCCCTGCACAGGTCAGGCAGGATCTGGCACCGCTCGTGGGCAAGTATCTGCAAACCACCTAAACGACCGTTTGACCCCGCTAAGGAGAGACGCACTGTGAACAACGCCAAGTTCGATGTGACTGCGATCGGCAACGCGATTGTCGACGTGTTAGCCAAAGCCGATGATGCCCTTCTCGTGAAGCACAACCTGCCCAAGGGAGGCATGTCGCTCATCGATGCCGAGACGGCGGAGCGCCTCTACTCAATCATGGGCCCGGGTGTCGAAAGATCGGGAGGCTCGGCGGGCAATACGATTGCCGGTATCGCGGCGCTCGGCGGACGCACGGCGTACATCGGCAAGGTCGCGGACGACCAGTTGGGCGACGTGTTCGATCACGACATTCGAGCCGTCGGAGTGACGTACGACACGCCGAGGTTGCGTGGCGGACTGCCAACCGCGCGCAGCCTCATCTTTGTCACGCCCGACGCGCAACGAACCATGCAGACGTTTCTGGGTGCTGCGACGCAGCTTGGCCCCGAAGACATCAACATGAACTACATCACTGCGTCCAAGGTGCTGTATCTGGAGGGATACCTCTGGGACCAGCCTCTCGCGAAGAAAGCCATGCGCGAAGGCGCGATCAAAGCGCAGCAGGGCGGGGTCAAGGTGTCGCTGACGCTCTCCGACTCCTTTTGCGTTGCCAGGTTCCGCGATGAGTTCCTCGACCTCATCGAGAATCACGTCGACGTCCTCTTCGCGAACGAGAGCGAGATTCTGTCGCTCTACCAGGTCCAGAATTTCGACGATGCGCTGCAGCACGTGCGGAAGCACACGGAAATCGCCGCGCTCACGCGCAGCGAAAAAGGGTCAGTTGTCGTCAATCGTGGGGAAGTGCACATCATCGACGCGGTCAAGGGCGTGAATGTCGTCGACACGACGGGCGCCGGCGATGCCTATGCCGCCGGCTTCCTCTATGCGTATACGCAAGGTCGCGATCTAGCGACCGCCGGCCGGCTCGGTGGCGTCATGGCAGCCGAAGTGATCAGCCACATGGGCCCGCGCGCAGAAGCCGACGTCAAAGCGCTCGCGGCCAAAGTGCTGTGAGCGGGTCAGCGCTCGAATGATTCGCGGCGGGCTGATTCCGACAAACGAATGGCGTACCGATTCGGGTCGCGCCGGAACATCTCCTGCAACTCTGAGAGGCTCCCGGCCCCCCCGTAGCTGATTGCCGAACACAGATGCTTCAGCATGTCTCGCACGATGGGTCGGACCGACCCACGTGCGGGCACGCTGATCTCGGTGCCCTCGGCGCCGAGTGCTTCGACGTCAGCCGTCTCGGCGTCTTCGACGTCCAGGCGATCGACGATTGCCTGCAGCGACGCCATGCCCCTGAATACCTTGAACGGCACTTTGACTGTCTTGTGCGATTCGGGAATGACGACAGACTTTTGAACGGTATCGCCTGGCGTTTCGAGAGTGCCCGCGAACGCACTTCCGAGCATGACGGTGTCGCCACCGAACAGCAGCGCCTGAGCGACTGCGCCATCTCTCCGAATTCCGCCGTCGGCGATGAGCGGAATCCGCCCTCCGGCCGCCTCGCGGCAGGTCACGAGCGCTTCCACCTGCGGCACGCCGAAGTTGGTATTCAGTCGAGTCGTGCAGCCACCACCAGGCCCGATTCCGACCTTGATCCCGTTGACACCTCGATCGACGAGGAAGCGCACCCCCTCAGCCGTCGCTACGTTGCCGGCAATCAGCTCGACGTCGCCGAATTGCGACCTGAAGGCTTCGATGGCCCGGCCCATCACGGCTGAGTGGCCGTGGGCGATGTCGATGACGATGACGTCGGCGCTCGCCCGCAGGAGCTCCGACGCACGCTCGAGATAATCGCCCTTGGCCCCAATCGCTGCGCCAACTCGCAGGCGACCGTGATCGTCACGTGTCGCGAACGGCAGTCGCTCCTGTTTGAGCAAATCCTTCGCAGTGACGAGTCCCGTCAGCCGGCCTTGTGGGTCGACGAGTGGAAGCTTCTTGACCTTGTGCGCGCGCATGACGTCTTCGGCCGCAGTCGCCTCGATCGGACCTTCACGTACGACCAGCCGGTCACGTGGCGTCATCCGGTCTGACACGGTTCTCGCGTGTTGGGCGATACTCAGGACGCAGGTCGTCAGCAGTCCGACGATCTTCCGGCCCTCATCGACGACGACGAGTGTGCCGACACCGGTGCGCTGCATCGTGTTGGCGGCTTCCGTCAGCGGGGCGTCCGGGCGGATCGTGTAAGGGTCCGCGATGATCCCATGCTGGCGCCGCTTCACACGCTCGACTTCGCGCACTTGTGGACCGATGTCACCCGAGCGAAAGCCGCGATCGATGATGCCGATACCGCCTTCCTCGGCAATCGCGATCGCCATCTCGGCACGGGTGATGGTGTCCATATTGGCCGAGACGAGCGGCCTCCGCAGCCGAAGCCGTGTGGACAGCTGACACGACAGATCGATGGAGGCGGGATCCCGCCGTTCGATCACGCTGTACTGCGGTGTGAACAGAAAGTCGTCGAACGTGCAGCCGCGAACCAAATTCAGCAAATCAGACATAAGACGACAAGGCCAGGAGCGCGAACCGGGAACTATAGCCCAGAGCCAAAGCCGAGAGCCCAGAGACCAGAGCCTACTTCGCTCCGAAGAGCGGCTTGTAGTCCCGGTTGTTCTCGCAGAAGAATTCGTCCACGCGGTTGTGCTCGGGAAGGAACGGAAATGTCCGTGTGATCAGCCACGGACCCGCAAACACGTTGGGGTCTTCGATAACGGCTTCGTACTCCAGCGTTCCCATGTTCGGTCGTCGAAATCGCTCGACGACGTGGAGCGCCTCAGTGGTGCGATAGCCGTTGATCTCGCTCTCTTTGAAACCGATTGAATCGACGACCAACGTGTCGCCCTCCCATTTCCCGGTAGAGTGACCCATCCAGAAGGGATCCGGGTCCGGCGGGTGTGGCGAGCCATCCAACGGAATGACGCGATACAAATGCAGGTACTCGTGGAGGATCACGAGGTATTTGGGCGACTGGATGAACTGCACGTAGTAGGGCACGAAGAACGTCTGAGGCACTCCGGGCGGCGCGCACGTGGAGTAGAGCCCGGTATCGGTCGGCCCCCGTTCCACGCGATACTTCTCGGCTCCAGGCTTGAGCGTCGGCGTCCGCGGGAGTTCACCCGGCACCGCGGTCGGCGGTGGCGCACC
>Ga0075418_10009806_pt1 | contig 10743 bp, 8 predicted proteins | sample SoiMetdeltSBSDD2_FD_81776 | JGI IMG/M metagenome (GOLD analysis project Ga0075418, IMG submission 81776) | Bulk soil microbial communities from a Populus tree surrounding site in Tennessee, USA - Soil MetaG P. deltoides SBSDD2 | ecosystem: Environmental > Terrestrial > Soil > Tree plantation...
CCGTCAGGATTGTGACAGGGCGGCGAGAGTTCTGCCAGGCGGCCTGGAAATCCCCTGCCGGTTCCGTTAAGGTTTGCGGCTGCACCGACTGTACCCTTCTAGGGCTTCGCTTCGTATGAGGTCGGAGGAGAGACGCAGCCGGTGGCTTCTCAGGAGGTTCCGATGGCGGTCGCGACGGTGGAGAAGCTGCTGCACGAGGCCGCCCAGGGGCGCCGGTTGACGGCGGACGAGGCCGTGCGCTTGCATCGCGAAGCGGAGCTCCTCGACCTCGGGCAAGCGGCGCGGGCGGCGCGCTTCCGCCACGTTCCCGAGCGCCGTGTCACCTACCTCGTCGACCGCAACATCAACTATACGAACGTCTGCATCACGGACTGTCATTTCTGCGCCTTCTACCGTCACAGCGAAACGCATCCCGAGGCTTACACGCTTTCCCGCGCTGCCATCGCCGCCAAGATGGAGGAGCTCCTCGACGCCGGCGGCACCCGCGTCCTCATGCAAGGTGGACACAACCCCCGCCTGCCCCTCGCCTGGTACGAGGAGCTGTTGCGCTGGATGCGGGTGGAGTACCCCGAAATCGAGTTGAACTGCTTCTCGCCCTCGGAAATCGATCACATCGCTCAGATCGAGGGCTGCACGATGACCGAGGTCCTGCGGCGCTTGCAAGCGGCCGGGCTCGACGGTCTCCCTGGCGGCGGCGCCGAGATGCTGGACGACGAGGTGCGCGGGCGTGTCAGCCCGAAGAAACAGAGCGCCGCCGGCTGGCTCGAGGCCATGCGCATCGCGCAATCGCTGGGTCTCGTGACCACGGCCACCATGGTCATCGGCTTCGGCGAGACGGCGGAGCAACGCGTCGGCCACCTGCTCAAGCTCCGCACTCTGCAGGACGAGAGCCTGCGCCGGCACGGGGCCGGCTTCGCCGCCTTCATCGCCTGGACGCTGCAGATCGAGAACACCTCGCTCGGTGCCAGCAAGGAACGCGGTCTCTTCGGCGCCAGCGCTCACGAATACCTGCGACTCGTTGCCCTGGCGCGGCTCTTCCTGGACAACTTCGACCACGTCCAGGCTTCCTGGCCGACACAGGGGACGAAGCTGGCGCAGGTGGCCCTGGAGTTCGGCTGCGACGATTTCGGCAGCACCATGATGGAAGAGAACGTCGTTTCCGCCGCCGGCACCACCCTGTGCAGCGTGGCGGAGATCGCCTTGCAACGCGGCATCCAGGAGGCTGGCTACGTCCCCGCCCAGCGCGACTCGCGCTACCGCATCTTGCGACGCATCGACAAGGTCCCGGATCCCGCCGCCCCGCGCCGTGTGGACGCCTGATCCCCATGGCAAGAACAGGCTTCGTGAAGCAAGCGCGCCTCCTCCTGCTGGCGGCAGCGTTCACGCTGCCCGCGGCGACCGCCACGGCGCAGCCTTCCTCTGGCGCCACGGACACCGTGCACGTCGAACGCAAGAAACTCACCCTGGAGGAGATTCTGGCGCGGTGCCTCCAGGGGGAAAAGACCAAGCTCGCCGGACACCGGGACATCACCTACACGCTCACGGTGCGCAGCATCCTGCACTGGAAGAAGAAGAAGGAAGTACGCGATGCGGTCTTCAAGATGTTCGCCGACGACGCCGGCTTCAGCCGCTCCGTGAAGGTCGGTGAAGAAGTTCACCGCTTCAAGCTGCAAGAAGACGCCTGGGTGCTGGACGAATCCCCTGAAAAAGACCCGAGCGTCAAGATGGAAGCCGGGGGCTTCAGCGACTTCGTCGAGCTGCCGTTTTTCCTGGAAGACCAACAGGAGTTCAACTTCGAGCTACTCGATCGCACCATCGAAGCCAATCACGTCATCTTCAAGGTGGGTTTCCGGCCGAAATCCGAGTTCAAGATCCTGCCGTCCGGGATCGTCTACGTGGACACCGACGCCTACCGCATCGTCCACGAGGAGTTCACCTTCAATCAAAATCCCTTCCCCCTCCTGGTGAAGGACATGAAGAGCTTCTCCCGCCACTGGGAAGAGCTCCCGGGCGGCGAATGGGTATTCACCCGCGTCATGCTGGAGATCGAGCTGCGCAACGTGTTCTTCGGCAAGGCGCCGGAAAACGTGGCGGTGGCGCTGCTGCGGGAAGACTTCCGCTTCGATCAGGGCTATGACGAACGCATCTTCGGGAAACGGTGACATGCGGCGTTCCTGGGCCATTCGGTGCGTGGCGGTTCTCGCAGCTGCCTGGTGGGAGACGGGTGCCCTGACGGGTGCCCTGGCGAGCGGTGGAGTGCTGGTGAGTGCGGGGGTGCTGGCGAGCGCGGGGACGCTGGCACTCATGGGGACACCAGCGCCTGCGTTGGCCCAGGAGGAAGCGGACAGCACCCGGGCCCCGGTGCTGGAGACGCCGGTCACTCCGGACAGTCTTCCCCCCGAGAGTCTGCGCGAGCGCTTGCAGCGCCAGGACAAGGCCCGCTACGACCCGGAGCTCCTCCAGCCCAACCGGACTTTCCGTGACTCCGCCCTGGCGGCACTCGACTCGCTCGGGCTGGAGAAGTCGCGCAAGAAGAATCCCACGGACTTCCGCCCGGGCTTCAACTTCGGCTCGCGGCTGTGGAACTACAACCGCGTCGAGGGTTTCGTGCTCGCGGCGGGATTGGACGTCGGCAGCCGCCAGGATGAAGAGCGTGAGCCCTGGGTCGAGCTCCAGGCCGGCTATGCCTTCGGCAGCGAGAAGTTCCGGCACTACGAGGCGCTGCGCTTTCCCTTGGCGCCGGGTGATTGGGGTCTCGGTGCGCACGTCTACTACGGAGAACGCGCGGTGCCCTACGGCTCGAACCGCCCGCTCTGGAACAGCATCCGCGCCTTCGTCGGCGGCGAGGACGCGCGCGACTATCTGCGCAGCCGCGGCGGCGGTGCCTTCCTCGAGTGGCGGCGCTACCGCAGCGTGCGCCTCGCCGTCGGCTACGAGGCCGCCGAGGAAGCGAGCGCGGCGGCGACCACCAGCTTCGCCCTCTTCGGCGACATGGCGCCGGTGAACGATCCGGTGCAAGACGGCACCGATCGCGCCGTGGTCGGCAGGCTCCGCCTCGGCGGTCTGGCGCAGTACATGGCGAGGCTGGATGCAGAGCACCGCGTCGCCGGCGGCGACCTGGGTGGGGACTTCACCTACAACCGTACGGATCTGCAACTGGCGCTACGCCGCTACTTCTGGCGCCAGGAGTTCGTGCTGCGCGCCCGCTACGCCCACACCGGGGGCGACGCTCCGGTGCAACGCCTGGCCGACGCCGGCGGGCTCTCCACGGTGCGCGGCTACAAGAAGCGCGCCCAGGTGGGCGAATCGGCCTTCGCCGGCCGGCTGGAGTACCTGATTCCTTACGATCTCTTCACGCACAGCCACATCCCGGTCCTCTGGCGGCTGCGTTTCCAGTTCGTGCCCTGGGCCGACGCCGCCCGCACCTGGGACGGCGCCACCGACGCCTGGATCGCCGCCGCCGGGCTCGGTGTGCAATACTACCTCGGTCCCTTCGGAGACCCCACTTTCCTCCGCCTCGACGTGGCCTTCCCCATGGGGCCGGACCGCTCGCGGGACGTTCGCTTGGAGTTGCACTTCGTGACGGGTGTATTCTGAGGGACCTGTGCGCCGGGACCGGGGCCAGAGGGAACGAGGGAGGCTCGGGTCCGCCAGCGCTGGGGCGGAGACCCGGACGGGCGAATGCAATGCCGCCGGTGTCGGCTGCGACTGGCGGGTGAGTGTGTCATGCAAGAAATGATCGCGCGCTACAAGATCCTCGACCGCCTCGGCGCCGGGGGCATGGGCGAGGTGTACAGGGCGCTGGACACCAAGATGCGCCGCGAGGTAGCGCTCAAGCTGCTGCCACCGCAGTTCGTGAAGGACGCCGACCGCGTCGCGCGCTTCAAGCAGGAAGCGCTGGCGACCTCGGCGCTCAACCATCCCAACATCACCACGATCTTCGAGATCGACGAGGCCGACGGCAAGCACTTCATCTGCCTCGAGTTCATCGCCGGTCGCTCGCTGCGCGAGATGCTCCGCTCCGATGCACCCGACCTGCGGCAGATCCTGGACTTCGCCGCGCAGGTGGCGGAAGGGTTGCATGCAGCCCACGAGGCCGGCGTGGTGCACCGCGATCTCAAGCCCGAGAACCTCATGGTGCGGCCGGACGGCGTGGCCAAGATCCTCGACTTCGGCCTCGCCAAGCTGGGCGGCGGCCACGAGATGCCGAGCCCGAGCGCAGAGACGCTGATCCAGCAGCCCTCCCCCGGGAACGAAGGGCTGACGCAGCCCGGCATGGTCCTCGGGACGGTGGCGTACATGTCGCCGGAGCAGGCACGCGGCCAGCATGTGGATCACCGCTCGGACATCTTCACCTTCGGCAGCATCATGGTCGAGATGTTGACCGGGAAGCAGCCCTTCCAGGCGCCGTCCAGCGTCGAGGTGATGCACGCCATCATCCACGAGCCGCCACGCCTGCAGAGCCTCGGGTCCGGTCTGCCGGCGGAGCTGGTGCGCATCGTGCGCAAGTGCATGGCGAAGAATCCGAGCGAGCGCTACCAGTCGGCGAAGGATCTCGCCATCGACTTGCGGGCGCTGCTGCGCGATCTCGATTCGGGCGAGGTGACGGCGACTTACCCGTCGCAGGGTGGCGTGCCTGGGATTGCTCCGGCATCGGGCGCCGTGCCCGAAGCGCGCATCAGTCTGCCGGGGAGCGGGATGTCGTCCGGGTGGGGCACGGTGGGCGCGACGCCTACGAGCATGGCCACGCCCTTGCCCCCGCCGAGCGGTCCCCCTGGAGGCACCGCGTCCGGTGTTTCTGGAGTGGCACCAGTTCCAGCAAGGCGGCGGCTCCTCGGTCCCCTCGGCTTGGCCGTGGGCGTCGTGGCCTTGACGGCGGCGCTCGCGCTCGTCTTCTGGGGCAGACGCGAGCGCGGGAAGCCCGAGGTCCCGGCGGCGCCGCTGCAGATGACCAAGCTCACCAACTCGGGCAACGCTGGCGCGCCCGCGTTCGCCCCCAAAGGTCAGTTCATCGCCTACACCTACAACGACCCGACGACGGATCAAGTGTCGATTCGGATCCGCCAGATCTCCACCGGGACCGAGGCGGAGATCGTGCCGCCGCGTCCCGACATCGCCCTCGGCAACCTGGCCTTCACCCCCGATGGCGAATGGTTGCTCTACACGACACGGCAGCGCACCGAAGCGGTGCGCACGTTGTGGCAGGTGTCGCCGATCGGCGGCACCCCGAGAGAAGTGCTCCGCGACTTGGACAGTGCTCCTTCCTTCGCGCCCGACGGCCAGCGCTTCGTTTTCCAGCGCAGCAAGACTCCACGGGACGTCCACTTCTACACCGCGACCTTGGGTAGCTCGGAGGAACCCAAGGAGGTGCTTGCGGTGCCCGAGGAAGCGCTGGGGATCGGCGGTCCGGTCTGGTCGCCGGCAGACGAGGAGATCGTCTACACCCAGGTCGATCGGGGCGATCTCTTGCACCGCAAGCTGATGATCAGGAATCTCGAGAGCGGAGCGACGCGCGCCGTGCCCGGGCCGCGCTGGATGCAGCTCGCCGGCTATGGCTGGACAGTGGATGGCAAGGGTCTGTACGTCACCGGTTCGAAGACGTGGGTGGATCACTTGCAGATCTCGCGCATCGGGCTCACGGATGGATCGGTGCACCCGGTGACGCAAGGGTTCGACGAGCACTCCATCATCGCCATGCGGCGGGATGGCAAAGCCCTCGCCACGGTGCGAACCACCGTGGCTTCGCAGCTCTGGCACGTGCCCATGGGCGGCACGCCCGCGGCGAACGCAGCGCAGGCGCGGCAGATCACCCGCGGCACCACTTTCGTGGGCAGCCCACGCGTCTCGCCCGATGGCACCCAGATTTCCGTGGTTTCCGAGGAGGGCGGACACATGGATCTCTGGGTGATGGGAGTGGATGGATCGAACCGCCGGCAGCTCACCTTCGGTGCCGCCCAGGATTTCTCGCAGACTTGGTCACCCGATGGTCGCCGGGTCGCCTATGCCTCCGAGAGCGAAGGGGATCTGCAAGTCTGGGTGACCGACGCGGACGGCAAGAACGCGCAGCAGCTGACCCGAGTGGGGAATACGAACTACGCCCCCTCCTGGTCGCCGGACGGGAAATGGATCGCCTTCATCTCTTCGATCGAGGACAGCAGCATCCTCTACAAGATCCGACCCGAGGGCGGCGACGCCGTGCGCGTGAGCGGCAGCGCCAAAGTCATGATGCTCACCGAGTGGTCGCCTGACGGGAACTCGGTCCTCACCTGGCTATTTCCCGAAAAACCGTCGGCACAGCTCGAAGCCGGCGTTTTCCCGGCCTCGGGTGCGGGCGAGCTGCGCCGGTACCCGTTCCTGCCCCGGAGCCAATGGTCGATGCTGGGTTTGCGCTGGACGCCGGACAGCAAGAACCTGTCGACCATCGAACAGGTGGACGGCACCTGGAGCGTGCGCATCATTCCTCTGGAAGGCAGCGCGCCGCACGTCGTCGTCTCGTTCCCGGGCGAAGACGTTCTCTTCAACTATGGCTGGTCGCCCGACGGCCGCTTCCTCATCGCCCAGCGGGGCACGATGAACTCCGACATCCTGCTGCTGGAGAACTTGCCCTAGGACGAGTCCGCCGTTCGCAACGGAAGAAACGATGCTCCGCTGGCTCCCCGAGAACGTTTCGACCTACGGGGATCGCGTCGATGGCGTGATCCACCTGGTGGCGTGGATCGTGGGCGTCTGGTTCGCCGTCGCCCTGGGGCTGTTGCTGTACTTCGCGGTGCGCTACCGCCGCCCCTGGCAGCCGCAGGCGGCCTATGTGCCGGCGCGGACGCGGCGCAGCATGGCCGTCGTCCTGGTCCCGGTGGCGGCCATCCTCGTCCTCGACCTCGTCATCGAAGCGGCTAGCTCCCGCGCCTGGGACACGATCAAGATCCACATGCCCGAGCCGGCCTTGACGGTGCGTGTCATCGGCGAGCAGTACGCCTGGACCATCGTCCACCCGGGGGCGGACAACGTGCTCGACACGGCCGACGACATCACCGAGCTCAACGTCATGCACGTGCCGGCGGGAGAAGTCGTGCAGTACGAGCTGCAGGCCAAAGAGGTGATCCACAGCTTCTTCCTTCCCAACCTGCGCCTGAAGCAGGATGCCGTGCCCGGGCGCACGGTGCGCGGCTGGTTCGAAGCCACCCGTCCTGGCAAGTACCAGCTGGTTTGTGCCGAGCTCTGCGGTCTCGGGCACACCAACATGCGCGGCACGCTGGAGGTGCAGTCGCCGGCGGACTACCAGGCGTGGGTGGCGGCGGCGGCGCCCGAGGGTGGACGCTGATGGTGCGCGCGAGCTTCTGGAGACGCTGGGTCTTCTCCGTCGATCACAAGACGATCGCCAAGCAGTACCTGCTCACCGGCCTCGTCATGGCGCTCGTCGGTGGCTGGCTCGCCCAGGGCATGCGGGCCCAGCTCGCCTGGCCCTACCACGACCTGCCATTCTTCGGCGTCATCGACCCGGCGCGCTACAACGCCTTCCTCACCATGCACGGCACGATCATGCTCTTCTGGGTGGCCATGCCCATCCTGCTCGGAGCCTTCGGCAACTTCCTCATCCCCCTCATGATCGGCGCCGGCGACATGGCCTTCCCGCGCCTCAACATGATGTCGTACTGGACCTTCCTGGCCAGCACGCTGGTGCTCCTGGCCTCCTTCTTCGTGGCGTCGGGTCCCGCCGCCGGCGGCTGGACGACCTATCCGCCGCTCGCCGCCGTCCCCGGCTACACCGGCGTCGAACGGGGTACGGACCTCTGGATCATCGCCGTGATGCTCGAGTTCATCTCCGTGCTCATGGGCGGCATCAACTTCCTCACCACGGCGATCAACATGCGCGCCCGGGGCCTGCGCATGATGGACTTGCCCCTCATGGTGTGGATGCAGCTCGTTTCCGCCGTGCTCTTCATGCTCTCCGTCGGGCCCTTGCTCGGCGGCGCCCTCATGCTCTTCCTCGACCGCAACTTCGGCAGCGGCTTCTTCGACCCCGCCAAGGGCGGCGACCCGCTCCTCTTCCAGCACCTCTTCTGGTTCTTCGGGCACCCGGAGGTGTACGTGATCCTGTTGCCCGGTCTCGGGGTGGTGGCGGAGGTGCTGACCTCCGGGGCGCGGAAACCGCTGTTCGGCTACCGGATGATCGTCTGGTCCGTGCTCGTCTCCGGTTTGCTCAGCTTCCTCGTCTGGGCGCACCACCAGTTCGTGAGCGGCATGGATCCGCGCCTCGCCTTGCCGTTCGCGGTGACCACGCTCCTCATTTCCGTGCCCTTCGCCGTGCAGCTTTTCTCCTTCATCGCCACGCTCTGGCGTGGTTCGATCCGCTACACCCCGGCCATGCTCTTCGCCGTGGGCACCCTGGCCAACTTCCTCATCGGCGGCACGACGGGGATCTTTCTGGGCGCGGCGGCTGCGGACATCTATTTCCACGACACCTATTTCGTCGTCGCCCACTTCCACTACACGCTCTTCCCTGCGGTCATCCTGGCGATGTTCGCCGGCATGTATCATTGGTTCCCGAAGATGTTCGGGAGGTTGATGCACTCGGGGCTCGGCACGGTGCACTTCTGGCTCACCCTCGTCTTCTTCAATCTGACCTTCCTGCCCCAGTTCCTCCTCGGCCTGGCGGGACACCCACGGCGGGTCGCCGATCCTTCGCAGTTCGACCTGCTGCTCGGCGGAGCGCAGCGTTACAACCTCATCTCCACCCTCGGCGCCTTCGGCCTGTTCGTGGCGCAGACCCCTTTCATTTTCAACTTCTTCTGGAGCCTGGCGCGGGGGCGGCGGGCAGCGGCCAATCCCTGGGAAGCGACGACATTGGAATGGCTGGCGGCTTCGCCGCCTGGGCATGGCAACTTTGCCGGCGAGGTCGTTGCCCTGCGCGGCCCCTACGAGTACAGCGTGCCGGGCGCAGCGCAGGACTGGCTGCCGCAGGGGAGAATTCGCGACAACGGCGCCGGCGAGTCTGAGGCGCCAGCGACATTGCGAAACTCGAGCACGGGCACGGTGGGTGGAGCGCCCCAGGACTGAGGGGAGTCGACGTGGATCCGAGTCTCGCCGGAACGCTGGAGGGAAAAGCAGCCGCCGGACCGCGGGTTCCCACCGAGAGGCTCGGCATGTGGTGGTTCCTCGCCTCGGAAGCTGCCATCTTCGCCGGGATGCTCGTCGTCTATCTCGTCAACCACCGTCCCGACTGGGCGGCGGAGAGCCACGCCCTGCAACGTGACCTCGGCGCCGTGGGGATGGCGGTGCTGCTCGCGAGCTGCGGCACCATGGCGCAGGCTGCGGCTGCAGCACGACGCGGGGCGCGGCGAACAGTTCGAAACTGGCTCGCGGCCACCATCGTCCTTGGTGTGGCCTACCTCGCCTGCACGGGCATGGAGTACGCCCGTGCGCTCGCGGAAGGGCATGGTCTCGGTACGCATCGCTTCTGGGCGCACTGGTTCCTGATGACGGGGGTGCATGCGGTGCACGTGCTCGCCGGGGTGCTGGCGATGGCGTCCCTGCTGCTCATGGACCGCCGTGGCACGAACCATGGGCGTGCCGGCACACTGGCGTTGTACTGGATCTTCCTCGGTCTCGTCTGGTGCGTGTACTTCCCGCTCTTGTACCCCGTGCCGTAGCGGGTGCGAGGAGGTCGCTGTTGGGTTTCGAAGACGATCGTGGTGGGGGCAGGGCGCCATCGCCGGCGGTGTCGAACGCGACGCTCGGCACGGCTCTCTACGTCGGGGCCGCGCTCATGCTCTTCAGCGGCTTGATCAGCGCCACCCTCGTCCTTCGCGCCGGCGCTGGCACCTGGCCGCCCGCGGGGCAGCCACGCTTGCCGCTCCTCGTCAGCCTGGCGAACATGCTTCTCCTGGGCGCGAGCGGCTTCCTGGTATGGCGGGCGCACCGGGAGCCACGACACGCACGGCGCTTGCGAGCGCTGCAAGAGGGCGCGCTGCTCGGTGCAGGCTTCCTCTGCATCCAGGGGATCGAATGGGCCCGGCTGCTCGCGCATGGCTTGCGCGTCTCGTCGAGTCCTTACGGGGCGACGTTCTACACTCTCGTGGGGACCCACGCCGTGCATGTCCTGGGCGGGCTCGTCGCACTGCTCCTCACGGTGCGGCGGCTGCGCCAGGGTGCTGGTGACGTTGGCGCCTGTCTTTTGTACTGGGGTTTCGTCGTTCTGCTCTGGCCGGTGCTCTATGTCCTGGTCTGTTCGCATTGAGAGCAAGCCCCGGCTCCTCGCCTTGGGGCTAGCGCCTGCCGTTCTCCTGCACGAGGCAGCGGCGCGAGCTTGTCCCGCCTGTGCCGGCAGCATGAGCGGTACGGCGAAGGGTGCCTACCTCGCGAGCACGGCGGTTCTCTCGCTGCTGCCACTCGGCATCATTGCAGCAGGTGTCTGGCTCCTGCGGCGCGCCCACCGGCGGGCCAGCGTCCGGGCCGTGCCCCCGGGACAAGAAAACGCCGGGAGGACTTCCCGGCGTTTCCGGAGCGTTGCTGCCGAAGACGACGCTGCGAGCGCCTGATGACGACGCCGTGAGCGTCGGAAACCGACGCCTCTAGCGGCGGCGGAGGAAGACGCCGATGTCCACGCGCAACAGATGGTTCCCCGGCGGCAGCGGCGGCAACTCGACCGGCACGGGGTTCGCTGTCGTGTACTGCGGGTACGTCGGCATCCATTGCCACACACCCGTCACCGGACAAGTGCGGGTGACGAGCGGCGGGAAGACGTAG